>Ga0307985_10000641_pt1 | contig 20331 bp, 16 predicted proteins | sample EllFjometageno80_FD_203155 | JGI IMG/M metagenome (GOLD analysis project Ga0307985, IMG submission 203155) | Marine microbial communities from Ellis Fjord, Antarctic Ocean - #80 | ecosystem: Environmental > Aquatic > Marine > Unclassified | place: Southern Ocean | collected 2014-10-09 | reverse complement strand
TTTCTATATTTTGATACGATTTTTTTAGTGCCTTTTTGTAATCTATGTCCATAGACGTTATTGCTAAGACACGTCCTCCGTTTGTAATAATTTTTTTATCTTTTATGGCTGTACCTGCATGAAAGACCATAGAATCCTCAATATTTTTAATTCCTGAAATTAATTTACCCTTTTCATAGGCTTCAGGATAGCCTCCAGAAACTAACATTACTGTAGTAGCAGCTCTTTCATCAATTTCTATGAAAGTTTTATCTAACTCTTGATTAAAAGTCGCTTCAAATAAATCCACTAAATCATTTTTAATTCTAGGTAGCACCACTTCGGTTTCTGGGTCCCCCATTCGCACATTGTATTCTATAACAAATGGCTCCTTATTAACAATTATTAAACCAATAAAAACAAATCCTTTATAATCTATATTTTCTTTTTGAAGTCCATTAACCGTTGGGATAACTACTCTCTCTTCTATTTTTTTCATTAAAACATCATCTGCAAAAGGAACAGGCGAAATAGCTCCCATACCACCTGTATTTAATCCAGTATCTCCTTCTCCAATTCGTTTATAATCTTTAGCAGTAGGCAATATTTTATAATTTTTTCCGTCTGTTAAAATAAAAACACTCAATTCTATTCCGTCTAAAAACTCTTCAATAACAACAGTTGAACTTGCTGCTCCAAATTTTGAATTAGACAACATATCTTCTAATTCATTCTTAGCCTCATCAATATCATTAAGAATTAAAACTCCTTTTCCAGCTGCCAATCCATCTGCTTTTAAAACGAATGGTGGATTTAGTGTTTCTAAAAATAATTTACCTTCTTTTAAAGTTTCTTTTGTAAAACTTTGATATGCTGCTGTAGGAATTTGATGATCCATCATAAATTCTTTAGCACGTTCTTTACTTCCCTCCAATAATGCGCCAGCTTTTGAAGGTCCAATAAGCATTATATTTTTTAATTCTGTTGTTGCAAGAAAATAATCTGCAATTCCATTTACTAATGGATCTTCAGGACCTACAATGACCATTCCAATATCATTATTAATCACACAGTTTTTTATGGCTTCAAAATCATTTACCGAAATTGATACATTTGTTGCAATCTCTGATGTTCCTGCGTTTCCTGGGGCTACAAAAAGTTGATTACACCTCTTACTTTGTGCTATTTTATGAGCAAATGTATGCTCTCGACCTCCTGAACCTAAAATTAAAATATTCATTTTTGAAAAGTATATTAAGCTGTCAAAAATAATTGTTTGTAAATTGATGCCCTAATTTTACTCCATTGAATTTGTTGGAATTGACTCTAAAGTTAAGCGGATTTACTATTAAGTATAGCTAAAAAGCATTTACAGGATATTCCTTAGGATAAATATGACGCTCTTTAATATTTTTAAAAGACAACTATTTTCAAGCATTAACTTGGCTAAGAATTATTGATCATTTTTATAAAAGAAACTAAGGTTGCTTAATATGCCTTATCATCTCCTCCTAAAGTATCGAAAACTGTTTTAAATACTATTCGTAAATCCATTAAAATAGACCAGTTTTCTAGATAATATATATCATACTTAACTCTATTTGCAATAAAGGTATCATCTTCAACTTCCCCTCGAAATCCACTTACTTGTGCCAATCCTGTAATGCCCGGTTTGATAAAGTGCCGAACCATAAATTTATCAATCTTTTCTGCATACATATGTGTGTGACTTACCATATGGGGTCTTGGACCCACTACTGACATTTCGCCTTTTAAGACATTAATAAATTGCGGTAACTCATCTATACTTGTTTTCCTAATAAATATCCCAATTTTAGTTACTCTTGGATCTCCTTTTTTAATTTGATGAAGATGAGCCTCAGGATTAGGGATCATAGATCGAAATTTATAACAATAAAATTCTTTATAATCCAAGCCGTTCCTTTTTTGCTTAAAGAAAATAGGCCCTTTAGATTCAATTTTTATAAGAAAACCAAGAATAGGTGTTAACCATGATAATATTCCTATAATTACTACTAAAGAAAAGAAAATATCAAAACTTCTTTTAAGAAATAGGTTGATTGGTTCGTCCGTTGGAATTCTTCTCATAGACAAAATAGGAAGATAACCATAATAAGTAAAATCTAACTTCTTGGAATAGATCTCTTTATTATCCGGTAAGAATTTTAAGATTTTAAGATTATTATCTGCATAGTCTATTAATTTTGTTAATTCTTGATTTTCAACTTCAGCAACTGAAGAATAAATTTCATCTACTTTATTATTTGAAATAAACTCAATAACTTCATCAATATTAAATTTATTATCACCTTTTAAATCAAATGTTTTTATTAATTGATATCCATAATCAGGATTATCATTAAAATATTTTCTTAATTGATCTGTTTTTTTATTTAACCCAACGATAACAACAATTCGTAGGTTGCCTTTAAATACTTTTCTATATTTTTTTAGTAGAAAAAAGATTACAAATTTAATGATAGTTATCGAAGACATTACCAACAATATATATATTAAAACACTTGTATGCTTTATAGATAACTCATTAAAAAAACCAAAAAAAGCAAACACCAATAGTGAAAATATAATTGTTTGTTTTACAATTAATCCAAAAATCTTGGTAACACTAGTGAATCTATAAATCTCATAAAAATTTGAGAGTAAAGTAGAAGCTATCCAAGAAAATGACATGAAAATAGAAAAATTTAAAATATCAGGTTTTTCAGAAATAATACCCATTGAAAAATATCCTATAATAATTAAATCTATTACATAAGAAATTGGTCTTAAAAATCCAGAATATCTACCTCTTTTAAAAATCATTTGTTACTTTCTAATATGCTTTGAAAAATCTTTATGTTCGCTTTTCAATAATTCTTCTGATGTTAAATTTTTAAAGTATTCAAATGTTCTTTTCATACCTTCGCTTCTTGATATTTTTGGCTCCCAATTTAATATCATTTTTGCTTTTGTTATATCTGGTTGCCTTTGAAGTGGATCGTCAGTAGGTAGTGGTTTAAAGACAATTTTTTGTTTGGTGCCTGTTAATTTAATAATTTCTTCAGCAAAATCTAATATCGTTATTTCATTTGGGTTACCAATATTAATAGGGTAGGCATAATCACTTAGTAATAACTTATAAAACCCATCTATTTCATCTTCAACATAACAAAAAGATCTGGTTTGGGATCCGTCTCCAAAAACTGTTAAATCCTCACCTCTTAGTGCTTGCCCCATAAATGCTGGAATTACCCTTCCGTCATTTAGTCTCATTCTTGGACCGTAGGTATTAAAGATCCTTGCAATTCGTGTTTCTACCCCATGAAAACGATGGTATGCCATGGTAATAGATTCTTGGAAACGTTTTGCTTCATCATACACTCCTCTTGGACCAATAGTATTTACATTTCCGTAATATTCTTCTGTTTGAGGATGTACTAATGGGTCACCATAAATTTCAGAAGTAGAAGCAATCATTATTCTAGCATTTTTTTCTTTTGCCAATCCTAGTAAATTATGTGTTCCCAATGACCCTACTTTTAGAGTTTGAATGGGTATCTTTAAATAATCTATAGGGCTCGCGGGTGATGCAAAATGTAAAATATAATCTAAATCTCCTGCAACATGAACAAATTTAGAAACATCATGATGGTAAAAATCAAAATCTGGATTTTTAAAAAGATGCTCTATATTTTTTAAATCACCCGTAATTAAATTATCCATTCCAATTACAACGTATCCTTCACTAATAAATTTATCACATAAGTGTGATCCTAAAAATCCAGCTGCTCCAGTTATTAAAACTCTTTTTTTCATCATTTAAATTTATCTACCAATTGATATATATGAAATTCCTTCTCTCTTAACCTCTTCTAAATCATATAAATTTCTTCCATCAAAAATCACATTCTGATTTAAAAGTTGCTTTATTTTTTGAAAATCTGGAGTTCTAAAAATACTCCATTCCGTGCAAATTACCAATGCATCTGCATCTTCTAATGCCTCGTACATAGAGTTGCAATAGTTAAGTGTATTTCCAAACTGTTTTTCAATATTAGGCATTGCCTCTGGGTCATATACTGAAATCACTGTGTTTTTATTTAATAATTCATTCATTAAATAAATGGATGGAGCTTCCCTAACATCATCTGTTTCCGGTTTAAAAGCAAGTCCCCAAATAGCAATTTTTTTGTTAGATAAATCACCATTAAAAAAGTTTTCAATTTTTGGGAGTAAAATTGTTTTTTGTTTTTCATTAACTTCAATAACAGCATCCAATATTTTAAAATCATAAGATGTATCCTTACCTGCTTTCTGAAGTGCTTTTACATCTTTTGGAAAACAAGAACCACCATAACCTATGCCTGGAAATAAAAATCGTTTCCCAATTCTAGAATCGGTTCCCATACCAACTCTTACCTTGTCAACATCTGCCCCTACTTTTTCACAGTAATTAGCAATTTCATTCATAAAAGTTATTTTGGTGGCTAAAAATGCATTTGCTGCGTATTTTGTTAGCTCTGCAGATTTTTCATCCATAATAATTATTGGATTCCCTGAACGTACAAATGGCTTATAAAGCTTCTGCATAAGTTTAGTCGCTTTTTCACTACTAGATCCTATTACGATTCTTTCAGGTTTTAAAAAATCATCTACAGCATACCCTTCTCTCAAAAATTCTGGGTTGGAGACCACATCAAAATTACATTTTGCATTTTTTGCTATTGAATTTTTAACTTTTTCTGCAGTACCCACAGGAACCGTACTTTTATCAACAATAACTTTATAATCAACAATTTTTTTTCCTATTTCATCTGCAACTCCCAATACATAAGATAAGTCGGCAGATCCGTCTTCATCTTCAGGAGTTGGGAGCGCTAAAAAAATAATTTCACCATGTTCAAGCCCCTCATCTAATGACGTTGTAAACTGTAAGCGGTTGGCTTTAATGTTTCTTTCAAATAAAACATCTAAATGTGGTTCGTAAATTGGAACTACACCATTTCTCATTTTTTCTACTTTATTTTTATCTATATCTACACAAACAACTTCATTGCCTGTTTCTGCAAGACAAGTTCCTGTAACTAATCCTACATATCCTGTTCCAATTACTGCTATTTTCAATTTAATGAGATTTTAATTACTATATTTTCTATATATCGTTTCGATATTAACTATATTTTTTTCAATATTATAATTTAAACTAAAAGATTCAAACGATTTTAATTCAAACTTTTTTCTTTTTTCGTTATCATTATAAATTTCAAAAATACGATTTGCCATGCTCTTAATCTCATTTTCTTCAACAACATATCCGTTTATCTCATTTTTCACTAAATCTCTATTTCCGTCACTATTTGTTACCACACAGGCTTTACTTAAAGCTAAAGCCTCAATAACAGAATATGGCAGACCTTCATACCTAGCTGTAGAAATATATAATTCGCTTTTTGATATAATTTGAAAGATTTCTTCACGAGCAATCCAGGGAATTAAGGTAACGTTATCTTTAAGCTTGTATTTTATAATTAGTTTTTCTACCTTGTTTTTATTAGGGCTATACTCACCAACTCCTAATAACACAAGATGAATTTCTGGAATCATTTTTTTTAATTCTTTGATTACTTCAATCATCATTTCTATATTTTTTTGAAACGAAGGTCTCCCTACACTACAAATATACTTTTTAGGGATTTGACTTGAAGTTTTATCTTCTGAATTAATCGTTATTGGGTTAATACTATTGTTAAACAACTCGGTATTTTGTTTTTTATAACCAACTTCAAATAAGCCTCTATTTAATTCTGAAGTAGAAGACGCAACAAGAATAGAACTGAAACCTTTAAAAGCTTTTTCTATTCCTAAAAAAACAATTCTTTTAAAGCCTTTTGGGCTGCTTAAATATGAATAAGCTTGAGGTGTATGCAGTATCTTTATTTTATAAAATATTGAAGCTGTTCTTGCAATAACCCCCCCTTTAGCGCTATGAGCATGAATTATATTTGGTTTTTCAAGTTTTAATATTTTTATGGTATTATAAATTGCCTTTAAGTCTTTAAATATTGATATTTCTCTTTGTATTGGCAGTTTATATTCTTTTAATGGCTTGCTGTTTTTATTTTTATATACGCTCTTGGTGTCTTGTTCGCCATGAATAATTATGTTTTCAAATTCCTCTGGGTTACAGTTTTCTAAAATTAATCTTAAAGAAACGTCTACTCCTCCAACAGAGTTTAAAATGTGAATTATTTTAATTTTTTTCATGAATTTTAACTTCTGATTGATCGCTAGGATTAATTTGAAATACAATAAAAATAAAAACTAAAGCAAAAATTGAAGCGCCTAACTGTCTTTGAAAAAAGCACTCTATAAATGCAAAAATAAAAATTGACACCCCTAATGAAAGTTTAAAAAATGAATGCCTATAGTTAACAAGTAAATACAAAAATAAAGACACAAACAAAAATCCTGGTATAAGCCCGCTGCTAAGGAAAAAATCAAAAAATTGATTATGAGGATTAAAATTCGAATTAATAAAATAATTTCTTTTTCCTGGATTTTCTATTTGCTTATCATAGCATTCTAATAACAAGTCTTTTGTTTTATAAAATCCTAATCCTGTAATAATAGAATCTTCATTGTGAAAAATATTATAATTACATTCCCAAATAACAACCCTAGGCTCCCATTCCTTAAAAAGTTCAATATAGCTTTTGTTGCTTCCACTGCTCTGTGTATAAAAAAACCTTTCAGATAAATTTTTATTTAAAAATAATGCAGAAGAAAATGTTATTAGAACACCGAAAAATAAAAATAAATATTTTTTCTTATTATTAGAGTAAAATATTTTTAAGAAAAATAAAGAAATTAATATAAGTATTACGATTCTTGATGAAATTAATAAAACAAATAAAATACATATAACAATATTTGCTAAATACCATTTATTATAATCTTTATACTTCTTGCCAATTAAACCTATAGAAGCAACTATACTTATCAAACACAAAAACCCTAAGTACAATCTCCCTATGACTAAAACATCATCAATATGTGCTCCTGATGCAAAGTTAAAAGTACCTTCTGAAATATAAAAACCATAAAGATTTATTAAAGAAGCCGCAATGCAAAATAACACCGATATGATTATTGCCTTCAAGATCTTTTTTGTGTTTTCTAAAGGAAGAAATAAAACTATTATTAGAAATGAAGACAAAATCTTTCTAATAATAGGAATATCTTGTTGAAATTCATTAAAAATAATACTATTGAATAATACCATTAAAATAAGTGCCCCTAAAATAATAAAAGGGATTGATTTTAATTTTAGTAGATGTCTTTTTTTTATTACAAAAGGGAATAAAACTATTAGTGCTATTAAAATTAGATTAGGCGCTGCAGTCGCATATTTGTCTAGGGGTAAAATAAAACAAAAAAACAAAAACAAATATGGGTAAACACTACTAATTATAGCTTTCATTCTATTGATATTAAAAAATTAAATTTCACGCATCTTAGTTATAAAAAATCTTCTAATATATTTTAAAAATGAAAAAGAAGATATAAATAAAAACTCAAAAATATTTATAAATTTTAATTCTAACCCTTTTTTAATACTTTTTTGTTCTCCCAACTGAATTTTCCATAAAGCCGCACTTAATCCAGATTCTCCATAACTATATTTTCCAGTTATAGAGTTTACTAGGCTTTGATTATACAAATAACAATTATACTCAGAAATTATTCTTAAAAAATATTCTAGGTCTTCTGCATAATTCATTTCTTCATTAAAATAACCTACTTTTTTAATAATTTCAGATTTAAATATAACAGTTGGCGTCTTAAAGAAGTTTTTATACAATAGAAGCTTTGGGCTAATTTTCTGTAACCTTTTAATTTTAACAAAAAAAAACCTATTAAGTTTAACTCCGTCCATATTTGTTGCTAAAAAATCTATCTCCGAATTTTCTGAAAATATAGTAAGTTGAGTTTTAATTTTTGATTCTTCCCAAGCGTCATCGCTATCCAAAAAAGCAATAAACTCTCCTTTAGCATTTTTTAAACCAATATTTCGGCTTGATGAGACGCCTCCATTTTTTTTATAATAGTATTTAATTAGTAAGCTTTCGTTTTCGGAAATAAAATTATTAATTAAATCTTCAGAAGCATCTGTTGAACCATCATTAACAATTATAATTTCAAAATTATATGAACCTACCTGATTAGTTATTGATTCAAGTGATTTTATTATTGTTTTTTGTGAATTATAAACTGGTATTATTACGCTTATTAGCTGACTCATTAAAAGATGATTGCTTTAAAAGTTGACTCCCCAAAGATAAGTTTTTAATTGTTTTATTGTTTCGTGTTTTAACTACAAATAATTATCTTTATAAGATATTATTTTAATAAAACAATATGAAGATATTTTTCGAAGGTTTTTACGGGTTTAAAAACGCTGGGGATGACGCTTTTGTTGAAGTTTCATCATGGGGAGCTGAAAAATATTGGAACTGCAATGATAATTTTTTTTCAGGAACTTCATTACCAGAAACAATACATAAAATAAATACTCCAAATATTAAAATTAATGCCCCAGGTTTTGATCGAATTACTCTTTTAAAAAACCTTAAAAACACTGATTACTTTATTTCTTCAGGAGGTTCTACTTTTTCTAATTTACCAATACATAGTAATAAATCTTTAGCTTCCTATTATACTTTAATAAACAATAATTTAAAATTAGGAGCCATTGGAGTATCTATTGGTCCTTTTAAAAACAGTCAAGAAGAAAGGAAAGTTATTAATTATTTGCAAGGCTTATCTTTTTTATCATTAAGGGATAAAAGGTCTTATGAATATTCAAAAACATTGAATCTAAATTACGATCCTGTAAACGCTTTTGACTTAGCTGCTTTGTTGCCAAGCGTTTTTAAAACATCTAACAGGAAATTAAATGAGTCTTTTTCCGAAAAAAAAAGCATCGGTATTAGTATATGCAATTGTGAAAGTTATTATGGTGGTGATTTAAAAAAAGAAATCAAAAGAAATTCCTATTTTAAAGAATTAGTTAATTTGATAATAACTAAAACAAATGCTCATTTAAAAGTTTTTATTATTAATGGTAATTCGAAAATTGGTGATCTCAAAATTTCAAATGAATTAATGGATGGAATTAGTCAAGAGCGATTTTCAATAATACCTTATTTTGGGAATGTTAAAAAAACCTGGGATGCAATTTCTAAATGCAACTTAATGATATCTACAAGGTTACATGCGAGTATTTTTGCTTGCTATGCTAATGTCCCTTTTATATTGATTGAGTATCATAAAAAATGTTCTGATTTTTTAATTGATGTTGGACAACAGGAAGAATATAGGGTTCACGATGCTGATGTTTCACCAAAAGAAACTTTAAGTATAATTCTTAATATACTCAAAAACAATTATAATAAACCAACTCATTTACTAGAGACGATAGCACTCTCCAAGAAAAATTTCACAGAAACATTGTTAAAGTAAGGTTTAGCTTATTTGAAAATTATATTAATCAGTTGTTCTTCTATAGTTGGAGAAAAACAAGACATTTTATAATAATAAACATCTGTTTTTAAATTATTTATCCCGTTAGTGTCCTTGTAAAGTGCTGTATCTATTAATCCACGTAAAAAATATCATCTTTTCTATTCTCCTTGCTTTTTAGAATTAAGTTTGTTTGTTTTATTGAATTATTATTTAATAAAATTAAAATGGCAAAACAGATCCAAATCCCATAAACCCTAAAGCTATCTATTTGTAACCAGTTTACAAAAAATCCAATAAAAGAAACTAAGAGAACCATTCCTAAAACTTGCTTTTCATCAGTTTTGCTTTTAATTATGTTTATAGAAGAAATTAATATTAATAGTATTAAAGAAAGGAATATTAAAAATCCTATTAAACCAGTCTCTGTTAATATTCTAACATATATATTATATCCAGGAGGAAAATTTGATATCTTTTCATTCTTATAAAACAATCTAAATTCATAATTATTTAAAGTTGCCCAACTAGGATAGTGAAACCTATTATGAAAAGTTTGCTGTCCAAATCCTACACCAAATAAAGGGTTTTCTTTAAATACCTGTAAGGATGCGTATTGTATACCTAATCTTGATTGATTTGAAACATTTTTAGTTAAATTAGACTTAAAATCTATTGTTTCAATTTTTTCTTTAAACCCTTTTATGATTCGTTTTGAATTAAAAAATACTAATAAACTTATAGATAATACTATGGTAGAAGTAAAGATGAATAAGTGATTTCGATACCTAGGCTTTCTTAAAATTATAAGCAGAAAAACAGAAAATTGTATAAAAATCACAATAAGTGCAGTTCTAGAGCCAGATAAAAAAGCTAATACTAAAACTAATAGTGTTGGGATAATTTTTTTAATACCTTTTGATGTTAATAAAAAACTAAACATCCACCCAGAAATCATTATTAAATATTCCGCTAAAAAAGGAGGTTCGTAACAAACAGATGATAATCTTCCTCCTAAGTGAATTTTAGCGTTTACGAATGGAAGGTAATTAAACAACTCTAATACAGGTAATAAATTTGTTTTATCATATAAAGAAATTAGAGCTTCAAAAAAACTATAAGAAGAGACTACTATTAATGAAGCTAAGAAAACATTTCTTATAGAAACTAATATTTCTTTAAAAGACATTTTATTTAAAACATTGTAATAAAATATAAAAAATAATATTGTAGATAATAAAATAGATAAATACTGCCTTATAAATCTTATAATTCCACTTGTTCCCTTAAACTCATTTTGAATAAGCGATGGAGAGTTAAGTAGTGTTGCTAAAAAGCACCAAAAAATAAATAATACTAAAACTTGAAACAGTAAACTTTTATATGGGAAAATGATTTTTTTTCTTAAAATAAAAGTGACAAATAAAATTACCATTCCTGGAATAAAAAAAAACACGGAAGCTTCTTTACTGAACTCTCCTAAAAATGACAAGCCTTCAAAAGAGTTAAATGGGATAAAAAAAACACCCATCAAAAAAAGATATTTCAATATTTTATTTAATATTTTCATTAAAAAAATTACTTTTTATAATTTAAATAAAAGGAATATGCTATAATATAAAAATAAATAATATTTGCAATAACAAAAATTAAACTAAATGCTATAGCGTTATTTTTATTTAATAAAATTGGCGCAAAAATTAGTAAACTTAGCACAGCAAAAATATGAGATACAAAAAAGGGTTTTGTAACTTCTATAACTTTTAATGCAATAGCTATTGGCTTTATGATAATCAATGCTAACTGAATTAAGTAGAATATTAGAAATATTACAAGCCCATTCCCAAATTTTTCAGAATACATTATATTGTAAAAATATAAACCAATAGGAAGTCCTGCGGCAAATAACATGAATATTCTTAAAGCATTTTCTCTATAAAAACCTTTTAAAGATGGTATGACCTCTAAAATTAAATTCTTTTTAACCTTAGAAGAAAAAATTGGGGTATAATAATTTTCAATGGTAAAAGCTAAAATATTAAATATTCCTAAAAGATTTTGTATCGTTCTTACTTTTCCAATAACTAAGTCATTAATATCAAAACTTTTTGCTATTATATAAATTCCTTGGCTATACCCCCAAAAAGCTATTCCTCCTAATATTAGCCATTTAGAGTAATTAATATGTGTTTTAGCTACATCTATAATAAAAGTAAATGAAATATTTTTGTAATTAGTGTTAAATGTTTTTTTAAAATAAAAGAAAGATAAAAGACCTAAAACAACAAATGAAAATGAAAACCAATAAACTTTTAATATTGCGTTTAAATTTAATTCATTTTTAAAAAGAAGAAGAAATCCAAAAAATAATAAGTTTAATAATATTGATGATAACATTGCGTAAAATACACTAACATTATTACTGCTAAAAATATATTTTTTTAGAATTTCAAATAAGGTCATAGAAAGAGAAACAAACAAAAATGACACATATGAAACTCCCTCTATTTGATAAGATAAAAAAGCATATAGTATTGATGATAATATTAAATTAAAAACAATATTTAATAAAATTATTACAATTAAATAATTTTCTTCATTATTATTCCATTTTTTCTTTAAAAAAACCAATATTGGGTTAGAAAGTAGTAGTGTTAAAAAAATATAAGTGAAATATAAATAACTATAAACTACAACAAAAGAACTAAAAACTACAATAGATGCTAGCTTTGCTATTACTAAAATCGACCCAAAATTAATAATAGAAATAAAAGCTTGATCTATAAGTAATATGTATTTGCTTTCTTTATTAAATAGTTTTTTAAGTTGATTCATAAATAATAATTAAGTATTGCTCAATGATTTTTTATTAACTTAAATAAAAGCTTTTCAAATAGTAAAAGAAGAGAAATGACATCACTTCCCCATTTTTATTATTAATTATTGGAATTCTTCCTGTATGGGTCCCAGGCACAATTAAATTTGTTTTCATATAAAAAAATTACTTGTTTCTTTTGGAATTTGCAATTTCTCTTAAGTAGTAATAGAAATATCTACAAAATGAAAATAACAAAAATATAAATACAAATAAAGAAGGATAGAAAGCTATTCTGTTGCCGCTAAATTTTGATTTTGATTCTATGACTTTTGGTTTATTGACTACTACTACAAGATCTTTTGAATAAACCAAAAAATTATTTAGTACTGCATTAAGCCCTTGCAACTCATTTTTTCTCTCAAACATCTCAGACATATTAAAGTTTTTGTCAACTACAAATATTTGATCAGAAGTTGATGATATCGATTCATTTGTTTTGTATGCATTGATAACATTATTTATCTGTTTAATGCTTATTAAATTATTCTCTATTTGAAATTTAATGTGCCTTACAGAGGAAACCTTTATTTCCTCTAATATTTTATTACTATTAATATATTCAATTATTTTTTCAAGAGTTTCTTGATTTGCGTTATTAGAAAGAGTTAGTTTAATGGTATGAAAATAATACTCTGATTTAAAGGTTTCATACGACTCTACATCATTATCATTGAATTCTAGATTTTTTAATAAGCCTTCTAGTTTTCGATCATTTTCTTTGTACCTCCCGATAATCTCTTTAAATCTAACAATTGGAGTAATCTCTATTTTCTTTACTTGAATGCTGTCACCTATTAATCCCATTTCTGAAAAAAATGCAGAATCTTTTTCGATAACTTTTTCGTTTATTAAATCTATTTCGCTATAGACATAATCTACTGTGTCGAAATTAATTCTGACTAATACGGTTGCTTTTTTATTATGATTATAATTATCTTGAGTTAGATATCCTAAAACTAACCCTAATATAATAAGTGTTGTTATAAAAATCCATTTCTTTAAAATATAATCAATGAGATCAAATAGTAAGACAATCCAGCCTTTAATTTTTTCTTTAAACATACTAAATAGATTTGTTAAATCTATCTCATCATTTTTTTGTTGTTTCATAATAGAAGGTATTAATGTTGTTTTATACTAACAGATTGTAAACTTTTTTTCCAGTCAATAACTAAATTTACAAACACAATATTGTATTTAGTGTTGCCCAAAACACTATAACTTGATCTTACGGCAAATGTAGGATAAAAGTCTGTTTTCACAAGATTTGTTTTATTTAATTACAATCCATTTCCACATATCTTGAAGGTATAACTCATTATCATGAGATTTTATAATATGAAATATTTTATACCTCCCTTTTTCAAGCATATATTTATTAATCCTAATAGAATAGCCGCTTTTTTCAAAAGATTTTCCCTGATTTGAATTATCAACTAAATCTTTCCCAGAAACATATACAAAATTATTTCCTTTTTTTAAAGCTATTATTTTTGAACCACGTTTTAAATTAACTCCTTCCTTAAACATCCAGCCCTCTAATTTAACTTGACTCTCTGTTAGAGAAATTGTTATTACTTCCTTATTTTCTGCATCACGATAGTTTTTGGCATTTACTGTTTCAACATTGCCTAAATAACTTGTGTCTCGTGCAGTTTTTTTTGAATTATAAATTAATTTTTCAACAGTGTTGTCGTTTATGTATAAAGAATTGGGCTTTAAATTATATTCTTTATTTATAAAATTAGCTAACAGATTACTTGTTTTTATCATTCCTTTATAATTTAAATGTTGGTTTTCTGAAACTTTTTCTCCCATAATATACGTAGCGCTAAGCCCACCTAATTCTTTATTTATATCATAAAATTTAATCTCCTTATATTCTTTTGCATAATTATATATTTTTAAAGATGTATTATCAATACTATCTTTTACTTTATTATAGTATTCTTCATAAATAGGTATCGTAAATAATAATAAGGCAAAATTATATTCATCGGATAAAACAATAATTTTTTTTAAATATCTTTTTTCGGCCTCAGAAAAATAAATATCTTTTTTTATAAACATTCTTTTTTTATACCCTTCAATGCTTGAAGAATTTAAATACCATAAAATTTTATTGTGATTATAATTTAATTCTTTTGCTGATACTGAAAATCTATTTTGTAACGACTTTGAAACCCTCTCTAAATTCATCCAATTTTCATGAAACCTAAAAAAATTAAACATATGATACCAAGTGTTTTTAGGATCAATTAATGTAATTTCTTTATATTTTGGAATTCCAAATCGTTTAAAATACTCTCCTTTCAATCCCTTTGAAAGCATTTTGTTTTTTGAATTAAATAATTTATTCGATATAGGATCGGAGTGAACTAATGGGAAAAGTTCTAATCCGACAACTTTTGGAGATTGGTGTTTGAGTATCTCTAATAAATTATAATAAATTTGAGCTATTTGAATACCTCCAGCATGAACTTTTAAACTGTTGACATTACATTTAGCATCTATTATATTGGTATTTATTCCCTTACTTAAATGAGAATTGCCAATAAAGACAATGTCAACTGAGTTTTTATCTGCTTCGTATAAAGAATTAAAAGAATTTACTGATGCATTAGTACTGTCCAAAAAGTAAGAATCTATTGTTAGTAACAATGATGAAATGATAATTAAAAACAATACTATTTTTATAACAATACTTCTCATTTTTTAAAATTGAAAGTAAATAAATTCTTGAATATTCTCATCTCCATAAACACCAAACAAAACTATAACAAGCACAATACTTATATAAAAGCTCCATCTAAAAATTAAACCTTGTTTATTTAACAATTCTATTAAATTATATTTTAAGTGTAATAATTCAGCAGTAAACAAAAATATAATTGATAAAATGATTACCCTAAATTCGTTAGGCCTTAATCCTATTAAATAGGTTTCTTTATTAAAAATATCTCCAAAATTAAAGTCTGTAAAAATTCCTTTAATAATATAAACAGAATCATTTAACGTATTTGCCCTAAAAAACACCCAGGCTAAACAAACAATAAAAAATATGATTATCCCAAAAAATAAATGATTAGAAGTGTTTTTAGTATTTAATCCCAGCTTATTAAATATAGGTTGTTTTATTCTAAAAGTAGCTTTTTCTATCATTAAAACTAATCCATGAATAGCTCCCCAAATAATAAAAGTTAGAGCAGCTCCATGCCAAAGGCCACTAATAACAAAAACAATAAACAAATTAATATAAGTTCTAATTTTTCCTTTTTTACTTCCCCCTAGTGGGATGTAAACATAATCTCTAAACCAAGTTGATAATGAAATATGCCATCGCCTCCAAAATTCTGTTAATGACTTGGAAATATAAGGACTATTAAAATTTTTCATTAAATCAAAACCCATTGTTCTTGCTAATCCAATTGCAATATCAGAATACCCTGAAAAATCACAATAGATCTGAAACGCAAATAAAATGGTGGCATACGTAAAGCCTACGCCGCCATAATCCTCTACATTATTATAAACTTCATTTACATAAACAGCTGCTCTATCTGCAATAACCATTTTTTTAAATAGTCCAAATGCAACTAATAATAATCCAGATTTAACCAGTTTATAATTGAAGTTATATGTTTTATAAAACTGAGGTAATAAATGGGAAGCTCTTTCTATAGGTCCAGCAACCAATTGAGGAAAAAAGGAAACAAATGCAAAAAATGCTAACCAGTCTTTTGTAGGTTTTAATTGATTTCTATAAATATCTATGGTATAACTTAATGTTTGAAATGTATAAAAACTTATTCCAACCGGTAAAATAATATTTAGAGTATTAATATTTAATGTTTTGCCAAATAAACTAAAGGATTCAACAAATGACTCTATAAAGAAATTTGTGTATTTAAAAAAAAATAAAAGCCCTAGATTAAAGAACAGGCTTATAAAAAGTAGTTTTTTACGATTATTTTTATTTTCAGTTTGATAAAGTTTTAATCCAACAATATAATCTATAAATGAACTAAAAATAATTAAAAACAAAAACCTCCAATCCCACCAAGCATAAAACACATAACTTGCTATAAGTAAAAATGAGTTTCTTAATAGTATTTTTTTTGAAACTATCCAATATATTATGATTACTATTGGAAAGAAAATCGCAAAATCTAATGAATTAAAAAGCAACTGGTTTTTTTATTAATTAATTTAATAGTATTGACAAACTTTTATTCCAATCGAATACCGCTTTATTAAATGTGTTTTTATACTTTCTCGTGTCCAAAACACTATAACTTGGTCTTGCGGCAAATGTACGATAATAGGCTGTTTTTACAAGGTTTGATTTTGTTAATTGGTTGGTTTGTATTAATATCTCTTTTGCAAAGTCATACCAAGTTGCTTCACCCTGGTTACTAAAATTATAAATACCGTACTTTTCTTTATTAAATTTTATGATTGTTAGTATTGCTTCAGCTAAATCATTAGCGTTGGTAGGTGTTCCTGTTTGTTCCGTAGTTATGGTTAATGGTTTTCCTTCTTTTGCAAATCGCAAAACAGTATTGTAAAAATTATGTCCGTATTGAGAATACAACCAAGATGTTCTTAAAATATAATAGGCTTGGCAAATTTCTTGCACATATTGTTCTCCCTTTAATTTAGAAGTACCGTAAACATTTAAAGGACTGGTGGTATCTTCTTCGGTATATGGGCTTCCTTTTTTACCATCAAAAACATAATCTGTTGAAATTTGGATAAGTGTTGTATTATTTTTATCGCAATGCCTAGCTAACTGTTTTACCCCTTCTGCATTGGTTAAAAAAGCAGTTTCTTGGTCGCTTTCAGCTTTTTCTACATTCGTATAGGCTGCAGCATTGATACAGTAATCAAAACGATTGTTTTTAAATATATCAGAAATGGATTCCTCGCTTTCTATGTTTAATAGTTCTCGAGTAGCAAACAAAAAATCAAAATCAGAATAATTAACAGCGGCGTCTTTAATACACTTTCCTAATTGTCCCTTAGCTCCTGTTACTAATATTTTCATTCTGATGTTGCTTCTAAAAAAGTAGGGAGGGTTTGATCCTTTTCTGAAAGGATAAATTTATCTTTTGGAAGATGCCAATCTAAAGATAAGGTTGCGTCGTTATAAATAATACCTCTTTCTGAAGCTTTATCATAAAAATTATCACATTTATAAGCAAATGTAGATGTAGGAGATAATGTTATAAATCCATGTACAAATCCTCGAGGAACAAATAGCTGTTGTTGAAAAATATCATCTAGAATTATAGAAAAGTGTTTCCCAAAAGTCTTGGAGTCTTTCCTAACATCAACAACTATATCTAATATGCTGCCCTGTAAAGCCCTAACTAATTTCGCTTGAGCCATTTCGCCTACTTGATAATGTAATCCTCTTAAAACCCCAAAATTAGAAGTTGATTGATTGTCCTGAACAAAGCTCACCTTTTGCCTTGTTACTTTTTCAAATAACACCTCATTATACGTTTCGTAAAAAGCACCTCGTTCATCTTTAAAAATTGTTGGAGTTAAAACAAAGCAGTCTTTTAATGGTGTATGTTCAATTTTCACTGGATTTTTTTTATTGTAAATGCTTACCATAACCGCTTTTTAATAAGGGCTCGATTAAATCATTTAATTCATCTTTTGTTATGTATCCCATCTCATAAGCAGCTTGTTCGATACTGCCAATTTTTAAGCCTTGTCGTTCTTCAATTACCTCCACAAACTGTGATGCTTGCATTAAGGAAGCAAAAGTTCCTGTATCTAACCAAGCGGTTCCTTTGTCAAGAATACTAACGTTTAGTTTTCCTAGTTTTAAGTATTCATTGTTTATGTCTGTAATTTCTAATTCCCCTCGATCACTTGGTTTCATCGTTGAAGCGATTTCTACCACATGATTGTCGTAAAAATAAATTCCAGGTACCGCATAATTAGATTTTGGATGTAATGGTTTTTCTTCTATTGTTAATGCTTTTCCATGATCATCAAATTCAACAACACCATACCTTTCTGGATCTTGTACATGGTATGCGTAAATAATACCTCCATCTGGATTGTTATTGGCTTGCAGCAGTTCCTTTAATCCTGAGCCATAAAAAATATTATCTCCTAAAATTAAGGCTACTTTATCATCTCCAATAAAATCTTTTCCAATAATAAATGCTTCAGCCAAACCATTAGGCTGATCTTGTACCGCATAGGTAAAGTCACACCCAAGGTTTTTACCATCTCCTAATAGTTTTTTAAATAATGGTAAGTCTTGTGGTGTAGAAATAATTAATATTTCTCTAATTCCAGCATACATTAATGTTGATAATGGGTAGTATATCATGGGTTTATCATAAACCGGCATCAGCTGTTTACTAACAGCTAATGTGATTGGGTGCAATCTTGTTCCTGAGCCTCCTGCTAATATAATTCCTTTCATGTGTCTTTTTTAAATTTTTAAATTATCACATAGAACATCTTCTTATAATAATTTACTCAAAGAGATTGTTCCTTTATAGACATTTCATAATTGGTCTTTATTATTTAAATACCATTCAATTGTTTTTAAAATACCACTTTCAAAGTTTTCTTCTGCTTTCCACCCCAATTCACGTTCAATTTTATCAGCGTCTATTGCATATCTAAAATCATGACCTGCTCGATCTTGAACAAATTCTATCTGTTTATGATAAGGTGTTTTGTTTGGCACTAATTGATCTAATAAATCACAGATAGTATGAGCAATATATAGGTTTTCTCTTTCGTTTCTACCTCCAATATTATACATTTCTCCTGGCTTTCCTTTATCTAAAACCAACTTAATTCCTTTACAGTGATCGGTTACATAAATCCAATCTCGAATGTTTTTCCCATTTCCATAAATAGGAATTTCTTGACCAGAGATTGCTTTTCTAATAATAGTTGGAATTAGCTTTTCTTTGTGCTGGTGTGCTCCATAATTATTTGAGCAATTGGTGGTAACCACAGGCATTCCATAGGTATGAAAATAACTTCTCACAATAAAATCGGAAGATGCCTTAGAGGCACTATAAGGGCTATTTGGAGCATAAGGTGTGTTTTCTAAAAACAAACCTGTTTCTCCTAAAGTTCCATACACCTCATCGGTAGACACATGTAAAAATCGTGCATCTTTAAACGCTGTTTTTAATTGATTTGGACCATTCATCCATAGTCTATAGGCGCTATGGATTAAATTAAAAGTCCCTACAATATTAGTTTGGATAAATGCTTCAGGTCCTGTAATAGAATTATCCACATGAGATTCTGCTGCAAAATGAACTACTTTATTAAATTGATGTTCTTTAAATAAACGGTCAATTAATGCTTTATCACAAATATCTCCTTTAATAAAATTATAATTTGGTAAGTGAGATACTGCTTCTAGGTTTTTTAAATTCCCTGCATAGGTCAAATTATCCAATACGAAAATTTGACCTTCAGCATTCTCAATAACCAATTCTACATAGTTAGACCCTATAAAACCGGCTCCTCCTGTTATTAATGTTTTGTTCTTCAAAATAGATTTTATTCTAAAATTTGATTTAACATTTTCTCCGTTATCAAGTATGTTGGTTTAACTCCTGAAGTTCCCAATCCTCCTGATGCTAATGTACCTCCTGTTTTTAATGGATTATCGGAAGCATAATATGCATACCGAACTTTTACCTTGGAACTAATACTGTGTCTGATTTTTGATGCTGACTGAATTGCTTTTTGATAATGCGCTCCTTCCATTTCAAGTCCAACTACGTTCCAAGTTGAATTATTAAAGAATTTTAAAATATCTTTGTTCTGAAGCGAAGTTCCTAAAACAGTAATCATTGCTCCTTTACAAACATTAACATCCTCTCCTTCAAAATGAGATTTTTTAAGCATATTTTTAAAAGGATAATTATCCG
>Ga0307985_10000640_pt1 | contig 20334 bp, 22 predicted proteins | sample EllFjometageno80_FD_203155 | JGI IMG/M metagenome (GOLD analysis project Ga0307985, IMG submission 203155) | Marine microbial communities from Ellis Fjord, Antarctic Ocean - #80 | ecosystem: Environmental > Aquatic > Marine > Unclassified | place: Southern Ocean | collected 2014-10-09 | reverse complement strand
ATCTCTTGGTGTGATTTTTGAGGCCAGAAAAATCTCCCAATTTGCGAGCATGTCGTATGGCAAGTTACATGTCAGTTGAGAGTTGTGCAAGCTTGGGACGAATCGATGGGAATGGATGCGAGAAGACGCGTTCAATATGCGGACTATTCTTTAAATGATGGTAAAATCTTAGATGATGCCGTGACTACTACACGGGCAGTTGCCGAGCTTGTCGCGATAGCAGGCCTCAAGGGTTAAGGCGTTAATTATATTCTCGCTTATCTCGGTCAGACATCAACTGACTATGACTTCATCAGTTTGTTTTATGTCCAGATTTATGCAGCAAGGGGCGAGATGGCGTTTAATTATCACAAGGTTAGTGCTGAAGCTGAGCCGATAACAGCAGAGGTTTATACCTGTGAGAACGCCAGAAGTTTTGCGGCAAAGAACTTGCATACCAATGGGTACAATAATTAAATAATTAGTTGTTTCTTCGAGCCCCAGATGAGATGTCATCTGGGGCTTTTTTATAGGCTGTCTTAATTGCCGATTGTGAGCTAGTATCGTACTGTCTGTTGTTTAGCTTAATTTGATGGGGCCGTATTTTGGATATTTTGACATTTGAGCAGATTCGTCTCGTGGTAGTGGTTTACTGTTCTGCTTTGGTGCCGCTGATCCTCATCCCGACGTTACATATTCGTAAGTCTATTCCTGCGTGGGTGCTGCCTTTCTATATAACTATGTTTATAGTTTGCGCCTTTGGCTGGGAATTATGGTTCAACTATGGCTTGGTTGCTGGAGATAGCGTTACGGTTCGGCGGGTCGACATTTTAAATCAGTTGCTTCCACTGCATATCAATGGATTACTAAATTCGTTGGCAGATGCAGGTACAATTTGTTGCGGTAGCTTGTTATTGGTTTGGTTAGCAATGGGGCGTCGAAATTCTATCTATAGACAATGGGACTGGGGCGTATTTGGTCTGCTTTTAGTGATCTTTATAGGCCAGAATATCTTAGTAGAAATGTTTCTATATCATGATCAATTGAGCGAAGGGAAACCACTCTCATGGGCGCCATTGTCCCCGCTTGGGTCTTGGTTTGACCCAGTTTTACTCGAGATCAATGATCGAACACTGCGACTGAGTAGTCAGGTGCCCTGGCTGCTATTGACACCGCTGCTCTACTTGGGCTTGATTAAGTTTTTAAACTCGGGTGATCAGGCAGCTGAAAGTGGTAGTGGTTGATTCGAGTTGAATTGCTCAAACAGGCAGCCCTCGATAGAAGGCCACCTATCTAAGTCTGTTAGATGGCCAGTCCATCTGGAATGATTAGGTCTGATTCAATGCACTCGTCAAGCAATTGCAAGAAGGCTTTACGAGACTTGTTTTTAGTGCCATTAAATGCGGTCATATTTAATTGAGAAAATCCTTTGGCAGCCATTTGTGAGGCGTGGTCGAGCTGTTCGGCAGGGACTATTTGGTCATAAAATCCAGCCGTTATTGCTCCAGTTGGAGTCCATATCTCAGCATTAATGACGCATCGATTGAAGTAATTTGCAGGGATGCGATAGCGAGCTAATTCAATCCCAAAATTGTGCATGGTCATGCCAATTAGAGTTTCATTAAGTCCCGTTTTAAATGCACCATCTGTCCCAATTCTATAGTCACAGGCGAGCATCAAGAAAGCGCCCATTGCGATACAATGGCCAGTGGATACCGCAATAACCGGGGTAGGGAATGCTAATATTCGCCGCGCCATCTTTGAACCTCGCGCGGTCAACAAAATCGCTTGCTCAGGCCCTTTAGCCATTTCCTTAAGGTCGAATCCGCCAGAAAATATGCCATCCCTTCCTTTGAGTAGTACGATGGCACCGCTTTTTTCAGCTTGATCAAACGCGGCCTCTAATTCTTCCCACATGGTGTGAGACAGCACATTCGCCTTGCCGTCGTCCATGGCAATCGTGGCTACGCCATCATTATAGGTGTAGGTGACAATGGTGCCCATATTAGCTTCCTTTATATAAGTTTTAAGTCATTAATTCTTACCGCCAAGCAGACTAAATCAAGATTGCCTCGCCTGTCAAACATCCATGCCCCTACTTTGCGATTAAGGCAGCACTTAGTTATACCTCGGGTGAGACTGCAGCGCTTGCGTGGAACATATATGACTGTGATACTGCAAAACAAACATTCTATTTGGGAGAGTAATTAATGCAAAAATTTGCGCAGATTAACATGTATATTTTAGCTGGGTTTTGGCTGGCGTTTGTCATTAACTTCGCCATGCCATTCGGCGGCTCCCTGGGCACGGGAGTACTTTGGGCGGGGATCGTTTTTTTGGTGTTACATGTTATTGAGTTGGCGGTGGTCTACTCTAAGCTAAAGGCTGTTGGTCGCACTAGTAGCACTGATATTGTTGCCGTTTTAGCGTTCGGTATTCTTTATTGGAAGCCATTGATCAAAAGCTAATGTAAATCACAGATTAATGACCCAAGGTTATGCGTGCATACCCTTGGGTCGACATAACGATATTCTCTAGCTTAGTTGCAAGGCCATAGAAATAAGGCAGGCGAGAGAACCTAGCCAGATCAGGGTCCGAAGATGGGTTATACCAAAGGTATAACAGGCTACAAAGGCAACTCTTAACGCCAACCATGCAGTTGCTGTTGTTGTTAAATCCACATCCATATGCATAGATAGCAAACACAGCGCTAGAAAGGCGGGCAGACTCTCTTTATAGTTTGCGGCGGCTCTGGATACTCTGTTGTACGTGACTGAGGTTTCAACATCCCCATCTCTGTTTGAAAGCAGATATGTGATGTTATTGATGTTGAGGCTAGCAGGTAAAATCCAAAACTGAACGAGTGCAAGTGCAAGTGCATAAATTATAAGTGTGGTCATTGTGTTGGTCCCTTTTTAATTGTGTGTGACGACTGCGACGTTATCAGAACATACTATAGGCTACAACAATGGCTATTATATTTTGGTTAACGGGGTAAGATACACCAACAGTAGAACGGTATTTAGTTGCTGATCAAATTGAAAATAAATTGTTTTGGAGTACGGATATGAAAACACGCGCAGCCGTTGCTTTTGCAGCTGGAAAACCATTGGAAATCGTTGAAGTAGATCTGGAAGGGCCTAGAGCCGGTGAGGTGTTGGTCGAAATGAAGGCGACGGGTGTCTGCCACACAGATGCATTCACGCTTTCTGGAGACGATCCAGAAGGAGCATTTCCGGCTATTCTTGGTCATGAAGGTGCTGGTGTGGTCGTTGAGGTTGGTCCAGGCGTTAAAACGCTGAAGCCTGGCGATCACGTTATTCCACTTTATACGGCTGAATGCAGAGAATGTGATTTTTGTTTAAATCCTAAAACTAATTTATGTCAAGCGGTCAGGGCAACTCAAGGTCGGGGTGTGATGCCCGATGGTACCAGCCGTTTTTCTTTCGAGGGTAAACCACTATTGCATTATATGGGCTGTTCAACCTTTTCTAATTATTCGGTTCTGCCTGAAATTTCATTAGCGAAAGTTAGGAAAGACGCACCTTTTGATAAAATTTGTTATATCGGTTGCGGTGTCACCACCGGTATTGGGGCTGTAGCATTTACCATGAAGGTTGAGGCTGGGTCCACGGTAGCAGTGTTCGGGTTGGGTGGCATTGGTTTAAACGTGGTTCAGGGCGCTAAAATGGTGGGCGCGACACGCATCATTGGCATTGATCTTAATCCTTCGCGTATCCCTCTTGCTAAGCAGTTTGGAATGACAGATTTCATCAACCCTAGTGAGGTAGAAAACGTTGTTGATCATATAATTGATATGACGGGTGGCGGGGTCGATTACAGTTTTGAATGCATTGGAAATGTTGATGTGATGCGGCAGGCCTTGGAGTGCTGTCACAAGGGCTGGGGTGAGAGCTGTATTGTCGGTGTTGCCGGCGCAGGTAAAGAGATTGCGACACGTCCCTTTCAGTTGGTTACTGGGCGGTCTTGGCGCGGTACCGCGTTTGGTGGAGCACGGGGTCGCACTGACGTACCAAGAATTGTCGATTGGTATATGGATGGAAAAATTAACATCGATGATTTGATCACTCATAAAATGCCGTTAGAAGATATAAACAAGGCTTTTGACCTGATGCATGCAGGCAAAAGTATTCGGTCAGTGGTGGAATTCTAAATGGCGAAAGACAGCAGTTTAGAGCAGATCGGATCCAATCAGAGTTTTGGTGGGCGGCAGTTACGTTATCGTCACCCGTCAACGACTCTTAATTGCGACATGACTTTCTCTATTTACCTGCCGCCTCAGGCGGATAAGGGTCCTGTCCCAGTGCTCTACTGGTTGTCTGGTTTAACGTGTACTGACGAGAATTTTGTGACTAAAGCGGGTGCGCAACAGCATGCTGCGGCACATGGCATTGCCATTGTCTGTCCTGACACCAGTCCACGAGGAGAAGATGTACCTGATGATGCTGAAGGCGCCTATGACTTTGGCCTTGGCGCTGGATTCTATGTGAATGCGACCGAGTCGCCGTGGGCCAATCACTACAAGATGTATGATTATATCGTTGATGAATTGCCGGCACTGATCAATGATCAATTCCCAATCAACGGTAGTAAGATGTCTATTTCAGGACACTCTATGGGCGGGCATGGCGCACTTACTATTGCGCTAAAGAATCCAGAGCGCTATTCGTCAGTATCGGCGTTTTCGCCAATTTGTGCTCCTATACAGTGCCCCTGGGGCCAAAAGGCGCTGGGCCGGTATATCGGTGGTGACGCCACTGAAAACAATGGGCAGTGGGCTCTATACGATACTGTGGAGTTGGTTAAAACGTCATCCAAGAGCACCAGAGACTCATTACTCGTGCTTATCGATCAGGGGGAGGCAGATAACTTCTTGACTGAACAACTCAATACTCAGTTACTCATTGATACTGCCGCTGTAGCCGCGTTTCCCATGCGAATTCGTTTTCAGCCAGAGTATGACCATAGCTACTTTTTTATCGCGAGCTTTATAGCGGAGCATTTAAGTTTTCACGCAGAGAATCTGCGCTAAAGTAGTGGTCCTTATTAGATAAATAAGAGTCGGTTAGGTACGGCAAATAATTAGGATGATAATGGTAGAATGCGGCGGTAATGAATAGGATCAAATAAACGCAGTCATTCAGAGGTAAGTAGGTTGGATAAGCGCACTAATATTGACCAACTCATAGAGCAATTTAAAAGCTTGCCAGGGGGTTTAATGCCTCTGTTGCATGCGGTTAAGCATGACGTTGGTTACATTCCCGATGACTCTGTAGAACAGATTGCCAAAGGTTTTAACCTTTCTCGTGCCGAAGTGCACGGTGTCATCAGCTTTTATCACGACTTTAATACCAGTCCTACAGGTCAGCACTGCGTCCAGATTTGCCGTGCGGAGGCCTGCCAATCAATGGGCTCTCGTCAGATCGAAGCCCACGCTAAAAAGAGTTTAGGTATAGAGTACGGAGAGACGACTAAGGACGGCAAAGTAACTCTGCAGCCGGTTTACTGTTTGGGGAACTGCGCCTGTTCGCCCTCCATTCGTATTGATGATGATATTCATGCCAGAGTGAGTGCCGCCAGCTTTGATCAATTGATGGCTGAGCTGCGTTCTCCAGCTACTACTCATGCTGGAGGGAAGAAATGAGCATGACATTCTTTATTCCACAAGATACCACTGCGTTGGCACTTGGCTCAGATTCCGTTGCTTTAACGATGGCCAGCGAACTAAAAGAGCGCGGTGTCGAGGGTGGAATTATCCGTAACGGATCAAGAGGCATGTTTTGGTTAGAGCCACTGCTTGAAGTGGAGATTGACGGCAGTCGGTTGGGCTTTGGTCCGGTGAAATCTTCAGATATGCCTAGTATCCTAGATTCGTTGAATTCCCGGACGAAAAACACTAAGTCCGTGAATCATCCGCTATTTTTAGGCGAGGTTAATGAAATTGACTACCTTGCGAGGCAACAGAGGCTTACCTTTAACCGAGCGGGCGTGGGTGACCCTCTCTGTATTGAAAACTATCAACGTTTATCTGGTTTTGTCGGCCTCACTCATGCGATCAAACTAAAAGGCCAGGAAATTGTTGATCAAATTAAAGATTCCGGGCTACGTGGTCGCGGTGGAGCTGCGTTTCCTGCAGGGATCAAATGGCAAACAGTCCTTGATACTGTTGGAGAGCAGAAGTACATCGTATGCAATGCCGACGAAGGTGATTCAGGTACATTTGCTGATCGATTGTTGATGGAGGCTGATCCTTACCAGCTCATTGAAGGGATGGCGATTGCCGGTCTCGCGGTGGGTGCCAATCAGGGTTATATCTATTTGCGCTCAGAATACCCTGTGGCTCATAAAATTCTAAATCAGGCTATCGAGCATGCGACTGAAGCTGGTTTTCTTGGGGAAAACATCTGTAGCTCGGGCAGCGATTTCTTTTTAGAAGTTAGGCTCGGTGCTGGCGCCTATATCTGTGGTGAAGAGACATCACTCTTGGAGAGTTTAGAGGGAAAGAGAGGGATGGTTAGGGCTAAGCCTCCATTGCCCGCGATTGAAGGATTATTTGGCAAGCCTACGGTGGTGAATAATGTGCTTACCCTTGGTGCTGTGGCCAGTATTTTAGAGCAAGGCTCTAAAACCTATAAAGACTTTGGCATGGGGCGTTCTCGAGGAACATTGGCCGTGCAACTGGCAGGGAACGTTAAACGTGGTGGCGTCATAGAATTAGCCTTTGGTGTAACATTACGGGAAGTTGTTGAGGGTTTTGGTTGCGGCACTTATAGCGGTCGACCCATTCGTGCTATTCAAATGGGTGGTCCTTTGGGCGCATTTTTGCCCGAATCTCAATGGGATACGCCACTTGATTATGAATCTTTTGCGGCAATTAAAGCGATGATAGGTCATGGTGGTATTGTGGTATTTGACGATACTGTTGATATGGCTGCCCAGGCTCGATTTGCGATGGAATTTTGCGCGGTTGAATCGTGCGGAAAATGCACACCTTGCCGAATAGGCGCGACTCGCGGAGTCGAGGTTATTGACCGCATTGTGCAAAATGAAGATCGTGATAATAATTTAATTTTGTTGACTGATCTCTGTGACACCATGGAGTTCGGTTCTCTTTGTGCTATGGGCGGTATGACTCCATTCCCAGTGCGTAGCGCATTAGCTTATTTTGCAGAAGACTTCGGTGGCGAAAGCCCTAGAGAGAATTAATATGCTGGAATTTTACGAACCTCAACCAGATTTTGGAACTCCACAGAGTGACAGTGAAACCCTAGTTACTCTCACTATTGATGGCATCTCGGTGACAGTGCCTGAGGGTACGTCTGTTATGCGCGCAGCATCTGAGGGTGGGGTTAAGGTCCCACGCTTATGTGCAACCGATTCGCTTAAATCTTTTGGCTCTTGCCGTATCTGTCTGGTCGAAATTGAAGGCCGTCGCGGGTTTCCTGCCTCCTGTACCACAGCGGTGGTGGATGGAATGGAGGTGCGAACTCAGTCAGAAGAGATAGGCAAACTGCGCCGTAATGTCATGGAGTTATATATCTCTGACCACCCATTAGATTGCCTAACTTGCCCGACCAATGGCGATTGCGAACTGCAGGACACCGCAGGCGAAGTTGGTCTGCGCGCGGTCCGTTATGGCTTTGAAGGTGAAAACCATTTGATCGCAGAGAAAGATGAATCTAACCCTTATTTCACCTTTGATGCTTCTAAATGCATTGTTTGCTCTCGCTGTGTTCGCGCCTGTGAAGAGGTTCAGGGAACCTTTGCCTTGACGATTGACGGTCGTGGTTTTGAATCTAAAGTGAGTGCGGGTCAGGCTGAATCATTCATGGAATCTGATTGTGTATCCTGTGGCGCTTGTGTTGATGCCTGCCCAACCGCAACATTGACCGAAAAAAGTATTATTGAAGCGGGTAAGCCAGAGCATTCAGTGGTCACTACCTGTGCCTATTGCGGCGTAGGCTGTTCCTTTAAAGCTGAGATGAAGGGCAACGAGGTTGTGCGCATGACGCCCTATAAAGACGGAAAGGCGAACGAAGGTCACGCGTGCGTTAAAGGTCGCTTTGCCTTCGGCTATGCTACGCACAAAGATCGTATTACTAAGCCTATGATTCGTGAAAGCATTAATGATGCGTGGCGCGAGGTGTCATGGGATGAAGCTGTCACCTATACGGCCGAGCGCTTTAAGTCTATTCAGGCAGAGCATGGGCGCACCAGTATTGGCGCTATATCTTCTTCTCGTTGCACCAATGAAGAGGTTTATTTAGTGCAAAAAATGGTGCGTACCGGTTTTGGTAATAACAATATCGACACTTGCGCTCGAGTTTGCCATTCGCCAACTGGCTTTGGACTTAAAACGACGCTTGGTGAATCGGCGGGTACGCAAACATTTGCCTCGGTCGCCAAAGCAGACGTTGTGATTATTATGGGCGCCAATCCCACAGAGGCGCACCCCGTTTTTGCTTCACGATTGAAGCGGCGCCTAAGAGAGGGCGCTAAGCTTATCGTTATTGATCCACGAAAGATCGAGCTGGTCAGCGCACCGCATATCAAAGCAGATTACCATTTGCCCGTTCGTCCTGGCACAAATGTCACCGTTCTAAATGCCTTAGCGCATGTTGTGGTGAACGAAGAGTTACAGGCTCATGACTATATTGCTGAGCGATGCGATACGGAAGGCTTTGACAAGTGGGTGGCTTTTATAGCGGACAAGCGGCATTCACCTGAGGAAACTGAACAGTTTAGCGGTGTCCCGGCAGCTGACTTGCGCGCTGCGGCTCGTTTATATGCCACCGGTGGCAATGGGGCGATTTTCTATGGTCTTGGTGTGACGGAGCATAGTCAGGGATCCACGGCGGTCATGGCGATCGCTAATTTGGCCATGTTGACCGGTAACATTGGCCGCGAAGGCGTAGGTGTTAATCCACTTCGTGGTCAAAATAATGTTCAGGGTTCCTGCGATATGGGTTCCTTCCCTCATGAATTGCCAGGTTATCGGCACATTTCGAGCGCAGTGACCCGCAAGCTGTTTGAGAGTGAGTGGGGTGTGACTCTTGACCCAGAGCCAGGTCTACGAATTCCTAATATGTTCGATGCTGCCATTGATGGTGACTTTAAAGGGCTTTACTGCCAGGGCGAAGATATAGCCCAGTCTGATCCTAATACACATCACGTTGAGGCGGCACTCAAATCAATTGAATGCTTGGTCGTGCAGGATATCTTCCTTAATGAAACGGCTAAGTTCGCCCATGTATTTTTACCGGGTGCCTCATTTTTAGAGAAAGACGGCACATTTACTAATGCTGAGAGACGTATTTCCCGGGTTCGCAAAACTATGCCGCCGCTTAGTGGTAAAGCTGATTGGGAAGGTACGATGGCACTAGCAAATGCCTTAGGCTGTGATATGCACTATAACCATCCGTCGGAAATCATGGATGAGATCGCTAAACTAACGCCAACATTTAACGGTGTTTCTTATAAGAAACTTGATGAACTGGGTAGTATCCAATGGCCCTGTAATGACCATGCACCGGCCGGTACTCCAGTTATGCATGTCGACGAATTTGTTCGGGGCAAAGGTTTTTTTGCGATTACAGAATATGTGCCCACTGAAGAGCGCGCCAACCGTAAGTTCCCCTTGTTACTGACGACAGGACGCATATTGTCACAATACAACGTGGGCGCTCAGACTAGACGTACGAATAATAGTGAATGGCATGAAGAAGATATCTTAGAAATTCATCCTCATGATGCTGAAGAACGAGGCATTAATCACGGTGACTGGGTTGGAATTCAAAGCAGAGTAGGGCAAACGGTGCTGCATGCTGACGTGACGAGCCGAGTAAAGCCTGGTGTGGTTTACACGACCTTCCATCATCCAGTATCAGGCGCCAACGTTATAACGACTGACAACAGCGACTGGGCGACTAATTGTCCTGAATATAAGGTCACGGCAGTGCAGATTAGTAAAGTAACTGCGCCTTCACGCTGGCAAGCCAGACAAAAAGTCTTTGATACTGAACAGCTGCAGTTATTAGCGAAAGCCAGACACTAATGAATAAGACAATTCATCCTGCTAGTCGTGTCAAAAGGCATATATGGCTGGATGGTCAGCTGGTAACAGCCGATGATCAGGTGGCGACTGAGACGCCAGTAGCAATGGTTTATAACGGCATCTCGCATGTGGTCATGATGTCAACGCCGTGTGACCTTGAGGACTTTGTAACAGGTTTTAGTTTGAGCGAGGGCATTATTACCGGCACCAAACAGCTACTGGATGTTGAAGAAATCACAACAGATAAGGGTATTGAGTTACATGCCACTATAACGGCTGAGGCCCTTGTAGGATTAAAAGAAAGGCGAAGAAATTTGGTCGGTAGGACAGGCTGTGGTCTCTGCGGTGCAGAATCATTAGACCAGGCCATACCAACGCCAAGGACCGTTAATAGTTTATTACAACTAAGTCACAAGGCGTTACAGAGGGCTGTTGTCGCTCTGGCTGACTGGCAGGAACTTCAGAAAGAAACCGGTGCTGTGCACGGTGCAGCTTGGTGTGACACTCAAGGTAATATACTGGCCGTCCGTGAGGATGTTGGACGCCACAATGCGCTGGACAAACTGATTGGTACCATGGCGCGAAATCGTTTCACTAGTGACGGTTTTTTACTAGTAACGAGTCGAGCAAGTTATGAAATGGTGTCTAAAGCGGCTAGCGCTAATATCTGTTTGTTGGCGGCAGTTTCAGCGCCGACATCTCTTGCTATTAATTTGGCTAAAGAGTGCGGTCTTAGCTTGGTGGGCTTTTCGCGACAGGGGAGGCATGTTATTTATTCAAACGAACAAAGATTAGTAGGCGAAACACCATGAGAGCATCAAAAATCGATCGGTTAGTCAAAATGGTCAATCAAATTTCACTTAATATGAGCTCGAACGGGCCTGCCGATGAAGTTGCAATGCAGGTCGCAGAGCATCTCGAAAAATTTTGGTCGCCTCCGATGAAAAGCTTGGTCAGTGATTATGCCGATAATAATACAGTAGGACTCGCCTCAATTTCTCACAAGGCGGTTATACAATTAGCCTTAATGCAAAAAGCAAAATAATACGACTATCTGAGTAGTAACGTCACCACCTAAATATGCCTATTTACTCGCTAAATTGACTGTCAACAATTGAGGTTTTTATTGTTATCGACTGTTGAAATGCCTTCGCGTATTGGTTAATGTCTGCGGTGATGGCAGGTTTTTTTTCAGAGATGTCAGTCGTTTCACCAATATCATTCTTTAAATCGATTAGCATTGGTGGGTTATGCTCTTTCCGTTTAGGCAGCATGCCATAGGCGCCCTGAGTGACATAATGTATTTTGTGCCTATTTACCCGAAACGCACGTAATTCTGAGCCATAGTAAAAGGGTACAAACGTTCGTGGGCTGGATTCTTCACGTGTTAGGCTGGCGCTAAGGTCAAAGCTATCAAGGGCAGTTTTGGATGCCTCAAATCCCGCCAGCTGAGAGAAGGTTGCATACAGATCTGTTTGCATGCCAAGACCCTCAATGACTCCGTGTTGAATACCAGGCCCACTAAAGAGTGTCATGACACGCATTCCACCCTCAAAGGTCGTTGATTTACCATTTTTTAGAGGTTTAGCTGACCCTGCATGGCTCCCGTACAACAGCCAGGGGCCGTTATCGCTGGTAAAAACGAGGTAAGTGTTTTGTGCAATGTTTAACTTTTCTATTGCTGCCATTATTTGGCCGACGCTCCAGTCAATCTCTTCAATGACATCACCATAGAGCCCTCTCTCGCTTTTGTTCGCGAACGCGGAAGACCTAAATAATGGTACATGAGGCATGCTGTGCGAGAACATTAGAAAAAACGGTTTGTTTTTAGAAGAGGCTTCCGTCATAAAACGAACAGACTCTTCTGTATAGCGCCTAGTGATCAAGTTTTGATTAGCTGGTTTTTCAAGAATAAGATCTGTAAACGTTCCGTCAAGATTGGTTTTGCTAGAAATAAGTGGAACCTGCCAATCAGAAATATCGGGTTCGAATATATTTTCTCGTATTTTGGGTGCTATTTTTTGATATTTAGCGGTTATCTGCTCCGGTGGGGTGAAAATATTTTTTGAGGTTATACCCTCAATTTCCCAGTCCATATCATTGGAGTAGGGGATCCCTAGCCATTCGTCAAAGCCATGTCTTGTTGGGTAATAGGTTTTAGCATCCCCTAAATGCCATTTTCCGAACATTCCTGTAGCGTAGCGATTATCTTGAAATACTTCAGCGATGGTTTTTTCACTATGGGGTATGCCCGATTTACTGCCGGGAAAGAACACTGAAATATTGTCCCCATACAAGCCCGTTCGGACTGGCAATTTCCCTGTTAATAAAGCGCCGCGGCTCGGCGTACAGACCGACGCAGCAGCGTAAAAGTTAGTCCACACCTGACCGTCATCTGCCAGTGAATCGATGGATGGAGTGTTTATTAAGGGGTCGCCGAAAGGACCGGCGTCGGCATAGCCCATATCATCGGTATAGATGATAATGAAGTTTGGTTGGTTGGCGCTTTTTGTTGGTGGTCCAGCCTGGACTAAACAGGTGATCGTAAGTAGAAAAATAGATGTTAATTGCTTGCAAAGCATAGCTGTAGAACCTTTTAATGATGGGAGATGCAGCGTTAATATGGAGAATCTTAGCATCCAGTGAATAGCTGTGCTAGATGAAAGCATGGATGATAGTTTAAACCGTATGCCCTTTAGTAAATTTTTGCCATAATAGTGGTCAGACTAAACGCTAGTGTTTGATTTCTTATTTAAGGGTACTAATAATGGCCAAAATGACCCACCTAAATAGCCTTGGCGAAGCACATATGGTTGATATATCGGCTAAGCAAGATACTGCACGCAGTGCGTTGGCTGAGGCCCAAGTAGAGCTCACTGATACTATTGCCGCTGCGGTACAAGACGATCGGTTACCAAAAGGTGATTTGTTCGCCACCGCCAGAATAGCCGGTATTCAAGCGGCCAAAAAGTGCAGTGACCTAATTCCGTTGTGCCACCCTTTGCCGTTGTCCAAAATCACGATTGATATTAATTTAGAGGGCAATGTCATATGGGTTAGAGCTCTTTGCAAAACCACAGGAAAGACTGGGGTGGAAATGGAAGCCTTAACAGCCGCCTCTATTGCGGCGCTAACTATTTATGATATGTGTAAGGGAATTGATAAAGGAATGATCATTCGGGAGACTAGATTACTTGAGAAATCTGGCGGCAAGTCTGGGCTTTGGCTCAGTGCAGATCGACAGGGAGTCAGCGATGATTAATTTGTTGTTCTTCGGTCGCCTAGGGGACCTAGCCAAAGATGCGCCGACCTGTATCGCTAGCCTAGAACCTGATACGACACCGTTGGGAATTAGACAGATGATGAAGGCCGATCACCCGGAGTTATCTAAAGCCTTGTCAGAACCTCAGGTTCTCGTGTCTGTGAACAAAATGATTGTGAAGTGGGATCAGCCGCTGTTTGAAGGTGATGAGCTAGCGTTCTTGCCTCCGGTCACTGGGGGTTAGGGGTAGTGAACGACTTAGTCTGTGTGCAAGCTGATGATTTTAGTTTGTCTGATGAGTATCAGCGATTACGTAACATCAACGGGCAAGTGGGCGCAATCGTAACTTTTTGCGGGTTGGTTCGAGATTTCGAGTCAAGTGCAGGAGAGCCCAAATCTAAGAAATTGGTCAATTATCTTACCCTTCAGCATTATCCTGGAATGACAGAAACCTTACTTGACGATATCGTAATGCAGGCGAAAGCCCGCTGGGACTTAGTCGCAGTGACAGTGATTCATCGAATTGGCAACTTGGCGCCTAATGATCAGATCGTCTTTGTAGGGGTAGCGAGTGAACACCGAAAAGAAGCTTTTGATGCCGCTCAGTTTCTGATGGACTATCTTAAAACTAAGGCGACTTTCTGGAAAAAGCTAACAGGTGAGGGGGCAGAGCAATGGTTAGATGCTAAGTCGTCCGATAGCGATGCAGCGGCAAAGTGGAGCGAGGACAGTCATGATTAATGTTGATGCCGTTATTCTTGCAGCGGGTCAATCTAGCCGGATGGGGGTTGCAAGCAAGGCTCTGTTGCCCTTGAAGGGGTTGTCTTTATTAGATCATGTGATTAAGCGATTAGCACCACAGGTTGACTCTTTGGTCGTTAGTGGTGATCAAGCGTTATTGGGTTATCTTGAGTATCCGGTGGTTGAGGACCTTACTGCTAAATTCTCAGGTCCGCTGGCGGGGCTATACAGTGCTTTAATCTGTACAGATTTGTCAGGCGCCGAGTATCTTATGGTTGTTCCCTGTGATGGCCCATTGCTTCCTGAGTCCTTGGTTGCGCGGTTATATCGAGAGATTAAACTGGCTGATTCCGATGTGGCTTGTGCCCGCTATGAGGGCGTTGTCCAGGGTACGTTCTCTTTGTGGCATAAACGGCAAACAGGCGCGATTAAAAATACGCTATTAGTAGATAAGTATGGTGGTTTTAAACCGCTGCTTGATAGAATGGACGCTGTTTATGTCGATTGGCCAAAGGCATTGGTTAATCCATTTTTTAATATTAATACACCTGACGACCTTAAACAGGCTGAGACGTTACTAGACCTTTAGGTCTCTTTTTATAACGAAGACATAACCTAGGCTTGGCCGTTGGCAGGGTATTTTTAGACCGGAATGCCTGCGCGGGTATCAGTTTTAGAAAATAGTCCGCTGTTTAGTGGTATTAACAGAGAGATTTTGACCTTATGGCAAATAAACATTCACATTACGCACTTTTAGGGCATTACTTGTCTGATAGATCTGATTGTGAATGGGCCTTGGCTACGGTGGTGAATAAAGAGGGTTCGAGTTATCGCTCGCCGGGATCGATAATGATGGTGAACTCTTTGGGCCAGTCCTTTGGTCTTGTTAGCGGTGGATGCCTGGAAGCGGACATTGTTAGGCGAGTAAAAAAGGTTTTTTATAACGGCAAAGCGACTTATGCCGAATATGATTTACGAGAAGAGGATTCTTTTGCGGCAGAGCTTGGAATCGGCTGCAAAGGCAAAATCGGGGTACTGATCCAAAGACTAACCGAAAAGCACCGAGTGGTGCTGGATATTTTGTACGCTACGCTAAAGGCTGGTAAGTCCTGTTACCTAGTCCAAGAATTTGAAGCTTCCATCACTTCCACGGGTCTAAACGAAATATCCTTATTAGATAGTCATGGTGAGCAATTGGCCTCAACGGCTGTTCAAGGCAAAGACCAAGCTGAGCTGATTAAGGGCACTCAGCACACAGATCAACATCAGACGTTTTACGTAGGTGACTCTAGATATTCCCTTTCAAAAATTGATGCACCTTTCAACTTTTGGATCTTTGGTGGTGGCGCTGATGCAGAACCCCTAGCCTCTATGGCTTCACAGCTAGGGTGGCGAGTGACAGTAGTGGACCATAGAGCGGCTTACGCTAGAGCGAGTGCTTTTAAATCGGCGGAAACTATTGTCAAGACCAGGCCTGAGGAACTGAATTATGCGGAAGGACGAGCGCCTATAGATGGCGCAATGTTAATGACCCACAATTTAAAACTAGACGCGCAGTGGTTAGCTTTTTTACATAAGCATTCCAATCCAATTTATGTCGGCCTTTTAGGCCCTGTTGAGCGGCGAGAAAGGGTGGTGGAGTCATGCGACGTGACAGACTTGGATTGGCTTGATGAGCGCGTAAATGGCCCTGTAGGTCTTGATTTGGGAGGAGAGCTGCCAGAGTCCATAGCATTGTCGATTCTCGCTCAGTGCCATGCAGTTTTGTTTGACGCCAGTGGCGAAGTATTGAATAAAAGAAGCTATATTCGAGTAAGTAATAGCTGATTAGTGATTGAGCGAGTAGTTTATATGCCCTTAAATGACGATGATTTTATGCGCTACAGCCGGCACCTTTTGATGGATGACATCGGTGAGGTAGGCCAACAGCGGTTATCAGATGCCAGAGTACTTATTGTAGGTCTTGGCGGTCTTGGTTGTCCTGTGGCGCTTTATTTGGCCGCTGCGGGCGTTGGCCAGATAGGACTTTGTGATCCAGATCATGTTGATATAACGAATTTACAGCGTCAGGTTTTGTACCGAACCGATGACTGTGGAAGGCTTAAGGTAGACTGCGCTAAACAAGCGCTAGAGGCATTGAATCCGGGGATTGTTGTTAGTGTTTTTCCTCGAGAAATAGGCAGTGAAATATTGGCTGATAGATATGATTTGGTTGTCGACTGCACTGACAACCTAGAGGCGCGGCAGATAATGAACCGAGCTTGCTATTCTCAGGAGATTCCTTTTGTTAGTGCCGCGGCAGTTGTGTGGGAAGGCCAGTTAGTAGCATTTGACTTCGGTCACTTCAGAAGTCTTTGTTTTGACTGTATTATTGATCATAATTCGGCCGAACCAATGATGAACTGTGCTAATTCAGGGGTTGTTGGGCCTGTGCTAGGAATTATGGGGAGTCTGCAGGCCACTACGGTGATAAGGTTGCTATTAGGCTATTTTGAACAGCACGGGGAAATGACACGTTATGATGGTAAGCGCGGTCAATGGCTATCAATACACTGTAACCGTAACCTAGACTGCCCAACCTGTGGTTCTGCATCTGATTAGGAGATTTAGTATGAGCGAAGCAACTGCGTCTACACGACGATTTTTAAAAATAGCGGTACTGACTATTTCTGACACGCGCTGTTTTCAAACCGATAGTTCCGGCTCTTGGTTGCAAGAGGCTATCGAGAATGACGGGCACGAACTCGTTGACCGGAAAATAGTTGTCGATGACATTTATCAGATGAGGGCTATTGCCTCCAATTGGATAGCGGACGAGGACATAGAGGTGGTGATTACCACCGGCGGGACTGGCTTTACTGGTCGTGATAGTACGCCCGAAGCATTGGCGCCCATTTTTGACAAACATATCGAAGGTTTTGGCGAGCTTTTCCGTCAATTATCTTATGATGAGATAGGAACCTCCACCGTTCAGTCCAGGTGTCTTGCTGGGCTTGCGAACAGGACGGCCATATTCTGTTTGCCAGGCTCTACTGGCGCCTGCAAGACTGGCTGGAATGGCATTATTAGAGAGCAACTAGACAGTACTTTTGAACCTTGCAATTTCGTTCAGCATGTTGGGTCAAAGGTCAAGTAATGCAGTCAGTCCAACAGGCCATTGCCAGCCTGATCGAGCGAGCCTCTTTGCTGCCAGCGGTTCATTCGATCGAGGTTACTCATAGTTTGGGTCGAATATTAGCGGTGGATGTGGTTGCTTGTATTGATGTACCTCCTGCAGATAATAGCGCAATGGATGGTTATGCCTTTTGCTACGAGGATGCGATTAACCAGAGCTACAGTCTGCCCATCAGCCAACGCGTTCCTGCAGGCACTGCGCCACTACCTTTGCTCGCGAATACGGCCGCTCGCATATTTACCGGCGGTGAGATGCCAGAAGGCGCTGACACCGTAGCCATGCAGGAAAATTGCAGCGAGCAGGACAACGTAGTGCAGTTGAACCCTGGTATTCTAGCCAACACCAATGTCAGGCCCCGCGGGCAGGACATTGCCGCTAAATCAATGATATTAACTGCAGGTAGCCGATTGGGTCCTGCAGAGATGGGATTGCTGTCATCGCAAGGTATTAGCCAAGTTGAGGTATATAGGCCACTTAAAGTGGCTATTTTTTCAACAGGGGATGAGCTTGTCGACCCGGGCGTTGAATTAAAATCTGGCCAAATTTACAATTCAAATCGCGCCACCCTGACTGGCCTTATTCAGTCGCTGGGTATGGATTGCGTTGATATGGGTACAGTGGCCGATGAGCTCGAAGCGACTAAAGACATGCTGCATAGTGCTTCACTTAAGTCGGACATTGTGATTGGCGCTGGGGGTGTTTCAGTCGGTGAAGAAGATTACGTTAAAGAGGCTGTCGCAGCCCTTGGATCAATAGAGTTCTGGCGGGTAGCCATCAAGCCTGGTAAACCCTTAGCGTTTGGGCGTGTTGCCAACACTCCGTTTATCGGCTTGCCGGGCAACCCAGCTTCGGTATTTGTAACATTTACAGTGCTTGCCAGACCTTTTTTGTTGGCTAGCCAGGGCCTGAGTGTCCAGCGTAAACCTATGTTGAAAGCAGTGTCTCTTTTTAGCCGAGAGGCTGAGTCTCGCGAGGTTTATCTGCGGGGCCGCCTAAGCTGCACTGACAAGGGCGAGGGCGTTGAAATCTACCCTAATCAAAGTAGTGGCGTGCTTTCTTCGGTCAGTTGGGGTGATGTCTTGGTTAGGCAAAATAGTGGCGAACATATTCAAGTTGACGACCTTGTAGATGTGTTAGTCTATTCAGCATATTAAAACCGAGAAATAAGAGAAATAAGAGAAATAAGAGAAATAAGAGAAATAAGTGACTGATTCTACTGAGCTGCCACCGTTGAGCAACACGCTGATCGATCCTTTTGGTCGTAAGGTTGATTATTTGCGCCTGTCAGTTACAGATCGTTGCAATCTACGCTGCACCTACTGTATGGCAGAAGACATGACGTTTCTGCCGCGTCAGCAAATTCTGTCCTTAGAAGAGCTTCGCGACGTTGCCTCAGCTTTTGCTGAGCTAGGCGTGCGCAAGATTAGACTAACAGGCGGTGAGCCGCTTATTCGCAGGGATATTATCAAGCTGGTGAGTGCAATATCGGTTCTTCCTTCCCTAGATGAAGTAACGATGACCACCAATGGCATGTTGCTGCCTAAAATGGCGCAACCCCTTAAAGATGCAGGCATGAACCGGCTCAATATTAGTATCGACAGCCTGCGGCCCGATCGTTTTAAGGCGTTAACTCGGCTTGGGGATCTAGGTGTATGGCATAAGGGTATTCGTGCGGCTAAAGCGGCTAATTTTGCAAAGCTCAAATTAAATGCGGTCATATTAGCCGGCTTTAATGATGACGAGGTTCTTGATCTAGCTCGGTATGCAATAGATAACGAGATGGATATTTCGTTTATCGAGGAAATGCCTCTGGGGGAGATATCATCTCATCAACGCGTTAATACGCAGATTACTAGTCAGGCCCTGCGCGACCAGCTTGAGACCGAGTTTGAGTTGACCGATAGCGTGGAGACCACTGGTGGGCCGTCGCGATATGTCAGAGTGGCAGGCAGTGACAGTAAGATTGGCTTCATTTCCCCTATGTCGAATAATTTTTGTGATTCTTGCAATCGTGTCAGAATGACTGCAGAAGGGCGATTATTGCTGTGTTTGGGTAATGAGCAGAGTATGGACTTGCGTGCAGTGATTCGGTCTCACCCAGGGGATTCTGCACTGTTGCGAGCTAAGATCCTGGAAGCTCTGCAAGATAAGCCGGAGCGTCATGAGTTTGATCCCAACCGGACTGATATTGTCCGGTTTATGAATATGACGGGTGGTTAAGGTTTGGGACAACGTTTTCGGTGTTGATTGGCTTGGCATAATCACTGCTGTACGAGTTTAGACTACAAAATCCACATTCTAGTATGTTATTCTTCCCCTAAGTATAAATTTTGAACTTAGCTATAGCGCAGGTGGTTATTAGCGAGCTAGGTTTTCACAGGGCTAGGAATGAGTTCACTTGATCAGCATGTAATCGCCTCACCGTTCGTAAAGGGCCGGCAGCATCAGTTAAAATTTCAGCTGATTCTATCTGAAGCCTCGCAATTGTTTAATTGGCAGGGTTCACGGGCCACTACCTTAGCTGATATCGCAGGCACTATGAACTTAACTAAAACGTGCCTTTATTACTATGTGAGAAATAAAGAAGACCTTGTGCACAAATGTTATGTCGCTAGTTGTGACATGTGGTTGAGACGAGCAGTTGAGGCTAATGCGCAAAAGGGATCGGGCCTAGATAAGATTATATTCATGATTGGCGGGCATTTGCAGCAATATGCGGCAACGGTGCGGGACGAATCGCCTCATTTTGCTCTGTTGACCGAGGTGTCGTCACTCAATGATGAATGCCGTCAGGATATTGTTAAGCGTTGGTCTGAAATCTTCGTGCTTTGCCAGTCGATGGTGGAGGAGGGTATTGAACAGGGCGTAATTGCTGACCTAGACCCTTCCGTCGTGGCATTGGCTATATTCTCCATTATTCAGTGGTTCCCGGTCTGGATGAATAGGAAACATGCGGCTAATGCCAGTTCGGTCATGGCAAGTGTCCTGAGCTTAGTCACTAACGGATTGGCTAGTGAGCCTCATGAGTTCGAAGATATCGATTTTCCTGCGATAGGTGAGATTGATGCAGATAGCTTTAACCGTGAGATTCAAAATCATAAT
>Ga0307985_10000638_pt1 | contig 20349 bp, 23 predicted proteins | sample EllFjometageno80_FD_203155 | JGI IMG/M metagenome (GOLD analysis project Ga0307985, IMG submission 203155) | Marine microbial communities from Ellis Fjord, Antarctic Ocean - #80 | ecosystem: Environmental > Aquatic > Marine > Unclassified | place: Southern Ocean | collected 2014-10-09 | reverse complement strand
GGCTAAAAACGACCGGCTAAAACTCTTGGTGGCGTGCGCATTGCATTCGCGTTGCTACTTCTGCTCCCACGCTCGCGCTAAGCGACGCTACTCTGAACGTTCCCCCCCCCCTGCGCCCTTGCCACACCGCCTTGTCCCTCCGTTCACACCGGATTTGTGGGCGATCTTGCAGGTGGTCCAAGAGGAGGCTGGGGAGCAAGGAGAACAGCCAGGACAGTCAGGACAGCCAGTGCTACTTCGAGCTAGAGAGCGTCACCACGACTGCGTCTAACTACGACGTGATCGATCTGCTCAACAACTTGGCCGAGATTGCGGGCGACTCGGACAGCCCGGAAGGTCGCGGCGACGAGGACATCGACGAGTTCATTCACGACTCGGAGAAGAAAGAGCGCAGCAAGGAAAGGAGGAGGGACACGGTCCAGAAGAAGATCGACACGAGGGTCGCCAGGACGACCCATCTCAAGCACAGCAGGGGGGTGGTCAGGAGCGGGAGCAACGAGAGCTCCACGACACACTCCAACGAGAGCAGCGACACCAGCAACCCGACCCGAGTCAAGCCCACCGACTCCGCCGTGTTCTTCAAGCTCGAGGGCGGTAACGTCATCTGCCTCTGCGGCTGGTGCGGGAAGCGGTGCGACAAGAAGAAGAACCTGGGCGGCCACGTCAAGGCGCACGCGGCGGAGGACAGCTACCCCAGGTGAGCCACACACGTGGGGGGGGGCACACACATGTGTGAACGAGGGAGGGGGGCGGTGTGAACACAAGGGAGAGCGAAGAGAGCACGAGCGAAGCGAGTACGAGCGAAGAGATCGCATGCATCGCCAACCGCGAGTGAGCAGCGCGTCCTGGCGCCCCAGTCCCCGGAATATAAAGTTGAGAAGTCGATGTACTATATGCGACTGCAGGATCGGCGTCCAGCGCTATGCGCGAGGGAAGGGGACGCGCGCGACTGCTCAGCTGCCGACCTAACACAACGCGCAGGATGCCTAACCCGCCGCCCGAGGTGCTCCAGGAGTTGGAGGAGATCGGGGCCGTCGAGGTGGTCAAGGACGAGGAGGGGGGCTCGTGGGAGGAGGTGGGGGAGTAAGCTGTACGCTGTTGGAGTGGGAAGGTGGGGGAGTAAGCTGTTGGAGTAGCGTGTGATTATAGTGTTAGTGGTGTTTGGGGGAAGTAACAGGAAGCACTTGCAGTTTGAAGCAGAAGAGGATCTGACTTTGAGATGGGTGTTTACGCAGCAAATCGTATCGATCGCAACATTTTAATAGACGCGGTTCCGGGAATGTCTCCGTATATTCGTTTGGGGCTTATTCATAGCACCTGGTGCTAAGCTTAACTCCAAAACGAATATACGGAGACATTCCCGGAACCGTTCCCCCTGCCTTTGCTACCCCTTTGAAAGGCCCAAGAAAAGCCTCCTCATCCTCCCAGATTCCTCTGTTTGTGTTCATCACAATAGCACGTCTATTACATTAACTCCGAATTCACACGCCACATACAGCATATATATTGTGGACAACCTAACCAACAGAGCCCATCAGTTTGACCCAAAATTGCGCATATCCCCCTTCCTGAGCCCTCAAATGTCTCCCGGATGGCACAGAATATTGTAATAAATACCGTCAAAACCTTGCTCAAACACATCGCTATTAAGTAAACCTACTCAGATTCCCCCCTTGCATGCGTCTCAAAAGGTCCGACTCTTCTAGCGCCTCCTGTTCCAGACTTATGCCATGATCCAACTTATAGCATTTTACATGAGATAGTGGGGAGGGTGGTGGGGGGGGGCACGGCAACTCAATCCTGGTACGTCCAGTTCATGTTTTGGGGGGGAACTCGAGGTAGACGCGAGAGGCATCCTTCCGCTCCAATAGCTCGCCCATAGCAGCCGCTGCGGCCGTGGCTAAATCATATTCTGCCTGTGATAAGAGGTTTGACTGTCTCAATTTCTGCTCACCTGGAATTTCGTGTTCCCCCACATATCACGCGTATTACGCAACCCCAAGAACTTCCAAACATCGTACTTAAGTAACTCGGTTTACTGGCCAAGACTTTCTCTTCGGATTTTCCGCAAACGGCGCATGGCCCCACTATTTTGGCTCCCGGAGCTCTCCAGTTGAGACAAAGAATTGCAATTTACGGGGCAATAACGAGGAACTGGCCGGCGCCACCGCTGCAGCCGAAACAATCGGCGCTACGCTGCTCGCGGAGGAGGATGAGGAGAAAGAGAAGGCGGCCAAGAAACCCACGAAGAAGAAGAAGAAGAAGAAGAAGAAGAAGCAGGCGAGGGCGGCCGCTCTCTGCTGCTGAGACGGCAGCAGCCCTCGAGTGGCAGGCGATCGCAGCTTTCATTCGCGAGGATGATGACGTCTTGTAAGGTATGGACCAGAGGTATGCGTGTGGCCCAATTTCATCTCAAACGCGTTCAGTACATTTACGCCGCTGCCACCTCTTCGCCCCCGCCCCGCTTAATTGACACCGCCTTCTTATGTGTATGTTCTGTGTGTATGTTCTGGGTCAGACGTGGGGACCATCGGCGTGTGTGTGGTAACGCAACTGCTGCCACCTTCGCCCCCCCCCTCCCTCCCGCCCCCTGCTTAACAGCTTCAAGCAAAGCGTCCCTCATCCTGCCCGTGCCAACACTGCTCAAACTCGACATGCTCTCCATAATCTCCTCATCCCAGTCCAAGAAATCTTGTGGCACCTTCCTCTGCCACGCCAAAGTGAACCACTCCGGCTTCTCTTCCTGCCACCTCCACCACCCCCCTACTACCCAATCCTTCACCTCGCCCCGTATCGCCCACCACATCTTCTTGTTTCTCTTCATGATACTCGACTTCACCGCGTCCCCTTCCCCTTCCATGAACCTATCAATGACCTGAGCTTTGCCAGTCTGCGTGGAAAAGAAGGTTTTCTTGTAGCCTTTCTTCACCAGCCACATGAACACCCCAAACACCATCGCCCATGCCCCCCCCAACAACAAAACAATCGTCCCCCATGCCACCCTCTCCTCCACTTCCCCCTCCCCTCTCTCAAGATAAAGCCAAACGCTCAAGAACCCTCCCAATACTCCCCCAAACATGTTCAATGTCCAGTAACAACCGCCCAAGTTCGTAGGGGAACGCAGCAGAATCAGTCCTGTGAAGTCGCAAAGAATCTTGATAATCACTCTCATCAACAAGCTCAACGACAACCCAAACCACCCATCAAAAGGAGGGAAAAAATGGAAGTCCCCCCTTGCCAATAGCTGCAGCAAATAGATTGCCATGTCGCCCATCATATAAATCCAAAACCACCCCCTTCCCAGGATTATCAACATCGTCGCGCCAAAGCTTCGCATCAACAACATCAGCGCGCTGTTCAACAGCATGCAGGCAAACAAAACCGTCCGGCTACCGCCATCTGGAACGTAGCCGTAAAAGTCGGGTGTCTCGCGCCGCTTGCTTGGGTCCACGTCCTGGTCGAAGCTGATACTGGCACTGCTGAAGCCGGTTGCTAGCGCACTCACTGCCAAACTCGTAATCGCCCTCTTCCCCCCACCTCCAACCTTCACCATCACGTACGTCTGGAGCACACAGCCTGGAACACTCTCGGCCACCATTTCTAACATCTTCGACACAACAAGCTCAGTCTTCGCATCAATCAGGTGGTGCTCCTCCATCTCTTTGCCGCTTGCCACACGTTGTGCGTGAAACCCAGGCGCAAGGCCTGTCAGCACTATCAGCGTCCACTTCACCATCTCCATAGGCTTCTTCTGGTGTTGTAAAAAAACCACTATCAACTGCAACACCATACTCACCAAAATCATATACAGCAAGGCAAACCCGTAAAACGTCTTCTTCTCCTCCCCCAAGTACGCCACAACAACTACGATGTCTGTCGCCATGTCCACTATGCTCATCCCGGCGCCAATAATAACGCGCGCCTTGAGCCCCCAGCTAACATCCCCCAACAACCGCCTCCCGACGACATTCATCATGGCCCTGAACCACGCCATTTCTTTGTCCAGCTGTTTCAAGCCAGGATATCTAAAGGGGCACACACAAGTGTGAACAAAGGGGGCTAAGGCGTGAAAAAAGGGCAGCGCCGTTGGTGAGCGTGGCGAGCGCCGGTTGGTTTGGTCGCGTGGCGAGCGTGGGTTTGCGTCAGGGTGTATCGGGCGTACAGCGGTTCGCCAGCGTCGCAACGTGTGCGTCCTTATCCTCCAAGCCCACTCACCTCGAGATCCACTCGTCGACAGCCGCTTCCGCCGTTAAATTAATCGCCAACGTCACCGCCAGACCCGCCCCGATCATGGCCCCTTCTCTCTTGCTCAAGCAATCCAATTTCGTGCGCACGTCGCCCCCGTTCCTCAATTTGTTCTCAACCACCCTCGTAATCATGCATTCGAACCACACGTGTTTCTCCCCCATCTCCCTCAGCCCCTTGTATCGCCGGAAGAATTTCCCTACCCTCGCCACCTTGCTCTCCCCGGCCTTAATGCACAGGGCCTCTCCCATCGCCCGCCCATCCTCCGCATCAAAATCGTCTAGTCCCCTCAGCGACTGGAAGTACTCTTGGATATCAGTAACTTTTCCCAGGTTCTTGGCTAAGTAGAAATTAATGAGATACGCAAAACCGCCCGAACCTCCGAAGTCTGGATGCATTACATACCTGCGAGTGAAGCGAGCGAATGAGAAAATGAGGGGCGAGCGAGGGTTAATGGGGGAGATGAACAAAGGCCTCGGGTCGAGCTTGTCAAGAAGATATGCTCGCCTAACTCGCCGCTCGCTCGCCCGCTCGCTCGCTCGCCCGCACGTACTCGATTGTCGTCTCCATCTCCCCCTTCCTCTTGATTCTCATGGCGGACGGGAACTTTCCTCGCACGACGCCCTTCTTTGGCAGCCGTTCCACGCTCTTTTCAGGAACCGACACGTACAGGAAGCTCCCATCTGCTTCTCTGCGCCACAAAACTCTGCTCAAGAAGTCCCTGTTCGCGATGACCTTGGGCGTCTTCTTCAAGTTGTACACGAGTTGATTGTGATCACTGACACCCTCCACGCTCTTCTCCAAATCGTCCGCTCTTCGCTTGTCCCGGCCCTGACTGTCCCACTGATACGCCAGGACCTCCGCAGGACTCGCCCGCACTGTTGTGCTCGCCCATCCCCGCGCTTTGCTGTCGTTCTTTAAGTACACAATCTTCGCCTGCGTGAGGGGCGAGGCCAACTTAATTGTCTTCGCAGCCAACCCATTGAACACAGTGAAGTACTCCTCGCCTTGGAACAACAGCGTCCTCTCATAACCATCGTGCTCTTCACCACTATTCGTGATCATCTCAACATTCCGCGCCCGGACTTCCGCGTCAATCTCAGAGCTCTTGTCGAAGCGCCGCCTCAGCTCACTTAAGCTCGCCAAGAACTTCCCCGCACTCTTCGTTTGGACAAACTTGGGGATGTTGCCACCCAGCCCCACCGCGTGGGCAACATTGAAGAGAGTTCTGCTCCGTTCGCCTTCGTTTTCGAGCCTCTCAAAAGTCAAGTAGCTTGAGGTTTTCGCGCGAACATACGCCGGGTTCAACGGGTAGGCCTCGAGTCCGTCGTGACTCTCATACGCAACGACAATTTTCTTCTGATCCTTCACCTTCCAGATCTGAGACGTAATCCACTCACGAGGGCAAACAGTTGGAACGCCGAAACTCCGTACGGTATAGAAGATGTTCTTGTGACTGTTCACCCTTGTCAAGGTTCGCACAATGTTCCGTCTCTTCATTTGCTCGCGACTCGTCTTCATGATCTCCCAAGCCGCGCACTCCTCGGGCGAAGCGTCGACGATCGTTGAAGCACGGGCGGTGCCAGCGGAGTCGCCCTTCATGGAAAGCCCCATCCTCACGAGAAAGTCGGGAGAGTCGAGCTCCTCGAAGTTATCGTCCTTGAGAGCGCCGAGCTTGTCCTCGACGAGAGAAAGGAGGGCGCTGTCCTCGGCCGTGACGTCCCCAACTGTCTCGTCGCGAAAGATGCGTGTTAACTTTTCGCGCTCAATATCGTCGATCTCGTCATCCCGACAGAAGAAATTGCACAAATCGACCACTCTTCTGAGTGCCTGAGGAATCTTCGTGTTCGTCAGCGCCTTGGGTAACCGGCCACCACCATCCAAGTAGTTATAGAAAGTGACCTTGCACTGCAAACCCGCCAAGCTCGTGAACCTCAAGAAGTTTTTCGAGCGCGCGCGCCTGGTGTTGTATCTGTGGCCGTAGTCAACGGCTTCATCGAACGGCACACCGGCCACCACCAGGTCGGCGTTCTGGTCCACGGCGCAAACTGTATGGGACACAAACTCCCTCTTGTGGCGCGGGAACGGCATATTTATGATGGTCGCGGCGACCAGGTCATGAGGGCTGTTCTGCCTAAGACGCACCCGAGCGGGGTTGCCCTGCTCAACTGAAATTCTCATGTTTTCTCGGCTCTCGAAGGCGAACCACCACGCCATGGCGCAGAGCGCCGAGCAGTCTGCGGTAGCACATGCCTTGCCGGTACCGATAGTCGACCCGGTGTTCTTGCCAGCCGAGTTGTACTGGACCCACATCTCGACTGCAGGTGAGGTCGAGGGCAGGGGTTCCCACGCGGCGTCAGACTCGAGCGCCCTGCCGTCCTCAATAACCTCCCTCTGTTCGCCGTTGAGGTCAACCAGCGGGGGGGGAGCGGGGAAGGCGTCGCGCATTTCCGCATCCACAAGCGCCTCCTTGCGCGAGAACCCGTCCTGAATTCTCTGCAGAGTCCTGAGCATGCTCTTGAGTCGCATGTTCATGATGGCCCGGGGAATGGAACCGCCGAGGTCGCCCTGGATGAGATACGTGATCCGGCAGACGCTGGGAGCGAGGGGCCTGAAGCGCCAAAAACCCTTCACCTTCGCCACGACTGCGGTGGCGGCGGCGGCGTCCAAAGCAAGGGCGCAGTCGATGGTGGCAGAGGCGCTAGATCCGACAGAGGTACCGCCGACAGCGCTCATGAACTTCTCCAGTGGCGCATACGCGATCACGAACGACCCATCTTCGTCCCTCCTCCAGGTAAACCACGTCTTGAAGACGCGGCTCGAAATAGCGAGCCCCATGGAAAAGCGGTTGGCGTACAGCATGCTGTGAGAGTTCTCGACGTTGGTGACCTGGAAAAGAGCACCCTTACTCTCCCTCCTGAAGTGTTGGCGTTCGCGCGCGTAGCTGCTCAGGTTCCACTGAGTTGCGAACGCGTGTGCCGCTGAGGCGTCGACGATTGTGGTGCCTTTTGCCCACGCGGACGAGTCGCTCTCGATCTTCTGGAAGTACTCGACGGTGGACTGAACCGTGTTGGGGATGCGCTGCCAATTTCCTTTGTTGTCGACCACGTCGGCGAAGCTTCTGATGGAGGCAGTAATGGCAGTCTTGGCAGTCTTCTTCTTCCTCCTCTTCTTCTCATCCTTCGCGAGCCACTCTGCAGCAACGTCAAGCTCTTGCCGGTGCAGCCCTTGGTCGTCATACAAAAGGCACTCGTCAATCAGAGATGACTCATGGCGTTGTATCGCAGCACAGTAGGGTATCGAAGCCTCAAACTGCACGAGCGAAGCGAGTGTTAGCGAGCGAAGCGAGTAAAGAGAGAAGAGAGAAGAAAGAGCGGCGCGAAACGAATGAAAACGAGCGGGTCGTTTAGCGCGAGCTACGCGTTTTGAGCCGCATGTGTGCAGCGCGTCTTGAGCCGGGACCAGTAGCTTTGTGCGGTCGTTTTGAAGCCAGTCGTTCAGCGCGTTTAGGTTCTTCCGAGTCGTTTGTGTGGCTCTCCGAGCCGTTTGTGTGGCCCTCTGAGTCGCTTTCGTGACTCTCTAAGCCGCTTGCGTGACTCTCTGAGCAGCTTGCGTGGCTCCCCTTCCCCACGAATAGCGCGTTTTGAGCAGCCCATTCAAAGCGCGTTCGTAGTACACATTGTGCCACACAGCTCGCTTCGCTTTGTTTCTCACCTGCAAGCAAGCAGACAGATCAACCTCATCGTACCGCGCGTATCGAGCGTGGAGAGCTGACACGATTTCGACGAAGTAGGACCCGACAGCGTTCTCCAACGAGTCAGAGGCGGAGGCTAAGGAACCGCGGGCGAATTTTGCAATAGCGGCCCTTTTCTGGAGCCGCTTTGACCCTTGCTTTGTCCTCGGGTCAGCATCGGGGATGGTGACGGAGTGGACTGTCATGGTGGCGTTCGTCGTGTTGTGGGGGCATGGCTCGAGGAGAAGCGAGGCGGAGAGCAGGGGAAGTAAAGTGTTGGTGTGCGCCAGTCGGAGCTCATTCAGTTGTAAGGCCGATGAGGGGGGCAGGAGGGGGGGGTCAGAGATGAAGGAGAATGCCAGCGTGGAGGGAGCCGAGGAGGGATCGGCAACTCGAGCTTCCGGAGGACCCAATCGCTCGATCTTAGCCTTCAGTTCCTCTACTCGCTTTTCAAGGAGCTGCGCGTCGAGTATATTCTCGCCAGCATCCTCCAGCTCGTTTTCCGCTTCGAACAGATCATACCGCAGCGCCTCAAGGCGCTGCGCCGCGCCAGATGTTGCGGGATCGGCAGGGTCAAGCGTCGGGTCAATGGAGAGCCTCTTGGGGCGGTCAGTCTTCAGGTGGAACTCAACCAAGCGTGTGATATTCTTGCCTCCGGGACTCTGGGGCATACAACAAACGAATGTGTGAGCCACACACATGTGAACAAGGGTACAGTACACACAGTACATGCGCACATTACATACCTGCCCCACTTTAATCTTGCACACGATGAAGTGAAAGTCCGCGCTCCCTTCAGGCAGGTTGTACTTATGCCTGAACAATGGTGGCTCCGGCAGTAGGTCAGACAGGGAGTGTTTAATTGCGTGTTCTATAGTAGAGGATGAGGTGTGTACGAGGGAGGTTTTGGAGTGTAGGTCCATTGCGGCTGGAGAGAAGGGAAATGCTGAGAGACAGGAGGAGGGGAGGGGGGGGCAGCTAGAAGAATTGCCGAGTGAGTGTTGAGTGAGAGGCTTCCGGGCGGAGACGACAATCGCTATGGACAACTCTTATGAGCTGATCACTTGTGAAGCCCCAAAACAGCTGCAAAACAAGGGAATCGGGCGGAAAATCAGATCTCCCTCTCTGTGCTACACACACACAGCTGGTGCTACAGTACTGTACAACTGCAGCTGTACAACTGCAGCTGTACAACTGCAGCGGTACAACTGTACGCCCTAATCTACTACGCTGCGATGATTAATACAGCACGCCATCGCGCCCCTGCGCTCCTGCCTGTTCAGTGACAATTTATTAGTTGACAATTTACGCCTTTAAATATTGCTGTGAAACCCTCCGACCCCCCCCCCCCCTTCTCTCCCCCCCTTCCCCCCCTCCTTTGTTCTCACAGTGCTCGTTGCTCACAGAGGGACTGGTGGGGTTAGGGTTGCTTGATACTGCAGTCCTCCAGATAGAGTTGAGAAGTAGAGACTCCTTGAGTTGAGAGCGGGCTTGTTTAGTAAACCTTTTCGCGCTTTCACTTTTCAGGTATGCCTCTCTCTTAACCCCAACACTTACTCTCTCACTCGCTCACTCTCGTTGCATTGACCTCACCCCATCCACCCCCAGATGACCCTCCTCACCGCCTCCTCCCCCCGCACAACCCGTCGGTCTCGGGAGGCAGCCGCGAATGCCTCCCCATCCTCTAAAGCGCAGAGTGAGACTGTAGCCCAAGTACCCTCCGACCGCGTACCCTCCAAGAACACCATGGCCGACAAGAAGGCGGCTAAGGAGGCCAAGAAGAAGAAGAACCACGCCGGCCTGAAGGCCATTGAGCCTTACCTGGCGCCTGCGTTTGACCTCATCATCATCTCCCTCTTCTCCACCACCTTTTACTTCATGCGAGAGGACCTAGGAGCTCTCAAGTTGATTGTAATTGGGTTCGTTGTTAGCGCGATTGTGCAGTACTTGATCAAGTACGTGGACGTGTTCTACGACGCGTGCTGCTTGAACAGGGATGAGGTGAGCGCGAAGCGCGAAGCGCGAAGAGCGAGCGCGCATAGCGAAGCATATGCGCGAGTGCACGTTATTAACCCTTCGCTTATACTCAGGTGTCTGCTGAGGCTTATGCCAAGAGCAGAATGAAGCACAGAGAGATGTATGTTATTCTCGCGGAGTGCTTCATTAGCATCTTCTTTGAGTGGAAGATCTTCGTCCTGTACGACTTCATCTGGTGGACCGACAACTCGACCATCTGGTCCAAAGTCCCTGTTATCTCCGCCGTCACCACCTTCTACTGTGTTACCATTGGCAGGTGGATCATGGCTGCCATCTCCACCCGCTTCTTCGAGGCGAGGGACCCCGACTGGATCCTCCTCTATTTCCACCACGTCGTGACCATCACGCTCATCACATGCAGCTACCTCACTGGCAACTGCCGAGTCGGCGTCTGTATTCTCTTCCTCCACCAGGTGTCTGACATTTTCATTTCGCTCTGCAAGGCCACTCATTATCTTTCCTGGGACTGGGACCACACACCCCTCCCCGTCGCTGAGGGGCTCTTCGTCCTCAACCTCGTGACGTGGGCTTACACCAGGCTCTACCTCTACCCCAAGAGCTGCATCTGGAGCGCCATCGTCGAGAGGTCCGTCAACGGCGTCGTGAACCAGAGGTCGTGGGACTTCGACGTCCTCATCGGGGGCGGCATCATTCTCGAGATGATGCACTGGTTCTGGTTCATCGAGATGATCAGGGTCGCGGTCAAGCTGCTGCTCGGAGAGTCTGCGACCAAGGCGGGGAGCAGCTACCTGGAGGAGGAGACGCGCGAGGGCAAGAGAAAGAAGAGCAACTAAGGAGGAGGGGGGCGGCGAGGGTGACAAGATGGGAGGAAGAGTGAGAGAAAGGAGGGAGCGGGAGGAGAGATCGGCTGAATGTAACAATAACATGCTTGTGTGGGTCTACACTTCTTCTTCTTCAGATGGACTGTTCTTCTTCAGATGGACTGCAGTTCAAGGGCGTGCTCATCCTTCGTTTCTGGAGTCTGTGCTGTGTGTGTGGGAGGGGGGGGGGGGAGGCAGGAGCGATGGGCAAGTCCAATCAGCAAGCGGTCCTTCTATTTCCGACACAAGACTCCGCCAAGCTGAAATAAACGAGTCTGCTTGAAGTAGAAGTCATCAAACGAGTGACTTTGCTCATTTACATTGAGGGCAGTTGGGGTCAACCGCCTTCTTCTTCTTCGCGTCTTCTTCGAGTGTCTTCCTCGGCTCGATTGTCTTCTTCCTCTACTTGCTCGGCCATCCTCATTTCCTTCTTCACGATCTTCCGCCTCTGCCGCTCTCTCTTGAAGAGGTTCCCGTACAGCACTCGCCCAGCAGCCTTCCTCGCCCATCGCCTCGCCTTCGCGATCTGCAATTCAACGTTCCCCAACTTCTCCGTTTTGTCTACATCCAGTTTATCAAACTTGCTCCTGCACATTCCCAAGTCATCCTTCGTAACAATCCCTTGCTCCGCCAGCATGAGCAGCGTGAACTCATCCCTCGTGATGTGGCTATCGTCGCTGCTCAAATCCAGCTCCTTCACCGGCTCCCCGCTCGCGAGCTCGTTGAGGACGGCGGGCGTCAGCTCGTTAGGGATTCGCTAGAGCACCTCGGCGCTGAGGGCGGCGGAACGGGCCTCGAGGGAGCGGGTGGCGAGGCGGGCGAGGATTGAGCCGAAGATCAAAGAGCCGAGGATAGAGTAGACGCCGGCGGCGAAGGTTCTGCCGAGGGGCGTGTGGGCCGAGCGAGACCGAGGGTCGTCAGCGTGGTGAGAGTGAGGTAGAGGGAGTTCACGAGGGAGAGGGACGGGCGCTCGAGATAGTAGAGGACGGTAGTACCCGTGAGCAGGAGGGAGAGGAGGGCGGTTGAGGGGGAGGTTGAGAAGCGCTTCCAGGGCGGGATGGGATCGCTTTTGACGCGGGGCGAAGCTGCACGGGGGGGGGGTTAAAGAGGGGAGAAGGGGAACAAGAAGGTCGGGGACATGAAAGTGGATCGGGAAGGTCGTAACGCGACGCGTGCTGCGGCTGTCGTAGGGCATTCTGGACCGTTTGTTCAGCGCGCGAACGCATAGCACATTCTGGGCGGGCAAGTCGTGCAGGTCGCGAATAGCGCGTTCTGGGCCGGTCGTTCTGAGCCAATAGGAACCGCACTGAGTAGGCGTGCATCGTTTGCGGGAAGGGCACCCAGAATGAGCAGTCTCGCCTGTCGCTAGTATGGCTGCCGCGAAGCTCCCGATCGAGTAAAAGCTAGCTATTGAGAGAAAGGACGTTATGCACTTCGTAGCGAGCCGATGGGGGGGGGAGGACGTCGCCGAAGCCCGTTGTCGAGATGGTGGTAAGAGTAGCATAGAGTGCTGTGCGCAGCGGGATGCGTTCTAGTTTGGCAATCGCGGCGGTGGAGAGGGCGGTGAGGAGGGAAATGAGGAGAGTCGTGATGGAGAGGAGGGAGAAGACGGAGGGAGTGGAGGGCGTGAGGAGGGCGTGAGTTGATAGAGTGAGGCTGGTGGAGGGGTCAGGGGTTTTTGGAGGCATCAGAGCACCAGGCAAAGGGAGTTGTGCAGAGTGATAATGACGGTCGATATGGGGAGCAGAGTTGTAGCAGGCACGTGAATGATGTGGAGAGCTGTGTGCCGGCCAGAAGGATAAGGATTCCAAAGATAATCTTCATTATCCGGGCAGAAGATCCAGGGAAGTTCTGTTCGGGGCGGTGGCCAAGTCCTGTGAACAGTCATGCGTTCCGCTGGTGTATCGATCGGTGAACGAGCGTGTGCTATTTCGTCGCGTAGGGTTAGGAGCTGAATTGCGGGGAGGTTCCTCTGTTGACACTCTCAACGCGGACGACGGTGAAAGAGACACGGAGGTTTTGGTTGAAATGTATTGGGCAGTCACTCCTTCTTCTCGCTCTCCCCATCCTTCTTGCCGTCCTCCGCCCTCTCGACCCCCCTCCACCCCTCGCTCCCCGCCGCCACCTCCCTCCAACGCCGATGGTCAACAGTCGTGAAGTCCGTGACCTCGCTGCTGAGCTTGCCCAGGTACGTCGCCAACGTGACGAGCTCCATGTCGCGCGCAGCCGCCCGCTTCTTCCTATAGTAACCCGAGACTTTCACGCCGTTGTACGGATTCAATGCGAAGTTGCGTGACAAATCGTCGATGTGGATCGTGTTGGCGGACGAGTACTGCGTGTACTTGCTCCAAATGATCTGCAGCGGCTTCACACTGTGCTCCTTCTGCGCCCCTGAGACGAGCGAAGTCACCTTGAACATGCTCGTCTTGTCCATGACGAACGCGATCTTGTACGACGGGTTGTTCACCATGCCGAGCTCGATCAGCTTGACCTCCAGCCACCTGCGGGGGGCACGCGCGTGTGTGAGCAGGGGGGGCACAAAATCGCTGTGGCTACGCGGGATTGAGGGCGATTTGCGATCGGATGGGTGCGTTGGGAGCGGGTTGCGGAGACGCGTCTATTGGTGGAAAGTTGTTCCAGTCGCGCAGCACGGTCGGCTTCGTCGTGAGCGGCCAGCTCACCTCCAGCTTGTTTGGGACCAGGCGCAGATGTCGTAGTCCCTGCGGGTGGAGTGGGGTCAGGAGACATGAAGAGAAATAGCGGGGGTGGAGCGGCGACAACAAAGGGGGGGCGCGAAAAAGCGCCGACATGAGCTCCGCAGGTTTGTTCTCGCTTTGCGATCGGATGGGTGAGCTAGGAGCGGAATGGGCAGGCGCATCATTAGCGGGAAGTGCGTCCAGAACAAGCAGCTAGCGGGCTCGTGCCAACATCGGTCGCTAAGCAGCTGTTTTCGATCGACTGCTACTTCGCGGTTTGCGATCAGAGAGGGCAGGCATATCGTTGGGCGAAAAGTAGCTCCAGAATGAGCAGCTCGCGAAGTGGATTGCGCTAAGCTCACTATCTCTCACGCGATTTTGAAGCGCTGAATGCCTCCAAGGAATGCAATGAGCAGCGGGCGACGCGTTTGAACTACATCTCTCACCTGTAGCACTGCTGCAAGAACGCGTCCATGAAGGGCCGCTTCAGACTCGCAGCGACCGTGTCGCCGTTGCTCGCGTTCGAGCCCTGCAACGCCTTGCTCGAGAAGTCGAGCAGCGTGTGATCGAGATCCAACACCAACAGCGGCTTCCCCTCTCTGAGATCGTTCATCAGCCAAAGCTCGGTGGAGTCAGTGAACTTCTGCAGGTTGGTGCTGTTCGACACGCTACGAACCCACTCATCAGAGCCCGCGTTGTACTCAAGCTCGAAGTCATCAATCACATCAGGCAGAGAGTCCATGTCGCTCGGATCGACAAAGATCTCCGCTTCGGGAGTGCCCATGAGGATGCAGGAAATGTCAGGAGTGATCGAATAGCCGTCGACAAGGACACTCTTCGCCTTCTTGACCTTCAGGTCACACAGGAGACAGTCGTCGGTCACCGGTCTTTTGTCGGTACGCGTGAGACCGAGGAGCTTCTGACGGATCGGGAGGATATTCGTCGTGGCTTGGAGCAGAGACTTAATGGTAGAGATGGGAGTAGTAGAGGGGAGCGCGTAGAGCAGAGGAGCGGGGGTGGCAGAGTGCTTCGCGTGGATTGTGATGGAGGTGGGGGGGGGGGCGGTGGTGGAGGCGGTGGTGGATGTTGTGGTGGAGGCGGTGGTGGATGTTGTGGTGGAGGCGGGAGGGGGGGCAGTGAATGAAGACATGTGGAGTTGTGAGTAGCGGCCGTCACCTGTGGTGATGATTGGCGAAAATCGCCATCTCGCCGACAACGCGACGCTCAACAAGCACCGCAAAGTAACGAGTGAGGCATCTACGCGAGAGCTGTCAATCCTCCTTTGTCGAGTTCGTCGAGAACAGCACCACGACGTGCAAGTCCACGGAGACGGACTTCTGCCTCGTCATCGACCCGAAGGCACTGGTGGTGGTTCACGACAGCTTCCGTGACGGGGGGAGTGGAGCTGGTCTACTTGGGCCATGTGGAGCCAGGGCTGGCGCGGCACATGCAGGATGAGGGTATGTTGGTGCCGGAGAGCACGGAGGTGCTGCCGGCGAACGCTCGCTTCGCGACCATGTCGATCGACGAGCAGTACACCGACGGAGGCTACACGTTCGAGCGAGCTTCCGCCGACGTTCTGCTTGGGCGTAGGTACGTACAGGGTCACCGCCGTGCCGAACACCAACCTGTTCATCGTCGCCGTGGAGGGCTACGTCAAGTTCTACTGGTGTCGACATCGCAACATGTCCCTCTTTGAACTCGTTCTAGATGGGCTTCAAGAAAATCTGGTCCGGATCGCTGATGACAATCATAACGTCAGGGTCCGCAATGGTCCCGTCCTGAGCCAGCCCAATCACATGCTCCAGGAAGTGCAGCACGCCAAACGGCGTGTTGAAAAATGAGTACGTCTTACCCGACCCGTCCACCTGATCGAACTTTGGAGTGAAGTGCACGTGGTGATGAGTCGATATCCGATGCTCGTCGTGCCACTGCTTGAGGGAATTCTGTTCGTCTGCTGTGCAGCCAGATAATATTCGCGTTATTTCGCCGGGCTGGGAGACGCTCATGGCGGAGTGGAAGACCACGTACGACTGCCAGGATTGGAAGGGGGGGCAGTCGGTGGAGAAACACGTGGACGTTGGAGGCGGCCACTTTGTCATTGTCATTGTTGCTATTGTTCGTGTCATTCATTTTATCCATGTTGTTCAGAAGGGTTTGGGCTTTGGTAGGTTCTAGTTTCGGGCCATGCTGTGTGCCGTCGGGCTTGTTGCTGGCCGCTGGAACCTCCACCAACGGTGCTGGTTGATTTAATTGGTGGTACGATAGGTAGTTATGATTGAGGAGGTGGTCGTAATATAGGGATTGGGTTTATGTTAAACAAGACAGAGTTTTATCAATACGCTGTAACACTCTGAGGAGGGCCAAACAAGGGGGGCGTACACATGGGACCATACACGTGCGTGCGCAAGGACCATGACAACCAGGCGTTCGACCTCTAGGCGGGCGGCCAGGCCCACTAGCCACCTTATAGTAAGTCCAAGGTAAGCCATGATTAAATGGCAGCACTTGGCGAATAACCTACAAGAGGCAAATGAGCCGGGCAGGCGATGCGCTCTTGAGAACACCTAGAACACCTACATGTACATCATAGAAGTGTCAGGAATTTGTATTTAAGCTACATCGAACCCAGGGAACCAGTACCAGGCGTCGAATTTGGACCCCCTGCGTCGATTTTCAATAAATTGCTTCTAACTACGGCGCGGCGCGGTGCTGACACGTCCGAAGCAGTCGCAAGGGATTTTCGTTAGGATCGGATAAGCCACGAAGGCAACTAGAGAGGACTGCTGCCAGCACAACATCACAACATCGCCCTCAACGGCCTCTCGCACTTCGTGAGCTGCGAGAAGAGCTACGAGGGCAAAATCGCGCGTCACCAGATGCGCTCCCAGACCAAACCCGACACCACAGATGCCGACAATGCTACATATGCAGCCAGTGCCCCCCCCCCGGCCGGTCGACGTTGTTATCGTGGATCCGCCGCGCTAAGGACTCGACGAGCAAGTCATCAAGCTCGCCTCGAACATCAAGAACTTGCGTTCTACGTCTCCTGCGGGCGGCACGCGCTCAAGCGCGACCCGGCCCTGTTAGACAAAGACTTCGAAATAGTCGACATTCTTCTCACCGACTCAGTTGAGACCCCTTAACACATTCGAAGCGACGCAAAGCTAAGCTTTAAAGGATAAGTTCACAAGAAAGCAAAAGCTGTTTTGTCGGACTGTGGATGAAGGAGTCCGAGGAGCACGGTTAGTAGCTCTGTGAGAGGTAGGACGAGCGTAGGGTTCACGGGGCGTACTAACGGATAGTGGTGCCGGGATGTGAACCTTTCGCATGAGGGCCATGTGAAAGCGCCTAGTGCGGCAGGACTCGATCCTAGGTTTCGGGTCTAATTGGCGGTTTCGGGCTCTAGAGGGGAGAGCCGTTGTGGGGGGATCTAAACGCTAGACCCATGCACTTTGCAATACGAACCTTTGAGTAGACTGCGCGGCATCAGCTTGAGGTAAGTGAGTCTAAACAGCATCATAGCTCACGTCGTCTCACGTTATCCGACATGTTTCACACGCGCCACTGCTAAGCCTCAGAGCGACTACAAGGCCGGGGGTAGTGAAGTGGGCCGCACGGCGCAGTAAGCATAGCCTGCGCCCCACAGGAATAGTCCGCCCACGTCGGGGGGCGGTGATATTTATCAAATTAAGTCTTTTCGAGCAAATAATTATACAAATATTCATTGAGACTCGTACGCATTTAATATTATATCTTACGTAAATAGTTGCTATGTCGATATTAAATTCATAATGTTTGTTCACTAGGTACAGATACTGTTTTTGTCATAATTGAGTTACTAAGCATATTATGAACAAGAAAACATCTTTAACTGCTAATTTTCACCGACTTTCGATTCAACGCGCATGGCCTCGCTAATGTCGGACGACGGCAGGCGCACACGGAAGAGCGCGTGTCCGTGCCGCAGTAGTTGGAAACGTAGCGCGCCCCGTGGCGCCTCACCTCGACCACTCGGTGAGACGACAGCACCGCATCACGCGAACGCTGTCGTCACAAGGACCGAGCACGGCTACCCGATGCCCCGTGACATCGAGCACGTGCTAGTACGAACTCATAAGGAACTGAGACTCGGGCGCGAGTCTCGGCTCCACTAATTCTGCGGAACGATACCCATCGCGCGATGGGTGTCAGCGGCCTATATGAGAATAACCTAAGCCAATACTTTGGTGAAACGACAACCCTAACCCTCACATACCGGTAGCTAACACTCGCGGTGGGGTGCGTGCCACCTGGCGGAGGACCATCATTTACGCGCTCCTGGAGAGGTTGGGACTGATGATGCACGTTGGACGCGGAGACAAGGCGAGCAAGACAGAGGCGATGTTCGCGCCAGGTTACGGCTGAACATACGACGAGGGCAACACGGACAGGTTCCCAGTTGACGGTGACGGCTTTATCGACTTCTGCACAATCTTCCCGCACCTCGGCTCCAAGATCAGCTCTGACTGCTCCGACGACGCAGACATCGACAACCGCGCCGTACAAGCAAGTAAGAGGCTCGGCTACCTAAGGAAGAAGGTGCTCTGCTCGAAGCGAATCACGAACACGACGAAGAAGCTGTTGTACTAGTCGTACGTATTATCCATCCTGCTCTTCGGCAGCGAGCTCTGGCGGCTCAACACGGCGTCGCTCGCGAAGTTGGAGTCGTTCCACAGGAGAAACGTGCGCGCCATGGCTCGAACGACCACGTACATGACGTGGAAGAATCGCATCAGCGCGTTCGAGCTCGAGAGGCGGTTCGGTTTGCGAGGGATCAAGAGTTACATCGCTGAGAACGCACTGCGCTGGCTGGGCCACGTTGCACGAATGCCCCTCAACAGGGCGAAGAGGACACGGGACTGCAGTTCAGTCACAAGTTTGTGCTTGAGAGCATCTACCAGAGCTGTCTGGTGAGCACGAGGAAGCAGGCGCACAAGATGATCGCGAAGCATCTTGAGATCGACAAGAGCGGCCAGTTGAGCAACTTCTACGGGATCATCGCGCACCATGATCAGCAAGCGGACGAGGCCAGGTCGGCGTGCTTATATTTGCAACTGAGCCGCGAGGTCAACGAGAAGTTGGAGCAAACCCCGGGCGGTGTAGTGGATGAGCTCAAGAAGTGGGAAGCCATGAAGCTGAAGTTGAAGCTGCCCCCCGACGGTCCAGCGATCAACGGGCGCGTCGAGACAAGTAGCGTGGAGGAGAGCCTTGTGACTTTGGCGAGGGCCCTGAACAAGATGCAGCGATACAAGGAGGCGTTTGGTTACTGCATTCCAGCCGCGGATAGATTGGGGAGGAGGTTTCCGAGAACACCGGCGCCAAAGTCAGGCTGGTGCTGAAGGGGGTTGCCAAGCTGCAGTACAAGGCGGTGACGGGAGGGGAATTCAACTACGATCCGAATCCCACGCCACGAATCGCTGCATATGCCGAGGTCCTTACTCTGGCAGGAAATATCGAATTTAAGCGCCTCGCCGACACTGTGTCTTACCTTTCCTGCATTATGTTTTTGAGCACGGACTGTCTGCCGGTGCGTGCACGGCTCGATGTTTGCTTTGGGTTGGTGCTGGCAGCGCCCAGTATCGGACTCTGGAGCGTTTGTGATATGGCGGTCAGGGAGACGAACAGGTGAGCCCGCACACATACCGCTGGTCTCCACCAATGGTCCCACCGGTGGTCCAGAACATACAAGGCGGCGTGAACAAAGGGGGCGCCACACACGTGCACCTCTGACCCAGAACATATAAGGCGGTGTGAACAAGGTGTCGGGGCAGTGTTTGAGAGCTGAGCGGGGCGAGACTGCAAGGCGAGACCGCGAGGCGAGACCGGCGCAAAGCGGCAGCGAGACCGGTGTTGCGGCCCTCTTCTCTTTACAACCCTTGTTCACTTCTAACTCATATGGACAGGCTTGCTGTCGAGTGTGAAGATCAGGTCATCGACAGCAGTGTGTTGAACAATGTCAATGGTTTCGTGTATTCGCTAAAAGGAGAGCTGAAGCAGAGCTCGGCTTTCTTTTTGAAGTCCAGCGCCGAGTTCTTTAAACTGAGAGAGAGACAGAGATGTGGTTAAACACGCACGCATACTGCGCTATGACCATGTTCGAGAACGGTCTCGGGGGAAAGGCCGCGGCGCATCTCAGGCGAGGGCTAGGGGCGGCGATGGAGATGAACAGCAGTGTAGTGTAGCGCTCTCGTTGTTGTGCAGCGTGGCAACAGATCAGCTGGCGTTTGGGAGCCTTGCGACTGCGCAGCATTTTCGGAGCTTTACGAGGACGAGATCGTTGAGTTGGTATCACTTGAAGGGCAGTACGACCTCACCAGCTGGCCGCTTATGCTGGGGAGAATAGAAAAGATTGATGCAGACGAGGCAATGCAGGGCATGTTAAAGCAACAGAGCACAGCGGCGTGGACACCCACCAATTTTATTTGGGAGACAGAGTCGGGTCTTCCTTTGGTTTTCTGGAGGTTTTCGATCGCGCTGTAGAGACGGGCGTTGTGGGCTCGGTCCCAAGGAGGTGTTTGGGATTGTTATTAAGAAAATGAAGTTTCTAGAGGCGCTCGGAGGGTACGCCGCCTTCGTGCTGCCGTGGTCACTGCTATTTCGGGAGTGCGTACTGCGTAGGGAGAACAAGGCAGGCGCTGCTCTGAAGGTCATCTTGGAGGGCATCGAGGCGGCGAGCAAGAGCAGCAGCAGGGCCTGTCTGAATTATTTGTGGCTGGAGAAGGGCTTTTGCCAGGAGTCTGGGGGTCTGCTATTATTATTGTTGAAGCGGCGGGGG
>Ga0307985_10000632_pt1 | contig 20474 bp, 35 predicted proteins | sample EllFjometageno80_FD_203155 | JGI IMG/M metagenome (GOLD analysis project Ga0307985, IMG submission 203155) | Marine microbial communities from Ellis Fjord, Antarctic Ocean - #80 | ecosystem: Environmental > Aquatic > Marine > Unclassified | place: Southern Ocean | collected 2014-10-09 | reverse complement strand
ACAAATAAATCCTTTTGATGTTTTCCGACTAGATTTTGAGTCGCATTAATCTCTTCATCAAGCCCTAGCAGGTGAGCTGGCTGGACATCTAGGGCTTTCCCTAGCGAAATAGCAGCGGCTACAGACATTTGCCGGGTGCCTTGCTCGTAGTTGGATATGCGCGAGGGTATTAGGTCGTTGTTGATTGCTCGCGACAGTGCCGCCAAAGAATAACCTTTCGCATCTCGTGCCGCTCTTAGCCTTAACCCTGTCTTTTCTTTCATACCCACTAATCTCGACCAGCTTGCATATTTTGCAGGATACACACAGCGTGGGTTACAGTCAAGAGTGTTTGTTTTCTATTCATTTAGTGAAATATAAATTTAATGTTGCATAGGCAACACGCTCCGTGTACAGTTTGCAAATGACAAATTTTACCCTTGAGCAATATATTTTAAAATACGGCGACTCAGCCGCTTCTCAGAATTTGGCGATCACGGAGCGCTCTGCGGCAGCATATCGTAGAGGTGAGCGTAGACCCAGACCCAAAGACATTCCGAAACTTATCAATTTATCGCGCGGTGAATTGTCCTTTGCGTCCTTTTTTGCGGGTGACTGGCAGTGAGCAAGCTGCTCGTAGCGCCCCTTGAGGCTTTAACTGACCCGGAATTGACGGATCAGGAGAGAAGAGTGTTGCTTGCTCTATTCTCTTTTCGGGGGAAAGTCTCAGAAAACGTCTGGCCTTCTAGGGCAAAACTAGGCGAAAGAGCAAACATAAAAGACTTAGCGTCTATCGGCAAGAGAACGACTTCACTGAGTAAAAAAGGCTGGCTTACGAAGTTTAAGAAAGGCTTTTCAGGTCATATCACTTATACGCTTTGTTTTCCTGAACGGCTTAATACGTCAGAAGATACTACAGGACAATCATTGGAGGTGGATTCCACCTTTAATGCAAAAACGCTAAAAAGTGTATCAGGGGTTGAGGCAGAATCCCCTCCCCTTTCGAGGCAAGATTCACCTCCTCTTTCGAGGTGTTTAATACCCACTGCATTAAACAAACCATTAGAACAAACCATTCAACAAACCATTTATAAGAAAATCACGCTTAAAGATGATGATCCGCTGATTGATCTTTATCGTGAATTTATAGATCACAGAATATCGCTTAAATTTCCGCTATCCCAATCGACCTTTGATCGCTTTTTAAGTGTGGTGCAAACGTGCGTTGATCAATTGTCTGTTGATCCGGGTTGGGTCATTACGGAAACGATTGATGCAGGATGGCGCAGTTGCAAGCCTGCTTGGATTGCGAACAGGAATAGGAAAAACCCGGCTGTTCCTGCTAGAACGATTAACCCGGACAGTATGAGACAGCAATCAATCCAGCATCAACTGGAAGACAGGAGTTGGGCAGAATGAGCGAATTAGGTCTACTAAGTTATCCCGTGACGATCACAAATGATTACCAGCGTGATCAGCTTCTTGAGCGAATGAAACTGATTCAGAGCAGCAGCGCCCAGCCGATTTTGATTCGGATAACGGATAAGAAACAGAAGCGTTCTGAAGCGATCAGCGCGCTTTCACATCGTTGGTATGGTGATTGTGCAAAGCAAGGCTCAGAACACACTGAGTCAGGAATTAAGGCAATCGCGAAACTAAAATGGGGTGTTCCGATCATGCGAAAGCATGAAAGTTTTAATGCAAGCTGGTTAAAACTTACTCAAGGGTTTCCGACTTATGAGGAGCAGATCGAATTGATGGCACTGCTCCCGGTGACAAGCCTAATGACTAATGCAGAAATGAGCCAGTACATGAATCATTTTAAAGCTGTTATGGGTAAGCATTACGATCTGACTGACCCAAGATTGCAAGGTGTTGAACTATGAGGAATTATCAAGAAGAAGCTATCAATAAAGCAAGGCAAGTAGTTTTCAAAGGTGAGCATGAATTTTTTGTAGAAGGTGAAATCTACACTTATCGAAACTATGCGGAATACACAGTGCAGAATGCCCCACCCGGCGTGAAACTATCAACGATAAAAAGTCGGCTTGATAAGCAGCCATTTTGTCTACCGCACCATTTGCTTTCAGTAGCTGATTATATCGCCCTTTCACAAGAAAATAACAAGAATGCTGGATATTCAAAAGAAGCGAGAGAGAAAGCAAGAACTGCATCAAGGTTAGAAAATCACGATGAAGTATTGTCTCAAAAGTGGTTGAGCATAAGTTTATGATCTTAAAAATAATTAGCTTTCATATCTATTATTTGTGGGTACGCATAAAGGTATTTGCTATGTCGAAATACAATGAAATAAAGAAGACTGTTAAGGATCGCTTTAAGCGCACTTGTCGATGCGTCTATGTGATTAAGCCCGGTGTAGTTGAGCTAACTTGCCCGATTTGTAAAGGGCTGCAAAAACATTCTAGGTGGCAGTGATGGCAATTAAGCGTGATGAAGCCGATAAATGGTTTAGTAATGTTGTCAGGTTAAATAAGCAATCGACTTGCGAGAGATGCGGGGCCACTGGTCGTACTGAGTGCGCGCACATTTTCGGTAGACGAGCCAAAAGTGTGAGATGGTCAATGGATAACGCCGTCTGTTTGTGCCATTACGATCATAAATATTTTACCGCTAACCCTTTTGAGTTTACTCGTTGGGTAACGGCACATTTAGGGCAAGGTCACATGGATATTTTGCGTGAGAAATGGCAAATATTAATGCCGACAAATAAAAAGTTAAGGGCTGAAATAGCTAAACATTACAGGTCTGAACACAAACAAATGATGGCAAACGAACATCACTCACCGACTAGCTGGAATTAACGATGACAGAACAATTTAAAGTTGGTATGTACACTCGCACGATTAAGCTAACATTTGAGCCTGATTACACTGTTTCCGACATTGAGCGGATTCAACAGTTTTTAGATGCTTTGCTCGATCAGTTAGCGCCTAATGGATACGGCGGTGCAAATGAGTGAGCTAATGGCGATGCTTGCGCCCGGTGCGCCTCCAATGGATTCAGTGCGCGGCAGTGGCACATCAGCAATAACATCGGTGGATGTCGCTGCCTGTCTGGTTAAGCTAGATCGAATAACATATCTGTATAGCTTGAGTAAATATGCTTTAGATAACAACTCACGCAAAGAGTTAAATGCGTTAGCAGTCATAGAGGCGATTAATAACGGTTTTAAGCTGTCTGATGGAGAAACTAACAGAACTATTGCAGTCCTTGCTTTAACCGCCTTAAATTCAGCGATAAACCCTAACAAATGCAACAAATGCAAAGGAGTGGGCGAGATAAAGCTTCTTGCAAGCATCGTGGTTTGTGAAAGCTGCAAAGGATTGGGCAGTAAAACAGTTACTGAGCGCCATCTAGCAAAAATATTGGGTGTGACACTGTTTCAAGCTAGAAAAGTGTGGAAAAAGCGCCTTTCAATCTTACAAAGCAAGTATTTAGAGCGAGATGATAAGATTAATTCTGTTATTTTCACTGGTTTACGTTAAATTAACACGCTATGTGTTGCTCATCAATCAAAATAGTGCTTAAATCTCTATACTAGCATCCATCTCACATTCTTAAACCTTGCATATTTACCGCTTCTCTAGCGGTTTTTTTTTGCTTTATAGGCGGCTCTTTTTTATAAGAGCGACCTGCCCGGCCCGATTGAAGCGGCCTGAAATCCCTTATAGCCGTGGGGCTGGCGAACTTAAATATAGGCAAGATAATGAAAACATCAAGCGTTGGAATCAATCTTATTAAAGATTTTGAAGGTTGTGAGCTTAAAGCGTACCGATGTTCTGGTGATGTTTTAACTTGGGGCTATGGTCATACACGCCATGTCGTTGAAGGTGAGCAAATCACTCAGGAACAGGCCGATAATCTATTAGTTAAAGACATTGAGTCGTTTGAGCATCAGGTTAAGCGGTTAATTAATGTTGAAGTTAACCAAAATCAGTTTGATGCAATCATTTCTTGGACGTTTAACCTTGGCTGCGGCAGTTTAAAATCCAGCACTCTTCTCAAAGTATTGAACGCAGGTGATTATGACAATGTTGCAGAGCAAATTTTGCGTTGGGATAAGGCTAGCGGTAAGGTTCTTGCTGGCTTGACGCGCAGACGTAAGGCCGAGGCCGAGCTTTTTGACACTAAGGATTAAATCAATGGACGTTGGTTACAAAGACGGTATCGATGTTGCTGCTGCTAGCACTGGCATGCTTGCTTTAGCTGCTTGGTTGCCGCCAACCGCGAGTCTTTTCACGATTGTATGGTTGGGTATTCGCATATTTGAGACTAAAACTGTACAAGAATTGATCAAACGCAAGTAATTGCCACTAGACCGGGGTGGGCAAAAGTTGCCACTAGACCGGGGTCAACCCCAAAAATAGTAGAATTTGCCACTAGATCGGGGTGCTTTAATAGACCGGGGTGGGCATGAAAAACGGCCCAAAATGGCCTAATTTGCCACTAGATCGGGGTGCTTTAATAGATCGGGGTGCTTTAATAGATCGGGGTGGGGGCCAAAAAAGGCCCATTATTGTCATTTTACCGGGAGCAAATCAGCCCGGCGTAGTAGGCATTCGATTGCAAGTAACAGCATAAGTTTAGCGGGACGTTTCCCGGATTCTGCAAAGTGTATGGTTTGCTTGGTGCAGCCTAGTTGGTCTGCTAGTTGTTGCTGGCTTATATCTCCCAGTTTGAACCGGGCCATTCTTATAAATTCGTTTTGCATGCTTAACCTTTTTGGTAGTTGTGCGAAATTCCGGCATGTTAGCCAGTAAAGAGGCGCATTAATAGCGCCGTTATGGGTTTGGCTGCAAGTTTGCTAGTGCGACCTTTTTAGCTCTTGCGATTTCTATCTCTGAAAAGTTTACGGCGAATGTCTCAGCCATCAATATGCATTGCTCTGATTGCTCATCAGTTGGGGCGCTCACGGATAGTTCTAGCGCCATAACCATCGCCTGAAAATCTGTTTTTGGCGGTTTCATTGGTTGGCGGCCTTATTTAGTTGATTTAAATACCTTCGGCGCATTTTTACAACGCTAGAAGGTATTCCGTTAGCTTCGGCAATCTCGCGCACTTCATGCATGGAAATTTTGCGCTTATCCACTAATTCAAAGATGAAGCTGTACGATGCATATTTGTCGAAAATACCATCAGACAGTGCTGCCTGTACCTTTTTTATAGTCTTTTGTTTTTCGGTAAGTCTGGCGTTTAATGCGTTTCCGTCAACTAGGCTGTTAACGTAATTAGCTATTTTATTCACAGGTCAGCCTCCGATTGAGTTTCGTTTAAATTGCGGTTAGTTTTGCAAACAAACTCGTCAACTAAACCAGACTGTTTTTCAGTTAGATTTGAATCATATTCCGTATACCGCGCTAAATATCGATAGCCGTAATTGGCGTGAAGCTTATCGTCTTGCGTGTTCATCTGAGTGTGAGCAACATCGCCGCTTGCAAAAGTGATTACGCAGCCGTCTAAATCGTCATTCCATTCAGTTTTTAATTCGGTTTTATTCATTGAATAGACCCCTTGTTAGCGTCCCTTATCAAATCAGCATGCCCAGCCATAAACCCCGCTGTTTGTTCCGCGTGATCTGGGTTAAGAGTGCCAGCAATTAAGAGTGTCGCTATTTCTAGCCGTCTTTCTTGGCTTACTTGGTCTGTTAGGCTTGTTACTAGGTTAAACATTTCTTTATCAGTCATAATTTGCCCCTTATTGGCGAATGTTAATAGATTTTCACCCAAAAAGCCCCAATTAAGGGGCTAAAAAGGTTGGTTGCTGGTTATATTGGTTCGTCTTCAGCCTTAATCGCGCAGTCTTCGCAGATTTCGCACTCTTTTGACTCAATTAATAAATATAGAACCGGGTGCCAATCGTCATCGAACCAATTACAGCAATTTTCGCAGTGATATATCATTGACTTTTCCTTATGCTGGGAAACGGTGGTAATGACCCGAAACAATCACTAAATCCGAAATTATCAAGTTCGCGGTTTAGCTTTACGCGCACTTTATGCATTTCGCGCCCTATTTCTATAAGCTGGTTGGCATGCTGCGTGGAAATTTCGTTATGTTCGGCAATTAAATCAACGCTTAAATAGTCGTTAACATAATCTAAATAAAAGTCGATAATTTCGTCTTTAATGCTCATTCTGTAACCTCGTCATCAATTGAGAATGTAATTGTTACCCTAGTGCCGCCCATGTCTACATAATGTGGGTTGTAATCGCAATAAACATTAGCGGGGCGTTTTTCTAGCCATTTAAAAAATTCGCTATCTCTGTATAAATCATCAGTTATTACAAGCATTAGTAACCCCCAAAGGTGGTGAATAATAGACGGTAGATAAAAGCTACAATAATCACGGCGGCAAATGGTGGCCCCGCGACCGTTAAGATGTCATAGCTTGTGATTTTTGGTGCTGGCTTATCTAAGATTTTTGCATCTCGCAGCGGGTAAATTGCTCCGTTACTGTCGCGCAAGTATTTACAGTTTTTACATTCCTGAATATTAAACATTCTGTCACCCCTTTAATTAAAATAATGGCCGTCATAGTCTGAAAAGTCATAGGAACAATCCCGCCCAAATGCGTCATAGTTAAAATAGCGCTCAATGTTTTCGGGTATATTGAGACATCCTTCCGCGAGGTGTTCGCCTAGTTCGCGATTAGACGCAAAATAGCCATAATAATGATCTTCGATTTGATCTAAATCAAAGCCTAAAGCAACACCTGCATAAAATACGTCTGCATCTAAATAAGAATCGTCGATAGATATCATCAGATCGAAAAAGGATTTATCTATTGAGTATTCGTCCACAAATTCCGAAGGTATATTATCGTAATCGCAAACAATCCATTCCTCGCGTAATTCGCCGTCATTGAGCCGAGCGGTAATAGATTCTAGCCAGTCGCTGATCGCTGTTAAATGATCAGCATAAGTAACGCCATCGAGGTCGAATGTTTTGGTAATACATGAGCCGCCAACGTAATCGCTCAAAGAATGGTAGGTAATATTGCTCATAACTTGTAATCCCTTAAAATGGACTAAGGTTATAAAATAACCATAGTGCGCTATAGCATGCCGCTAATAAAATTAGCGAGTTAAGAAATATGGTTGCAACCGCTAAACGATGGCCCCATTTTGTGGTTGTCGCTTCCAGCGCTAAAGTGGCATTGAATAACAAGCCTATTAATAAAATAAATAAGCTGGTTAAAGTCATAAACTCAATAAAAAATATTAGATAGTCGATCATTTTGTACCCCATAATTTCTCGTAGCGGCCAACGATTGCCTGTATCTCATTAGATTGAGCCAAACGCTCTGCGGCTTCACGCTGCACAGCTTTCAGTTCTAACTCTGAATATGGCGGGAGATTGTCAGAATGTCGGCGGGATTGTTCTAATGCATCGCGCTCAGAAAGATGCGCTAAATGTGAATCCCAGTCATCACACGGCTCTGAATCATGTACAGCCATGAGATGGTTGAGATTAAAATGAGTTATATATTCGAGGTCTTTCGCTGGGTCTTCATCTCTGTAATACATGATGGACTCCTAAAGCCGTATATTTTCGAGGAATTGAATAATCATCATCTGGCCCGGAGTTGTTAAAACCATTGCCGATGCCATGGCTAAGAACAAACAACTAGCATAAAACCCTATTAAATCTTTCATTTTGTAGCCCCTTTGTTAATGTACGTTTATCATACCATAAGTACGTTTTAAGTACTAACAAATAACACAAATAAAGCACTTATTTCGCAACTAATTTAGGCAAAAATATGACTGATCTCGGAGGTAGGCCAACAAAATATAGACCTGAAATTGATCAGCTTGTATTCGATTACATGGATGATGGTTTGAGCATTGTGCAAGTGGCGCGAAAGCTTAATGTTGCAAGGTCAACAATTTATAAATGGGCTGATGATAATAAAGGGTTCTCGGACACGTTAACGCGCGCGAGAGAGGCTTCGGAAGCACATTGGGAATACAAATTTACCGAGATGATGACCAGCCGGGACGTTAACGGGCCGCTGGTAAAGCTGTACTTTAGCAACCGATTCGGCTGGGCTGAAACACAAAACCAGAACGTGGAAGTCAGTACGCCGGAATCAATATCTATTGCAGTGATTGACGCGACAGTTTCAGCAGAGTAATGCAAATATCAGTTAATAAGCCGCAAGCTGCTTTTCTGGCGTTGACTAATAGATATCGGGCTTTCGTGAGTGGCTTCGGTGGCGGTAAGACGTATATCGGGTGCATCGCTCAATGCCTAGACTTTTGGAAGTTTCCCGGCGTTAATCAAGGTTACTTTGCGCCGACCATCCCGCAGATCAGAGATATCTATTACCCGACCATCCAAGAGGTCGCATTTTCGCTAGGTCTATCGGTTGAGATAAGGGAAGGCAATAAAGAGGTGCATTTCTTTGAGGGCCGAAAGTATCGCGGCACAACCATTTGCCGATCCATGCAATTACCGGAATCAATCGTAGGCTTTAAAATTGGTTCTGCTTTGGTAGATGAAGTCGATCTCATGCCAACCGATAAAGCCGATCGCGCTTGGAATAAGATTATTGCGCGAATGCGGTATCAGGATGCATCGAATCGGGTATCGGTCACAAGTACGCCGGAAGGCTATAAGTTTATGTACAACCGTTTCGTTTTGAATAAGACGGAGCGTTACGGAATGGTGCAAGCCAGCACCTACGACAATGAAGCAAACCTGCCGCCTGATTACATTGAATCTCTCGCGGATACTTACAACCCCGAATTAAGAGCAGCCTATTTGAACGGGCAATTCGTTAATCTGTTTTCGGGTACGGTATTCCGATCATACGAGCGCAAGGGTTGTGCTAGTCGGGAGACTATCCAGCACAAAGAGCAAATAAGAATTGGCCTTGATTTTAACGTAACAAATATGAGCGCGGTTTGTTATGTGGTGCGTGGTGCGGTTTGGCATGCGGTCGATGAGTTGGTCGGCATATATGACACGCCCGACATGATCGCCACAATTAAACAGCGATACCCCGAACACGCAATAAGAATATACCCGGACGCATCAGGTGGCGCACGAAAAACCGTTGATGCTTCGATATCAGACATAAGCCTATTACAGTCAGCCGGGTTTGCAGTATATGCCTATCGTAGCAATCCGCTGGTTAAAGACCGGGTAATCGCGGCTAATCAGGCGTTTGATAAAGGGCTAGTAAAGGTCAATGAATTGCTATGCCCGGAATACTCGCGCTGCCTAGAACAATTAGCCTATGACGCAAACGGCGCGCCCGACAAGAAATCTAATTTGGATCATCTCCCAGATGCCGGGACGTATCCAATAGCCTACGAAATGCCAGTCGTTAAACCAGCCGCTAGCGTTTCAATTAAATTTGTGAGTTAACCTATGCCTGTAGATACGCAAAATTCTGATTACGCAAAAAACCTGCCCATTTGGGAATTGGTGCGCGATTGTGATGAAGGCGCAACCGCCATTAAATCAAGACGCAATACCGCGACTCAATATGCTGGTGGCATAGGATCACTGGCGGGAACGGCTTACCTCCCCGCGCCTAATTCTCAAGACGGTAGCAGCGACAACCAAATACGATATGACGCATACCGAAGCCGGGCTAGCTTTGTTAACTTTGTAAGCCACACCAAAGAAGGCATGCTAGGCATGGTCTTTCGTAAGCCTACCGAAATAGAGATACCGCCTAATATTGATTACCTGATTGAGAATGCCAACGGTAACGGATTGCACCTTGATCAAATGATTAAAGATGCTGCAAGCGATACCCTGTTAACTGGGCGTTATGGGCTGCTAGTTGATTACCCCCAAACAGATACGGGGTTAACTCAGGCCGAAGTATCTACCGCCGGACTGCAAGCCTCAATATTGGCCTATCCTGCTGAGTCTGTTATCAATTGGCGCTGTGAAGTATTGAATGGTGTTAAGCAATTAACGATGGTGGTGCTGCAAGAACCTCGCATTAAGACCCGCGATAATGATTACTTTGAGGTTGAAGATTGCATGTATCACCGGGTTCTGCTGCTAAAAGATGGCGTATATACCCAATTACTCTATGACGAAAATAACGCCTTAATAATAGACGATATTGTCCCTCGTAAGGCTAACGGGTCAACGTGGGATATTATCCCGTTTGAATTCATTGGCTCAGTCAATAACGATGAAACATCTGATAAAGCCCCGCTATACGATATAGCTGAGATTAATGTTGCCCATTATCGCAATTCTGCTGATTACGAAGAATCCTGTTTTATTGTTGGTCAGCCTACCCCAGTAATATCTGGCCTCACTCAGCAATGGGTTGATGATAATTTTGGTGGTGGTATTGAGTTAGGTTCTCGATCCGGGTTACTGCTCCCCCTTGACGCAAATGCAAGCCTATTGCAAGCCGCACCGAATCAGATGCCAGAGCGAGGCATGGAGCTTAAAGAAGTTCAGATGGTAAAGATTGGCACTCGTATGATTCAAGAATCAAGCGGTGCTGAAACAGCAGAGGCTGCAAAGATACGCTTTGCTGGTCAGAATTCTAAGCTTGGTTCCTTAATCGTCAATGTTGAAGAAGCGTTTCGTAAGTCACTTACATGGCTAGGCGAGTTTATGGGTGGCGAGGGCGATATTGTCCTGAACATTAATAAAGAATTCTATGACGCGACAATTGATCCGCAAATGATAGCGCAAACAATGATGCTGCAAGATCGCGGCGTTATTGGAATGTCTGATGTGCGCTACCTGCTACGCCGGGGCAATCTGCTAGACAGTGAGCGAACGGACGAAGAAATTGAGGCTGATGCCGAAGTATTTGAAGTTGAGCCTGTCATACCCCCTGTAATCCCCGACGAAGAAGAGTTCGGCAATCAATAGCTCAAAACTGACCTAAAAGTTCCGATCTAAACACCCTCACAGAACTACACCAAAAATGACCTGTTTCGTGCAGGTCTTTTTACTTGTCTTTCAACTAAGTCATTCCCAACGACAAATATCTAAAAATTTGAGAGTTAACGCTCTCGATATATGGCGGTCTGTGGCCGCTTGGTTTGTGACCAAAAAAGGTAATACCCATGAGCGAAGAAATTGAGGTCGATGTAAACGCATTACAAGCTGAGTTAACGGCGTTGAAAACGTCAAACGATGAATTAACTAACCAGTTTAATGCTATCAAAAATAAGAATGACGAACTGCTAACCGAAACCAAAACCGCCAAAGAAGCTCGGCGCAAGGTAGAGGCTGATGCTGTCGCGGATAAAGACCGCATGGCAAAAGAAAGCGGTGACTTTGAATCCTTATATAAATCATCGTCTGAGAAGCTTCAAACAACGCAACACACGTTAAACGAACTGCAAGGCAGAATCCAATCCGAACAAAAAGGTACTGCGGCTATGAAGATTGCCGCCGACCTTGCCGAAGGTTCCAACATTGACCTGTTAAGCACTTTTGTTAATACCCGCCTGAAGTTCCAAGAGGGTGATTTAAAAGTAACTGATAGCGATGGCAATTTGACCATATCGTCTTTGGATGACCTAAAGAATGAGTTCCAAAACGATTCCCGGTTCGCCTCGCTGTTAAAGGGCAATCAATCATCTGGTGGCGGTGCTACTGGAGGCAATAGCAATAGTGGCAGTGCCGCGAAAACAAAATCACGCGCTGAATTTACGGCGCTCAATCCAGCCGACAGTATGAAATTTATCAAATCTGGCGGCACTGTATATTAAATAGGTAATTTATCATGGCAGAGAACACAATCACGGGTTTAGTACCCGAAATTTATGAAGCACTCGACATCGTTTCACGCGAATTAACTGGAATGATCCCTTCAGCTACTATGAACGCATCAGCTAACACCGCACAAGTCGGTCAAGCTATTCGCGTAGACGTTGAGCCTGTCGGAAACGTATCAAACATTGCCCCGGCAATGGTCGTTCCTGATCCAACTGGTCAAACTTCTGGCTTTACTGACATCATCATTACTAAGTCGCGCGCGGCTGAGTTTGGTTTTAACGGTGAAGATCAGCTTGGTCTAAATAGTGGCGCTGGCTATGCAAGTGTCCGAGCTAGCAAGATTGCTCAAGCTATCCGCGCTGTAACTAATGAGGTAGAAGCTGATCTTTGCGGATTGTCATCTACTTTCTCGCGCGCTTTTGGTACTGCTGGCACTGCTCCATTTGGAACAGCTAACGATTACACTGATGCGTCAAACGTCTTGAGAATACTTAAAGATAATGGCGCGCCACTACAGGACAATCAGCTAGTAATTAATACTGCTGCTGGTGTAAACCTGTTAGGTAAGCAAGCCGCTGTTGCTGACGCAGGTAGTGACTCTATTTTGCGTCAAGGTGTATTGCTGGACATTAACGGCATGCCTATTCGTGAGTCTGCTCAAGTTGTTAACCATGTAGCTGGTGGTGCAAACGCAGCTTATACCTCAAGCGCGGCTGGATTTGCTGCTGGCTCAACTGTTATTGCTCTTATAACGGGAGCAGGTACGGTTCTTGCGGGTGACGTAATTAGTTTTGCGGGTGATACGAATAAGTATGTTGTTGCTAGTGCGCTTGCAGGTGGAAATGTAACTATTGCTGCTCCCGGCCTGAAACAAGCACTACCAGCAGCCGCTAAAGCAATGACGCTTACCGCTGCTTCTGCTCACAACATGGCGTTTAACCGCTCTGCTATCGTTCTAGCTGCGCGCGCTCCAGCCCGTCCATCTGAGGGTGATATGGCTGCTGACGTAATCGTAATCACCGATCCACGTTCAGGTCTTTCAATGGAATTCTCCATGTACAAAGGCTACAGAAAAGTACGTTATGAAGTTGCGCTTGCTTGGGGTGTTAAGAACATCAAGCCAGAGCATACTGCTCTCTTACTTGGTTAAATAAGGCTAGCCTCATCTCTTTGCGGGGATGGGGCTTTTATTGAGGTTATTATGGCAACAATAGTCGTTGAAACAGGAACGGGTTCTGCGTCATCTAATTCGTATGTAAGTGAAGCTGAACTTGCTACCTATGCATCAGATAGAGGTATTACTGTAACAGGTACGGCAAACGTATTGCTCATTCGCGCGATGGATTACATTGAAAGCAAAGACTTTTTAGGCACTAAAGCGTCTGATGCTCAAGCACTTGTATGGCCTAGAACTGGCGTTACGGTAAATAGCTATTCGTTTTCATCTACTGCTATACCTAAACTGTTAAAAGACGCACAAATTGAAACCGCTATTGCCATTGGCGATGGTGTTGATCCTCTTGATAATCAAGCAAGAGAAACAAGCAAAGAAAAAGTCGGTGAGATCGAGGTCGAATATACCGCAACAGCAAGAGCGATCACGTTCTTAAAAGCTGTTGATACTAAACTTGCCAAGCTTATAAATCGCTCTACGGTAGTAACCCGTGTTTGATTACAAGACGCTCCGAAAGACGGCTAATAGCTTAATTGCTAACTTTGGTGCGGCAATAACTATCAAGCGAGATGTAGGCCGTAGATTTGATCCTACCACTGGTAAATATTTAACTGGTCTGACTACAACAAATAAGCTTAAAGGCGTTAGAGCGCAATTTACACTGCTTGAGAAGTCAGGCCAGACCGTCCAAGAGGGTGATGTCCGTTTGCTAGTTCAAGCTGGCGTTATTGTCCCTATAATTAATGATAATTTGACGTTTGACTCTGTGACTTATCGGGTAATGAGCGTCATGGCTGAATCCCCATCGGGAACGGATGTTTATTATGACCTTCACTGCCGATCTTAGAGCTTTTGCTGAAAACTCTAATAAAACCATTTTAAATGTGGTTAAAGATGTTTCTTCTGACCTGTTTACAGAAATTATCAATAAAACGCCTGTTGGTGATCCATCTTTATGGAAAAGTGCGCCACCTGCGAATTATGTGCCGGGTGCGTTAAGAGGTAACTGGCAATGCACTATAGAAGCCCCAGCGCTTGGAACATTAGGTATTAGATCGGGGGCTGATGCGATCTCTAGTATGATTTCTGTCATTGATAAGTTAAAAGAAGATCAAGCAGTCTATCTAGCTAACAACCTACCTTATGCTCAAAGAATAGAATTTCTGGGATGGTCACATGCCCAAAGTCCAGCGGGAATGGTGAGGGTTTCAATGAGCAAGATTGAACAGAAATTAGACAAAGCAATAACGAAGGTTGCCGCATGAGTACCGTATTTTCTAATATTAGTGCTGCACTGGACTCCAGACTTAATACCCTAACTGGACTATCTCCTATTGCATGGGAAAACACCGCCTTTTCCCCAGTTACAGATACGCTTTATCTCCGTCAACATATCCTACCAGCCTCTACTATTCAGGCCGGGCTAGGCGTTAATGGTTTAGATGAGCATATCGGTATATATCAGATAGATGTATATGCGCCTAAAGGCAAAGGTCGAGGAGATGCAGAGGCTAAAGCTGATGCGGTTGCTGACCACTTTAAGCGCGGTACGGATTTAGTGTATGGCGGTACTTACGTCAATCTAGGTAACGTATCACGAAACGCAGGACTAATGGACGAAGACCGATTCGTCATCTCAATTACTATTAACTACATGGCCCATGTACCTCCGAGGTAAATTATGACTATTGCAACAGGCTCACGACACAATCTTTCCTATATTTTAGAATCAACATTCGGCACAACGCCGTCAAGCCCCGGATTTACGCCTATTCGACATACCGGCACTACAATGGGCCTAACAAAAGAAGCAATGGAATCCGAAGAACTGCGCGAAGATCGGCAAATTGCCCATTATCGTCACGGAAATAAGTCTGTTTCAGGGGATATTAACTTTGAACTGTCTTATGGCGGTTTAGATGCGCTACTTGAGGCCGTAATGTGCGGAAGCTGGGCAACAAATGTCCTAAAAGCTGGAACGACTCGCAGAAGCTTCACCCTTGAACGTCATCACCAAGACATTGGTAAGTATTTGCGCTCAACTGGATGCCAATTTAATGCATTTTCGCTATCAGTCGCTCCCAACTCAATGGTTACAGGCTCTTTTGGTGTCATCGGTAAGGGTTTTACAACATCATCGTCCACTCTAGGTAGTTCTACATATAGCGCCGAAACAACAACCGCGCCTTTTGACTCATTTACAGGGTCAATTACCGAAGGTGGATCGGCTGTTGCCGTCATTACCGGGCTTGAGTTAAATGTCGATAACGGTATGGAAGCGCTGTATGTGGTCGGCTCTGATGAAACACTTGAACCGTCCATTGGCAAGTCAACAGTAACCGGGTCAATTACCGCTTACTTTGAAAATACTGCACTTATAGACAAGTTTATTGCTGAAACAGCCTCTGCGATTGTATTTACGCTAACCGATGCCCTTGGAAATGACTATATCGTGTCTTTGCCTAACATCAAATACAACTCAGGTAGCCCAGAAGTCAGTGGCCCCGGCGCAATTACCGTTACTTTAGATTTCGTCGCCCTGTATAACGCTTCAGATGCGTCACAAATGAAAATTACGCGAGCCCCAGCGTAATAATCTGCTAGACCGAGGTGCTTAATAGACCGAGGCCAACTTACCGCACCACAGAGGATTCAAATGGATATTCAGCAATTATATACCGCAGAGGCGCACGAAGAAGGCGCTGAAATACGCATTGTAAGCCCGTTAGACGGCAAAGAAACCGACTTTTACATAACCCTTCAGGGTGTTGATTCAAAGACGTATAGAACGGCTGTAAGGGCGTATCACAAAAAGCTGATTAATGAAGAAGAAGGCGGTGAAATTGACCTTTTGGTATCTGTAACGAAAGCTTGGCGCGGCCTTAATGATGGCAAAGAAGAAATTGTATTTACGCCAGAAAAGGCTAGAGATGTTTATATCAATGCGCCTTCTGTTGCTACCCAGATTGACCAGTTCATTGCTGACAGAACAAATTTTATCAAGGACTGACTGATGAATTAGCGACCTTTGCTCAATGGCAGTTCTGGGCTGCTGGTTATGACAAAGGTTCCACAGTCAGTCGTATAGATAATTTAAAGCAAATTGCTAAATCTCTTGGTAGAAACCCCAAAGAATTGGATGATGCGCCCATATTAAGGTCTGAATTAAGATATCTATGGGCAATATTCGTTTCCCTTAAAAATGCTTCATCCAACTGCATTACTTACTCCGATATTCACGCTTATATGCAAATTTACGGCGATCTCAGCGTCTTTGAGGTTGATGTGGTTTGTCATTTAGATACCCTGCATTCAAGAGAGCAATAATCATGGCAGAGAAAACAACCGCCGAGCTACTAATTAAGGTTGATAGTGATGGCGCTAAACTTGCAGGTGAGAACTTAGACAACCTTACAAAAAAAGGAAATAAAGCTGAAAAGACGGTAAAACGTGTAGGGAAATCAGCAGGTGCTATTGGTGGCCCATTTAGAGCCATGCGCGGTTCTGTTCAACAAGCTTCTTTTCAGCTACAGGATATTGCGGTTCAAGCGCAGATGGGGACTGATGCATTTATAATCTTAGGCCAACAGGGGCCGCAACTTGCTTCTATCTTTGGGCCGGGCGGTGCTGTCCTTGGAGTGTTAATTGCCCTTGGCGCTGTGGTTGGTGGAACGCTTTTTAAAGCTTTAACTGGCGCAAGCGAATTAACTAAGGAGTTAGCCGAAAGTACGGAAAACCTTCACGAAAAAACTGATGAGTTAAATGGGGCGCTTAAAGAACTTGCGGTATTGCAAGCAGCAAAAAGACAGAAAGAATTAGAAAAAGCGATAGTTGAAGCCAACGAAGCAATGGAAGAAGGTAGGGCGATAATACGCGCTGTAGCACTTGGCGCAACAGTTTGGGATTCAACTCTTGAGAAAGTCAATACCACGTTTATTGAGCAAGAAGCAGTAATTGGTAGCGCTAACGACCAGATGAAAGAGTTGGCGCGACAAAATGATGGGATGACTGACTCAACTGAAGAACTAATTGAGAAGCTTACTGACGAGCTAATTCGACTTGGCATGACCAATGTGGAGTTGGCTACTTACGAGGCACATTTAGCAAAAGCAACAGAGGCTCAGATTAAGCAAGCAGTATCTATTCAGCAGGGCATTGATCTTAAACAGCAAGATATTGATCGAACAAAAGAACAGATTAAGACTAACGAAAAAGCCGTTGAACAAGCAAAAAAAGACGCTAAAGCTGCGATAAAGCATGAAGAAAAGCTAGAAATGTTCTTCTTTAAAGCACAAGACAGAAAGAAAAAAGAAGAAGCAAGAGCAGACAAAAAGCTACAAAGAGATAAAGATTCCGCAGTACAGATGGCAACTGATACGGCTAATTTAGGACTAAACGAATTGGACGCAATGACAGTAAAGCATGAAGCTTTAGAGGCAGAACTGAAAAGACATCTTGCTGCCAATCTAATTTCAGTGCAGCAGAATGCGGAAGCACTTGACGGTATAGAACGAGAAAAAACTGCGTTTGCCCAAAGCCAGCTAGAAGCAAAACTTGCGATAAATGAGCAAGCTATTGCAAGTGCTGCTGGCGTTGTTAGCCAGCTTGCAGGAATCGCGGAAGAAGGCTCTAAAGAAGCTAAGATTCTTTTTGCAATACAAAAGGCATTAGCCGTTGCTCAAATAATTGTTGCGACAGAGCAATCAGCCGCATTAGCGTCCGTTTTTGTGGCTGGTGGAGGGCCGTTAGCTTGGCTTGCTTCACAGGCAGGTATTAGAGCGATGGGTTATGCCTCTGCGGGTATTGTAGCGGGTACGGCTATTGCTGGAGGCCGAGCATTAGGCGGTCAGGTTCGTGGTGGAGAGTCCTATCTTGTTGGTGAGCGTGGCCCAGAGTTATTAACAATGGGTACGTCAGGCCGTATAGCTACTAATGAAAACCTAAAAAATGCCGTTAATGGCGATAATTCAAATTCATCTAACGTCATCAACGTAAACTTTTCTGTACAGGCTAATGATACGGCGGGATTTGATCGTCTACTGCAATCTCGCAGAGGCCAGATAGTCGGCATGATTAACCAAGCAGTGAACAATAGAGGAAGGTCTTCAATCGTATGAGTGGAACATATCCTGCCTCACCCGTTTTCGCGTCAGTAGGCTTTAAAAGCGTCTATTACAACCTATCGAGCCAGAGCTTATCTGGTCGTACTCAGGTGCGGAATATCGGTGGTCAGCGCTTTGAGTTTTCGGCTAACTATTCAAGGTTGTCTCGATCTGAATTTGCCCCGGTTTTAGCTTTTGTTATGAGTCAAAGGGGCATGGCAGAAACCTTTAGTATTGTTCTGCCAGAGATTAGCAGTAAGACAGGTAATGCTTCAGGCACTATTCGGGCCTCAAGTCTGACAGCAGTAGGCGCAACTGCGGTTCCTGTTGACGGAATATCAGGTGTTTTAAAGACAGGCGATATGGTCAAGTTTGCTAACCATGCAAAGGTCTACATGATTACGGCAGATCGTAGTGGTAATGGTAGCTTATCTATTGAACCTGCATTGCAAGCTGCTGTAGCAAATAATGAAGCTCTTACCTATGACAACGTGCCGTTTCTAGCGAGACTAAACAACGACATACAAGAATACGCTCTTGCATCTGCATCATTAGTTGATTATGACGTTGACTTTATTGAGGCTGTTTAATGACTAGAATAATTAATTCGGCCACCCTATCAGCTTTAGAGTCAGACAACTTTAATATTGCTACGCTTGTACAAATTAACTTTTCGGCTGTTATACGGATTACCGATTGGGGTCGAAGCGTAACCGCCCTATCCAATACTTGGGCATCTAGCGCAAACTTTATTGGTGTTGGTGATGTTACTGAAAGTCAGGAACTGCGTGTAAATGATCTGTCGCTTACATTATCAGGTGTTGACCAGACCTATGTTGCCATCTTTCTGTCGAACAATTATATAGACGTACCTATTAATATTTATCGCGCAATCTTAAATGATTCTGATGCGGTGATTGGCGCGCCTATCTTAATATTTGACGGCATTATGACGGGATATGCTATTGAAGACACTGAAAACGAAAGCAAAGTGACAGTAGATATGGCCTCTCACTGGAAAGACTTTGAGAAAGAAAACGGACGGCGTACTAATCATAATAGCCAGCAACTATATTTTGCAGGTGATAAAGGTTTTGAGTTTGCCCCTAAATCCATTAAAGACTTAAAATGGGGCCGTAAATAATGGCTATTAGTGCTTTAGCCGCAATTATAATTGCCGTAGTTGCCTCTACAACCCTTTCTTATGTAATGACTCAGAAGGCTCAGAAGAAGGCCAAAAAAGCCGCCGATGATATGGCGGGTCTTTTGATCAACAAAGAGTCTAATGTTGAACCTTTGCGTGTTATCTATGGAGTCCGTAGAGTAGGTGGGGTACGGGTATTTGTGTCTACGCGAGATTCAAATGGTGGCGATCCAAACGAATTTCTATATATTTGCTTGGTCTTGTGCGAGGGCGAAGTCCATTCTATTACTGACATCCATCTTGACGATATACCGATTACCGACTCAAAATACAGCGGTCTAGTCACTACAAGTGTACATACTGGTGCAGACAATCAAGCCTATGACAGTTTACTAACACAAGCCAATGCAGGGTGGACTTCTGCCCATCGGTTAAGAGGCGTGGCTTATGTAGCCGTTAAATTGAAGTGGGATGCCGATGTATTTTCTGGTGTGCCTGAGATTACCGCGCTAGTAAGTGGCCGAAAAGTATATGATCCACGCAAAGATAGTACCTCTAGCGGATATGATTCTAGCCTTGGTGTATCAAACCAGCGCTTTGCTACGCCTTCAACGTGGACGTTTTCGCTTAACGCCTCGCTTTGCATAAGAGATTACCTGTCTAATGCTAGATTTGGTAAAGGATTGTCTGGCAATAAATTAGATGATGTGGCATTTGGTTCTGCTGCAACTTTTTGCGACTCTACTGTCCAATTCTATAGTGGTGGAGCTTACGGCAAAATATTTGATATTAACGCTGTTTTACAGACAGATGATACTTTGTTTGAGAATGTTCAAATAATGCTAATGGGTTGTCGCGGATTCTTGCCCTACAACCAAGGTGTTTATAGCCTGAGAATTGACAGAGCTTCTAGTAGCGTTTACGCCTTTACAGTTGATAATATCATCGGTGGAATATCAATATCTGGCGAATCTAAGGAAAACAAGTTTAACCGGGTCAATGTGAAGTTTGTTAACCCTACCCTTGATTATCAGCCTGACACTGCAACATGGCCTGACGCTGGCTCAAGCGAAGAAACAGCTTTCCTTGCGGAAGATAATGGCACGTTGTTAGTCAGTGACATGGAATTGCCAACGTGTACCAATTTCTATGTTGCAAGAGACTTAGCAAGAGTCATACTACGCAGATCAAGAAATGCTTTGCGCTGCTCAATACGCACTACAAGCGAAGGGCTACAGTTATCCGTAGGTGATGTTGTCACTGTAAATCATCCTACACCTGCATGGGGTGATAAACCTTTTCAGGTTGAAGAGATTACATTAAATTATGATGGAACA
>Ga0307985_10000631_pt1 | contig 20484 bp, 17 predicted proteins | sample EllFjometageno80_FD_203155 | JGI IMG/M metagenome (GOLD analysis project Ga0307985, IMG submission 203155) | Marine microbial communities from Ellis Fjord, Antarctic Ocean - #80 | ecosystem: Environmental > Aquatic > Marine > Unclassified | place: Southern Ocean | collected 2014-10-09 | reverse complement strand
AACGCGATTGAGGTCGACGCAGGGACAGTGACACTCGGCGCAGCGGTAGCGTTACCCGCGGCTGCTCGGCGTTTGGTGGCAAACGGACTCACTGGCTTTGAGTGGGCGGTCGGCGTGCCAGGCACCATCGGAGGTGCGGTGGTGATGAATGCTGGTGGGCACGGTTCTGACATGGCAGCGACGGTGACCAGTGCGACAGTGCTGGACATAGCTACTGGTGAACAACGGGTGTGGGCCGCAGACGAGTTGTTGTTCAGATATCGCAGCTCAGCGATTGGCAGTCAAGCGATCGTTCTCACCGCAACGATGTACCTGGAGCCGGGTGAATTATCAGAAGGCGAAGCGCTGCTAAGCGAGATCGTAGGTTGGCGACGTGAACACCAGCCCGGTGCGCAGAACGCTGGCTCTGTCTTCACAAACCCAACGGGAGATAGTGCCGGCCGGTTGATCGATGCAGCCGGAGGCAAGGGTCTTCGAATCGGCACAGCGCAGGTCAGCGACAAGCACGCGAACTTCATCCAGGCTGATCCGAACGGCTCGGCCGACGACGTTCTCGCTGTAATGCGTCGGGTCCAGACCTTGGTCCGAGAACACGCCGGAATCGAGCTCGAACCAGAGACTCGCCTGATTGGTTTCTCAAGGTGACTGCGCCGCATCCAAAGATCATCGAGCGTCGAGCCGAGGTCGAAGACCAGAGTCAGCGCTCGCGCCGGCGCAGACTGATCGCTTGCGCGGCCGTTATCGTCGCCGTCCTGCTCGCAGGTGCCTCGACACAAAGTGCGCTCCTCGATGTCGACGAGATCCGAATGGTAGGTGCGGAGCGGACGCCCACCGACTATCTACGCGACGCTGTCGGAGTTGAGCTCGGGACGCCGTTGCTCGGGCTAGACACTGGCGAGATCGAAGCGAGGCTGATGGCTTTACCCGAGGTCGGCAGCGTGACGGCCTCGTCGAGCTGGGGTGGTGTCGTGACCGTCGAGATCAAGGAGCGTTTGGCCGTCGCCCGCATCGAGTCACCTGATGGAACTGTTGTGGTTGCCGCCGATGGTCTGGTGCTCAATGTCATCGACCGGAGCGTCGAAACAACGGTCGCTGAGGCCACAACGGGGGAGCTCGGCCAGACAGCAGAGACCGTCAAAAACGCTGAGCCTGCGCAACCCGACAATAAGGATCCAGACGAAGCTGTCTTCGACCTGGCGCCACTGGCACCGGAGATCGCATCCTTGCCCGAGATTGCGGGCGCGATGTTCCGGACCGAGCGCGGCAAGTCGATTCCTGATGTACTCAACGACGCCTTGGTGGTCGCCACTGAACTGCCAGCCGACATAGCGTCGATCACCGAGCGGGTGGAGATCACAGTGGATTCGTTGGTCCTGCGGGCAGTCGGCGGCGGTGATATTTCTCTTGGCGACGCTCGCGACCTTCATGAGAAGTTCGATGCGATTCGCGCGTTCTTGGCTCAGGTCGACCTGAGCTGTCTCGACACCCTCAACGTACGAGCACCGTCTGTTCCGGTCATTCGCCGGGGCTCAAATTGCTGATTGCCTGGTTCACGGTGAAGAGCCCGTGGCTTCAAGATCCCTGAAGTCTCGCCACAAAAAGGCCGAGGTCTTGACCTCAACGTCAACTCTGGCCACACTGCCATCAGAAAACCTCTACTCGATGTTTATCCTCTAACCCTTACGCAGTGGTCTAGACTTATAAAGTTAAACCCTGCACTTCAGCTCTGGGGAGCTAGACTTTCTGCCAGCGCGAATGGAGCACTTGTGACTACACCTATCAACTACCTGGCAGTGATCAAGGTCGTCGGCGTCGGCGGCGGCGGCGTGAACGCTGTGAACCGCATGATCGACGCAGGCTTGCGCGGAGTCGAGTTCGTCGCGATCAACACCGACGCCCAGGCATTGCTCATGAGCGACGCCGAAATCAAGATCGACATCGGGCGCGAATTGACCCGAGGACTGGGCGCTGGCAGCGACCCTGACATCGGTGCCGCAGCCGCCGAGGCCCACGAGGATGAGATCCGTACGGCGCTCGAAGGCAGCGACATGGTCTTCATCACTGCTGGTGAAGGCGGCGGCACCGGAACCGGCGCGGCGCCTGTGGTGGCCGACATCGCAAAGTCGATCGGGGCGCTAACGATTGGTGTGGTCACTCGCCCATTCGCATTCGAAGGTCGGCGCCGTGCGGTGCAAGCTGATCAAGGCATCAACCGGCTCAAGGAAAAGGTCGACACCCAGATCGTCATTCCGAATGACCGGTTGTTATCGATCTCAACCGCTGACACCTCGATCATCGAGGCATTCCGCATCGCTGACGATGTCCTCCTTCATGGCGTTCAGGGCATCACTACGTTGATCACCACGCCTGGTCTGGTCAACACTGACTTCGCCGACGTGAAGATGATCCTTCAAGACGCAGGGTCAGCCCTCATGGGTGTCGGCGAATCATCGGGTGAAGAACGTGGCGTTGGCGCTGCCCGCAAGGCCATCTCAAGCCCGTTGCTCGAGTCGTCCATCGAAGGCGCTCGGGGTATTCTTTTGAACATCACCGGTGGCTCGGCGCTCGGTCTGCTCGAAGTGAACGATGCCGCCGAGATCATTCAGGGTGTTGCTCATCCTGACGCCAACATCATCTTTGGCACCGTGATTGACGAGAACATGGGCGACGCGATTCGGGTCACTGTGATCGCTGCAGGTTTTGATCGCTGGGCCGATGCAACGGCACCGGCAACGACCACCCCTGCGCCCCCACAAGCTGCATCGGCAACCTCCGCAGCTCCGATCTACGAGCCAGAAGAAATCGACGTGTTCGACGATTTGTCTGATCCGTTCGAAGAAACATCAGCGCCGGTCGAGACCGGAAACGACTTCGACGATCTTGACGTTCCCTCGTTCCTCAAGTGAATTGCGGCGGCGAATGCAGCCGCTGATCCAGCGCGAGTTCCACGGTCGCACTGCCCGCATTGCTCACTCGACGCGCAGCGACGGAGATCTTTCACCGTCGACCGTGCCGGCCGATGTTCTAATCCAGCGCCGCCAGGCCGCTGTGGCTCTTCCATGGTGCGTGGCACGCCAGGTACATAGTGACCGCGCCATAGCGGCGGCGCCCGCTGACGCTGCCAAGGAACGCCCGGTTGGTGATGCGCTGGTCACGAACAAAACGAACCTTGTGCTGGCCGTGCACTCTGGTGATTGTGTGCCAGTCGGTTTCATCACCGACTCAGCCACGGTCGCCGCTGCTCATGCTGGGTGGAAGGGTCTTGAAGCCGGAGTGCTTGAGTCAACCGTCCGGCGTCTCCGAGAATTTGGTGGGGCTGCTGCGATCACCGCAGCAGTCGGACCTCACATCCGAGCCTCCCACTACGAGTTTGGCCAGGCAGATCTTGACCGCCTCGCCCGGCGATTCGGTCCCGATGTAATTGGAGCGACCAACGACGGCCGGCCAGCTCTTGATCTGACGGCAGCGATAGCAGCCGAGCTCAATCGACTCGGTGTTGATATCGCCAAGTGGTCCGACGACTGCACCGCCGGCGAGGCAGACCTCTACTGGTCGCATCGAGACCGCCAGGAATCCGGTCGAATTGCACTCGTCGCATGGATTGCACCAGCTGATGAAACCGAAGACTCGCGATGACCAACGACGTCGCAATGATCGATGAGCCCGAGGTCGAGCGCCGTCAGCGCATGCTTGGCGAACGCCTAGATACCGTCCGCGCTCGCATGGCCGCCGTGGGGGGACACGACGTTGGGTTGTTGCCTGTGTCCAAAGGCCATCCAGTCGAGGCCGCCATCGCTGCCAGACGTAGCGGTCTGATGGAACTCGGCGAGAACTATGCCCAGGACCTGGCAGCCAAGGCCCCTATCGTCACCCAGTGTGCTGGCAGCGTCGGCTGGCATTTCATTGGACAGCTCCAGACGAATAAGGTCCGATTGATAGCCGAACATGTGCACACTTGGCAATCTGTTGATCGGATCAAGGCGGGGCGAGAGATTGCTAAGCGGGCACCCGGTGCCCGAGTTTTTGCCCAGGTCAATCTGTCGACCGAACAGCAGAAAGCCGGTTGCTCATTCGATGACATCGATGAACTGGTTGCGGCGCTGTACGAGCTCGAGCTCGACGTGGGCGGGCTGATGGGCGTTGGATCCGCCGCAGACGACAGCGCCACAGCGGCTGGCTTTGCGCAGCTGCGAGGCGTCGTCGACCGCCTGGAACTGGCTGAGTGCTCGATGGGCATGTCGACAGATCTCGAGATGGCAATCCGCGAAGGATCGACAATGGTGAGGATCGGCTCCGATCTGTTTGGGGCCCGTATATGACCCCTGTGCATTTTGACCGCTACTGGTCATTAGTATTTATTGACGCTCAACCCTTGGGGCGATAAAAATGTCCATTTTGAAAACTACGATGACCTGGCTCGGGCTAGGTCCCGATGCAGAGTATGAGCAGACGGGTGAAGCTCCCTCGTCGGGCTTTAGCGACCCGGCGCTCACGCCCGGTGCCCGCAACACAGGTGGGGCCCCTCAACCTGGCGCTGCAGGTCGTGGCCCGGTCGGGCCAATGACCGAGCATGATCACAACGACTTCAGCGCGGTACGTTCGCTCGGCCCAGTGAGTGATGGCGACAGCGATTACGGCAGCGAGCTCAACCCGGCACCTGACGTACGACCGCTGACCAACACGTCACTGCGCCCCGTCGAAGTCACTAGGGCTAGCGAACCGCCGATGGGTTCGGTACAGGCAGTGCCGGCCGCTTTCGGATCGAAACCGCAGCTGGTGGCACCCCGTAGCTTTAACGATGCACAAGAGGTCGCCGACCGTTTCCGGGGTGGTGCTCCTGTGATCTTGAACCTTCAAGAAACGGATGCCGAGCTCGGGCGGAGACTGATCGACTTCTGCAGTGGCCTGTGTTACGGCCTGCGCGGCCAGATGGAACGGGTCGGTGACCGTGTATTCCTGGTTATCCCTGCCGACGTGCAGCTGAGCGCCGACGATCACCGCCTGATGCGCGATAGCGGGCTACTGGGTTAACCAAAGAAGCCTCAGCGACAAAGCGTACATTGGCGTTCACCGACAACTAACATCAGCGCAGTTGTAGGTATAGACGCGTGTCGGAGGACAGCACCATGACAGAAGGCGAGTTCCCTTTCCGGAGCTTCACGATGCGCTCCGAGGGGTATGACCGCAGCGAGGTCGATACCTACGTTGGCGATCAGCAGAACGAAATCGTAGAACTGCGTCGAGCACTCGACACAGCAACGGACGCAAGCGCCGGTGATACGCGATTACATGATCCCGAGGGTGCGGTCACACGAACGCTCGCGATTGCGCAAGAGACTGCAGACCGAGTCTTGCACGATGCTCAGGTCGAAGCCGACCGCCGTCGAGCCGAGGCCGACGAGCACGCAACTGGCGTTATAACCGACGCCGACGAGCGAGCCGCCAGGTTGCTTGTCGACATGGAAGCTCAGGCTGCCCAGGTCCGCGAGCAGGGTGTGGTCGCAGCTCGTAGTGCGATCCAGGTTGAACGCGACAAGGCCGCGGCTAAACTAGCACAGGTCCGCCGCGTGCGAGACGATCTACGCACCGAGGCCGTCGATCTCAAATCATCGCTCGATCGCTACCGCAGCCAGGCCCGCGAAGCCTCAGACGCTCTGACCGCAGCAGCATCTGGTCCATTAATGAGCGTTGATCTTCCCGACTTTATCGATGACGATGTGGTGCTGGCTGGGATCTCTTCCACCGCTGGTGATGACATGAGTGTTCTCGACCTTGACGGCACCGAGACCGCATCCAACGACGACGGCGGCTTCCTGCAAGCGGTCGAGGATACGGACGATCTCAGCGATGCTGTCGACGACAACGAAGAAGACGAACTCGCCGAAGTGATCTCAATCGACACAGATTTGTCCGATGACGCCGATGTGATCTCAATCGACACAGATTTGTCCGATGACGCCGATGTGATCTCAATCGACACAGATTTTTCCGATGACGCCGATGTGGCCGAAGGCGCCTTCGGCGGTACTTTCCTCGCCGAAGTCCGCGCCGCAGCAGACGATGATGATGTGACTCTGGCGCCCGAAAATGAGGACTCAGACCGGTTCTTGTCCGAGCTTCGTGGTATCGCCGATGACGCTCCGGACGTTCTCGATAGTGACGCCGCCGATCGTTTCTTCGACGACGACTAGGACGCTGCTGAGCGATGCCGGTGTTACGTACGGTATGCGTTTTCGGTGCCCTGTTAGAACATCAGGTCCTGCGCGCTAACCCCGAGCATGAGGGGTCAGTCTGAGGCCGATTGCTGGGACCCAGCTCTAGGTTGTAGTCCTACGACTTTGTAATTGCGAAGGTGATGGTGTGTCCATCGAGTTCATACTGGAACTCGGTGGATTGAACCTGCCCAAAGGCAAGCTCGGTAGCGAGGACCTGCGCGGCCAAGTTCTCTGTGTGGGGCGCGAGCCAGCGTTGTACCTCGGCATCGGCGTCGATGGTGAGCCCAATACGGTCGGTGACGTCGAGACCGGCCGAACGTCGCGCGTCTTGGATCCAGCGAGACAGCTGACGGGCATGGCCTTCGTTGACCAGTGCAGGAGTGAGCTTGGTATCGAGTACGACGACCGCATCGCCCGAAGACAACCCGCCAACGGCGCCAGCGATCGCTGGCTCAAGTGCGATCTCGAACTCGTCGGTGGTCAGGATGTGATCGCCAACGTTGACTGTGCCGTCGTTGTTGGAGGACCACTGACCTGCTCGCGCGGCCCCAAGGACCTCTTGCATACCCTTGCCCAGGCGGGGACCAAGCAGCTTGCCGTTGGGCTTAAGGACGCGTGATGCAAAAGCGTCGAGGTCATGAGAGAACGTGACCTTTTTGACGTTGATTTCATCGCGAATCACGTCGGCGAAGTCGACGAGCGACTCGGTTGCATTTCCGGCAATGGTCAGCTCTGCAAGCGGGATACGAACGCCAATTCCCTCGTCTTCTCGCAGTTTGAGTGTGGCTGAACACACGTCACGGACTCGGTCCATCGCTGTGACCAGCTCTGGGTCCGAGGGCAGCACATCGGCCTGCGGCCAATCGGCCAGGTGCACGTTGTCGCCACCGGTAAGGCCACGGTGGATCGTGTCGGTGACCATGGGAAGCAGAGGCGCAAGTGTGCGGCTCAACGTGACGAGCACGGTGTACAGCGTGTTGTAGGCAGCCTGCTTGTCGGCCGGATCGGCTTCCGATGTCGGCGCCCAGAATCGCGAGCGGCTGCGTCGGATGTACCAGTTGTTCAGCGCGTCAGTGAAGGACTGAGCTGTGGCTGTTGCGCCCGGCAGGTCGTAGGCGTCCATGGCGACAGTGACGGACTCGACGAGTTCGCGTGTCTTTGCGAGGATGTATCGGTCGACGAGGTCGGCGCTTGACGCGTCGTACTCGGCGGTTAGGTCGTCGGCGTTGGCGTAGAGGGTGAAGAACGAATACGCGTTCCAGACCGGATTGATGATCAGGCGCGTGACGTCGCGGATCTCGCGCTCGCTGATGCGAAGGTCCCCGCCTCGAAGCACCGGCGATGCCATCAGGTACCAGCGCAAGGCATCCGCGCCCACGTTGTTGTACATCTCTTCGGGATCGGGGTAGTTCTGGAGCTTCTTGGAGAGCTTGTCGCCGTTCTCTGCAAGAAGAACACCGTGGCCAATACCATTGCGGAAGGCTGGTCGGTCAAAGAGCGCCGTCGACAAGACATGCAGCGTGTAGAACCAGCCGCGTGTTTGGTTGATGTATTCGACGATGAAGTCGGCGGGGAAGTGGTTCTCGAACCACTCTTTGTTCTCGAACGGGTAGTGAACCTGCGCATAGGGCATCGAGCCGCTCTCGAACCAGCAGTCGAAGACCTCAGGGACACGACGCATGGTCGAGTTGCCGGTTGGATCGTCAGGATTCGGGCGAGTCAGCTCGTCGATGTAAGGACGGTGCAGGTCGGTGGGGCGCTCGCCGAAGTCGGCTTCGAGTTCGTCGAGGCTGCCGTAGACGTCGGTGCGGGGGTAGTCGGGGTCGTCTGATTGCCAAACAGGGATGGGCGAGCCCCAGAAGCGGTTGCGGCTGATCGACCAGTCGCGAGCGCCCTCGAGCCACTTGCCGAAGCGACCGTCCCGGACATTGCTGGGTACCCAATTGATTTCTTGGTTGAGTTCGACCATGCGATCACGGAACGCAGTGACTTCGACGTACCAGCTTGGGAGAGCCCGGTAAATGATTGGCGTGTCGGTGCGCCAGCAATGCGGGTAATTGTGGTCGTAGGTCTCGTGGCGAACCACCACGCCGGCTTGCTTGAGATGTTCGATGATCAGCGGGTTGGCTTCGAAAACGTTCGTGCCAGCCCAGTCGGTGATCTCGTCGGTGAACTTGCCCTCGTCGTCTACGGGGACGACCATGGTGATGCCGTTGGCCTCGCTGACAGTCTGATCGTCTTCGCCGAAGCCAGGAGCCATGTGAACAACACCTGTGCCGTCTCCAGTCTCAACAAAATCTGCGCTGAGGACCCGAAACGATTCAGGATGATCCGCGAAATAGGGGAGTAGCGGCGTGTATTTTCGGCCAACCAGCTCTGAGCCAGCCAGCTCGCGGATGACGGTGTACTCGCCTAGTTCACGGCTGTAGCGACCAAGCGCGTCTGTTCCCAAGATCCAGTCCGCGGACTGTCCTTCGGCCCGGACCTGGCTGTAACTTATGCCAGGTCCTACAGCGAGCGCCAGGTTGGACGGCAGTGTCCAGGGCGTCGTGGTCCATGCCAGAAGCTGGGTGCCATCGTCGAGAGTGAACGCGACGGTCAACGCGGGGTCTTGACGAGGCCGAGTTGCGTCGTCCAAACGGATCTCGAAGTTCGAGAGCGGTGTCTCGGCACCCCATGAGTAGGGCATTACCCGGTTGGCGCGATAAATCAGGCCTTTGTCCCAGAGCTGCTTAAATGCCCAGATGACACTCTCCATGTAGGAGAGATCCATTGTCTTGTAATCGTTCTCGAAGTCGACCCAACGCGCTTGGCGGGTGACGTAACGTTCCCATTCCGATGTATAGCGCAGGACCGACGACCGGCAATACTCGTTGAAAGTGTCGATGCCGTATTCGGTGATGGCTCGCCGACCTGACACGTTGAGTTCCTGTTCGGCGCCCATTTCGGCAGGCAAACCATGGCAGTCCCAACCAAAACGCCGCTCGACGCGGTTGCCTTTCATGGCCTGGTACCGAGGTACGACATCCTTCACATAACCAGTGAGAAGATGCCCGTAGTGCGGCAAACCATTGGCAAATGGCGGTCCGTCGTAAAAGACGAACTCGCTGTCGGCCGGGCGCTGTTCGACCGACGCGACAAAGGCATCTTCATCCTGCCACTGCTGCAGAATCCGCTGCTCTAACGCGGGAAGGTCTAACTTGGGGTCAACGGGGGGATATGGAAGCTGGTCGCTCACTTGCGAGAGGCTACCGGCACAAGCTGATCATCTGATCGGCATTTCTTATGGCTATACTCCGCCCGCCCAGGTTCAGCGGAGGCGAGCGATGCCAACAAAGAAGAAGCCGGTAAAAAAGGTAGTGGCCAAGAAGGCCCCTGCCAAGTCGGCCGAAGCGAAGAAAGCCCCGGCTAAGAAGACTCCTCCCGCGAAAAAAGCAGCAGCAAAGAAGGCCCCCGTGACAAAGGCTGCCGATAAGGCATCAAAGCCAGTAAACCCGTTCGGTCAGAAATTTATTGACGCGCAGGAACAACGACTGCTTGAAGAACGAGCCCGCTACACCAAGTCCCGCGACACCTGGCAGGCAGAGGCAGACAGCCTGCTGGTCGACCGGGAACCCGGCGATGTACAATTCGATGAAGAATCAGGCGATGGCGACACTTTACAAGTGGAGCGAGAGCGAGATCTCGCTCTTAGCGGTTATGCCCAAACCGCCGTCGACGAAATCGACGAGGCCCTTGGTCGGCTCAAGGCTGGTGCCTATGGCATGTGTGTTACTTCCGGAAAACCCATCCCTAAAGAACGCCTCGAAGCAATCCCATGGGCTGCTGAACGTGTCGAATACAAAGTCGCCGGATTCCGACGCTGACCACCATGTCGACGACCCGGTAGCTACAGCCCTTCGGGGTTCCATGGGGCTAGTTGCGGTTGTCGGTGTAACGGTCATTGTCCTCGATCAAATCACCAAGATCTGGGCCGCTTCAACACTCGTCGATCGAAACATCGACCTGTTCTGGACGGCTCGATTTAATTTGACGCGCAACTTCGGCTCGGCCTTCGGGCTTGGTTCTGGGCTCGGACGCTGGCTGGGCGTGCTTATCCTGTTCGTGGTCGCTGGTGTGCTTTGGTATGCCCGCACGATCTCTGATCGGCGCATGCTTGCCCTGTTCGGGGCGATCGCGGGTGGTGCAATTGGTAACCTCATCGATCGGATCTTTCGAGCAGACGACGGTTTCATGAGTGGTGGCGTGATCGACTTCATAGATTTTCAGTGGTGGCCCATCTTTAACGTGGCCGATATAGCGGTGGTTTGTGGCGCTACGGGCCTTATGTGGCTCAGTTTGCGAGAGCCTGCATGATCGACCCTCCATTCATCGATGAGATTCTTCCTGACGCACTAGACGGCGAGCGCCTCGACCGAGTTGTTGCGATGCTCGATGGCTGCTCTCGGTCGGTGGCTGCGACCATGATCGCCGACGGTGATGTCGCTGTTGATGGATTTGCCGTGACCCAACGATCGATTCGGGTTAGCGCCGGACAACGAGTGGTGTTCGCTCCAACCGAAGAGCAAGTGATCACGACCGACCCCGACGCCGAGGTCGAGTTCGAGGTCGTCCACGCCGATGACGACGTCATCGTCGTGAACAAACCGGCAGGTCTGATCGTGCACCCTGGCGCTGGGCGCCCGGACAAGACACTGGTGAACGGACTGCTAGCAAGGTTCCCAGAGATTGACGGGGTCGGCCAAGAAGGTCGGCCTGGCATTGTTCATCGACTCGATGGTGAAACAAGCGGACTGCTGGTCGTCGCTCGCACCACCCAGGCCTACGACGTGCTGACTGTGGCGATGGCTCGTCACGATGTCGTGCGCGTGTATGCCGCAGCGGTCAATGGCATTGTGTCCGACGACCGAGGTGTCATCGATGCCCCGATCGGCCGCTCAACGCAACGCAGAACACGTATGGCTGTGCTGCCCGATGGACGAGACGCTCGCACGCACTACGAGGTGCGAGCTCGTAACTACGAGGAACCGGCGGCCAGCTACCTGCGCTGCCAGCTGGAGACAGGGCGGACCCACCAGATCCGAGTGCATCTGTCTGCCATTGGCCATTCCGTACTCGGCGATCCGACCTATGGCGACAGAACCAGCAGAGACGGGTTCAGCCGGGTAGCTCTGCATGCCGAACATCTCGGCTTTGAGCACCCGATTTCAGGGGAAGAGCTTTCGTTCGATGCCCCGCTACCAGCTGACCTGCAAACGCTGGTCGACGAACGGTTCAACTAGCCGAATCGGTGATAGGCGGCCAGTTGCGGTCACCCTTGGCCATCTCAGCAACATCGGCCAATGTGAATGAGTCGAGCAGTTCTCGCATCTGCTTACCAACATGGCCCCAGACAGCTAACAAGACGCACTGGCCTTCGTGATCACATGCCGCATCGGTGTGAGGCTCGCGGAAATCTCCAGCGCTGATTGGGCCATCGACTGCGCTCACAACGTCGCTTAGACGAATCTCATGCGGCTCTCGGGTCAACATGTAGCCGCCCCCGACACCGCGCTTAGAGCGAACAATGCCAGCACCCTTGAGCGCCAGCAAGATCTGTTCGAGGTAGGGCTGAGGGAGAGCAGTACGTTCTGCGATGTCTCGAACGGAGACCGGTTTTGAACGATCTTCGCGCATCGTCATTGACAGAAGCGCTCGGCAGGCATAATCGCCGCGGGTTGACACTCGCACACCTCCATCGTAGGCCACACTGTCAAGGATGGAACCGGCGCACATGAAACCAGTTGAGCTTGTTGCGGGGCAGATGGCAGTACCTGACTATCAGGGGGCCTGTGTCTCCAACATTGTTCCGGCGCTACTTGAGCACCGCATGTTGGGCGAAGGTTGGATTCCCGAGCGAGTTCTTGACGCGCAGCAAGTCGTGCTTCTTGTGATCGACGGATTGGGCTGGAATCAACTTGTTTCCCGCCAGCATCTGGCGCCAGTTCTGGCGGCCAGCGAGGGGCAGCCAATCACAACCGTTGCCCCGACGACAACTGCAGCTGCTTTGACATCCATTACTACAGGCGCTCCGCCGGGGGACCATGGCGTGGTCGGCTACCGAATCCGTACCGGAGGTGAAACGCTGAATGTGTTGCGGTGGGTAACCGAGAACGGCGATGCTCGAGAGCGAGTGATCCCGCGCGATCTCCAGGTGCTTCCACCGTTTGGCGCTCGTAATCCGATTGTGATCACCAAGAGCGAGTTCGCCCGATCGGGCTTCACTGCGGCCCATCTGTCGGGTGGCCAGTTTCGGGGCTACAGCACGATGTCGACGTTTGTACACGAGATTGAGACGGCAGTCGACGAGGGCGAACGTTTCGTCTACGCGTATTACGATGGGCTCGACCGCGTTGGTCACGAGCGTGGCCATGGCGCTGCATTTGATGCCGAGTATGCGTTTGTTGATCGCTTGGTCGGAGATATCCGAGATCGCCTCGACCCTTCGGTCGCTGTGATCGTGACTGCGGACCATGGGCAAGTCCATACCGGCGACAATGTCGTGCCGATCGACATCACCGTGATGAGGCACACCCGAGCGATCTCGGGCGAAGCGCGATTTGTGTGGTTGCATGCAAACCCTGGTGCCGAGGTGTTGCTTTTCGATGCAGCTGGTGCAGCGCATGGCGACGATGCCTGGGTGTTGTCTGTGAAGCAGGTCATCGATCAGCGTCTGTTGGGCGGTCGGGTAAGCCCGGATGCTCGAGGTCGCCTTGGCGACGTCGCCCTAATCGCTAAGTCGACGGTGGCGCTGGTCGACCCCGCCGCACCCGGGTCTATTCTTATTGGCCGTCATGGCTCGCTGACTGCTGACGAGTTGTACGTCCCGCTGCTCTGCCCATAGTGGTACGTCTCGCAAGACGCACGACTAACCTGAGGGCAACATGAGTAACACAAGCGACGAAACAACTACCGAACCGTTGGTTGAACAAGCCGAACCGTTGGTTGAACAAGCCGAACTGGTTGAACAAGGCGGCACAGGTGGCACAGGCGAACCTGTAACCAGCGTGGGCGAGCAGATCGAGCAGCCAGCAAAGGTCATGCGAGTGGGTGCAATGATGCGCCAGCTATTAGAGCAAGTACGCGAGATCGATCTCGACGAGCCGAGCCGCGAACGGTTGCGTGATATCTACGAGCAGTCGATCACCGAACTCAGCAGCGCATTGTCGCCTGAGCTTCACGATGAACTCTTGCGTCTTAGTGGGCCCTTCAGCGACGTTGGCACCCCTAGCGAAGCCGAACTGGCTGTGGCGAAGGCCCAACTCGTCGGGTGGCTCGAGGGATTGGTGCAAGGCATCCAGGCAACGCTGTTTGCACAGCAGATTGCGGCTCAACAACAGCTCGCCTCGATCCGTGGTGGCCTTCCGGCTGGTGCCGCGCCCCAGCAACCGGGCCAGGCGTCACCAGAACTCCCGGGACAGTACCTGTAGCCAGGCAGCGAGCCAGCGAATGTTCTGGCGGTTGTTCTCACCAATGACCTGAGGCCCAGCCACACCATCGGTCGACAAGCTTGGTTCAGCGGGGGGCCACATTTTGCTCGGTGCGCTTCATCTGGAACAGTTGGTCGGTCCGGATCCCGAAGCGATTGACCTGCTCATGCTGAGGTCGCGAGCGCTGCAGTCACTGCGACCGATGCGGTCGCATAAGGCGTGTCGAGCCCGCTACGTGACGGTTCGCCGGTCGTGTATATCGAACTCGGCCGTTGATCTTCCTGGCTTGGTCGTTGATGAACAGATCCTCGGAACCCATTGCATGGTTGGTGACATGGTGCCATCCCTCGATCGGGTCTTCTCTCAGATATCTCGTCATGCATGCGATGCTAGGTTCAGGGTGTGACACCGAGGATGTGGCTTGCGACATGTACGTGGTACATGTGTCAAGCCGTGCGATGGAATTCGCTGGATAACTGCGATAGGTTCAGAAGCCCAGTAATTACAAGCTTGTAACTAGGTCAGCGACGAGAGAGATTGGCATGGCTGGTTCGTTCTCACATCTTCATGTACACACCGAGTTTTCGATGCTCGACGGTGCATCGCGTGTAGGCGAGCTGGCAGCCGCAGCCGCAGCCGACGGTCAACCAGCAATGGCCATGACCGATCACGGCAACATGTACGGCGTATTGGACTTCTACCAAGCGTGCAAAGAGGTCGGGGTCAAGCCGATCATTGGTACCGAGGCCTATATGGCCCACGACCACCGCAGCGAACGCCCCAAGCGGCGTGGTCGCCTCGACGACTCGGGCGGTGAGACCGAATCAGGAAAGCTCTACTACCACCTGTGTCTGCTGGCCGAGAACCAACAGGGCTATAAGAACCTGATCCAGCTATCGAGTCGGGCCTACCTGGAGGGGTACTACTACAAGCCCAGGGTCGACTGGGATCTCCTGAACCAGCACAGCGAAGGTGTTATTGCCACCACCGGCTGCCTGGGCGGACATGTGCTGCAATCGCTGCTCAACGGCGACGAAGAAGGCGCTCGCCGCAAGGCCGGCAAGCTCCAGGATATTTTCGGTCGCGACAATATGTTCGTCGAGATCCAGGATCACGGCATTGCTGCGCAGCGCCAGACGAACCCACAGCTGATTGAGATAGCGAAGTATCTAGGTGCGCCGTTGGTAGCGACCAACGATACGCACTACACCCACGCTGACGACCACCAGGCCCACGATGCCCTGCTGTGTGTGCAGACCGCGTCACTGATGAGCGACCCAGACCGCTTCAAGTTCGAGGGCAACGACCATTACGTCAAGTCCTCGGCCGAGATGCGGGACCTATTCCGCGAAGTACCAAGTGCGTGCGATAACACGCTGTGGATCGCCGAACGTTGCAACGTCGAGATCGAGATGGGCGAGCCGAAACTCCCCAAGTTCCCGTTGCCCGAAGGTTTCGAGACCGACTACGAGTACTTGGAACATCTGACCTTTGAAGGCGCACGTGTGCGTTGGGGCGACAAGCTGAACGATGCAACCGTTGAGCGCCTGGCCTATGAGCTCAAGGTCATCAACGACATGGGCTTCTCGTCCTACTTCCTGATTACTGGCGACTTGATCGACCACGCACGCAAACAGAACATCCGGGTCGGCCCTGGCCGTGGTTCTGCTGCTGGTTGCGCCGTGTCGTATTGCTTACGGATCACCGACCTGGACCCAATCAAGTACGACCTGCTGTTCGAGCGATTCTTGAACCCGGGCCGCCGGTCGATGCCCGATATCGACATGGACTTCGACTCGCGATACCGCGATGAAATGATTCGCTACATGGCCGACCAATACGGCCGTGAACATGTCGCTCAGATCGTGACCTTCTCGACGATCAAGGCCCGAGCTGCTGTGCGAGACGCTGCTCGCGTGCTTGGCCATCCGTACCTCGTTGGCGACCGCATCGCCAAGCTGATGCCGCCGTTGGTCATGGGACGCGACACGCCGCTGTATGCCTGTCTTGAGAAACATCCCAAGTACGAAGATGGCTTCGGCATGGCCAAGGATCTTCGCGAGCTCCACGCCGCCGATCCAGAGGCGCGCGAGGTCATTGACGTGGCGCTCGGCCTCGAAGGCTTGCGTCGTGGCGACGGCATACATGCAGCGGCGGTAGTGGTCACCGATAAACCACTGACCGAATACCTACCGATTCAGCGCAAGCCAGAGAGCGGACAGGACCCCGCCGACGCACCGGTGGTCACGCAGTACGAAATGGGCCCGGTAGAAGACCTGGGCCTGCTGAAGCTTGACTTCCTCGGCCTGCGCAACCTCGACGTGATCAGCGATGCGTTGGAAATGATCAAGAAGACGCAGGGCATCGTCGTCGACATCGACAACGTTGACCTCGAAGATCAGCCGACGTATGACTTACTACAGCGGGGCGACACGATTGGTGTGTTCCAGCTCGAGAGCTCACCAATGCGAGCGTTGATCCGTTCACTCGCGCCAGACTGCTTTGACGACGTGGCTGCGCTGGTAGCGCTCTATCGCCCCGGCCCAATGGCCATGAATATGCACAACGATTACGCCGACCGCAAAAATGGTCGGCAGCCGATCGAGTTGTTGCATGACGATGCCGCCGAGATGTTGAGCGGCACCTACGGACTCATGATCTATCAAGAGTCCATGATGCGTATTGCGCAGAAGTTCGCGGGCTACTCGCTTGAAGAAGCCGACAACTTGCGCAAGGCTTGCGGTAAGAAGATCCGCGAGGTCATGGCCAAAGAGAAGGCCGGTTTCATCGAAGGTTGCATCAAAACTGGCTACGGCGACGCTGTCGGCCAGAAATGGTGGGAGCAGATCGAGCCATTTGCCGACTACGCCTTCAACAAGAGTCACAGCTACGGCTATGGCTATGTTGCCTTCCAGATCGCTTATCTAAAGGCGAACTTCCCGGTCGAGTACATGGCTTCCTTGCTCACCAGCGTCAAGGGCAACCTCGACAAGGCCGCTGGGTACCTGCACGAATGTCGAGTCATGGGCGTCGACGTGCTCGTGCCCGACGTGAACCTGGCCGAGAGCGACTTCAGCGCCACCGGACGCGATGAGCACGGGCTACCTGACACCATCGTCTTCGGGTTGTCCGCAGTCCGCGGTGTCGGCGAAGGCCTGGTGTCGTTGCTGGTCGAAGAGCGCAGAGCGAATGGACCCTTCGATGACTTCATCGATTTCTGTGAGAGAGTCGACCCAACAGTACTCAACAAGCGCACCATCGAAGCCCTGATCAAGGCTGGTGGGTTCGATGGCATGGGGTATGGCCGCAAGGGCATGCTGCAGGTCTTCGAGCAGATCATCGACCTGACGCTCAGTCGCCGCCGTGAACGCGACATGGGTATCCAGACGCTGTTTGGCGAGCTCAGCGAAGAAGCGAGCTTCGATGAGCGCCCAAAGGTCCCGGACATGGAGTTCGAGAAGACCGAGAAACTGCGCTTCGAGAAGGAAATGCTCGGCCTCTACATCAGCGACCATCCCCTGGCAGGTATCGAGGATGCACTGCGCCGCAAGAGCGATTGCACGGTACCCGAGCTCAAGGAACTAGGCGACGGTGAGTTCCGGGCTGTCGGCGGTGTGGTCACAAACCTGCAACGCAAGTACACCCGCAAGCAGGACCTGATGGCAGTGTTCGAGCTCGAAGATCTCGAGGGCTCGATCGAGGTCATGGTGTTCCCGCGTTCCATGCTCAAGTTCGGGCACATGCTTCGTGACGATGCCGTGGTCGTTGTTAAGGGCCGGGTCAAAGCCAACGACGACGAGCGCCAGATGATCTGCAACGAGGTTGAGATTTTCGAAACGCGCCAACGTAACGGCGCCGTGACCGTGAAACTAGGCGCGTCCGCGCTCGAGCAGCCCAAGCTCGATGCTCTCAAAGAAGTCATCCTCCGCCACCCCGGCGACTCCGACGTCCTCATCGAGTTCGAAGACCTCGGCAAAAAGAAGAAGGTTCAACTGTCCCAAAAGTACGGCGTCGACCCAGCGTCGTCGCTGATGGGCGAGCTGCGCGTGCTTCTCGGCGCTGGCGCTTTCACGCTGTAACGCATGGCTCCAGACCGACACCATGCAACACAATTTGCAAATGCACCCCGCTAGCGACTGGACTAGAGAGCGGAGTAGCGGCTGCGTATGATCCCAACTGGGGGGCTCACGAATGGGTTTGGAAGTAACGACACAGGACTGCACTGCGGTCACCGATGCCGAACTAGAAGAGATGGCCGACCTTTGTGCCGAAGGGCCAAATCCATTCTCTATTGGGCTGCTGTCGAAGCAGACCGAACTTTGGGTGTTGTGCACCACCGCCCGCGAAAACGGCAAGCTTCGTGGTTTTGGCTTCTCCACGCTTGAACGTGTCGGCGGAACTCCTGCCGTTCTTGTTGGCCTGGCCGCAGTTGTGGCCAACAACCGTCGCTCCACTGTGCTGAATGCGCTCATGAACGAACTGTTTCATCGTGCGCTCATGGCGTTCCCCGACGAAGACGTGCTGTTTGGCTGCCAGTTCAACGACCCATCTGGCTTTGACGCTTTCAAGCAGCTCGCTGATCACATCCCGCGCCCTGACTACAAGCCCAACGGCGAGGAACGTGCCTGGGGTCGGCGTCTGACCAAGCGATTCAGCATCGGCGCCAGTCGGTATGACGATCGCTCCTTCAAGGTCCGCGGCGACGGGTCACAATCGTCGGTTCTCGACTACACGTCGACCGCTCCCGAGAAAATCGCCACCGACATCGTTGCGCTGTTCGATGAGCACGACGCTGGCAAAGGCGACACTCTTGTCTGCCACGGCTGGGTCGCACCCGAACGCCTCGCCAAACTAGGCAGCTGACGCTGACCGACCCGAAGATCGAGATTCTGCACGCGCAGGTACTGATTGTCGAGGCCGCCATGGCCGCCCGAATGGTCGAAGAATCCGTTGAGTCTGGCCGAACAAGGATAGGTCCCGTGAGGGTGCGTTGTATGGCTACGCACGTCCGGGAGCGAAGGACATCGACGAGGTGTATCAAGACATCACGCTCGTCGTGGGCAAGCTTCTATGAGAGCAGACGAAGTTGTCCATCGAGCTGAAGCGCGAGAATTGACTATGGAATTCGAAGACGTAGTTCGCAGTCGCAGGATGGTGCGCAACTATCGAGCCGAGCCAGTTGACCCAGCAGTTATTGATTCGCTGCTCACGCTTGCGTCCAAGGGGCCCTCCGCTGGCAACACCTGGGGTACACACTTTGTAGTTCTCGAAGGTGATCAGACCCAGCGGTACTGGGACCTGACCCTGCCCGCCGACAAGCGCGAGAGCTTCCCGTGGCCCGGCCTGTTGCAAGCTCCCGTCGTCGTGTTGCCGTGTGGCGACGCTGACGCGTACGTCGAGCGTTACAGCGAACCAGACAAGGCCAGGACCGGCCTTGGTGCGTCACAGGACGCTTGGAGCATCCCGTATTGGCATGTCGATACGGCGATGGCCACGATGACTCTGCTGCATGCTGCAACCCATGCCGGGCTGGGTGCGTTGTTCTTTGGCATCTTTGACCATGAGCCTGTCGTGTGTGAGGCGCTGGGCATTCCCGCATCTGTTCGCCCAATCGGTGCAGTGGCCCTGGGCTGGCCGGGCGATACTGAGCGCATGAGTACATCTGCGCAGCGAGGACGACCACGTCTGGATGACATCGTGCATCGAGGTCAGTGGTGAACGCTCCCGACGCTCCGAAAGGCGCCGCCCTCTGGTTCGCCGGCGCTCGCCCAAAGACACTTCCTGCTGCAATCGTTCCGGTCGCGGTCGGCACCGCAGCAGCCGTTGATCCGTTCGTCGGAGCGGGTGGCAGCATCATCTGGTGGCGGGCGTTGTGCGCTCTTGTGGTGGCGCTCGCGCTACAGATCGGCACGAACTATGCGAATGACTACAGTGACGGAATCCGGGGCACCGACGATGATCGAGCCGGCCCGCTTCGGCTTGTCGGATCAGGCCTGGTCGACGCCAAACGGGTGAAGACGGCAGCCTTTGCTTCGTTCGGCACAGCTGCCGTAGCTGGCTTGGCCTTGGTGCTCGCCGTCGGTCCCGAATTGATCGCTGTTGGTTTGGCGTCGATCCTGGCTGGCTGGTTCTACACCGGGGGCAAGAACCCATACGGCTATAAGGGCTTGGGTGAAGTGTTCGTGTTCGTGTTCTTCGGCCTGGTTGCCACTGTTGGTTCCGCGTATGTACAGCCGCAAGGCTGGTCAGGACTTGTCTGGCTAGTAGCCGTAGCGGTCGGGTGTCTCTCGACGGCGCTGCTCGTCACGAACAACCTTCGTGACATACCGACCGACCAGGCCGCTGGCAAGGTCACGCTTGCCGTGCGTATGGGCGACCGTCGTACCCGCTGGCTCTTCGTTCTGTTCTTGGCGCTGCCATTTCTTATCGCCGTCCTGGTTGCCATCGACCGGCCCTGGTCGCTCCTTGCGCTGGCGGCGTTACCTCTGGCTGCGCGAGCGGTTCGTCCTGTTGCCGCGGGAGCCAAGGGCCGCGACCTGATTCCGGTGCTCGAGGCAACGGGCAAGACGCAACTTGCCTACGGCATTCTTCTTACCGCCGGTCTATGGCTCGGATAGTTGCCGATGCGTGAGAGCGGTCGCCCAGAACCCCCACTTGATGGAGACGAGACACAGACGCTGCTCGGCTTCCTGGACTATCAACGAGCGACCTTGGAGTGGCGGTGCACCGGACTCGACTCTGATGGGCTCGCCGCGACCACGACAGCGTCGAATCTGACCCTTGGCGGGTTGCTGAAACAC
>Ga0307985_10000629_pt1 | contig 20492 bp, 18 predicted proteins | sample EllFjometageno80_FD_203155 | JGI IMG/M metagenome (GOLD analysis project Ga0307985, IMG submission 203155) | Marine microbial communities from Ellis Fjord, Antarctic Ocean - #80 | ecosystem: Environmental > Aquatic > Marine > Unclassified | place: Southern Ocean | collected 2014-10-09 | reverse complement strand
GAGCACGTCACGAGTCGGCAAACCAAGGTCCACCGCGACTCGCTCGACGGCGGCCAACACGCCCTGGCTGGGGTCCGACGGAACTGACGGGACTTTGGCGACCCAGGTGGACGCGTCGGCGTCAACAAGAACGAGGTCGGTAAAGGTGCCACCGACGTCGACGCCGATTCTCCAGGGTGCGATAGGCCTTGCCATCTTGGGTTCCTCCTACGAGGGTCTGAGATACTCCGAGGATGGCATATGAAACACCGTCCGGTTCAGCCGAGTTGTTCGGCCGGGCGAAGCGGTCGATCCCTGGCGGCGCGTCCCGTTCGACGGTACTGACCGAACCACACCCGATCTACGTCGCTGAAGGACAGGGCGCCTGGGTGACTGACGTCGACGGCAATCGCTATCTGGACGCGAACAACAACTTCACCTCGATCATCCTGGGTCATGCCGATCCGGCGATCGACGCAGCGGTGCGATCCCAACTCGACCGCGGCACCGCGTTCTCGCTAGCCACCAGCGTGGAGATTGAGCTTGCGGAACTACTTTGTGCCCGACTGAGCGCGGTTGATCAGATCAGGTTCTGTAATTCGGGGACCGAAGCGGTGATGGGCGCCATCAAGGCGGCGAGGGCATTCACCGGCCGCCCGTTGATCGTCAAAGTCGAGGGCAGCTACCACGGGACCTATGACCATGCCGAAGCCAGCCTGGATCCTGATCCGGGCGTGTGGGGAGAAGCCACGAGGCCAGTCACGGTGCCCTATGCGTCGGGCACACCGGCATCGGTTTCCGATGAGGTTGCAGTGATCCCGTTCAACGATGCCGAAGCGGCGAGAGCGGTGATCACCGCAGTAGGTGATCGGTGCGCCGGCGTGTTGTTTGACCCAATGCCAAGCCGGGTAGGAATGCCGGCGATCGAGCGCTCGTTCATCGACGCGATCCAGCAGACGGCGCGAGAGGTCGGAGCACTGGTGATCCTGGACGAGGTCATCTCGTTTCGACTGGCACCGGGGGGAGGGCAGGAGCTCTTTGGCATTGAGCCTGACCTGACAGCGCTCGCCAAGATCATCGGCGGCGGCTTTCCGGTTGGTGCGGTGGCCGGGCGAGCTGAGGTGATGTCGGTGTTTGCTGCCCATGGTGGACAACGAGCGATGGTGCCCTCAGGAGGAACCTTCACCGCGAACCCAATCACGATGACAGCAGGGCTTGCTTGTATGCAGCAGCTCGACGGTGCGGCGTTTACCCATCTCGACATGATTGGCGAACACTGCCGTTCGTCCCTGGGTCAGGCCTTCGCCGAGACTGATCTGGCCTGGCAGGTCACCGGAGCCGGTTCGCTCTTTCGTATCCATCCGAATCAACGGACGATCCGGTCGTATCGGGACACGCTGCATTCCAGCGACGAGGCGGCGACGATGGGAGAGCTGCAACGACAGTTGCTTCGGCGCCAGGTATACCTGAGCACTTACGGCATGGGTTGCTGGAATGTTGCGACGACTACTGGCGATATCGATCACTTCGTGGCAGCGGTGGTGGACGCCGCCGGGGTGGTGTGATCTGCGGTTAAAAGGCTGCAGGTAGGTTGCGGCTAGCGTCGAGACCAGTCGCCAACCACTGGAGCCGCACGATGGCTAGCCCCGCACTTACTCACTTTGCCACCATGACTGTCACGCTCGGCGAGTCCTTCGTCATCAAGGGTGGTCCGGTCGGCACTCGGATCGTTGCCGAAGTGAACACGGTCGAAATGGTTGGTCCGAAGGTCACCGCTTCAATGGTCGGCAAGTCAGCTGCGGACTGGCTCACGGTCGGTCCCGACGGCTCTTACGGCACGCTCGATGTGCGAGCGACGTTGAAGACCGACGACGACGAGTTCATTTATATGGAGTATTCCGGACGTATCGATCTGACCACGGGTGCGGTTGTGTCAGCCCCTCTCTTCCAAACTGGCGCCGAGAAATATGACTGGCTAAACCGGATGCAGGCGGTGGGTGTAGGTCAGAACGGGCCCGACAGCCTGGTGTACGAGATGTACGAAGTCACAGAGGGATAAGGCAGCCGATGACTTCGCTTGATCAATCAAAGATCGACGACCTGGTGGCGCGCGCCGGCCGCGAAGTCGACGAAGGTCTACTCCCTTCCTGTCAGATCGCGTTGGGCTACGAGGGCGAGATTGTTGCCGAAGCAGCGTTCGGCGATGCGACACTCGACAGTCGTTATGTGATCTTCTCGGCGACCAAGCCGTTCGTAGCGTCGACCGTTTGGACGCTGATTGTTGAAGGCAAGGTCGACCCAGCCGAGCGAGTCGTCACCTACTTCCCCGAGTTCGGCGGCGAGGGCAAGGGTGACATCACGGTCGAGCAAGTCATGTTGCACACGTCGGGGTTCCCTCACGCTCCAATGGGGCCCACGGTCTGGAGTGGGCGAGATACTCGCAAGGCCAGGATGGCGTCGTGGCGACTCAACTGGGAGCCGGGAACTCGGTTCGAGTACCACCCGACATCGGCCCATTGGGTCTTGGCCGAGATCATCGACGCAGTCACCGGAAACGACTTCCGTGATGAGGTCGAGTCCCGCGTGACGGGGCCGGCTGGGCTCCCACGTATTGTGGGTATTCCGCACGACGCACAGGGCGACATCGAGGACATCGTGCTCGTTGGAGAACCAGCTACGCCTGATGAACTCGAGGCCACCTTCGGGGTGCGAGAGCTGCCCGCCACCGAGGTCAACGACGACTTGATTCTCGGGTTCAACGATCCGGACGCTCGAGCTACAGGTGTTCCCGGAGGCGGCGGCGTGGCGCGTGCCAGCGACGTGGCGCTGTTCTACCAAGAACTGTTGCACAATTCGACAGGTATTTGGCCAGCGGATGGTCTAGCCGACTGGACAGGTCGGGTACGCAACTTGCTTCCTGATCCAATGGGCATACCAGCTAATCGTTCGCTGGGCCTGATCTTGGCTGGCGATGATGGCAAGTCGAACATCCGAGGTCTTGGGCGCGGGGTTTCACCCCAGGCTTTTGGTCACAATGGCGCTGGTGGGCAGCTCGCATGGGCCGACCCAGCGACTGGCTTGTCACTTGGGTATGTGACCAATGGCTACGACCGACATCAGATTCGCGAGCCGCGTCGCGGAACCGCCATCAGTACCGTGGCAGCACAATGCGTGAAACCCTGATTCGAGAACATCACGCATGAGCTCTGATTCACCCCGACAACGCAAGCTCGGCGCGGCCTTGTCATCGCTGCAGGTCCCTGAGTACCGCATGTTGTGGTGGGCTGGCGTTTTTTCGTTCATGTCCGTGCAAGGCCAATTTGTGTTGCGCGGGCTTCTGGCGTGGGACCTGACCGAACGCGAAGGCGCCCTCGGTCTCGTGTATTTGGTATTCGGACTGACCATGCTGATCGGCACGCCATTTGGTGGGGTCGTTGCTGACCGCTTCGCCAAGCGCAGTGTGCTGTTGTGGAGCCAGAGTTTAATATTCGTCGCAGCTGCAGCGATGGCGCTCGTTGTCCTGACTGATGTCGTCACCTTCTGGATGCTCCTGTTGGGCTCGATGGCGCAGGGTTTGGCCTTCGCCTTCTATGGCCCGGCCCGGATTGCGATGGCAGCCGAGCTTGTCGGGCGGGACCAGCTGGGTAACGCGATCACACTCTCGCTGCTGAGCATGAATGGCACGCGAGTCTTCGCTCCAGCGTTGGCGGGCTTCTTGGCCGGCCTTGCGTTCATTGGTATCGGCGGCGCGTACGTGTTGTCGGCGGTCATGTCGTTTGTGTCACTGGTACAGATCTGGCGGTTGCCACATCGTGTAGCTGTCGACTCGACGCCGCGAAACCCAATTATCGAGATCCGCGCCGGTGTCAGTTACGTGAACTCTGATCGGCGACTGCGACGTGTCGTGGTCTCGTCATTCTTCGTCATCATGTTCGGTTTCAACTATGTCGCTTTCATCCCGGCGCTCGTCGAGGGCATCTTCGACCTGGGTGATATCTATGTAGGGTTGATCAGCTCAGCCAGTGCGATTGGAGCGGTGGCGGTGTCGCTTCCGCTGGCGGCGAAAGCTGATGGGCCCGGCGCTAAACGCATCATGGTGATCTCCGGTATCGGCTTCGGCGTCGGTGTCATGCTGCTCGGCCTCGCACCCACCATCTGGTTGTCGTTCCTCGTCGTCATCGGCATTGGGGGTTGCACCACAGCGTTCCAATCGCTGTCGAACACGCTGGCGCTGTCGAGCTCCAGTGACGAGATGCAGGGTCGTGTTCAGTCGCTTATGCAGTTGTCCTTTGCCGGCTTCGGAATCGCTGCTGCGCCGATCGGCGCGCTTGCCGAGGCCATTGGGCTGCGTCCCACGCTCGTGATCATGGGGGTAATCGCTGCATCAGCGACGGTGATCTTCCAGCTGCTGGAGCTGCGGGATAATCGGTCAGCAGACCCGGTGATAATGGCTCGGCGACCCGCAGAAGTATCCTCGCGTCAATGATCCCGCTCTCGGTTCTTGACCTAGCAATGGTTCCTGATGGCGCCACCAGCACTGAGGCGTTCGTGCAGACGACCGCTGTCGCCCAGGCGGCCGAACGTCTCGGCTACACCCGCATCTGGGTGGCTGAGCATCACAACATGGCCACGGTCGCAAGCACGACACCAGCGGTGTTGATGGCCCATCTGGCTGCCAACACTGAGACCATCAAGGTCGGGTCGGGCGGCGTGATGTTGCCGAACCACGCTCCACTCGCAATCGCCGAGCAGTTCGCAATGCTTGAAGCCCTCTACCCCGGGCGGGTCGACCTGGGGGTGGGTAGGGCGCCAGGTACCGACGGAGGTACCGCCATGGCACTGCGGGGCGCACGAAACGATCCCAGCGCCGAGGACTTCCCTCGTAATCTGGTCGATGTCATGGGCTTGCTTGGCGACGTTCGCAACGAGCAAGGACTTTGGAATCGCTTCAACGCCACGCCGGTTGCGACATCGAGTCCGTCAGTCATTCCGCTTGGGTCGAGCGGTTTCAGCGCCCAACTCGCAGGCATCTTGGGCTTGCCGTTTGGTTTCGCCCACCATTTCGACATGGGTGGCACCGTCGAAGCCGTTGGTATCTATCGCGACTCGTTCCAACCGTCGCCGGTGCTCGACGAGCCGTACACCATCGTGACTGCGTCGACTATCGCTGCCGAGACGAACGATCAGGCGAAATGGCTTTCGGGACCGGCACGTCTGCGGCGTTATGGCCTTCGAACTGGTCGTATGGGTCCCATGCTGTCGCCAGAGGACGCAGTCGAACACCCTGACTTCGGGGCTGCGTCGGCAATGACCGTGTCTTCTCTGGTCGGCACCGCAGAAGAAGTTGTCGCAGGCATGCACGACCTGGTTGATCGCACTGGCGCCGACGAAGTCATGTTGTATACGTCGACTTATGGACTCGAAGACCGCATCACCAGTCTTGAGCTGGTCGCCAACGCCTGGAGTTAATGCGCTCGGGCGAGCTGGTTGTCACGAGTGATCAAGCAGCCGCAGCATGCCTGATCACATGCCTAACGAGCTTCCCTAATCAAAGATTTGGCCGTAGCGAGTTACCTGGTTAGTCGGGCGCCCTGCGGTGCGCAGGGTCTGCCATAGCAACGCTGTGTTGGCCGTCACGATCGGTACGCCAGTGTCTTGCTCGGCGGCGTGCACCACACCCACGGCGCGGAATCCATTGCCGCCGATGAGTACAAGGTCGATCCCGTGGACGGACTGGCATAACCAGCGATGCAGAGCTCCGGGATGAATGTTGCCTTGACCAGACGGCAGTCCTGCGGCGGTGGCACGAGCCACGCTGACGCCGTTGCGTTCTAGCCATGCCTTGCCCATGTCGGTGAGTTCCTGCGGGAACCATGGCGGGTCAACCAACAGGACGTTTGTGGCACCGAAGTGCTCGACAGCGGCCACCAACGCCTGCCCAGTCGTAACGACTGGCTTACCGTGAGCTCGATCACTGAGCCTGGCTGCCAAGTCGACATCATCACCGACGTAGCTCGTGGATGTGAATGCCAGAGAATAGATATCGATCGACGGCGGATTGAGCAAGCTGATGGCATCGTCCAGCGGACCAGATGCGGCGACGAACTCGACGGGACCCATGCCGATGCGGTCTTCTGATGCCTGCACGGCGGTGACAGGGAAGCGGAAGCGGCTGGCGTTGACCGACGTGCCCATGGGAGTGATGGCGGACCACTCGCTCTCGGGCCCGACGTCGCCGTCAGGCACCAGCAAGCCCACCCGCAGTCGTGCGTCCCAGCCGTCGGGTTCAAAGATCGTGCTCATCGCGGTGACGCTACTTGTGGCGAGGTCGTGAGTTGAATTCTTTGTAGGCCCAGGTTGGCGAAACGAACAAACGTTCAAGAACCAAAGTCACCAATTCATGCAGCAGACCCGGATGCCATGTTGCTGACAGCAAGTGCCAAGCCGATCACATGCTGGCGAAATTCCAGAGCGGGCCCACAATTCAGGAGGACGCCACAATGTTCTGCGACCTTCACAAGCGGCACAAAGAACGTGGCTACACGGTGTGGCGGGACCCACGAGCGGCCAGAACCGAAGTGAGATATCGGCGGGCGAAGAACGTACCGAGCCGTGGGCTTACTCAGACCGAGCGAGTAGTCAGCGGGCGTACTTGCTTGCGCCAGATGTTCGTTTAAACCTTGCGACTCGACCAAGATGGCAGCGTCGCAAGACACGGTGTGAGATTCTGAGCGGATGCCAGAACTCACTGTCGTCCGCGGAGACATCACCACGCAAGCTGTCAGTGCCATCGTAAATGCTGCCAACTCGTCGTTGCTTGGCGGTAATGGCGTCGACGGAGCTATCCATCGTGCTGCAGGCCGCGAGCTGTTGAACTATTGCCGCAGCCTGGGCGGCTGCAGGACAGGTCAGGCGAAGATCACCCCCGGTTTCGACCTGGAAGCCGACTGGATCATCCACACTGTTGGGCCAGTGTGGCGAGGCGGCGGCTCCAACGAAGCAGAGTTGTTGGCGTCGTGTTACCGAACTTCGTTGGCCTGTGCGGATGAGGCCAACGCTGTATCGCTTGCATTCCCCGCAATCTCGACGGGCGTCTACGACTACCCGATGGTCGCTGCAGCCCAGATCGCTGTCGAGACAATCCGGACAACGAACACGTTGGTCGGTCACGTCCACCTTGTCGCATTTGACGAGGCGACCTTCGACACCTACACCGAGCTTCTGCGGTCTTAACGAGAACTATCGGTCACCAAATGAGCGTCTTTGTTGACGCCCATCGAAACCGATTGTTGAGGTCGCGAAAGACGGCTTCAGGTACTGTCTGGCTAACACGAATCTGGGGGACGAGATGTCGTTGAAAATGGGTATCTACTTGAACTCGCAGCATCCCGAGGATGAGGATGCCGGAGCGCACCTACGAGCGATCGTCGAGCAGGTCAAATCGGCTGAGAGGCTTGGCTTCGACTCGGTGTGGGCCGGCGAGCATCATCTGACCGATGGGTTTCACTTTTTCCCTCAGCTCGCGCTGCTCTCGCATCTCGCGGCATACAGCGGCGACATGAACTTGGGCACCAACCTGGTGCTGCTGCCGTTGCATCCGCCGGTTGACATTGCCGAGCAGGTCGCTCTGATCGATCAGCTGTGCGGCGGACGTTTCATCCTCACGTTGGGCCAGGGTTATCGTCAAGAAGAGTTCGATGCGTTTGGCGTCGATATGAAGGACCGCCTCGCCCGATTCGTTGATGGCATTGAGGTGATCCGTCGGTTGTGGACCGAGCGGGATGTGGACCATGAGACCGAGTGGTATTCGCTGGTGGGTGCAACGGTGCGACCCGCCCCGGCGCAGCCAGGTGGTCCGCCGATCTGGATTGGGGCCACGGCAGATAGCGCCATCAAACGAGCTGGCCGCTTGGCCGATGCGTTCATGGCCATGCCGAACGCGACCAAAAGCGAGGTGACGAGTCAATTGAACATGTTCGGCACAGCTCGAGAGCAGGCAGGGTTACCTCCGGCATCAGAGGCTGGCCGACTCATCGAGGTTTTCTGCCATCGCGATGGTGCCGAGGCTCGTCGCAGAGTGGCTCCACACCTGTTGAGGAAGTACGCCGCCTATGCCTCATGGGGGCTTCAAGGAACTGACTCCGAAGATAGCGCCGCAGACAAGCCGATCGAAGAGCAGTTCTCTGAGCTTGCGCAGGATCGATTCGTCGTGGGCGATCCTGACGAGGTCGTGGCTGGACTGGTCGCGCAGCACCAAGAAGTGGGTCTGACACACCTCACGATGCGTGTCACGTGGCCCGGATCAGATCCAGATCACACTATGGAATGCATCGAACTGCTCGGCACCGAAGTCCTTCCTCGCGTCAGGCAGCAGCTTCACGCTTAGCCGGGTTTCACTACGGATCTCTCATGACAGTTCTCTCATGACGACACCGACGGCTTGTTCCTGGCGCTCAGAGACAGGCTGACCATTCATATGAGCGAGAGCGACGTGGAGTTGGGACCACGCGAGATGTTCGTCGTGCCTGTCGGGATCGAGCATCAACCGCTTGCAGCCGATGAAGCCAAGTTACTTCTAACCGAGCCATCGGGAACACCTAACCCCGGCGACGCTACGACGGCCGCCGCTGATGCGATGATCTAGTTTGTCCGTGCTGCAAATGCTTCGGAACAACGTTGCAAAACGGTCGACTGATACGTTGCTCTGCGTCGAACTAGGAGCGCCCTAGACGGCAAAGGGTGTGAACCATATGGACACGTCGACCGTCAGTGCTGCGCCGTGAATGACGCCCTGCCTTCTCAAAACCTGCCTCTCGCAGGTATCCGGGTTATCGAGTTCTGCGAGGTCGCGGCAGGACCGTACTGCGCGATGTTGCTGGCAGACCAAGGGGCTGACGTCGTCAAAGTAGAGCGGCCAGCCGGTGATGCCATGCGGTCTTGGCCTCCGATGAGTGATGGCTTCAGCGAGAACTTTGCGTCCATCAATCGCAACAAGCGATCAATCTGTCTGGATCTCAAGGACCCTGCTGATGTTGACCATGCAAAGCAGCTCATTACGACCGCCGACGTAGTCATCGAGAACTTTCGGCCGGGGGTTATGGATCGTCTTGGTCTCGGTTACGACGACATGGCGACGGTCAACCCTGCTTTGATCTTCTGTTCGATCTCTGCGTTCGGGCAGAGCGGACCACGGTCAACCGAAGGTGGTTTCGACCTGACGATGCAAGCCATGGCAGGTGTTATGAGCGTGACGGGCGAACCCGGTGGCAATCCAGTCAAGTGCGGTGTCCCCGTGTGCGATTTCGTTTCAGGACTGTATGGGGCATTTGGTATCACCTCGGCGCTGCAGAGCCGGTCGGTGACAGGCGTAGGCCAGCACATTGATGTGGCCATGCTGGGTGCAACGCTGGCGATCGGCGCCTTGCAGACCAGTCAGTTCTTCGGCACTGGAGTTGATCCCGAGAAGCTGGGGTCGGCCCATCCTCGTAACGCTCCGTATCAAGCGTTTCAAGCAGCCGACGGTTACTTCGGCATGGCGGCAGGCAACAACAATCTGTGGGAGCTCGTCTGCGATGTCGTCGACCGACCCGAGTTGTGCGAACAAGAGCGCTTCTCTGACCCCACACACCGAGCCGCCAATCAGGTCGAGCTTCGTGATCTGCTCGAAGACATCTTCCGAACAGCGTCGGTTGGTCATTGGCTGACGGCCTTCGCTGCGGCCGGGGTCCCTGCCAGTCCAATCAACACCTATAGCGAAGCGCTCAAGGACCCACAGGTCGACCATATGGGTTGGGTTCAGCCGCTGACGTTGCCCAACGGCGTCGAGACCACGACCTTTGGCCCGGCGCTACGTATCAACCGACAAAGGATCGAGGTGCAGAGCCCACCTCCGGGTCTGGGCGATCACACCGTCGAGATTCTCGCCGAGTTAGCGGCTGAGCACGAAGAGGCCAACAGAGTTACGTGAACGAATTGTGCAGCATCCAGACGATGTATTGAAGCTCACGTAGGCATTCGAGGATCTGGAGGGTGTTCGTCTGGAGACTCTCACTGACCAAGGCAAGTCGTTCTGCTCTGGTTTTGACCTGAGCGACCTCGCCCGCTACGTGATCGCGATCTGTTGCGGCGCTTTGCGCGCCTGGAGCATCTCCTGCAGCATGTGCACCACACCCCAGCCATAGTGCTGGCACTGGTGCCCTGTTACAGGAGCGGGACTCGCGCCGTGGGCATGACGGTCTTATTAGCCCAAGGCACTTCCGACTCACTTTACTGCTCGAACAATATGAGTTATGTTGGGCAGGCAGACTTCTCAATGGGGATGAACATGAGCGACTACCTGTACGATCTCGGCACTCACAGCCGAACGATTACGACCGATTCCGCTGATGCCCAGCAGTGGTGGGATCGGGGGCTGAACTGGCTCTTTGGTTATCACCATGAGGAAGCCATGGTGTGCTTCGAACGGGCACTCGAGGCGGACCCGAAGTGTGCGATGGCCTACTGGGGCCTGGCGTATTGCCTTGGGCCGAACTACAACAAGCCGTGGGACCTGTTCGAACCCGAAGAAGAACTGCCAGATTGCCTCACCCGATCACGAGAGTGGCTCAGCAAGGCCGGTGATTGTGCAGCATCTGACGTCGAACGCGCCGTGATCGACGCGTTGTGGCACCGCTACCCACAGACCGAGGGAGCCGACGCAGAGGCGCTGTACGTTTGGAACGACAACGTCGCCGCCGCCATGCGCGAAGTCCACCAAGCATTTCCCGAGGACAACGAAGTAACCACCATCTTTGTTGAGACGATGATGAATCGAACCCCATGGCAGATGTGGGATCCTCGCAGCGGCGAGCCCGTCGAACGGGCCGACACCCTCGAATGTAAGCAGGTGCTCGAAGACGCGATCGCAGCCAACAGTGCATCTGGCGACGGTCTGCATCCCGGTCTACTTCATCTGTATGTGCACCTGATGGAGATGTCACCCACGCCTGAAGACGCCATGTTGGCAGCTGATGGTTTGCGCGGACTCGTTCCTGACGCCGGCCACCTTGAACACATGGCAACCCACATCGACGTCCTCTGTGGCAACTACCAAGACGTCGTCACGGGAAACAGCAGCGGAATCGAAGCCGACTTGAAGTTTTGGCGCGATAGCGGCCCAATGAACTTCTACTCGATGTATCGGGTGCACAACTATCACTTCAAGCTCTATGGCGCCATGTTCCTAGGTCAGTATGAACAGGCAATAGACACGGTTAACTCGCTGCACGAGACCATCCCCGATGAACTCGTGCGGTTCGGTCCGTTCCCGAACTTCATCGAGAGCTACATGTCGATGAAGACCCACGTGCTTGTGCGCTTCGGGCGATGGCAAGAGCTGATTGAGGAACCACTGCCCGAAGACCAAGAGATGTACTGCGTCACTACGACGATTGCTTTGTACGGCAAGGGTGTGGCCTACGCCGCACTCAAGATGCATGACGAAGCAGCTAATGCGGTTGAGCAGTTCGAAGCGGCGGCCGCCACGGTTCCCGCCGAACGTATGACCCACGTCGTGACATGCAACGACATAATCGATATTGCCCGCAACGTGCTCAATGGCGAGGTCGAGTACCACAAGGGAAACTACGACCAGGCGTTCGACTACCTACGGCGCGCAGTCGAACTCGAAGATTCGTTACCCTATGACGAGCCATGGGGCTGGATGATGCCAACTCGTCACGCACTCGGGGCGCTCCTGCTAGAGCAGGGCCATGTCGAAGAAGCATGTGCCGCGTTCGAAGCAGACTTGGGCCTTGACGATTCGGTCCTGCGATCCAACCAGCACCCACAAAATGTGTGGGCACTTGTGGGCTTGCACGACTGTTACACCCAAATGGGCCGTGACAGCGATGCCCGAATGATTGAACCGCAGAAGAAGTTCGCTCTATCTCGGGCCGACTCGACGATCTCTCGGTCGTGCTTCTGCAGCATGCAATAAAGGCGTCGCTCGATCATTAGTCATCACAAAACAGACCTAACTCGTCGGCAGCGGTCAGGCGTAGTGTTTCGGGCATGAGCAGACCTACTGGTAAGAGCCGCATCACGCCCAAGAAACCCAAGCCGGTAGACGGCGAAACGCGCCAACGCAAACACGGTGACCACGTCCATAACGAACGCTGGTGCGCGCACCACAAGGAATGGGAACCCGTCCGCTAGAGGCGCCGTTCATCGCTGGGTGTTAGAGACTTTGAACGGCACAGCGTATTGGATCAGGTCAAGCTCGTTTATCGCTGTGGTCACGAGCCACTGCCCGGCGGAAGTGGCCCTGCCTTCCCATATGTCTCACCCTGGGTATCGCTGGAGTACCACGGGAGTGTGTGTGCCGCCTGAAGGGAGCGCGACTTGGATACGTGGGTGCGGAGCTATGAAGATGGCCGTGAGACCGATCGCGTGACATGGGGTATCCAATGGCTAGTCAGGACTACGACGTCGTTATCAAGGACGGTTTGATTTTCGACGGGACTGGGTCGCCACGGCGCAGGGGTGACGTTGCGATCAGTGATGGAAAGATCGTGGCCATGGGGCGTATCGACGCGTCCTCGGCGACCAGCGTCATCGACGCGTCCGGAATGCACATTGCGCCGGGGTTTGTGGATTTGCACACGCACTACGACGCACAGGTCTTCTGGGATCCATACTGCACCTTGTCGGGTTGGCATGGGATCACATCGGTCGCGATCGGTAACTGCGGATTCGGCTTTGCGCCCGTAGCCGAGGACATGCGCGAATACGCCATGAAGTCGATGACTCGGGTTGAGGCGATTCCGTATGAATCCATGAAGCAGGGCATGCCATGGGATTGGGTCACCTTCCCTGAATACCTCGACAGCCTTGATCGCACACCCAAGGCAATCAACATCCTGCCGTACGTGCCTGCTGGGCCGATGTTGACCGAGGTACTTGGCCTTGCCGATGCCAAAGCCGGCCGTATGCCCACCGAGGACGAGCATGCGCGCCTCGCTCAGATGCTGAACGAGTCGATGGACGCCGGCGGCTGTGGCTGGTCGGCGCAACGGTTGCCGCCGACAGGTCCCGCAGCGGTACAGCGCGACTGGGACGGCACGCCGATGCCGACCGACATGATGAACGATGAGACCACCTTGGTCTTTGCCAAGGTGCTTGGCCAGCGCAATCAGGGCGTGCAGCAGGTCACGTTGACAACCGGCGATATCAAGCATGACCTCGCGCACCTGGAAGAGATCGCTTCGACGTCGGGGCGTCCGGTGCTGCACAATGTTGTGCAGGCGTTCGAAGCGAAGCCTCACATCCACCGTCGCCAGATCGAATGGCTTGAGCGCTGTCGAGAACGAGGCATCCCGGTCTATGGCCAGGGCGTGACCAGCGATGCCGGCTTCACGTTCACGCTGGAAGACTGGAACCTGTTCGATGACAGCGAGGCGTGGATGGAGGCAACGACCGGCTCGCTCGACGAGAAGCGTCACAAGCTCGCCGATCCTGATCGCCGGGCGGGGCTTCGTGACAACTTGCCGGCAACAGCGACTGCGCCTATTGGAACGGTGACCGTCCTGTCGCCTCGCACCGCGGGGACCGAGCAGTATCGCGAAATGTCTGTGCAACAGGTGGCCGACGCAACCGGCAAACATCCGGTCGACGCGATGCTCGATATCGCAGTCGAGGACGACCTGAAAACACTGTTCTTCGTCGCACCGCCCCAAGGAAGCTCAGATCTGCTGAAAGAGATCGTGCAGTACCCACACATCCTTTTCGGTGTTAGTGACGGTGGGGCCCACACCAAGTTCTTGACGGCTGGTCGTTATCCAACCGAGACGCTGACCGAACAGGTGCGAGATAACCAGTGGATCACGTACGAAGAAGCACACCGCCGGCTCTCGGCTCTACCTGCACACCTCGCTGGCTTCACCGATCGCGGTGTGCTGCGAGCAGGCGTTCCTGCCGACGTGGTTGTGTATGACCCCGTGAATTTGAGCATTGGTCCTAACCACGTTGTCGAGGATCTGCCTGGCGGCGAATGGCGCCGTATCCAGAAGGCCAGCGGTTACCACGCGGTGATCGTGAACGGTCAACAGACCATCGCCGACGATGAATTACTGCATGTACATTCCGGCAAGCTCCTTCGCCACGGCACGGGCTGAGCGCTGGGTGGCCGACACATCGGCGACTAGGTTCTCAGCATGCACATTCTGATTACTGGGGCCGCCGGCATGCTCGGCCGGAAACTGACTCGACGGCTCATCGAAGCCGGCACATTGCGGGGAGCCGCTATCAGCAGACTCGATCTTGTCGATATTGTCGACTCACCGATCGACGCCGAGTTCTGTACATCGCGGACTGCGGATTTGACGAAGCCAGGGGTCGCAGCAGACCTTGTGGCCTCAATGCCCGATGTCATATTTCATCTGGCCGGTGTCGTCTCTGGCGAAGCCGAGGCAAACTTCGAAAAGGGCATGGCGGTGAACCTCGACGGAACCCGAGCACTGTTCGATGCGCTGCGACTGGCCGATGGCAAGCCGCGGGTGGTTTTCACGTCCTCCATTGCCGTCTTCGGTGCGCCGTTTCCTGACCCGATCCCTGACGATTTTCATCTCACTCCGTTGACCTCGTACGGCACCGAGAAGATGGTTGGCGAGGCGCTCCTGGCCGACTACAGCCGCCGCGGTTTCTTCGACGGTGTCGGCATTCGGCTTCCAACCATCAGCGTCAGGCCAGGCTTGCCGAATGCTGCCGCGTCTGGCTTCTTCAGCGGGATCATCCGCGAGCCGTTGGCTGGAGTACAGGCCAACCTTCCCGTCTCCAAGGATGTGCGGCACAGCCATGGCAGTCCACGAACAGCGATCGACTACATCATGCATGCAGCTGAACTCGACAGTTCCCTGCTCGGACCTCGCCGCAACCTCACGATGCCCGGGGTCTCGGTGACTGTCGGCGAGCAGATCGAGGCGCTGGGTCGCGTCGCTGGACCGGAAGCCGTTGCCTTTATTGTCGAAGCGGCGGACCCGGCTGTGGCCGAGATCGTGGCCGGCTGGCCCGAGCGGTTCGAAACCACGCGAGCCCACGATCTCGGCTTTAGGCCCGACGCCAGTTACGACGACATCATTCGGGTGTATCTCGAAGATGATTTTGTGCAGCCCGTCAACTGATCAGAGTGCTGGGCTGCGTTGGTAGGTTCAGTTGACCTCTAGAGCGGAGCCGCCCATGATCGATATCAGTCAGATTTCCGACACTCTGCAAAGCACGCCTGGCGTGTTAAGGGCACTGCTCGAACCGTTTGATCACGCGACGTTGGCGGCACGTCCGGCGGAGGGCGAATGGTGCCCGCTCGAGGTGATCGGCCATCTCATAGCGTGCGACTCTGCAGCGTTCCGGGACCGGATAACGGGGATTGTTACCGGCATGGCCGGGATCGCCAGCTTCGATGCATGGGAAGCGATCAATGCCCGGGACTTTGCAACGCAGTCTCTGGATGAGCTCCTGGATGAGCTCGCAGCGGAGCGAGCAACTTCGGCGGAGTTGCTGCGCGGGCTGACCCCGCGGGACCTAGCCACATCGGCGGCATTTCATGACGGCCGGCGATTCGAGGCCAACGACTTTGTGTACGAGTGGCCGTTCCACGATCAGGACCACCTGCAGCAAATTCTCGCTGCGCTGAAACTCACATATCTACCGCATATGAGTCCCACCATGAGAGGTGCTCTGGCCGAGTGAGCTCCCTGACCGCCTACCCGTCGATTTCGAAGCGTTCCATCCCGGGGCCGTTGCGGTTGGTATCGCCCCAGTACTCGGGCAATCGTAGATAACCGACCCGGGGGAGTTCTTGCGCAAGAGGGAGTCCCTGGTGCTGCTTCAGCCGTTGGATGGTGCGGACGTGGGTGAGCATCTCGTAGAAAACCATCCAGAGTGATGCTTCGAGTGAATATTGTAGGTAGCCGTTGCGCTCGGGATCCTGGCCTGCGCCGCGTGGCAGCGTCGTGATCGCGTATTGCCAGAATGCTGTGCCCCGGACGCTGGTGACATCAGCACGCAGAGCCTCGATAGGTTGCTCGGCGACGACACGCTCGAGCCAACCGATGCCGATGCCGATCTTGGCGATCAAATCAGGAAGCGCGTGATACGTGTCTTCGTCGAGGACACGGTCCCACTTTCGCTCGGGGCTACCTAATAGGTGGTGTTCCCAGGCGATCGGCCGGGGAACGTTGCCATCGGGCCACAGCATTGCACCGCATCGTCGGCTAGTGAACACCAGTGCGTCCCAGCCAATGTGCGAAACCTGGCGGCGGATCGACCACCACATCCACTCGTTGTCAGGGTGGGTGTCGTCAAAATCGAGTTGCTCAGCCGTCAGACCAGCGGTTTCAGTCTCGATCCAGTGGATGAGTCGTCGATAGGGCGGCATGGCTCCGACCGACTCGTCTTCGGGCATCTCGACAATGCTGAGATCGCTCACACTACAAGGGAACGTAGTTGGAATTTCTGGATCTTGCCGCTGGGCGTCATAGGGAACTCGTCGACGATAATGAGGGCTTCGGGCCAGAACTGCTTGGTTACCTGGTGTTCGTCAAGGAAGTTGGTGAGTGCGACAAGGGTCGGCGGATCGCCGTGGGGGAGTACGACGGCACAGCCCACCTCGCCCAGTCGATTGTGGGGTTTTGCAATGATGGCCACGTTGGTGACATTGGGGTGGCGCAACAGCACATCCTCGACCTCCTTCACCGGAATGTTCTCGCCGCCGCGGATGATGATGTCCTTTGTCCGGCCGCTGATGGACAGGTAGCCGTCGTCGTCCAGGATTGCCCGATCGCCGGTGTCGAACCAGTCGTCACGGAAGCATGATTCGGTCAACTCGCGACCCTGGGCATATCCGACGAATGCTTCGGACCCACGAAACTGCAGGTCGCCTTCGACGCCGGTATCTACCGGCACTCCTGAGTCGTCGACCACTCGCACCTCATTTCCAGGCAAGATGAGCCCGTCGGTGGAGAGTTTGTTGAAGGGGTCATGTCGTTGACCAATGGTCGAAAGCCCCGTCTCGGACATGCCCCAGCCCGGCAGGACTGTGCACGGAAGTTCATCGCGTGCCCGCTCGAGTACCGGCAGAGGAATGGCTGCTCCGGCGCAGACGAATGCCTTGAAGCTTGATAGGTCACGTTCGGCGAGCCCCTCGACATCAAGCAGATCAGCCAGGAACGGGGTGGCCCCCATGGATGCTTCGATCTGATGGGTTTCGATTTGCTGGGCGAATTCGACGGGGTCCCAGACTTCTTGATAGACGACGCACCCGCCTGCAGTAATAGGAGCGCGCACGCCATAGAGGTAGCCGGTTTGGTGCGCCAACGTGGAGGCCATATGGAACACGGAACAGTCGGGAGCGACACGATCTAACCACAGATCACTCGTTGCGTTCAGGGTGTTCTGCGTGTGCATGACACCCTTTGGTTGGCCTGTGGTCCCCGAGGTAAAGATGACCTCGCATACGTCGTTGACACCCGGCCGCATGAGATCGAGTGCTTGGTCACTCAGCGACGAACCGGCACCAGTCGCCAGAAGCTCGGACCAGGCCATGATGTCTGGCGATGTTGTTCGAGGGTTTGAGGTGTCTGAGGAGGTGGTGTCACTGTTTGGAACCGCAACAATCGTCTGGACCCACGGCGCTTGTTCTCGCAAGGCGACATGCATATCGGCCAGAGCGAAGCCACGGAAGCTGTCGACGGTGACCACAACGGAGGGCCGAGCAAGCTCGGACATGACAGTCACTTCGTTCGTCCGAAAAATCGGTGCGATGGGGTTGACGACTGCGCCAATGCGTTCGATTGCAAGCACGAGCAGCAAGAACTCGCGCTGGTTCGGGAGCTGAATTTGGACGACGTCACTTTGTCGAACGCCGATTTCGACTAGGCCACGCGCTAGGTGATCGACCTGGATCGTGGCCTCGTGCCACGTCATTGTTCCTTGACGGTCGATGACCATTGGACTGTCAGCGCGTGTTTCGGCGTGTTTGGTGAATCGATCGACGAGGTGGTCGTTGGGCCAGGCGCCGGCTGCGTCCATTGCCGTGATCCGCGCCTGCGTGAGTGTCGTCTCAAAGAACATGCACCAGCATTGCCCATTTGGGGCCGGCGCGCCTAGTAACCGGTCGCTGTTACAGCGATTCGGACAGGCAACACCGGTGATAGTGAGGCCTTTGGTTCTGGGTTAGCTTGTGCCATGAGGGATCTTGAGATTGGCGTGTTGTTTGGTACCGACCGCATGAGCGGCGCCGACTTCATCGGCTTTGGTAAACGGGTTGAATCGGCCGGTCTTCACTCTGTTTGGTTAGCTGAGCTCTTCGGCCGGGAGCCGTTTGCAGCGGCGGCGGCGCTTCTGGCCAACACCGAATCACTGGTCGTCGGTACGGCCATCGCAAATATTTATGGTCGTGACGCAGTTGCGACCGCCGCGGCGTCCGCCACGTTGGCCGAGCTCAGTGGGAACCGTTTCCACCTTGGCCTCGGTGTATCCAACAAGGGTTTGGTGGGTATGCGCGGCCACGAGTGGCAACCCCCTGTGCGGTTGCTTACCGGATACCTCGATCAGTTGGCATCGGCCAAGATCGACGTTCCGGTCAACGAATATCCCGTACTGGTTGCGGCCCATGGGCCAAAGATGCTGGCTGTGGCGTCGGCCGGCGCCGACGGTGTGTTCACCTATCTGATGAACCCAGAGCACACCGCTCGCACCGTTGCGGACGTAGCTGATACGCCAACACCTACCGTGGTGTCACCCATGATGATGTGTCTACGTTGCCAGGACGCTAGCGAGGCCCGATCGGTTGCTCGAAAGGCGATCGCCTATTACGTGACGCTCGACTACTACCACCGAGCGTGGCGGACTCTGGGTTTTGACGACGCTGACTTTGTCGCTGGCGGAAGCGACCGTCTCGTCGACTCGATCGTCGCGTGGGGATCTGTGGACGCCATCCGACACCGGCTGGCTGCGCAGGCTGATGCCGGGGCGAGCCGGGTCATCGTCATCCCACTGAATGCTGCCGGCGGGGGCCAGCCGGACTGGGACTTGTTACGCGAACTTGGCGCTAGTGCCACTACGTCGTCACCGGATTAGGGAAACAAAGCCCGTGGTAATCGCGCTTCTGGAGGCTGGCACGGTGAAGAATTCCTGATCGATGGTGGATCGCTGTCATGGTGGCTCGGGGCCCTCGGTACCTACTCGACGTCGGATGCGGCATCGCCGGGCAAAGGCCGCTTGTGTGAGCCTCGCGAGTAGCGTCGCAGAGATATGTCCGCACCGACCGATCATGCCGAGGCTGATCTTGACGACGGATACAAATGGCGGGCATTTGGTGCGATAGCGCTCTCGTTCTTCACCATGGTGATGACGATGTCGATGGTCTTCGTTGCGCTGTCGGCAATTGCGGATGACTTCGGCGTCTCGCTTCGCTCTGCCAGCTGGGTGGTGATCAGCGAGGCGCTCGTGATCAGCGCTCTGTTGTTACCAATGGGTCGCTTTGCTGACATTGTCGGCCGCAAGAAGATCCATATGACCGGCCTGGCCATATTTGCATTCGGTGCAGTCCTGGTGGCGTTGGCGCCGACGTTCTGGGCGCTGATCCTGGCTCGAGTCGTGATGGCAACTGGTAATGCAATGAGTCAATCGGTTGGCACCGCTATGGTCGTTGCGATATTTCCGGCGGCCGAGCGAGGCAAGGCAATCGGCAGTCAGACAACGGCAGTTTCGGTCGGCGGAGCTTCGGGACCGATCGTGGCTGGGCTGCTACTCGAGGTTCTGCCTTGGGAGGCGTTGTTCTTACTGCTACTCATTCCGGTAAGTATTGCCTTCGTCGCTGCCTACTTCTTGCTAGACGAGGAGCGAGTTAGCGCCGGACGCGATCAGGTCGATGGAGGATTCGATTGGGGCGGCTCGCTCTTGTCCGGACTGATGGTGGTCGTGTTGGTGCTGACCATCAACAACCCATTCGGCGTGTCCTGGTTCTCGCCGGTCATCGTGGGCGGGGTGATGCTCTTCGGTGGGCTGCTGACAGCGTTCATCCGGTGGGAGCTGGGCCGTGACGATCCGATGTTGCAGTTGCGGCTGTTCAAGATCCCGACGTTCAGGCTTGCGGTCGGCACTCGGTTGCTGGGCTTCATGGGGTCTACGACAACCCGTTTCCTGTTGCCAATTTTCTTGATCAGCCTTCGAGGCATGACCGAAGGTGCGGCCGGAGGTCTGCTGTTTCTGATTTCGCTTGGCATGGGAATCGCCGCGCAATCCTCTGGACGGTTGTCTGACCGGGTTGGCCCCCGTCCGTTCACGATCGCGGGTTTGGGGCTGTTGGCCGCCACAGGACTCGCGATGGGATTCATGACAGCCACAACGAACACGCTGTATCTCGCACTGATTGTCTTCATCTCCGGTCTGGCGAATGGGATGTGGAACGTGCCGAATAACTCGACGATTCTTGGCTCGGTCCCACCCGCTGATCTGGGCGTGATTGGTGCCTTCAC
>Ga0307985_10000622_pt1 | contig 20631 bp, 19 predicted proteins | sample EllFjometageno80_FD_203155 | JGI IMG/M metagenome (GOLD analysis project Ga0307985, IMG submission 203155) | Marine microbial communities from Ellis Fjord, Antarctic Ocean - #80 | ecosystem: Environmental > Aquatic > Marine > Unclassified | place: Southern Ocean | collected 2014-10-09 | reverse complement strand
CGACCATCTCGAGAATACGATCGCCCTCGACGTGCAAAGGTCCGCTCTAGGAAACCTTGCAACACCGGACACTCTGGCCATTGCCTGGTCGGCTTCCCAGGACTCGTCTGGGCCGCGAAGATCTTCACAATCCACAAATCTGACATCCCCACGGGCAGCCAGAATTCGCGAGAAACTGTTGGTGGGATCGCATGGGTACTCTGGTGGGTTATGGCTGATCCGAAGCAACTTTCGCAACAGGCCCACGATCGTCTTCAAGCCGAGCTTGAGGACCTGACAACCCGTGGCCGCATTGACATCGCTCGCAAGATTGAAACTGCCCGCGAGCTGGGCGACCTCTCTGAGAATGGCGACTACCACGCCGCCAAAGAGGAGCAGGGAAAAATGGAAGGCCGCGTCATGCATCTCGAGGGCACCCTCGAAGACTGCATCATCGTCGAGGTTGCCGCCGCTACCGACACGGTTGCCATGGGCAACATCGTCGAGATCCGCTATGACGGTGACACCGACACGGAGCGTTACCTGGTCGGCAGCATCGAAGAACGTCGCGAAGGCGTCACTGTCATGTCGTCATCTTCGCCGCTTGGCGCCGCTCTGCTTGGCGCCAAGATCGGCCAGGGTGTGTCCTATGAATCTCCCGGCGGCACGCTCGCTGTCAAAATCGTCGCAATCGAGGTCTGAACTGTGACACAGCAACCACGCACACTGAGCCAGAAGGTGTGGGACAACCATGTCGTGAAGGCGAAAGACAGTGACGCCCCAGCCAATGGCTCAGCGCTCCTGTACATCGACCTGCATCTCGTCCACGAGGTCACCTCACCACAGGCGTTCGAAGGCCTTCGAATGACAGGCCGAACTGTCCGGCGCCCGGATCTGACCGTGGCGACCGAAGACCACAACGTGCCGACCGAGAACCAACACCTTCCGATCTCTGACGAAATCGGCCGCAAGCAGGTCGATACCTTGCGGGCAAACACTGCAGAGTTCGGTATCACGAACTACCCAATGGGGCACAAGAACCAGGGCATCGTGCATGTCATTGGTCCCGAGCTCGGGCTCACGCTTCCAGGCATGACTGTTGTCTGCGGTGACAGCCACACGAGCACTCATGGGGCCTTCGGAGCGATTGCGTTCGGCATCGGAACCAGCGAAGTCGAGCATGTCCTCGCCACCCAGACGCTGCCGCAGCTGGCACAAGAGACCATGGCCATCACCATCAACGGCGAACTCCCCGAGGGTGCCACCGCCAAAGACGTCGTGCTGGCTGTGCTCGCTCGTACCGGCACCAGCGGCGGCATCGGCGCCATCGCCGAGTACCGCGGGCCCGTGATTGAAAACCTGTCGATGGAAGGCCGCATGACGGTCTGCAATATGTCGATCGAGTGGGGTGCCAAAGCCGGCCTCATCGCACCAGACGAAACGACCTTCGATTACTTGAAGGGCCGCCCGCACGCCCCGCAAGGCGAAGCCTGGGACGAAGCTGTTGCCGCTTGGCGCGAGCTTAAGACCGACGATGGCGCTGGCTTTGATCGAGAGATCATCATGGACGGCAGCGAATGTGTTCCTCACATCACCTGGGGCACCAACCCCGGTCAGGTCGCACCAATCGACAGTGCCATCCCGGACCCGGCCGACTACGACGACGCTGGTGAGCGAGACGCCTGCACCCGAGCGCTCGAATACATGGATCTGACACCTGGCATGGCGATGCGTGACATCAGCATCGACACCGTCTTCATTGGCAGTTGCACGAACAGCCGCATCGAGGACCTGCGGGCCGCTGCTGCGGTCGCCAAGGGCCACAAGGTCAAGGACGGCGTGCGCACGCTTGTTGTTCCGGGATCAGGTCTTGTTGAAGAACAGGCCAAAGCCGAGGGTCTCGACAAAATCTTTATTGAAGCCGGCTTCGACTGGCGCGAGCCTGGCTGCTCAATGTGCCTGGCGATGAACCCCGACAAGCTAGCTCCGGGCGAGCGCAGCGCGTCGACCAGCAACCGCAACTTCGAAGGCCGCCAGGGCCGCGGCGGTCGCACCCATCTCGTTTCACCTCAGGTCGCAGCTGCGACCGCAATCCTCGGCCACGTCGCTACTCCCGAGGACCTCTGATGAACGTGAAAACACTGTGGACGAAGCAACGTAGACTCGCCGGGACCGCCGGTGTTCAAACCCTTGACAGCTGCAGCGAAGCAAAGCGGACTACCCGCAAGGTGGACTACTAATGGACCCAGTACGTATCGTTCAGGGTCGGGCCGTTCCGTTGGAACGCAACGATGTCGACACCGACCAGATCATCCCTAGCGATTGGCTCAAGCAGGTCGAGCGCACCGGCTTTGAAAAAGGCCTGTTCAGCGAATGGCGCGACGATCCCGACTTCGTCATGAACAAGGAAGAACACGCCGGCGCCAACGTCCTGCTTGCCGGCCCGAACTTTGGCACCGGCTCGTCTCGCGAGCATGCGGTGTGGGCGATCATGCAATATGGCTTCCAAGCCGTTATCTCACCCCGCTTCGGCCCGATCTTCGCTAACAACTCGACCAAGAACGGTCTGGTGTGTGTACAGGTCGACCAGGAACTTGGTGATCGATTGATGGCTGCTGTACAGGCAGACCCTCAACTCGAGTTCGTCGTCGACGTAGAAAAGCTTCGCCTCGAAGTGCCTGCCCTCGACATCAACGTTGGCTTCGATATGGACGCACAAGTACAGCACCGCTTCTTGGAAGGACTCGACGACATCGGCCTGACCATGAAGCAAGGCGACGACATCTCGGCATTCGAGTCCACCCGCCCCGGCTATATGCCGAGCTCTACTTAACCGCTCCGCTCGGGACTTAACCGCTCCGCTTGACCCGCTCCGCCGCCGCTCCTGCCCTTTGAGGGCGCTACAGCTCAGCTACGTCAGTTCCGAAACTCCGAAAGCATAGGTTCTCCACATGCCAGCATGGATCAGGAAAGTTGGATGGGCTGCAGCGTTCGTTGCACTTGCGGCGCGGGCCTACAAAGGCCTGAGCAAACTGGACGAACCGCTTCCCCAGGATCAGCCAGCCGAATGGCCACCGTTGGCTTTTGAACAACCGGCCTGAGGCCCGAACACGGACTCACGTTAGGTCCACATGCTGGTGGCAGTGGCCTACAGGCTCCCTGATGGGCTACGCACCGGGGCAAGCCAATGACTGTTTGCAATGCTTGACGGCACTTTACAAACCAAGAGCGAGTCAGACGGTTGGTCTCTCGGGGCCGCGATTACCGGTATCACTGTGTGTACTCCCATTGGAGGTACCCGAGGGCCGCCCGCACTAACCCTGTGTGCCCCAACGAGTGCCAGGCACAGGTTCGCTACTGCTGCGTAGCGACGAAGTGCAGGACGCCGCGGGCTGAGCTCAGCCGATTGGCGGCCTGAGGCCAGATGCGGCTTTGGGGGCCGTCGAGGACTTCGTTGGTGGCTTCTTCACCACGGTGGGCAGGCAGGCAGTGCATGAAGATCGCGTTCGGTGCGAGCCGCAGCGTGTCAGCGGTGACCTGGAAACCTTCGAACTCGCGCAACTTCCGCTCGCGGATATCTTCCTCGCCCATGCTGATCCAGGTGTCGCTGTAGATCACGTCGGACCCGGGAACGAGCTCGTCAACACGGTCGCTCCACGCGAACTCGATGCCAGCCGCAGCGATGCGATCGGCGTCGACTTCGCTGAACTTTTGGCTGATGGGCGAGACAACACGCATCTCGCCACCCAGCATGCCAACAGCAAGTGCAAGTGAGCGAGTCACGTTGTTGGCGTCGCCGACATAGGTCACGACCTTGCCTTCGACGGTGCCGTACTCGGCGATAATTGTCAGGACGTCGGCGATGGCTTGCAACGGGTGAGCAGCATCGGACAACAGGTTCACAATGGGAACCAGGTCAAGGTCCACCCACTCGTCCAAGACACTGTGCTCGTAGACGCGGGCGCAGATGATCTTGTGATAGCAGGCCAGCGTGTTGGCCACGTCGGACACAGACTCGCGGGTGCCCAAGCCGACTTCGGCATCGGTGATGTACACAGGGTGCGCCCCAAGCTGCACCACGGCCATCTCGGTCGAATTCCGGGTACGAGCTGACTGTTTAGCGAAGTAACAGGCGACGCCCTCGCCCTCAAGCGGGCGACCAAGCTCGGCCACAGGTTTCTGCGCATTCGCGACGATCGTCTTGAGTTCTTCGACCGACAGATCGTCGACGTCGAGCACGTGCCGCATGTGAATTACCCCGCTGGTGGTGGACTACGAGAGAAGCATGCACACTAGCGCCAACCAGCCGAAATTTGAGCCGAGTATTAGCTACTGATCAACACCATCTCGCGTGACACCTTCACGCCCAAGAAACTATTTGGCGTTGACGGCGAACGGAACAGGTTGGCCTGCGAGCGCCAGGGCCACCTGCTCAGCCACCTGCACACCGGCCTTGAGCTGCGCCTCGACCGTGCTTGCACCCAGGTGCGGGGTCACCGTGACCTCGGGAAGCGTGAACAGCGGCGACACGGTCGTTGGCTCTTCGGCAAAGACGTCGATCGCTGCGCCGCCTACGGGGCCGTTTGCGATTGCATCGGCAAGGGCCGATTCATCGATGATCCCACCTCGGGCGACATTCACAATACGCAAGCCAGGCTTTGCCTTGGCCAGCAATTCAGCATTGATCAAGTTCATCGTGTCGGGTGTGCGGGCGAGGTGCAAGGTCACAAAGTCGCTCGAACCAATCAGGGTCTCGAGGTCGACGAGTTCGATACCCATCCCGGCGGCCCGTTCAGGAGCCACATAAGGATCGAACGCAATGATCTCCATATCAAACGCCCTGGCGCGGGTGGCGACTAGTCCGCCAATACGACCCAAGCCGATGATGCCCAGTGTCTTCTCTGCGAGTTCGACGCCGTTCCACTTGCTGCGTTCCCAGCGTCCCTCGACGAGCGCAGCATGGGCGTGCACTATGTTCCGAGCTTGGGCGAGCAGCATGCCCATAGTGTGCTCTGCGGCGGTAATCGCATTGGAGAATGGCGCATTCGCGACGAGCACGTTGTGCTCAGTCGCTGCGTCGACGTCGACATTGTCAAGACCAATACCGGCACGCCCCACGATCTTCAGATCAGTACCAGCGGCGAGTAGTTCGGCGGTGACGATTGTGGCAGAGCGGATGATGATTGCATGGGCCCCAGCAATCGCGGAAATCAATCCTGCGTCGTCCAGTCCGATCTGTACATCGACGTCGTGCCCCGCATCGCGGAGCAAGTCGAGGCCTTTGTCGGCGATCTTTTCAGTTACAAGCACACGAGCCATGTCAGGAATCTATTCGGGACAGCGACCACTTCATCTGAAAGTCAACAGATTCAATCACACCTCTTGAGGTCGCCGAAGCGACTCGAGACTTCATTTGACGCAGACGGGGCACCAGGAAGTCGTCAGGGCACTGGGTGCAGCCCACTGTTCGGGCCTACCCTCGGCATATGTCCAAGACGATCATTCTGGGTGCGGGGCTTGCCGGGCTCAGCGCAGCACGCCAGCTTCAAACACACGGACATGAAGTGGAGATCTTCGACAAGGGACGCGCCATTGGCGGACGACTCGCGACCCACCGGATGGGGGACGCTCGGCTGGATCACGGGGCCCAGTTCTTCACCACCCGCGGCGAAGTCTTCACCGACACGATCGCTCGAGCTCTTGAGTCTGGCGCCGTTGTCGAGTGGTGCCGCGGGTTCGCTGAGCAGGATGGCTACCCACGCTACCGGGGCGCCCAGGGCATGACCTCGCTGGCCAAATGGCTCGCCACTGGCGTTCCCATGCAGCTGGGCATCGAGGTCGACCGTATCGAGACGACCGAAGGTCAGGTCCGCTTTATCGGCAAGAGTGGTGCCACCATCGCCCAGGCATCACAGGCCATCATCACTGCACCCATACCGCAGATGCTGAACCTGTTCGACCAGGGCAACATCCGGCTCGACGCAGACCTGGACGCATCGCTACGAGCGACCGACTATCACGCCACCCTTGCATTACTGGCCGTCGTCGATGGCCAGCCAAACATTGACGAACCCGGCGGCATGCAGTTCAGCAGCGGCCCATTCACATTCATCGCCGATAACGAACGCAAGGGCATCTCTCCAGTTCGGGCCCTTACGTTCCATGCCGAGCATGACTACAGCCGGCGCCGTTTCGACGATGACCCACAGTTTGTACATGCTGAGCTACTTGACCAGGCCGCACCGTGGATCGGTGGCGCCACCGTCATCGAATCGCAACTGAAGAAGTGGCGATATGCCGGGCCGGTCACTCCGATGCCGAAACCGACATATGTGATCGAGTCCAATGGAGCGCGTCTGGCTCTGGCCGGCGATGCTTTCGCCGGCCCCAAGGTCGAAGGTGCCTTCAACTCCGGACATGGCGCAGCACTTGGGCTGCTGTAGACACCGCCGATGAGCCACGTTCCACCGCCACAGGGACCAGCCGATAAGCGGCCCAGCCCACCTCCACCGTTGCCAATAGCCTTGCCGTCACGGGTCAGCCCACCTCCCCCGCACCTATTGAGCCCACCTCAGGGGCCGCCAGCGCACCAATCCCCGCCGCCCCCGGCCGAGCCACCAGCATTCGTTTCAGCACCGAGTTCACGCGTCGCTGTTGTCTCCAACACATACGACCACGAGCGAGCAAGGTGGGGTCTCGGCGACATGTTCGCGTCACTGGGCATCTACTTCTTCGGGTCGTTGGGCCTCATCCTGTTGATCTTCGCCGTGTCGAACCGCGACACCTTCCTCCAAGGCCCTTGGCTGCTTGTTGGCGTTGTCGGGCCTCACGCTTTGCTGCTCGCTCACCTGTTCTGGGTGAGCAGCCGCAAAGGAATCGGCTTCGCCGACGACTTCAGGTTCCGCTTCCAATGGTCCGACGCCCGTCTTGGCTTCGGTTTGTTCTTCGGCGCGCTCGTTGCTGCTGGGATCGTGGCGGTTCTGATCACACAGATCGCTGGTGAACCACCGACCGCGTCGGCCGTAGAGCTTGCTCAAGAGTTAGGCGATGGCGGGCTGACCATCTGGCTCTATCTGTTCGCGATTCTGGGCGCGGTCTTTGTGCCGGTCGTCGAAGAACTCGTGTACCGAGGGCTGTTTTGGAGTGCTCTCGAGAAACGAGGCATGCGACCGTGGACAATCCTTGTGGTGACCAGCGCTGTGTTCGCAATTATCCATTTGGAACCAATCCGGACAGCTGTGCTCTTTGTGGTCGGGATGGCGATCGGCATTGGCCGTCTGGTAACCGGCCGAGTCGGAGCGTCCATAGCAACCCATGTGTTCATCAACTCAATGGCTATGACCGCCATGCTGGTTCAACTGGCCTAGCCCACAGCGGTATCGCTAACCTGCGTGTTGTACCGGAGGATGTATGCAGGTTTGCGGGATGCCCCTGGTGTGATCAAGGTCGACCCAAGCGGAGCGACTCAATAGAGCCAATCGCCCGGATCCACGTTGCTCAGGGAATCGACATGAAGGGTCGCGTGGTCGAACCGCGTGGTCTTGGTCATAGGTCCAGGTGCGGCGATACAGCGCATTCCGGCTGCAATCGCTGCACTCACACCGTGGGTTGAATCCTCGATGGCCACCGCATCCTCCGGCGATGCGTCCAGCCCATGACATGCCGACAGGTAGACGGTCGGGTCAGGCTTGCCTGCAATACCGGGATCAGCACAACTCAGGACCGCGAAAGAATGCGTCAGCCCGAGCCGCTTGAGATGTCCGCTGACCCATATCGTTGGTGAACTCGATGCAATCGCCAGGGGGATGTTGAGCGAAGTCGCTGCATCGATCCATTCCTGCACACCGTCGCGCAGCGATTGCGCTCGGATCATCTCGTCACACAGTGACTTCCGTCGTTCTTCGACCTGGGCGGACAACGCGTCGACGCCAAGCTGATCACATAGCTCAGCGCGAATATCGAGTCCAGATCCATCGGCCTTGCCGATGTCCTGCAACCAGCGTTCAAGCGTTGCTGGCTCGGCTCCGGCCATGAGGTACGTATCGACCCATGACTCGTAGACCGGCGTTTCGGTATCCAGGATCGTGCCGTCGAAGTCGAAGACCAGCGCGCTCACTCGGCCACTCATGAAAGCGTGAGCTCCGGGAGATCGCCAGCTGGCTCGATGCCAAGAATCTGGCAGAAAAATGACAGCTCTGCTTCGAGTGCCGTGATGATCGTCTCGGCATCGCGGAAGCCATGGGCCACACCAGGAAAGACCAGGTATGCGTGCGGTACCCCATTCGCTGCCAGCGCTGCCACCACGGCATCGCTTTGATTCTTCGGAACCACGGGATCGGCGTCGCCCTGCAGCACGATCATTGGCGTTTCAAACGCCTCGGTGCGGTTGATCGGTGACCGAGCCGCATAGATCGCCTCGCCTTCTGGCCAGGGAGCAACGAGCTTGTCGCAATACCGAGCCTCAAACTTGTGGGTGTCTTTCGCTAGTGCAGCCAGGTCGGCCACCCCATAGCGCGACGCTCCCGCGGCAAACACGTCGCTGTCGGCCAGTGCGCCCAGGACAGTCAGGCCACCGGCGCTGCCACCCTTGATGACGATGCGATCGCTATCGACACGCTGCGAGTCGCCGAGGTACAACGCGGCTGCGACACAGTCGTCGACGTCGGCGACACCCCATCGCCCGTTGAGCGCATGACGATAGGTCCGTCCGTAGCCGGTACTGCCGCGATAGTCGACGTCAACCACAGCGAAGCCACGAGTCGTCCAGTAGCGGATGCTCATCTGCAATTCAGTTCGTGCCCGCGACGTGGGCCCACCGTGCGCCAAGACGAGCAACGGCGGTAACTCATCGGCAGGGCCGGTGACGTTGGCATGGGCCGGCGAGTAGAACCACGCGTGGGCTTCTTCGCCATCGGTCGTCGCAAACACGATGTGTTCCGGGGATGGCAAAAATGCGGGTTCAAGACCCAGGTCACGAGCCGGACGTAGCACCTGCGGTTGAGCGCCTGGCGTCCATTGCATCAGCTCGGGTTCACCCTGATGGCGAGCCCCGATGAACGCGATGCCGTCACCTAACCGCCCGAGCCCAGACACGGCGGACCAGTCATTTCGCTCTTCGCCAGTCGAACTGGCGAAGAGCGTGTCTCCGCCAGGGTCGGTGCGGGCAATGATGGCCTGGCCGTCGATCTCGACCCATCGTGACAGGCCGAACACCCACCCTGGCGTTGCGATCTCGAACGAGCCTTCGAGCAAGGGAGCAGGCATCTCATCAGGATCGGAGAACTCGTACAGGTTCCACCATTCGTGGTGATCACTAACCGCCCAGAGACGACCGTCTGCAGTGAAGCCCGGGAATACCACGGCGGCTGGCTCGTGGTGACCCCCTACCTGGCGGGCACTGACCAGCTGACCATCGACACAGTCGCCGAGCCAAAGCTCGGTTGCGTCCCATGGCATATTTGGATGGTCCCATTGCACCCACGCGAGCTTCGAGCCATCCGGCGACAACCGCGGCGAGCTGTAGAAGTCGGCACCCTCTGTCAGCACCACTGTTTTGCCTGAACCATCACCAGCCACGGCGACAAGATCGTTCACTGGCTCGCGTTTCCCAGCACTGTGCGTCTCGCGAACGCAGATGAACCATGCCTTGTCCGGCGTCGCTCGCCCATCGGCGAAGCGAACCGCTTTTGGCTCATCGGGTTCCGGTGTCAGCAGCGTAAGCGTGCCGTCGGCATCGAGGCGGCGCAGACGTTGGTCAGCGTCGTCGACGTACCAGAGCGTGCCATCGCCGACCCACCATGCACCGCCGCCATACTCGTGGACTCGAGTACTCACGTCGGCATCCGCCGTAGTGACTTCCGAAATCGCTCCATCACGCCAACGCATAATGGCGACACGACCGCCTTCTTCGGGGCGTGACTCGTTGAACCAGACATCGTCACCATCGGTCACGACTTCACTCAACCCAGCCGCACCTACGACCAGGTCCTTGGCATCAATCGGCGACGCCCACCCGCCATACTTCCGTTCGCCTTCGGCTACTCCTGACATTCGTCAGATCCCCAACTCGCCAACATTACGGCGCTCGTCCCTCGCTCCTCAAGCAACAGCGATCGACTCGGCCTACCGGCTCGGCTATCGGGCATAACGATTCCTACGTTTCTATGAAAGTGAGCGAGGGACGAGCGAACAGACTTAGGGATTCCGCAGAGCGGCCCAAGCGCAGCGGCGCCGTGATTGCGAATAACTCAGTCGCGACCGAGCAGGTCGCCGATGCGGGTCACACCTTCGATCAGATCTTCGTCAGACAAGGCATAGGACATGCGGCCATAGCCAGGCGCAGAGAATGCTTCGCCCGGGACGATCGCGACATTGATCTTCTCGAGGAAGAGGTCGGCGAGTTCTGCGGTTGTTGTCGGCGTGACACCGTCGATCTCTCGACCGAGCACATCATGGAACGACGGGAATGCATAGAACGCACCCTCGGGGTTGATGCATGAGACACCCGTGATCTCGTTGAGCATGGCGTGGATCGTCTGGCGGCGACGATCGAACGCTGCATGCATCTCATGGACAGCATCGAGTGGCCCACTTAGTGCGGCCAGTGCTGCGGCCTGAGCCACATTGCAGACGTTCGATGTCTGGTGCGACTGCAGCGTCGACGCAGCTTTCGCTAGTGCCGGCGGGCCAATGATCCAACCTACGCGCCAGCCTGTCATCGCGTATGTCTTGGCCACGCCATTCAGGATGATGCAGCGACCGGCAAGCTCGGGCACCAACACCGGCATGGAATGGTGTTCGACTCCGTCATACACCAGGTGTTCATAAATCTCGTCGCACAACACCCAGATGCCGTGTTCGACGGCCCAGTGGCCAATCGCTTCGATCTCTTCCTTGCGGTAGACAGCACCCGTCGGGTTCGACGGCGATACGAACATCAACGCCTTGGTGTTCTCGGTGCGAGCGGCTTCGAGTTGCTCGACGGTGACCTTAAAACCGGCTCCGGCTGAGGTCTGGAGCTCGACCGGGATCGCACCGGCCAGGCGAACTGGTTCGGGGTACGTCGTCCAGTACGGGGCCGGCAGCAACATCTCGTCGCCCGGGTTGAGTAATGCAGCGAGGGCGTTATAGACGGCCTGCTTGCCGCCGTTGGTGACCACGACCTGGTCGGCTGTTACCTCGTAGCCCGAATCGCGCTTGGTCTTGGCCACGATGGCCTCGCGTAGCGCCGGAAGCCCTGGCGTCGGCGAGTACTTGTGGTTTGACGGAACACGGCACGCCTCGACCGCAGCCTCGACGATGTGCTGCGGTGTCGGGAAGTCAGGTTCACCAGCCCCGAAGCCGATGACCGGCTTTCCTTCGGCCTTGAGCGCCTTGGCTTTTGCGCTCACAGCAAGTGTGGCAGAGGGAGCGATGGCGCCAACGCGGCGCGAGAGTTCAGAAGTCACGCCGTGAGTGTGTCAGCGTTCCAGCGCAAGAACCAACGTTTATTCAGGTTTCTCGTAGAAGCTGCACCATCACTCTTTTCACACCCAGAGGTGATGGCTGTGACACATCGTCAGCCAATTGCCCTGTTAACTGAAACCTGCGCTGGCAGACTTCTGGGCGTGAGCGACACGATTCCGAACATCACCATCCCCGCCGACCTGCTGCCTGCAGACGGTCGATTCGGGTCCGGCCCGAGCAAGGTGCGCACCCAAGCGCTAGACGCGCTCGCTGCGACCGGCACGTCATTCATGGGAACCAGCCATCGCCAGGACACTGTCAAGGAGATCGTTCTGCGCATGCAGGACGGCATGCGACAGCTGTTCTCACTTCCGAGCGATTGGGACGTCATCATTGGCAACGGTGGTGCCACAATCCTGTGGGATGCACTGACTTTTGGCTTCATCGATCAGAAGAGCCAGCATCTATCGTTCGGCGAGTTCGGCTCGAAGTTCACCAAGGCCGTGCAGCACGCACCTCACCTCAGCGAACCAACCGTCATCGAATCCGAAGTCGGCAGCCATCCATCCTTGGTTGCCGACGACACTGTCGACACGTACTGCTTCACCCACAACGAGACGTCGACGGGCGTCGCAATGGACGTCACCCGGCCTGCGGGCGCCGCTGGACTCATGTGTGTCGACGCCACATCAGCTGCCGGTGGCATTCGGTGGTCGCCAGACCAGGCGGACCTGTACTACTTCTCGCCCCAGAAGTGTTTCGCCAGCGACGGCGGCCTGTACATCGCACTGACTTCTCCGGCCGCGAGCGCACGGATCGACGCCATCGCTGCGAGTGATCGCTGGATCCCTGCTGGCCTTGATCTGAAGACAGCGCTCGATAATTCGCGCAAGAAGCAGACCTACAACACGCCAGCGTTGGCAACCATCTTCATGACGATGCACATGGTCGAATGGATGAACGAAAATGGCGGCCTTGATTTCGCCGCCGGCCGGTGCGACGAGTCGTCGTCGCACATCTATGACTGGGCCGATGCACACGACCTTGCGACCCCATTCGTGTCCGATCTCTCGATGCGCAGCAGCGTCGTATGCACCATTGATTTCGACGATGCAGTCGATGCCGATACCGTCGCGAGCGTATTGGCAGCTAATGGCATTGTCGGCACCGAGAGTTACCGCAAGCTCGGACGTAACCAGCTGCGTTTGGCTGCATTTCCTGCCATTGATCCCAACGACACCGGCGCTCTGACGGCGTGCATCGATCACGTCATCGGCGAACTCGCTTAAGCGCTGCTCGATGGCACACAAGAGCACGGCAGGCAAGCTGCTTATCGCCACGCCAGCGATTGGCGATGGCAACTTTGAGCAGTCGATTATCTACATGTTGCATCATGACTTCGACGGCGCGCTCGGCGTGGTCATCAACCGTCCAAGTGAGTTGCTGGTCGAAGAATTGCTCCCACGTTGGTCCGATCTCGCGACTGAGCCGGCGCGGATCTTCTCGGGAGGACCGGTCGAAACGAACGGGTTCATCGGTGTGGCCCGCTCCGTTGGACCGCAACCTGATGGTGTCGTCGAGGTACCGGGAACAAACGTGGTCACTGTCGACCTGGAAGACGACCCTGCGCTTGCTGCTGCCCACACCGACCGCCTGCGACTCTTTCGCGGTTATGCCGGTTGGGGCGCACACCAACTCGATACCGAACTCAGCTCCGGTACCTGGTTCACCGTCTCCTCAGATCCTGGCGACCTGTGGTCAAAGGCACCCGATGACCTGTACGAACATGTCCTGCGCCGCCAGTCCGGCGATATGCGATGGTTCGCAAACGCCCCACTCGATCCCAAACAGAACTGACCCGCCCGACCCAATCCTGCCGGGACCACAGCGGCTTTAGCTCAGACAGCGAAACTAGGAGACTGTCGAGCAATACATGCTGCTCGCCTCAACGATCAGCCATCACCGCTCGCTGCGTTCTCAAAAACCGTAATTCCGGGCCACGGAGTGCCGGCTCTCGACGCCTTGCGCTGGGTCGAAGCCAGGGTGAGTCCGCTGCCGAGATTCGGCAACGAACCGAGCTCTGATCTGGTCCGGCGGAACGACGCAAAGGTTGTCTGACGCCGCCCCAGGGCTAGTCGACGGTGGCCTCGATTAGATAGCCCCAACGGGTCTGATCGAATGTGCCGACCTCGACGATGTAGGTGCCCGTGGCATCGGCGGTGAACACAATCTGTGATCCAGTGCCGAACAGTCCGAGTCCTTCGTCGTCACTGCTGGCAATGACAACGTCGTCCAGTCGGACGACCAACAAGGTGTCAGAGATGCCGTCGGCGATGATCGTGACATTCTCGCCAACCGCCAGAGGTAGCTCCCACTGGTCGGTGTCACGTGACCAGTCAAAGTTGCCTTCAAAGATCACGCCATGAGTCAGCGTCTGGCCCTCTTCGACATCGGCGAATTTGCGCAGTGGATTGATCGATGTGACTTCGACGTCGACGATGCTGTCGGTGAAGCCACCGATTACCACTTGATAGGTGCCTGGCTCGAGCGTGGCAATGAGGTCTTCGCCGCCCTCTGCTCGTTCGTCGAGATACAACACGGTGTCGTTTTGACCCCGCACACGGAATGGATCGGTTAATTCCTGCGACTGATTTACTGTGATCCCGCCGAGCGTCTGTAGGTCTACCCACACGTCGGCAGACGATGTCACCTGCATATCCAGGCTGCCCGACGCTTCGACCTCAATGGTGAAGCCGAAGTTGCGCAGCGGCCCGACATCGCCGTTCAACTCGAACGCCGCTGGCCCACCGGGCAAGGCCGGTCCACCGACTGCGATCATGTCTTGAATGCGCGGCCACATTGGATCGGAGGCAAACACCAAACCGAACTCGCCCTCGCCGAACTCGAGCCCGCTGATACCAACAAGTTCACCGGCACTATTGATCATTGCCCCGCCGCTCTGGCCTGGAGCGATCGTGGCGTCCACCTGCAGGAACGGGTAATCACCGAGCGCCACGAAACGTCGGCGGCTAACGATGCCTTCGGTCAGGGTTGGCGTGGGCGTCGCAGAATCTTCGTCCGGGAACCCAGCGAGTAGCACCCGAGACCCCAGCGACAACGAAGCTGACTCGCCAACAGCGATCGGCAACAACGACGCGTCGGTGATCGGGCCGACGAGAGCCAGATCGAAAACCCAGTCGACAGCGTGAACTGGTACGAGTCCAACATCGGTGCCATCGCTACGGCCGATTCGGACTGTCTGGTGACGATCGACCACATGTGCGTTCGTCACAATCCATCCACCATCGATGACGAATCCGCTTCCCGAAGAGAGCCCGTCAGGTGCTGACACGAAGACGATGGACGGCTCGATCTGTTCGTAGATCTCCTCGCTGGACAGCTCACCGCTAGAGGATTGGTCCGAAGCAACGCCGCCGTCACTGGTTCCCACAACCGCAGGTCGATCAACCAACCCTATTTCAGTCGACGCGCTGCAGCTCGAAGCCAGGAGCAGCAGCGCTGCAAGGATAAGGGCGAGACGCTCGTGCACGTGGGCACGGTACTGGCTCCTGGCAGCCAATGTGGTTAGCCTCTGACCGCCACAGCCATCAGGAGATCTCATGCCCAGCGCACTAATATCGAGCTATACCGCACACGTCGGCCGCCTGGGGCCGCTCGGCACCGACCGCCTTCTCGTGCTTTCGCACAAGCTGGTCGGCAGCGACGTCGAGAACGAATCTCGAAGCGAGATCTACTTCGCTGACCGCTTCGGCGAACAAGAGACTGGCTTCAACACCATGGGTGCCGCCGACAGCGTGCGCTCTCATCTGCCAGCCGAGGACTACACGATCTGGCTCGACCTGCTTCGCCACGAAGCGCCCATGTACCTGCACTGGAGCCCATCGGACGTGCCGGGTACGACCGAGATCGACGGCATCATCCACCTGGCAACGGGCCCCGAACCAACCGGCGAAGGGCCTGTAGACTTCAGCGCCTAAGGCGATTTCGCCACAGTTGCGCCGCGCCGTTTTCGAGTGACGGTCGATGCTCGACTAGTTTTCGTCTGAACACATCTGACTTTCGAGGAGAATCTGTGGAACTGCGACCTGGGCTTAAGCTGAGCAGCGCTGTCTGTTCAACCGAGGTAATCGTTGTCGCCGGTAGCGGCGATGTCGACCTGACCTGTGGCGGCGTGCCCATGCTCGCCCCCGGCGCCGAGGCTGGTGACGCTGGCGCCGTCGATGGGCTGACCGAAGGCACCATGTTGGGCAAGCGCTACTGCGACGACGACGGCACCGTCGAAGTCCTGGCAACCAAGCCCGGCGACGGATCCGTCGGCATCGACCAAACTGCGCTCAGCCTCAAAGAGGCCAAGCCACTCCCCGCCTCCGACTAAGTATCGATTGGTTTTAATAACGTGAACATCTTGACGCTGCTCGACATGGCTGTCAGCGGGTTCGGCGACCGGACTGCCTTCGGGTCGGTCGGAAGCGGCCTGACCTATGCCGAATTACTTGAGCGCTCCGCTCGTGCTGGCCATACCTTTACCGAAGCCGGCACCGAGCGGGTGTCGTTCCTCGACGTGAGCTCACCCGCATTGCCCGTCGCCCTATTCGGGGCGGCCTATGCGGGCCAGCCCTTCGTGCCACTGAACTACCGACTCGCCGACAACGATCTGAGCGCGCTCGCCGAGCGAACTGCCCCGGCATCGATCGTCGCTGGCAGTGACCAAGCACCGCGGGTCGCATCGACTGCTGGCCTCCACCTGACCGAACGCGACCAGTTTCTGGCTGCAACCGAATCTGGTGATGCGTTGGATCCGTCGGCATGGTCGATGGATCCCGATGACATCGCTGTGCTGCTCTACACCAGTGGCACCACAGGCGAACCCAAGGCAGCTGTGCTGCGGCATAAGAACCTGGTCGGCTACATCCTGGGCTCTGTTGAGTTCATGAGTGCCGGTGAAGACGAGGCCACACTTGTGTCGGTCCCTCCGTATCACATTGCTGGTTTGGCTGCGATCCTGAGTTCGGTCTATGCCGGGCGTCGCATCGTGCAATTGCCGAACTTCGACGCCGATACATGGATCGATCTGGTGGCTGCCGAAGGTGTCACCCACGCCATGGTGGTACCGACCATGCTGGCCCGAATCGTCGAGCAAATGACGGCTCGCTCGATCGATTTGCCAAGCCTGCAGGCGCTCTCGTACGGCGGCGGCCGCATGCCTCTGCCTGTCATTGATCAGGCGCTCCGGCTGTTCCCCGAAACTCGGTTCGTGAACGCCTATGGCCTGACCGAGACCAGCTCCACGATCTCCCTGTTAGGCCCCGATGACCACCGCAAGGCCCAGGCCAGCGACGATGCCTCGATCAAACGCCGGCTGACGTCTGTTGGGCAACCCCTTCCTACGCTCGAGGTCTCGATCCGAGACGACGAAGGCGCCGAAGTCCCGTCCGGGACCCCCGGCGAGGTTTGGGTGCGAGGCGAACAGGTAGCTGGCGAGTATCTCCAGCAAGGCTCCAAGCTCACTGCCGAGGGCTGGTTCCCGACCAACGACGGTGGCGAACTCGATGCCGATGGGTATCTGTACGTGACTGGTCGACTCGACGATGTCATCGTGCGCGGTGGCGAGAATATCTCGCCCGGCGAAATCGAAGATGTCATGCTGGCTCATCCCGATGTTCGCGACGTGGCCGTCATTGGTATCCCGAACGACCAGTGGGGCGAGACCATCGCTGCAGTGGTGGTTGGGTCTGCAACCGAAGACGAACTGAAAGCCTTGGTCGCCGAGCGACTGCGGTCCTCTCGTTCACCCGACACTGTGGTGTACCGCGACGAACTTCCTTACAACGACACCGGCAAGCTTTTACGGCGGGTGCTCAGAGCCGAATTGGCCGAGTCCTAACTTGTTGCTGAGCGTCGACCAGGCGCTGGGAACAGCCAGGCAGTGGTCGAACTTCGCCGCAATTGGCGACGCCGAACTTCCGCTACTTACGGTGGACATGCGCGATATTCCGCGCTCGTTCCGAATGAACAACCAAGATGATGAGCTGGCTGATCTGATCTCAAACGCGCCTTGGGTAAACGTGGTCGTTGTCGATGATGACCTCGATCCGGCATTCGCTCGGCTCGTTGACACATTCGACGTAGTCATTGGCAACGGCACGGTGTCTGAGGCTGCCGTCGACGTTGTCGATCTTGAATCATGCCTGGCTGAGCTCGCAGCGGCTGTGGCTGCGAGCCCATCAGCATCAGTCGCTCTGGCTCAACTCCTTCGGGTTAGTCACGATCTGCCCATTGGCCAGGCACTCCATCTCGAGTCCGTCACCTATGCGATGTTGCAAACCAGCGAACGCTTCCAGACATGGCTTAGCGCTCGCCCTCCCGGCGCAGCGGCTGATCTCGCAGAGCAGGCCGTAGCGATAGATCTGGCCGGGTCGTTGCTGACCATCACCTTGCAACGCCCCGGCAAGCGCAATGCACTAAACGTGGTTATGCGTGATCAGCTCTTCCAGGCCCTTGAGTTGTTAGAGGTCGACCAGTCGATAGACGGAGCGCTCGTCGTCGGTGCCGGGAGCAACTTCTGTGCCGGCGGAGACCTGGACGAGTTCGGCTCGACACCGTCCCCCGCAATTGGCCACCAGGTGCGTATGGTGCGCAGCCTTCCGGCGCTCATGCATCGAGTTGGCAAACGAGTTCGGGTCCATGTCCACGGCGCCTGCGTCGGTGCTGGGATCGAGCTACCTGCATTCGCCAGTTCGATCATTGCTCATCCTGGTGCGACCTTCCAGCTTCCCGAGATCGCCTTCGGCTTGATTCCCGGTGCTGGTGGCACTGTCAGCGTCTCTCGTCGCTGCGGGCGTCACCGCACAGCCTGGCTAGCGCTGACCGGCACAACGATCGACGCCGAGCAGGCCTTGCGCTGGCAACTCATCGACCGAATCGACGCAACCGTCTTCTAACCAGATCTCCCGTTGGTTAGCGGCGTGCGTTCTGCCAGGACGTGAGAAGTTCGACGCCGCGCTCAACCGTGTCGGTGCCGCCGCAGAATGAGAATCGGACGTACTGTTCGCCGTTGTACGGATCGAAGTCGGTGCCAGGAGTGGCGGCGACGCCAAGCTCGGAAAGCCACTGAGCACACAAGTCTGTGCTGCTCTCGGCGATGTCGGAGATGTCGGCGTAGACGTAGAAGGCGCCTTCGGCCGGTGCCAGCCGATTGAACCCTGCAGCCATCAGACCGTCGAGCAGGATCTGCCGGTTATGGGCGTATCGCACCTGATGGCCTTGTAGTTCGTCATGGCAATCGAACGCCGCAATAGCCGCCATCTGGGACAGCGTCTGAGGGCCAAGAAGCAGGTTTGCCGCAAACTTCGTGATTGGTGACACGAAGTTCTCGGGGACGACCAGCCAGCCAAGCCGCCAGCCAGTCATCGAGAAGTACTTAGAAAAGCTGTTGACGACCAGGACATCATCGCTATGGGCAAGCGCCGTAGTTGCTTCGATGCCATAGGTGAGGCCGTGATAGATCTCGTCAGACACGACTTTGATGCCTCGCTCGCCGCACCAGGCCATGATCGAGGCCAGCGTGTCGTCATCCAACATGGTCCCCGTTGGATTCGAAGGACTTGTGATGACCAGCCCGTCGAGTGGCCCTTCTGCGTAGGCTTTCTCGAGCAGCTCGACCGTTGGTTGGAAATTATCTTCGAGCGTCGTCATGAGCGGTACGGAATCGACCCCGAGCGCTTCGAGCGCATTGCGGTAACACGGGTAGCCGGGAATCGCCAGCGCTACCCGGTCGCCGATATCGAAGGCCGCGAGGAACGCGAGCGTGAAACCCCCAGATGCCCCAACCGTGACAACGACCCGGCGCGGGTGGACCTCCAGGCCATACCAGTCGGCGTAGTGAGCGGCAATCGCTCTTCGCAACTCGGTTATCCCCTGGGTACTGGCATAACCGAGACGGTCGGTATCAAGCACCTGATGAGCACGTTCGATGACGCCCTTTGGGGCTGCGGTCAGCGGCTGGCCGACTTCGAGCCGAACAACTTCTGCGCCGGTCGCAGCGCGCCGCTCGGCCGCCTCGAAGACCTCCATGACACGGAAGGGTGGAACATCTGACCGCGCTGAGGGCTGGATCGACATCGTCGGCTACCTCCTACTTTCGGCGGCGCTTGTTGCGCCGACTCGTGGACGGCGCCCGCTTGCGCAGTTCAATATCTCGGGCTTGCTCAGCAAGTTCTTGCCACAGCAGCTGGTAGCGAGCCAATCGCACAGCTTGAATTTCGCCGGCTTCGACCGCCTCCTGCACGGCACAGCCCGGCTCCTCGCGATGGGTGCAGTCACGGAACCGACAACTCGGGGCTAAGGCAGCGACGTCGGCAAACACCTCATCGAGAGCGATATCTGCGGCCCAAAGCCCGATGGCACGGATACCTGGGGTATCGATTACTACGCCAGCGCCAGGAAGCTCGATGAGCTCGCGGACTGTGGTTGTGTGTCGACCGCGCCTATCACCACTGCGGACTTCGGCCGTCTCGGCCACAACGTCGCCAACGATTGCATTTACCAAGGTCGACTTGCCGACACCGGAAGGGCCGATGAACACCAGCGTCTCACCCACCCCGATGGCGTCACGGAGTTCTTCGATGCCGGTTCCATCTTCTGCGCTTGTGACAATCACCGGCGCAACCGACTCGAGCCAGCCGTATTCGTCGGACACCACGCCCAGGTCACGCTTCGTGAGAACGATCAGCGGTTCGGCGCCGCTATCAATAGCGAGGACCAAGAAGCGCTCGATCCGAGCATCGTTGGCGGCTTGGTCAAGGCCGTGAACTACCGCCACGCGATCGATGTTGGCAACGAGCACCTGATCACTCACCTGCTCAGCGGGATCTCGGCGCACCATTGCGGTCCGGCGAGGCAAGACTTGCGCAATGTGTAGGCCAACCTCGTCATCGCTCGCAACAACGGCCCAGTCACCTGTAACCGGAGCGATCTTGGACTTTGATCGTTGTGAGTCGCTGACAGCACGGACGTCGCCGTCTTCGACCAGCACATCAACTTCGCCGCGGTCGACGCGGACAACGCGACCCAGCTGGGCTTCGGTGCCCACTTCTGCCGATGCTAAGAATTCGGCGAAGGCCTGCACAGTTTCTTCACGAAGACCAAGCGATTCCAGTCGAGTCACGCTCTGAGAATACGGCATTC
>Ga0307985_10000620_pt1 | contig 20640 bp, 22 predicted proteins | sample EllFjometageno80_FD_203155 | JGI IMG/M metagenome (GOLD analysis project Ga0307985, IMG submission 203155) | Marine microbial communities from Ellis Fjord, Antarctic Ocean - #80 | ecosystem: Environmental > Aquatic > Marine > Unclassified | place: Southern Ocean | collected 2014-10-09 | reverse complement strand
GTTAGAGCGTAAATTAAGGTTCTAACTGGTAATTCTCTAATTTCCTCATGGAATCTATAGCCAGCGGTCCCAAATACTTGTCCCGATGAGCTGTGTTCTGCCAGCGGTCTTCAATATCAACCTCGATCGGGTGTGTTCTCTATTTGGAGACCATCACCATGGCGGGACGAATCACTCGCCCATGCAGGGTATAGCCCTTCTGCATGACGGCGATTACCGTATTCGGCTCGCTTTCAGTGTTTTCCTGCATCGACATAGCCTGATGAAGCTGTGGATCGAACGGCTCGCCCAGAGGGTCGATCGTCTCGATGTTGAATTTAGTGAAGCAATCGGCAAAGCCCTTCAGCGTGAGATCCACTCCCTCGCGAATCGCCTTGATGGCCTCATCCTCACTGTTGCTCGCGGCTTCCTGAGCTCGCTCCAGATTGTCCATGACCGCCAACAGCTCGATGCTAAGTTTTTCCTGGCCGTATTTATGCGCCTTCTCAATGTCCTGCTCGGTGCGACGACGCAGATTCTGCATCTCCGCCTGTACACGTAACAGGTCATCCTTGGCGTTCTGTGACTGTTCGAGCGCAACCTCCAAGGCTTGCTCTAGAATGCCGCCTGCAGCAGTCGCTCCCTCCGTATCGAGGTCCGCGCCCTGCGCCTGCGTTGTCTCTTGTGCTTCTGCCTGAGAACCCTCGGGCTTTTCGTTCTCTGATTCCTGATCTGGAGTCTGCGTGCTCATGACGTCCCCTACCTAACTATGTGATTTGATTACTGTCCGACTACATGGCCTGCCAAGCAGGTGATGACCCGTATATGGGGGTTGGAGGAGAGGTTTCAAGCAAATCGAGGCAATTCCAAGCAATTTTCTTCAGCGACTATTCGCCAAGCCCGATCCATAGGTAAATTGGCTAAGCTGTTGCCAAAATAAGTAGCGCGTATTTATTTGTAAATTTTGTGCATTAATGGACCCTGTTCCAATATACTTTGGCCCTATGCTGCAACAACTATCCATTCAGAATTACGCCACCGTCGACAAGCTTGAGATCGAATTCAAGGCTGGCATGTCGGTGATAAGCGGGGAAACCGGGGCCGGAAAATCCATCATGCTTGGTGGTCTCGGCCTTACACTGGGCGACAGAGCCGACAAAGGCATAGTCCGCGCCGGCGCAAAGAAAGCCGACATCTGCGCAGAGTTCGACATCGCCGACATTCCTGCCGCTCAAAAGTGGCTGAGTGAGAACGACCTCGAACAAGAATCCGATTCAGCATCCTGTCTGTTACGCCGCGTAGTCAACGCCGACGGCAGATCGAAGGGCTACATCAATGGCTCGCCGGTCACCATGGCGTCATTGAAGTCACTAGGCGAGATGCTGCTCGATATTCACAGCCAACACGAACACCAATCCCTATTACACCGCGCCACCCATCAGCGCCTGCTCGACGATTTCTGTGTCTCGGCGAAACACCTCTCCACGATGCACACAACTTACAAGCAGTGGCAGAGGAATGCGCAGATGATCGAGGCGCTGAGCAACCGCTCACAGGAAGATTCGGCGCAGACACAGCTGCTCTCCTACCAATTGACTGAGCTGGATGAGCTCGACATCGCCGTTGATGAAGTACCGAAGCTCGAAACAGAATTTAAGTCGCTCAATCACGCGGATGAGACAGTAGCCTCGGTGCAGTCGGCACTGACTCACTGTGGCGGCGACGATGAGAAAAATGCCACGGCTTCAATGCATCAGGCACTGACGGCGCTGCAAGAATTGCCAGAGAAGAACGCTCGCGTGACCAGCATCATCGAGCTGCTAGAAAGCGCATCTATCCAGCTGGACGAGGCGGTATCCGATCTGCGCGCCTTCGCCGATGAATTTGAGGCGAACCCAGAACGACTCGAACAGGTCAACACACGCCTTGGCTTACTCCATGCCATCGCGCGCAAGCACAAGGTCAAACCGAATGAGCTAGCACAGATCATCGCAGACCTAAGGCAGCAGCTGAACCTCATCGAGAACAGCGATGCCGAACTCGAAAAGCTCGAAACCGCCGACAAGCAGCTGCGCGTCGACTACCTGAAAGTTGCCGGCGAGATCAGCAAGCAGCGCAAGAAAGGCAGCAGCAAGCTCGCCAAGCAAGTCAACGAACAACTCAAGCAACTGGGCATGCCCCATGCGAGCTTGGAGGTGCAGTTACTCGCCAGTGAGAAAGACAAGCCTGGCGCGAATGGCTTGGAGATCGTCGAATTTCTAGTGAGCACCAACCCAGGCCAGCCAGCGAAGCCGCTGATCAAGATAGCCTCGGGCGGTGAACTCTCGAGAATTAGTCTCGCGATACAGGTAATCACCGCACAGACGTCGCATATACCAAGCCTAGTATTCGACGAAGTGGATGTAGGTATTGGTGGTGGAGTAGCGAAGGTAGTCGGCCAGCTACTAAGACAGCTTGCCGAGCGCACGCAGATTCTGTGTGTTACCCATCAGGCGCCAGTCGCCGGTCAGGGCCATCATCATTTCTTCGTGAGTAAGTTAACGAAGGCAGGATCTACGCTGACACAGATAACCGAGCTTTCAGAGACTGAGATAGTGAGAGAAGTCGCGCGGATGTTGGGTGGCGAGGACCTCAGTGACGAATCACTCGCCCACGCCGAACAGATGGTAGCCAGCAACTAGCCAGCGTCTATTCCTATCTATTCCTTCGTCTGGCACTCTTTGCAGAGCCCATACAGATACATACTGTGGTCGGTTATCTTAAAGCCGTATTTCTTGGCAATCTTCTCCTGCTGCTCCTCGATCACCTCATCGAAAAACTCTTCCACGCTGCCGCATGCTTGGCAGACGATGTGATCATGATGATCGGCCGAATCAAGCTCAAAGACCGAGCTACCGCCCTCGAAATGATGACGCATCACTAGTCCCGCGGTTTCGAACTGAGTAAGCACTCTATAGACGGTGGCTAGGCCCACATCTTCGTCGGCCTCGATTAGCGCCTTATAGACGTCTTCCGCACTTAGATGCTTAGTCTCGGAACTTTCCAGTATTTGCAGTATCTTAACTCTGGGCAGAGTTACCTTGAGACCTGCCTTACGAAGTTCCTGATTTTCTGTAGCCATATCTCACTCTCAATCACTCTTGATCACTTCTGATCAATGGGGGGGGGTTGCATCCAGAGGCCGTAGGCATCAAGCGGTTTTACTGCCTCTAGGAGTAGGGTATTATGCCTGCTGGCTGAGGTAGAGGAAAGATTAAGCCCTTTATTTCGAATGTTTAGGCCGGATTACAGCAATAGTGACCTTACACTTTCTAAGGTCAAATTAGAGCGAGTTAACGACAGAATTATGAAACAAGCATTTAGAAACAGCGTTCTACTTTCCCTGATGGCCCTACTGCTTGCCTGCAACAATATCGGCAACATGGATTTCCCCGGCGTATATAAGATTTCTATTCCGCAGGGAAACATCATCACGCAAGAAATGATCGATCAGCTTCGCCCCGGTATGACGAAACGACAGGTGGTCTTTGTTATGGGCACACCGCTAGTGCGTGACCCCTACCATCAAGATCGCTGGGACTATGTTTATAACTTTCAGCCCGGCGGTGGCGTGCGCGGTCAAGAGCGCTTGTCAGTGTTCTTCGTCGAAGACGCACTCATCAATTTCACTGGCGACTTCACGCCGACCAGTGAGACAGACGAGACTACCGAAACAGCAAGCACCAATTAGTTTAGGCGCTAGCAATTAGTTTACGCTCTAGTCTTAGAACTCCAGCCGTAACCCAACCTCGATAGACCTTCCCGGCGCTGGCGCCAAATCCTTCAACAATGAAGTGTGATGACGAATCTCTTCGTCTAGAAGATTGTTCGCCTTGAAGAACAGCAACGTTTCCGAATTGCCGAATGGTAGGTGGTAGTCCGCGTAGTAATTCACCAGGGTATAACCGCCGGTACGTGCTTCATTAATGCCTGTATCGGATTGGTTCTGCACTTCAGTCCAGCGCAGCTTCGTCTGCCAACTTACATGGGAATGACGTAACTCGAAGCCAGCACTCAAAGGCGGAATTCGCGGCGCGTTACCCTGGCTATCAAACTCGGCACGCACATAGTCGCCAAACAGACTCAGCTCACTCAGATGATCGCCGCTACGCCTAAGTGGAAAATTCACCTCCACCTCCATGCCGTAGAACAAGGCATCGCTCTGTTGATAACGAGAGACCTCTACGTCGTCCAAGAAGACGCCGGTGTCGTTAAGGAAAATATAATCGCTGATGTCGTTGTAGTAGAGATTCACCTCGCCTCTTACATCGCCTAGGTGTTTACGAAGTCCAATCTCGAAGTTGGTAGAGCTCTCGGCATCGGCATCGGGCAAGCCAATCTCAAAGCGCTGCGTCGCAGCATGCTCGACTAATAATTCGGTGGGTAATTCACCGCAGGCGGTATCGATGTTTGAGAATAACTCCCCCACTGTGGCCGAGCGCTGCGAGTGAGCAACTGAAAACAAGAGATTGGATTGCTCACTGAAGCGCCAGATCGCCGAGGTCGAACCGCTCCAGGTGGTGTTGTCGGAATCACAGGCACCGCGGTTCTGCTGCAAGCTCTGGTTCTCTGCGCGCAGGCCAAACTCATAGGTGAAGTCGCCTCTGTCTATACTGTGCAGCGTGAACAATGCCACGGAATCGATGTCGGTCGAGGGAATAAACGCCTCCTCCCCTACAGCCGAGAAGTCGCGATGGGAAAAGTGCGCGCCGATTACACCTTCGCGGTTCTCGCTACCGGCGAGGTGAAGTACGAATCGTCCCTCGAGCCCGTCCTGCTCGAACAGCGTGCCCGCTTCTCCACTAGGCTCTACTTCCACATGTTGATAGTCGACAGCGCTAAGGCGCCCGTGTAATTCCTCGAACCAGCCGCCTAGTGGTAACTCCATCTCAATATCGGCTCGGTCTTGCTCCATGACGATGCGCACGCCATCTTCCTCGCCCTCATGGCCATCATCGTGACCAGGAATTCCGTATTCATTCTCCAAGCGATTCAGCGAGAAACCAATGTAGCCCTCATCGAATATCCAGGATGCGCCCGCGGTCTTTACAGTAGCGCGCGTATTAGAGTTCGCTAGTCGCCCGCGACTCCCTAACAGCTCTTCCAGTTCTTCTTCATCGGTTATATCAACGCTAGCTGGGTTGATTGCGAAGCCGGGCACCTCAACATCGTTGCTCTCGCGGTAGACACCGTCGAGGTGCCAGGCGATGTTTCCCGTACCGCCTTCTAAACGTCCAACGGTTACCTGTTGATCGGAGACGCTATTGTTTCGCGTTTCCACAATGCCGCTTATTGCTTGAGGCATGCTCCTAGGAATACGATTATCGATTACATTCACCACGCCGCCGATCGCGCCGTTACCGTAGAGCAACGTCGCCGGGCCACGGATGACTTCTATGCGTTCTGCTAAGGCGGGCTCGAGGCTGTTCGCGTGGTCGGCACTGATTGCCGAGGCATCGATGTTGCCGATACCGCCCTGCAATACCTGCACACGATTACCGCCCTGGCCGCGGATAACTGGCGAGCCGACACCCGCGCCGAACGAGGCGACAGACACACCGACCTGATCTTGCAGCGTCTCGCCCAATGTAGCCGCGACTTTCTCACGCAACTCTTCGCCGGTGAGAATGCTCACTGGCATCGCGGTATCTGCGCGTGAGCGATGCAACGTCGACGTCACGATCACTTCTTCGATAGATAAATCAGAATGCTCGAGCTCTTGCGCTATAAGCTCGGTTGAAAAGGGTATTGGTAGAAGCGCACAGGCAACAGTGCCAGTCTTTCTAAAATTGAATTTCATTACTCATCTCACACATAACAACGGTGGAATCTATTAATCGGGCAGGAGCAACAAGATACTTTATAGGTCGCAAGCGCTAGCCGATTGATGGCCGAATAGGTTTATGTGTAAGAAGGAGGCCCGCGCGCGTAGGTGCTAACAAGCTCGGAGGAGATTTGATTCTGAATCAGAATCGAGAAGGATTGATGTGGTGTAGGAAGACTTAGATTGGGTGCGTCAGCAACGACAATGTCATCGAGAGAACCTATCTTAAGACAGATCTCGCAATCGAACTGCGCTTGTAGATCAGCCTCGTGACTGTGCCCTTTCTCCACGGCCTGCGCAAATAGCAGGAACAGACTCAACACCGCCATCAGTGGCAGCGATCTGAGCGCTGTCATCTGCTTGCGACTGTTGCGCACTATTTCAGTGCTTGAGCGTGTAGAAAACTGCATAGTCATTTTTTACGATTCGCTCACTTTACTGAGCAGAGAGATGAACTTAGATTTATAATCTAATCACAAATATCGCTGCTACTGCAAGCAAGAATAGAAAATATTCTACTTCGCGATTCGTTCAGCCATTGCCTGCAGCGCATCGATGCCGACAATGTCTTGAGCCAACAAATACAAATCCTGTCGCGGAATCTTTGGTAAGGCCTTAGTCAATGTAGCCATGTGTGCCTCTTCCTGGGCGCGGCGCTCTTCGAGAAAGTCACCCTCCCCGATCGGTGAACGCTTATTCACCACTAGGCAGTCGACGCTAATCTTGCCGCGCTTCAGTTGCTGCTGCAGCTCGATCGTTTCCAATACCGGCAAACGCTCGGCGGCCAGCACGATCACAAAGGAAGTCTGGTTCTTGTCGGATATCTTGTCGCGCAATGAAGTGAAACGCAGCTTACGACGATTCAACAGGCTGCGTATGCCCGACTCGCGCGACTTGTCTTCGTCGGCTGCGTCGTTGCCGAACACCTTGTCCTCGACGCTAGAGTCTCTGCCCATGCCACGCACGATCTCAGCAAACTTGTCTGCCTTATCGCGGCGCTGAATTAATCCCTCGGTCCAGGCCGACATCATCTCCGGCAGCACCATCAAGCGTGCGGTGTGTCCCGACGGCGCGGTATCAAAAACGATAAGGTCATAGTCCTTAGTACCCTGCTCCACCACTTCTGCGATGCGCTCGAGTATCGCCGCCTCCTGCATGCCCGGCGCATCTTTGGACAACGCCATGTGCTTGTCTACTTCGCTGCGCAGATGAATCGGCATCAGGCGATGTAAGGAATTGGTGATCTCTTCCATGTGTAGCTTTACAGTCTCGGCTGGGTCTAGCTCTAGGCCATCCAAGCCGGCCGCGAGGCGAACTGGTTTCGAGCCGATCTTGCGATCGAACAAATGGCCGAGGTTGTGTGCGGGATCTGTAGAGACCAGCAATACCTTTGCGCCCTCGTTCGCGCGCGCCAAGGCGGTGGCGGCAGAGATAGTCGTCTTACCGACGCCTCCCTTACCACCGAAGAAGAGTATTTTACGTGAGCGTGCGAGTTCTAGCAGCAATGTACGTGATCCAGGGGTGAACGTTCCATGCCCATGCGAACATGCCAGTCATGAAAACGGTCGTAGACGATAGGGAGTAATTCCATAGTATAGAAGGCAGCAGGATTGGGAATGCCTAGACTCTCGGCGAACACCAACAACATGAACAGATCTTCCTCGTCGCGCTGCGCGCGAGCGAAGGAACGTCGGTAACCCGTGACGTAGTATTCATGCAGGCCTGCCTCGATACGCTTGAGTAGGCTCTCTTTCTTCTCTTCTTCAGACATTGGTTGCGCCGGAATTAATGAATGGTTTATGCGAATCTATTATGCGATAAGACCAGAAACTAGTCTAAAAATTTCTATTCCCAAGCGTTTTTCACCTGCTTGGAAGTCCTTTGCAAAAACAACGCGTAGAATAGACTATTCTTCATGCTCTCCCAAAACCTAGTCTAAAAACTTCCACTCGTGAGCGTGTTTCACCAGAACCTAGTCTAAAAATTTCCACTCGTGAGCGTATTTCACCTGCTTAGAAGTCCTCAACAAACACAACGCGTAGAACAGACTACTTCCTCTTCTTCGCCGGCTTTGAAACCTTAGCTCGGTCCAATCGTGCCGCCTTCGGGTCGATAATCAGTGGCCTATATATCTCGACACGATCCCCAGCACACATCTCGTACTCAGCAGGCTTAGGCCTGCCCTTGCCATCCAGCGGCCTAGAGAAGATGCCCATCGGATCCTTCTTAATATTTATCTCTGAAAATTCGGCTGCGATTTTAGATAGCCTCACCGCCTCAAGGGCCGTAGTCCCCACAGGTACATCGAGAGGCACAATAAGCTGCCGCTCCGGCGTGGCATAGGCGACCTCAACCTTGATCAGAGATTCCGCTTGATCATCATCGCTGGAATAGTCTTCACTCACCACCATAGACCTCATGGGCGCGCTGCACGATCGCGTCGACCAAGTTGTTTGCCGAGCTACTAAACAACTTCTCCGCCGCGAAACCCATCAACCCAGACTTGAACTCAAACTCCATCGCCAGAGACACCTTGCAGGCCTTCTCGGTAAGCGCATCAAAGGTCCACTGCGAGGTGAGGCTCTTAAAACCACCTTCGACCAAGCTCATATCGATTCGCTCGGGTCTGACTAAAATATTCTTGGTCGTAAACTGCTGACTAATGCCCGCCTTAGAAAGACGCAGTTCACCGACAAGTTCCGTGTCGGACTGACTCAGCACTTTCGCAGAGACGCAGCCCTGCATAAATTTGGGATAGTGTTCGATGTCATTCACCAGGTCGAACATCTGCTCAGCAGAATATTCGACCAGGGCGCTGCGGTTGATCGAGGTCATGAGCTAAAAACCATAAACGGAACTACAGGTAGATCTGGTAGACGGTGCTGAGGAAAACCACCAATAGCACAACGGGAATGATAGTGCCCAGCGAAAAGTTGATGTATTTCTGCAGCAAGGAACCTTCGTACGCCGGGTCGCCTTTGGAGAGCTCCTCAGACAGGCCACTCGTCTTCCATCTATAGGAACAGAAGATACACACCGTAAAACCCACTAGCGGCAAGATTGTCTCATAGAACACATCAGACACTAAGTCGAAGAAGGACTTCGAAACCCCGCCATAACTAGTAAAGTTGGTGAAGAAGTCCGACATGCCCAGCGACATAACCGCGGGAATCGCGAAGATCAGAAGTAACCCTGCCTGCATCAACACCGCCTTCTTACGACTCATCTTCAGCTCATCGATCCAGCAGGAGATAGGAATTTCAATAATGGAAACGAGTGACGTCAACGCGGCAAAGAACACCAGCAAAAAGAATATCAGCGCGACAATACTGGCACCGGTGTAACCCACCGCCAACTGCATGGACAAGAAAATCTTCGGCAAGAAACTAAAGATCAGGCCTACACTACTAGTAGAGAGATCGTCGGTGTTGGTGTTCGGGTCGAAGGCGAAGATGGCAGGCAAGATCAACAAGCCGGCGAAGAACGCGACGCTGGTATCGGCGATGGCGACCATGCGCGTCGATTGCGGAATATTGTCCTCACGACCAAAGTAGGAGCCGTAGGTGATTAAGATGCCCATGCCGAGAGAGAGTGAGAAGAAGGCCTGGCTAAGAGCACCGTTAACGACTGATAGGTTAACCTTGCTGAAATCTGGCACTAGGTAATATTTGATACCCTCTACCGCACCATCCAAGGTCAGAACGAAGAGTGTTAGCAGGATCAGCATCACAGCCAGCGTGGGCATCAGCACCCTAGCGAGCCGCTCGATACCGCCCTTCACACCGCCTAGCAAGATCGTAAACACGATTCCCAGCAGGAAAATGAGATAGCCAAACAGAGAAGGCTCGGCAACCAATGCGCCAAATGTCGCTTCATCCGCGAGTGACTCCAGGCCACCCGTCGCGATCTCCTTCAGATACACAACCAACCAGACAGTTATCACCGTGTAGAACACGGCGATCATAAACGGTGTGATGATGCCAAGCACGCCAACTAGGCGCCACTTCCTATCACTGCCTGACAAGGCAGAAAACGCGCCCACAGGGTTGCGCTGGGTCTTACGCCCCATGGCAATCTCGGCAAGCATCACTGGGTAGCAGATGAAGGCAATAAAGAAGAGGTAGATGATAAGAAAGGCGGCACCGCCGTTCTTAGATGCCATAACCGGGAATGCCACGAGGTTACCCAGACCCACTGCCGAGCCTGCAGCGGCGAGGACAAATCCCAGCCTTGAGCTAAATTGCCCTCTATCTTGTGACATCAAAAACCCCTTTTAGCTCAACATATTAGCTTCATCATCGGCTAAGTTTATATTATTGTTGAGGGATTCTATCAGCGCCGCCAAAGCAGCACAACGCACGCCATTTGGGGCCAGGCGCAAGTATTCGAGCCGAATCTAAACTAAAACGCTATAATCGCGCCCCATGGCAAAATCCAAGACAACAAGAGTCAAAAGCAAGACTACCGACACCACTATAGTTGCCAATAAAAGGGCGCGCCACGATTACTATATCGAGGACACCTATGAGGCCGGCGTTATGCTGCAAGGCTGGGAAGTTAAATCCCTGCGCATGAAGAAAGTGCAGCTGGTGGACAGCTATGTGCTGCTAAAAGACGGCGAAGCATTCCTGTTAGGCTGCCATGTCACACCCCTGAATACCGCCAACACCCATGTCATCGCCGACCCAGACAGAACCAAGAAGCTGCTACTGAACGCCAGGGAATTGAGCAAGCTATTTGCGGCTGTTCAGCAAAAAGGCCATACCTGTGTCGCCACCAAGATGTATTGGAAGGGCCACCTGGTAAAAATTCAGATCGCCCTAGCGAAGGGTAAGCAAGATCATGACAAGCGGGCGGCACAGAAAGACAAAGAATGGGCAGTGGATAAGCAGCGCATCGTGCGCCACGCGCACCGCTAACCAACCTTCCCCAAGGCCATCAACCCACAGCCAATAGGCCTGCGAGCTTGATATCCGGCCACAAGACCCAACATATGCTATTATGTAAGATCACATTTGGGGGCGATTCGGATTCGACGCCGGTATCGAGGCCTAAGGTGCATGCCGAGAGGGTAGTGACTCTCGTAAATCAATCGCTGCAACTTTATAGTTGCTAACGACGAAAGCTACGCCCTAGCAGCCTAAGAGCTTGCTAGCGATTGCCACAGGGATGTCCGTAAACTTGTGATCGCAATCGTCATCTAGAACGGAATCGCCAGTGGAACGCGCTTGACGTGAAGCGGCTAAAAAGTATCAAGCTCGCCCAAATCTCCCTGCCCGTCGGGCCGACGAGGGTTAACTTAATAGACGACGCTATGCATGTAGACCCGAAGGAAGAGAGCTGACGGACGGGGGTTCAAATCCCCCCGCCTCCACCAAATACAAGTCCACGCAAGTCCAACGAAGTCCTCAAAGCCCTGTTAATCAGGGCTTTTTTGTATATACTCATTCCAACGACATCCAAAGAAATCTTGCTAAATCCAAGCAATTTGATGGTATCAATGATGGTATCAAGCGGCTAACCGTAAGCGATACCATCAATGCGCGAGTGTTTACTATGCAGAAGCTCACAGCTACAGCAGTCTCAAACGCCAAACCTGAAACTAAAATCTACAACCTGAGTGACGGGGGCGGCTTGTACTTGTTGGTGAAGCCTAACGGGACCAAGGCTTGGAGGTTTAACTATCGCTTTAATGGAAAACAGAAAACACTGGCTATCGGTGTTTTCCCGGATGTAAGTCTTAAAGCAGCGCGCGAAAAACATAAAGAGGCAAGAGAAAATCTAGCGAATGACATAGACCCTAGCTCTCAAAAAAAGGCCATGAAAGCTGCCAACCAGAGCGAATCTGCAAGCAACTTCGAGGTAGTCGCAAGAGAATGGGCTAAGACTCGCGGCAAAAAGGCAGTTAGTACGGAGAAACGACAGCAAGCTTTGTTGAAGAAAGACCTCTTCCCGTATCTTGGTAATCGCCCTATCGCTGATATCAACACACCCGAAGTACTCAAGGTACTCCGTAAAATAGAGACCAGAGGGGCGATTGAAACAGCGCACAGAGCAAAGCGACTACTAGGCCAGATATTTCGTTATGCGATAGTGACCGGTCGAGCCGAACGAGACCCCAGCGTCGACCTAAAAGATGCGCTCGCTCAGCCTGCGAAAACACACTTCAAATCTATTACTGAACCTGCTGAGGTAGGGCCTCTAATATCAGCAATCAACAACTACCAAGCTACTCCCGTCGTGATGGCGGCTCTAAGGCTTACTCCACTGCTCTTCTGCCGCCCGGGCGAACTTCGCCATCTCGAGTGGCAAGAGGTTAATTTCGATGAAGCGAGGATCGAATTACCTGCCTCGAAAATGAAAACGAAAGAGCCGCATATCATTCCACTTGCGACACAAGCGATGGAGATATTAAAAGAGCTACAACTAATCACTGGCAGAAGTAAGTTTGTTTTTCCTAGCGCTCGAGGTAATAGCCGCCCCCTATCAGAAAACGGAGTGAGAACGGCGCTTCGCACGCTCGGATATACGAATGAACAGATTTCACCACATGGCTTTAGAGCAATGGCCAGAACCATTCTTGATGAAATCCTCAACTTCCCAGTCGATTGGATAGAACACCAGCTGGCCCATTCGGTTAAAGATGCCAACGGTAGAGCTTATAACCGCACCAAACATCTCGAACAGCGGCGAGGCATGATGCAAAAATGGGCTGATTACTTGGATGAATTAGCTTCATCAGGTACCAAAAGGGGGTGCCAGTCTTGACGAGCAAATGGAACCTGAGCGATATAGAAAAGCAGAATTTACGAGCCTTATTACCGAAAATTAGCGACAAGAATTTTGGTGAATTTACTCAGTTAGTTAATAAGCTGGTCAGTATTCAGTTACGGATATCTCCAGATGAAGATAGCAGGCCTCTGACTCCGGGAGAATTACAGAAGGAGCTTAAAAAGACTAAAGCTCACTTCGACAAAGCAGTTGCCGGCATGGAATATTTATATGAACGAGGGATTTCCCCATCGCTCTTTGATCAACATTACTTAATTGCAAACAAACGTCACCCTGAAAAAGCAGCTAAAGGTGATCTCCTAGATAAGCCCCATGTATCTAGCTCATATGTTGAGCAAATCACCAGATCTCTCTCCTACAGCATGGAGGGCTTTGCAGCAAGCTGTGAGCCGAAAGGCGGGAGAAATAAAGACAAACGATTCCATGTTCTCATCATTGAAATAGCCAATTTCTTTAAACTATACCTGCCTAATTCCGCAATCAGTAAGTACCCTAATACTTATTTCTCTAGGGTCGTTACCTATATCTTGACGGATGTTTTAGATGAGCGTTATTCCGAATACAAAGGCCCTGAAGATCCTGAGCGTCGGATTGAGGACGCTCTAAAAGAATTTCACGCACGCGTGAATTGAAAGGGACAAAATAAGGTTTTTTTCTTAGGTTTTGCCTTTTATAGCTTTCGAATAGATTGATTAGCCTAACAGCTCCTAATAACAGTAAGGAGTTCCTAGCAATGTCTAATCAGACCATCAATCTAAGAATAGAGCGCAGGCAAGACGTTCTCAACAAGATAAGATTCTCCCGCTCCACACTCTACTCTCGAATTCAACAAGGCCTATTCGTGCCACCTGTGTCCTTGGGTCGAAGATCTGTGGGATGGCTTGAGCATGAAACAGATATGGTCCTCAGAGGTCTTGTTAGCGGAAAGACTGATTTAGAGATAAAGGAGTTGGTCCTAGAGGTTATAGCTCTTAGAGCCAATCTCTGTGATCAGAGTACTCTTCAGAACGCACATTTCCTCAATTTTTCGCCCCGAGCGGAGGGAATGCTATGAGCCTCCGAAAAGCTATAAATGAAAAATGCAAAGATTGCATTTACGACCCTATCGGCGGAAACGGAACGTGGTTGAAGCAAGTGGCAGACTGCGCTGCTTTTACCTGCCCTCTTCACACCGTTAGACCAACCCCTAGGGATAGGTCAATTAAAGAGGAGTCGTTGATTCTAGCGCGAGAACGCGGCCAATTTGACCCCAAATCCGATAGCTTTGGACATAGGCAGTGAGCAAGGCGCTCAAATATCTTAAAACTAAGAAAGGTCGTTTTGTTGGCATCGATTATGATGTTGCTAAAAGTAAACCCTTTGCTGAACTGAAAGCACCGGAAGTAAAATTGTTGTTCGATCTAATGCTCCAATACAACGGCCGTAACAATGGTAGGCTCTCTCCATGCCATACGTTGATGAAGGAACGCGGATGGGCAAAATCATCACTCTATAGAGCGTTTAGCAATTTGCAACATACTGGCTTTGTCGTGGTGACTAGACAGGGTACAAAGATACGAGGAATGGCAACGCTAGTTGCAGTAACTTGGGAACGGATTGACGAGCCATGCAATGAGATTGAATACGACGGAGGCATCGAATCCAGTCACCTACCGTTAAGCTATTGGTCCAAGGCAAAATCTAGCTGGAAACATCAGCCGAGAATTAAGAAACAACAAAAATCAACGCTCTCCAATATGGAGAATTAAAAGGTGATTACTCCTCCCATTTGGAACTGTTACAAACAGGTGTAGGGAGTTAGTGGTCCTATATGGAGTAGTAAAGCGGTGAATTCGTGAGTTTCTAGTCCCATATTGGAGAGTCTTATATATAACCATACACCAGAGGGATTATTGCCCTGCAGACTCAAGGTGAACACAAACCCTACTCTGCATCTCCAAGTCCTAATCAGGCTCCCTAACGGGGTCTATATTAATAATGAATTTATTACCAAAGAAGGCACTCAATGGAAATAGTAAAAGGTGGTAGGCCGGTCAAGGTATTAACTGAAACAGATGTTACTAAGTTGGAGGCTCTAGCTTGCGTATTAACTAAGTCTCAAGTGGCTGATTACTTTGGCATGACGGAGAAAACACTAAGAGCTGTAGAGGAGCGGCAGCAAGAGGGCGGGCGGCACTAATGAAGCCGCTTTTGGACTTGGTGATGCGGGTATCCAGCGTGAAAGAGTTGGAACAGATAATCCAGCAATGGACAATGCCAATCCAGAATTGGGGCCGAGATTGAAGGGCAAGCCGTATCGACCAGAGAAAGTGAAGGAGGGCTTAAGGCTCAGATTGCAGAAGGCCAAGGACAGCAAGCCCAAGAGTTAGTCGATGACCTATTTGTCATGGGTAGATTGGTTACACTTTTATTCAAGAATTATAGTTTTGCTGTCGCTACCGAAACGCCGAGCCGTGAATGACCCTTGGGGTATAAGTCCTTATAGTACCTTTACCCCCTCCATAGGACAGAGCTGGCATCACCTAGCAGACCGGACGGCAGCATCAAGATGCTTGCGCAAGCGCGTACCGAAGCCCAGGCGGTGTGAAAGTCCCCGCGCATACTGGCTCTTCTATAGATTCCTGTTGAGATGAATACAATTCGTACTTTGCTCTTTTATCCAGCATTTTCATCCAGTAGTTGGTGCGGCAGCTCGTCCCGGAGGAGCCTGAATACCAATGCCGTCCAAGATCAAAACTATCTCTTAACTCCGTATCCATTTCAGTACGAAGTAATTGGTTAGTCTGAAATCTTTTGTGATCCGCTATATTTATCGCTATTTTAGACATAAAAAAACCCCCAGTTGGCTATCCAATGGAGGCTGACGCTGTCGTTGCCTTACGGCCACATTCCCTTTCGTGGCACTAATCATCTGTGAAAATGCTACCTATTTAGCTTGCAGGGAATCTAGAAACTTTAAAACATCAGCCGCCGTGAGCGTTGGGTTTTCTTCCATCGGAATATGGCCCAGATCAGGATAGATAATCGTCACTGTATTAGGCATATTTTTTTCAAACAGGGGCGCTACTGACACAGGTATCACCGCATCTTGTCCTCCCCACATAATCAATGTGGGCTGAGTAAGAGCACTAAAATCGGTTAGCTGATCCGAGTCGCCATAGGATCCTGTTCGACTTAATATTGCAGTGCGCGTTCCCTCTCGCATAATGAGTTCGTAGTAACGCTCGATCAGTTGCTCATCAACCACAGGAGAATCGTTATAAGCAGATCTTAGCCCTTGTCCGATTAACGATGCAGGGTCTAAATAGCGGGCGATAGCGCGAAACCATTCTTGTTGCAGTAGCGCGAATGCTGCGGGGGCCTCTCTGTCATACTCGGTGCCGCCTTCTTCGTCTATGTTAATGCTCGAACTCTGCCAACTCCTTGGCGCTACAGAGTCGACAAGTATCATCGCAGACACACGCTCGGGGTGTTCGAGCGCGTAGCGCCAAGTTGCGCCTCCACCCATGGAATTCCCACCCAGCACGAAGTCTTTCAGACCAGCCGCATTAGCAACCGCATCGATGGTCTGAGTAAAAACGTCACCCCCGTATTCGCCGCTAGGCACCTGACCTGTGAGCCCGTGCGCTGGGAGGTCTAGAGTGACTATTCGGTACTTCTGGCCCAGGATACTTACCCACGGCTCCCAAGTGTGTAGCGATGCCATCGCCCCGTGTACGAGCACCACTGGCAGGCCGCTAGCATTGCCCTGGTCGCGATAGTGCACGCGACTACCGTTTTCCATGATGAGAAATTCAGATTCAGAATTACTATATTTCGCATCTACTACTGACGCCGGCAAGTCACCTTCGAATAAGAAAATTGCCGCTACAACAGCTAATATGATGAGCATACCTAATAAGCCTTTACCAATTTTAATACTTCATTCTCCCAAAGTAAGTGACTCACGCGTCGCCTTTTCAAACGTGTTTGTACGCATCGTCTCTTTCACGTATCTGTTCTTCCCCGAACTCCCAAATGTTATCCTGCCTACAGTCTTGCTGTTCCAAGGTATATGCACTGTCTAGGTTGTACCACGCACCCCATAACGGCGTTGGAGTCACTAATGAAGCGCACCACACTGAAACGAACGCCAATGTGTTGTTTGAATAGGGCCTAGTCACGTAAATTTAAATCGTTCGTCCACAATAGTATGTATAAAGGTTAGATGGAAACATTCTGACTTATCGGGGTGTGCCCCTAGGGCGGAGCGTTCGCCCAGCTGTTTTAGGACCGCTTATCAGGCCTATCTTTCGGCCTAACATCTCAAGCTCGTAAAGCTCTGCCATCTTAGACTTCTATAAGCTCGTTTTTAGCGTGATTGATCATTTCAAATCGATTACAAACCAATCGATGCGGGCCCATTAGTCTTAGCTAAGTGCAGGTCGGACAATCTTTCACTGCCGGTTAGGAACATGGCCCAGCGTAACTGCTCCTCAAGTACTGAAATTTTTTCGATAACAGCCTCGGTGGATATTAGTGCTGATGCTAAAAATGGCTGAGCTATCGCAGTCATTTCCGCGCCCAATCGAATACAGCGAGCGATATCTAACCCATTGCGAACACCTCCGGAGCCAATCAGCCTCAAAGTTGGGCATGCGGCGTGCACTGCGGGTAGTATTTCAACTGTATCCATACCCCAATCAATAAATGGGCCAGCAACTTCCCTCTCCCATGCAGATCCATTGCGATCTAATTCAATACTCGCCCAGTTAGTGCCACCGCGGCCGGCGACTTCGATCCATTTTATGCCCGCACCCATTAATTTTTTGGCACTGGTCGGACCTATTCCAGCACCGACTTCTTTGACGATCACCGGCACACTAAGATTGGCGGCACAGTGCTGAATGGCTTCTAGTACTTTATTCCAATCACGATCCCCATTTGGCTGGATGAGCTCCTGCAACGGGTTTAAATGGATCACGAGCGCATTGGCTTCTATGGCATCTACAGCTCGCCGAGCTAAGTCCAAACCGTGGTGTTGCAATTGAGTGGCGCCTAAGTTGCCAAGTAAAATAGCGGTGGGAGCGCAGCGCCTTGCTGATTGCGGCATTCCGCTCTCAAGGGCGGCTCTCTGAGAGCCTACAGCCATGGGAATATTGCAGGCCTGAGCTGCCTCCGCAAGATGGTTATTGATAAGCTCTCCGTTATTGCAGCCGCCAGTCATCGCGCCGATTAAAAAAGGCGCCGCAACCGGCCGCTCCAAAAAATCACTGTCGAGCTTTATATCTTGCAGCGACATCTGCGGCAAGGGGTTGGGTTCAAAGCGAAGGCGATCAAAACCAGAACCTTGAGCGGCCTGGTGCTTGGCCTTCGAGGCAAGGGCAATATGGTCCGCTTTGCGGCTATTGATATCGGTCATGGCAGCTCTTCTCTGAGATGGTATTTCCTGTCGGCATAATCGACTAACAGCATATGGGGAAGAGTGAGTGCTGCTAAGCCAATAAAAGTAAGCTTAACTAACGCTGCAGTAGAGGGCGTCTGGAAATAATAGAAAATAAGCCCCGCGGTAAGCCAAGACACAACTGTGTACATAGCCGCCTCAACGACACTCCGACGGCGCTCATTTATCCCTAAGCTTTGCCACAAGCGCAGCATATGGCCACGGCTATGCCAAAAACAAAAATACACAGCAAAGCTGACTAATGGAGGCAATACGATAGCTAGGCCCACAAAACCTAATAGACTGACTAATGATCTGCGATATTGGGGCTGCTTAAAAGCATAGAAACAATAGACTATTAGGATGAGGAGCCACGGTAAAAATAGACTGATAAGGCCGTTCAATAATAGGCTCGCATTCTCTGCACCGACCAAAATTACAAAAATGGGCTCAACTAAAGCCGGCTGGAGGCTAGGAATAACTATAGGCACTAAGCCGCCATGAGCAATCCATGGCAAGCTATCGGTGCCGACAGAGGCGATATCACTTCCACCAAAATGCAGAGCCGATATGAGAAGGAACACTCCAAGACCTGCGAGTGGAAATAACCACCAAAGAACTGCAGTTAGGGCGGCAAGGATGGTGTAAGCAAGATGAAAACCTAACCACGACACAAGCCCTGGTGGCCAGCCAATACGCCGCGCAACCGCGCCATCCATCCCTCCATGGGGCACACCCAGGAGTAAAATGGCGCCAATAGCGAGCAACTCCCAGCTAGTCATAAGCGCAACACCTGTTTTAAAAATGGTGCTTTAGGCATTGCTAATACGACCTTGACCCAGTCAAAAACCGTCGCAGAGCCAAGCATAAAGCGCGCAAAACCATCAGCATCTAATGCCTTGGCAGTGCGCATCATAATAGATACTCCTAATTCAGGGTGCGCCAGCAGTACACCAGTAAATATCTTGTCCATAATGTTTAGTAAAGGCGAAATCGGTGGAGGAACCGAGTAATGGCCTCGACTAATGCCCGCCGCTAATTTACTAATCTGCGACTGAATCCCCGAAAATGCATATCCCGAAGAGAGCCGCGCTGCTCCGCTCGCAGCTCCAATAGCTGCTATATCTTCGTCAAGCGGGGCTACCGATTGCATGGGTATGATTCCCATTTCCTCGCCCACTATTTCTTCTATTACAATATTCTGCTCTTGGAGCCATTTATTAATCGCCTGCCGATACCACTTTTTGTCCTCCAAACTAACAGAAATCATTGTCGACTCGACTAATAGACGTCGATCAGAAAAGGGCAGAACATAGATAAAATGCAGACCACGGGATTGATCCACCCGAAAATCCATCAAGGTGACAATATGTGGGTTACTGATCGGTGCTTTGGTACGAATGTCCCAGCCTAAGAAATGCTGCTTTAAGCCTCCCTCGGCAATTTTTGGCGGCCGACTGTCATAGATTTTTGCAGACTTGTAGTCTTGACCCGCAGCCGTGAATGTCCCGCCTAACCCATTGGCACGAATATTTTCTGCTCGAGCACGAATTAGATCAACTCCCTCCGCGAGAGCGCTCTCACACTGAGCCAAATAGTCAGCCGATCTTAGGCTTGTATAAAGGTACTTCTCACTGCGGTGAAGAATTTCAGTCTGGTGATCAATCAGCCGCCACTGCTGCCAGCTTCCTTTAGTCGCCTCCTTAAATTTTTTTTGTTGTACGCTATCGGCCCAGAACGCCCAACTGCAATCACGTTCGATAGGTGTATGCGGCTCTACTACTACAGCACGGACATTATCTAGATAAGCGGCGAGTGTGATACCCGCACTGCCACCACCAATAATAGCAATATCGATCTCAGTAGTTTTATTTACATTATTTTTAAGAGACGACACCCGCTAACCCTTTAAGATCTCGATGCAAGTGTTGGTTATGGATTAGCATTGTTGCCGGCCTTAGGTCTAAAAGGCTGCGCAAAGTCAGCCATACTTTCTCTGATGCAGGAACATAAACTCTACCGTCCCACCAACATAGGTGTCGACGCTGGAGTAAAACGCCAATCTGACGGTAGACGCGAAGGGCTACAGTAATAGAAAATCGCGATCGAAATGGTAGCAGCCTAATACCAACTAGAGCACTGCCATAATAGTCTTCAGCGAGGTCGAGCACCCTTTCTATGGCGTTAGCGACCGGGGCACGACAAGTGACATTCGACGCGGAAATTTTTGAAGCGGGTACATTGATCCAACTGGACGGCAAATAACGCCGCTCCATCTTGGCATCTTCCAGCACGTCTCGCGCGATATTGGTTAGCTGCATGGCAATACCAAGGTCAATGGCAAAGCTGTCTGCTCGTTGATCTTTGCAGTTGAGAATTCGACACATCATGAGACCCACGGTCCCCGCTACGGCGTGACAATAACGTAGCAACTCTGCTTCACTATTAAACGCAACCACAGTCTGATCGCTCAGCATGCCGTCGATCAATTCTCTCGCTGCGATAAGCGGAATATCGTTTTCTGAGGCGAGCTGCAAGAAGGATTCGATTTCGGGACCAGCGGCCACGCTATGTCCCTTTAAGC
>Ga0307985_10000619_pt1 | contig 20646 bp, 19 predicted proteins | sample EllFjometageno80_FD_203155 | JGI IMG/M metagenome (GOLD analysis project Ga0307985, IMG submission 203155) | Marine microbial communities from Ellis Fjord, Antarctic Ocean - #80 | ecosystem: Environmental > Aquatic > Marine > Unclassified | place: Southern Ocean | collected 2014-10-09 | reverse complement strand
CCCTGTTAGAAAGCAACGCTTTGAATGCCACTACTGGTCACTGATGCATACCTACGGCGTATCACTTCAACTAGTTGATTCGGTTGACGAAGTTATGCTGGGTGGTGATCACCCTATCGTTGTGGTTGAAGAAGAACGGGATGGGGTTGAATCCGTAGAGTTAATTAGGTTTACACATCCTAAAAACGCAATGTACATAGTCGGCAACAGCGAGTATCGCTGGCCTAGTGACCACTTCGACGCAGACTTTCGAGTACACGTAAAAACCCCAAAGCCCGACCACCCACTATACGGCGATCAGGTACTAGCAATTGTGCTAAATGACCAAGAGAATAAACAATGAATCCTTTAGATAGTTTTACAGTAATCGCAACCGATGCCGCAAGAGCAACACTAACACTTGAGTGGGTATCTTCAACCAACTCTGAATTAAAGTTAGTACGTGACCACAGAATTCCACTGGAAGCAGAGGAAGATAATTGGACGGAAGCGGAATTACGAGCGCACTTCGCAACAGAACTTTTAGCTGGTACTGCTATCCCTGAATGGGCGAAGGCAGAAGAAGCCGCTGAGAATATTAATAGAGTTAAGCAGGTTTACGGACAATTATAGGACACCCAACATGATAGTTTACGATACTTTTAAAGTAGTAGAGACAGATGAAGCGCAAGGTGAAATGGTACTGGAGTGGTCTGCATCGAATACTCCTAATATAAAGCTACTTATGAACCACAGAGTCCCACCCGAATCAGCGGAAAACAACTGGACTGAAGAACAGTTTAGAACGTACTTCGTGCTTGAAGTTGAAGACGCACCTGCAATACCAGCGTGGGCAATAGCCGAAGAAGATGTATATCAAAATCGAATGTACTTAGAGAGTAAAGGCAGGTGGCCTGAATGAAAATAGACGCTAAACGTACCAAGGTTTCTCAAGAATACGTTACTATCATTGGGTTTTACCCACTGGCTGAAGTAAACACAGATAGAGACAGAGTAAGGTATGAAACTCATTATGGCACACTATCCTATTCATACAATATAGGAAGTCAGGTTGTGTTTGAGCCAGAAGAGGCAATAATTACAGGGGATCGTGCGATAGTTGTAATTGAAGAATATATCGAGGGTGTTGTTGACTCTGTAGAGCTTGGTGATTTTGAACACCCAAAAAACGCAATATACATCTCAGGCTGTAGTAGATATAGCCATCCTAGTAACTACTTTACTAACTTCACCCACAAGGTACACATAGCTACTCGTTACCCAGAGTACCCTTTGTATGGAGATCAGGTTTTGGCAATGGCTATTTACGACAGAGTAAATAAACAAAGATAATGATGACCAAATCTGAAGTTGCGGATTTTCTGCAAGGTTCCACCTACGGTGCAGAAGTAGACTTTGGAAGTGCAGATAGACGGCTAGAAATGCCAGAGGGAAATACTTGGTGTGGTATTGAAGACTACGGTTCTGCGCCTTGCGGTATTAATATTGATCCACTACTCAAATACAATATGTTTGGTGGTGAGTTGCAAACTAAAGCATGTGATTCAGAAAGCGAATTACTGAAAGTAATATTAGATGTTGCGGAAGCAGTCATTCCTACTTACAAACTGCCTACGAATCGCGGCACAATACATACACACATGCGTATACCTCAGTTACTTGAGCGTCCTGATGTCCTTAAGCACCTTATTGAGTATGGTCAGAGGCGGGATCACTCAATACTCCGATGGGTAAATATAGTTGATAAGCCCGACTTCGCAGCCATGCCAACCGCAAAGCAGCGGGAGTATTACAATTGGCACTACGAATGTTTCACGAATGTTTATACATATCCGTATCACTCAGTAGCCGTACAGCGAATGATGGGTAGTGACTTAACATCTGTAAACAGCATGGTGTCTGCACTGCACGGAGGTGTAACTAACCAAAAGGCTTTTGGATTCGCTGACAGAACTAAGTGTCGTCCAGCAATTAACTACAGCCACCTCCCAACTTTAGGCACAATTGAATTCAGATGCTTTAACTCCACACTCAATGTCGAACACTTAACCAACATACTTAACTTCTCTCGTGAGTACATAACCGCAGCACTATTAGATGACCCTGAACCTGAAAAGATATTCAAAGGTAGGGAGTACGCAGATAATAGTATGTGGGGGTCAGCAAAAGAAGATAACCAAGTACGAGAAAATAAAGCTAATACTTGTATTTACGTAAATGATTTTAGAACTATAAGGAAAACAACAATTCGCTATATTGCGTTACTTCTCATTAACAAAAAACTTACAATAAAAGATTTAAACTACCCAAAATATTGGATTGACAAAGGATTCCAGTAGTGGCAAAACCAGAAGATAAAGTAAAGTTTGCTGGCAAGAATGCATTTGGTCAATCGTGTTTCCAGTACATGCCTGATGGTAAACGCTACTGCGGTAACAAAGCTCGTGAGCGAGCCATCAAACAAGGATACGCGAAACAAAATAGTGTAAATAAACTCCTAGACGGGACGATATCTTCTTAACTCCCCTGTAACTTCTCAGTCACCTATGAAAAGACTAATCGATACAATTAAACCAAGCGAGGCTGTGAAGTCTCTCGAAGAACTCAAGGGGTCGTTAGCTTGGGAATTGATTGAAGAATCCCTTATGCACGACTCCAATAAAGCAGTCGATGATATGGGGTCTGATCCCAAAATGACTGATCGAGAAATACACTTCCGGCGTGGAGCAATCCACGCATCTCGTAATTTTAAGAATGTTCCAGAGGTGCTACTCCGTTTCTTCTTAAATCAACAAGCCCTGCAAAAGTCAGACGCAGCAGGTGCAGCTCTCACAGGAAATATTAAATGAATCCACAAGACCCAGCACAAAAAGCTCAAGCAATGGCAGCCATGTCTGGTGCTAAACTTGGCCCTGATCCAGCCATGCAGCAAGCGCCTCCAGCTCCAATAGAAGGCCCACCTCCTGTTATTGATCAAGCGACCACAAAGGGCGCACCAACAACCGAAGCTGACAACGCCCAACTACCGCCAATTATGTACAAGGTTAAGTTCGGTGAAGACGATGAGCGTGAGCTATCTGAGAAGCAAATCACAGGCACATTTGAACGCTATGGCCAGATGAATGAAATGAATTCAGCCATGCGACCTATCCTTGATTTAGCCAATGGCGCAATGAAGGCAAATCCTGGCCTCACGCCTGAGAAGTTCGCTAAGTCTTTAATAGCAATGGCTAATCAACACAACCCTAAAATGGGTGGCGAAGATCAACGACCAAACAAGCACGTTGATCAAAAGCCTCAGCAAGCAGAAGATATCTCGAAGCAGTTCGAAGCATGGGAAAAGGACAATGCAGCGTCATTACCACCTATGTACAAGGAAATGCTTGAGGGTAATAAGAACACTGGAAGCCAAATGAACCAGATGATGCAGATGATGCAACAGGTTCTTGGTCGCTCACAAGGTATGCTCGACGCAGGTAAGGGTGCAGCAGAACAGGCTGGACAACAAAATGTATCTAACTCAAAGCAGCGTGTAGCAAACAACCTTTCACGAGTGCAGCAAAAACTAGGTCTACCAGACGAAGCTGAAAACGATTTTATGATGTTCGCATCAGAGCGTGGCTACACAATGGAAGACTTTCTTGATCCCGTCCTCACCATGCGTGTCGCTCAGGACTTCAAGAATGGTACGCAAACAGGTGAAGTAGATCGACTACGTGATGTTCAAACTCGCCGTCAATCATTTACTGGTACGCCACCACAACAACCATCAGGCGGAATGAGCGCAGCTCCAGCCGCAGCCGCAGGTAACGCACCACTCGACGCAATGCTTAGTCGTAAATTCGCGGAATAATTTACTCATCGGACTTCCCTAAGTCCAACTCCTCTTAGCCCTGCCCAATAAGCAGGGCTTTTTTTATGACGGGACGATTAATTTATACCCGACCCTTACACTTCAACCATACCAGAAGTCATATCTAGCTTAAACGGTGTCGAGACTATCCACCCAAGCCATGAGAAGGACAGAAGGTTCCTTGCGAAGCAAATGCCGCAAAGACCAGTTTATCTTTTCTTAACTCTCATTTTCGAGGAATTTTGTTATGCCTGTATCAGGAATACAAGGTCTTCGCGGCACTGGAACTTTTAGTACCGACTTTAGACCTACGAACTATCGCGAGATGTTCACACTTTTAGAACCTAACGGCGATGCACCATTAAACGCATTGTTGTCTATGACTTCTTCCGAATCATCTGATGATCCTAAATTCAACAATTTTCGTGACGAGCTACCTGAGCGCGTTATGCAAGTCAACGGCGCTATTTCTAGCACCGCTGGCACTGTCCAAGCAATTACTTTGGACTCAAGCGCAGAAAACTTGTTTGCAATTGCAGGATCAATCTTAGTCAACTCCGCAACTGGCGAGGTTATGCATGTAACCACTACAGCAACAGCAACTACTGTATCAGTACAACGTAACATCGGTGGCACAGCACACGCCATTCTTGATAACGCCGTACTTTATGTAGCTGGCTTTGCAGCAGCGGAAGGCGCGGATACACCTGAGCCTATCTCGTTTGACTCAACCGTAGCATATAACGTGACGCAAATTTTCCGTACTGCGTTCTCTGTCTCACGTACTTTGAAGAATTCACATCTTCGTACTGGCGACAAAGAAACAGAGTCAATGGAAAAAGCGCTCAAGCTGCATATGAGTGACATTGAACGAGCTATGTTATTTGGTGTTAAGCACGTTGAAAATCCAACCACCTCTTCACCCACTCGCTTTACTGGCGGCGTGACTAACGAGATCACTGGCGTTTACAACGTAGCTGCTTCAGAGATTAATGCTGTAGCAAGCACTATGACGGAAAAAGAATTTGATAACTTCTTAATCGAGACTGTATTCGCATACGGATCGAAAGAGAAAATCTTCTTCTGTGGCGCTAAAATCGCTGGCCATCTGCAAGCCATTGGTAAAAACCGTTGGTCTCCTACGCAAGTAGAAGGATCGTACGGTGTGAACTTCGTTCGCTACCAGACTTTCGCAGGTGATCTGTTGGTTCACGTTCACCCACAGTTCCGTCAAATACCAGCAATGAACAGCGCTGCTGTCATTCTTGACTTCCCATTCCTCAAGTACCGCTATTTGGATTCGTCCGATACGCAAATCTTGATGGATCGTCAAGGTAATGGCGAAGATCGCAAGAAGCACGAGTACCTTACTGAATGTGGTCTTGAATTAACTCAAGACAAAGTACATCAGTACATCAAAGGCTGGACTACTTTAGGTTAAGCCCGTCGAGGCTCCCATAACGGGAGCCTCATTTTTTATTAAGAGACACGCATGTCAACTATAAAGAAAGCAGCACCAATAAAAGTAGCTCCAAAAGCAGTAGAACCCGTATCAAAATATGTGATCTACCGGAGCCGTCAGGAAGAAGGTGTTGAGTTTAAAATACGAGGCATACGCGCAACACAGTCTCACGAACACGGTGGCCACTTAGAGTGGAAAGTCCCTGCCGATATAGCTGATTTATTTGATATGAACTACCACGTAATGCGTGGTCGAGTGGCGCGTGTATAACGATGCCATCTATTCTCCCAACTATATCAGACGATTATTCACCTCTTCGTGAATTAATTAAACGCGCTATACGCCGATTTGGTGATTTCTCAGCAGCGTCTATTGATGGTGATGTTGAACTCATGTTCATTGAATTTGCTAATCAAATAGTTGATGACTACACCGAACACCCTTATTACGATGGACGCGCAAACGTCAGTTACTACACCAGTGCAGACGAGCGACGCGCAATCCAAGACCCAATTATACTTTCTGGCTTAATAGCTCATTACAGTTTTCAACAAGCATCTGAGAAGACTCAAGGCTATCAAGCACTCTATTACAAAACTCTAAATCAATTAACGTGGAAAGCCCTCAACGGCAACACACCAATTGAAATAAGACCGACCGATGGCGGTTCCAATCTATCCAAGTCATACATAACAAATGTTACTAATGGCTTGAAGAAAAAACCAACCGTCTAATGGCTAGTACACGATCCAACCCAGCCGTATCAATAAAGCCACAGATAATCTCAAACTTTATTGGCGTTGATTCAAGTGCAGACGTAACCGCACAAGATCGAAGTGACGCCCAAAGCCTAGATATTTGTAACAATGCTTATTGTGATTGGCGTGGTCAGATCACTCGTAACCCTGCTGCATTATTGGCGATCGATGAAACCCATCCGGTTACACACATTAGGTTTTATACCTCTAATGAAGACGTTGCTAATGTCGTTTACGCTGTAGACAATGGCGATTCAGTAACACTTAAGTCAGATGCTAAACACGAACTCAATGATGCTTACAGCGCAGGTTCAGTCGTTAGCTCTACTGTATTCAATGACAAAGTACACTTAACCTCTCAGACAGGTTTTGTTTATTCTTACAATGGCCTTACATACACAAAAAACACATCCAGCTCTATTGCTTTATTGTCACCAAAATACATTGCATCAGTTCAGCGTAGGCTTTGCGTAGCAGGGCTTATCGGCAAGAGAACCGCAGTCCAACTTTCTCGTGTAGATTCAAGTTCGGTATTTCCTGACGATGAATCATCAATCGATGAAAATGTACTACGCGCAGGTCAGATAGATATCGGAAACCTTATCGGTACTGCTGATGAGATTAAAGGTATCTCCGCGTTCGAGCAGCGCTCTCTTGCAATATTTACTCGGAACAAATGCATTGTCTACACAATTGATCCAGACATCGATCAATGGATTATTGATAGCCGCACAAACATTAATATTGGAACCATCTCACACAACACAATCAAGCAAGCAGGAACAGACCTTTTATTCTGCTCTGAGCGTGGCATCCATACAATCGCACGATCACGAGACAACGGTATTTTAGTATTTGCAAGCGTACTATCAGCCAGCATCGATCTAACGTATCGAGCCTTAATAAAGCAGGTTAAAAACAAAGAAGCAATCAGCGCGGTATGGGAGCCTGAAACCTCTCAGTACCATGTCTTTTTTCCAATCACTTCTACGATCTCAAAAAGGCTGACGCTGACTCTAACATCAGCAGAGACTAATCCTAACCGATGGTCAACGGGCGATTATTTAAACGCTTCATGTGGAGACTCTATCGGAGACCGCACCGTCCTTGGTTGTCGTGGTGGCGTGTATGAAGTATTCGATGTTGAGGATAACAATAAGAATCTCGCTGACAACGTGATGACTATTAAAACGCCTATCCTTTGGCACGGATCGATGACCCAAGACAAGTCAACTCACTCATTCTTCATTCATGCATCCGGTAAGGGTGACATTCTTGTAGAAATTTTCAACGAGAAAGATCAATTGCTATCCGCTTTTCCTCTTGAGATTGAAGATGATAGTGATGGTTCTTTTCCTAACAACCCAATTAATCGTCAGTACGACCGCAAGTTTGAAGTCATTTATCGTGGCCTTCGAGTGAAGCTGACTTCCCAAGGCAAAGGTCTGGTACGCGTAAGCGCTATCGGATTTAACGTGAGAAAATAGAATGAGCAGATTACGCCAGAACAACTCTCAGAATTACACTTCATCAGGCAACGTCAACGCTGAGTTTGAGAATGTAGTTCGATACCTTAATGCAGCCGAATACGGAAATAAAACCATCTCTGAATTGATGGCTTTATGTTTTGATTCTACTGGTACGTTCGATGCGAAAGTGCAATTACGCCTCGACGCTTCCTCTGGTATTCAATACCGATCTGGAACATACACTGGTACAGAAGAGGGCTGGACAACCGTAGTTCCTGTCGCAGACATACGCGGCACTACAGGGGTTAATTATGGGTCAATTGGCGAGCCAATCTTCAACTCAAGATTTCTATACACCGCTACTGGCGCTGTAACAGAGATAGATATTCCGCATGACACAACAAGCATACTAATGGTCTATAAAGACGGATTACTTCTTGCTGAAGGTTCAGGCGCAGATTACACCAAGGACAGCACTGACGGCACTACCTCAACAGGAAGCGTTACCTTTAATGTAGCGCTCGCTTCTGGGGATAACGTAACGGTCTTCAAAATTGAATCAGGTAGTGGTTATGATTTTAGACGGACAGATTCAACAACCAGTGGCGCACAAGCAAACTTTGGCTTTGTGTTTGATTCTAAAGACGCAATCCAAGTTTACAAAAACGGGATACTCCAGAGGGCTGGCGGCGGAAATGATTATGTATTGGACGACATTAATAACTTAATTATCTTTAACTCATCAGTTCCAACAGCCAATGATGTTTCTATTGTTGGTACTGGCCCTTCAGATTCAAGAGTCGTGACAGGCTTAATGACTGAGGCCACGTATACTGATATTAATGGCTACATCCCATATACAAAATTAGTTCTTACAGATAATCAAATTCCCACATCAAAGGTAAATGGACTAGCAACTACTCTGGCCGCAACACCCAGCATTGGAATTAGTGGATCAACACCTAGTCCTGCAACTCGCCTTTGGCTTGATACATCTACTAACCCGAATCAGTTAAAGTTCTACGATGGCGTTAATTATATAAGCGCTAACCCTGCGTCTTCTATCCCGACGTTTGATTCTAATTCTGCTTTGCAATACTTGAAAGTAGATGCAACTGGAACCGCATTAAGTTTCGCAGCTATCGATTTTTCTTCCCTAATTCCTGTCTCAACTAAGGCCGCGATCAACGGAGTAGCATCTCTCGATACCGCTGCAAAATTACCTGTGGCTCAACTACCAGCAGTCATTGCTTACGATAGTTATTTTTCATATACCCCTACCGTAGCCAACGTAACAGCCGCACCAATTAAACGAGTCTTCGGCCACTCAGTCACGCTAACTAAAGTAGCAATGCGCATTGACGCTGGCTCATGCACCGTACAGCTAACGGTAGGCGGCGTAGTGCAAGACTCAGCTATTGCACTCAGCACAACAGCCGAAGTTGTAACCGTGTTCGCTTCGCCTATCGAAGTTGTCGGTACATCAGCTTCCAAGCTCATTGGCTACACAGTCACTAATGCTACAAACGCAACCAATCTCGACATATCAATCGTGTCGCAGATTAAATCACAGTAGGAGAGGAATATGAACGGTAACGGCGGTAAAATCTAATGCGCGACGGATCAGGTGGTGGCCCTTCAGGTAGCCCTTCAAATGGTGGCGGCGGCGGTAATGTCGGCCCCGGTGGTCGTGGCCCCGGTGGTTATGGTCGTGGCAACAAGGGCAACAGTGGCAACAGTGGCAACAATGGTGGCTGCTGTTTCATAGCTGGCACAAAAGTAATCCGTAGTGATGGCTCTTATGATCTCATTGAGAACATTAAAATAGGTGATGAGCTTCTAGGTGAAGACGGTGAAAAGAATTCCGTAATCAAACTTGAACAGCCACCCTTGGCAGGTCGTAAATTATATCGTATCAATGATTCAGTTCCATTCGTAACCTCTGAGCATCCGTTTAGAGTTGACGATAAATGGAAGTCAATTGAACCAGAAATTACTAATACAGAACACGCAGGTCTTGACGCAGAGCAACTTGAGCTAGGTGATAAGATTACACGTATTGGCAACGGGCCTTTAGAAGTAGATGCTATCGTTGGCTACGGCGCAGACGAGCAAACTGTCTACAACTTCCAACTAGGCGGCAACAACACTTACTTCGCTGATGATTTCCTCGTCCATAATAAGATGGATAATGGCGATCCTAATAACCCAACACCTTACGTGCCACCTTGGAAAAACCCATACGGCAGCGAAGGTTTTGAATACACACCTTACGCATCAACCAATGACAGCGTGAATCAATTTCTAACAAACACCTACAATGTTGAAGGTGCTTATGAAGGAATGATTAACGCAGCTAATAAGATTAACTTCGATGCAAGTAAGAAATTATTTGACGATGGAATATCAAACAGGAAGGTTGTTGGTGGACGTCTTGATTCTCAGCTTGGAGATTTAAGTGCATACAACGATAAAGTTAATGCCTTTAACACTAACATTGGATCATACACTGACCAACTCAGAGGCACGTACGATCAGCTTGATGGTATTGATCTAAATGGTTTTGAAGACTTTCAATACGATGGGCCAAACTACAAAGACATAAGCACTGTTTTCCAATCAAAAGCCCCAGAGATTAAAGGCGTTATTAAAGATGCTTTTGGCAATGATGTGGATCTAAGTAGTTTTGATTCTGGCGCAGTAGACCTAACTGACTCAGGAGAAATGCGTGACTTGTACGGCCTTGTCCAAGGTCAACGCGACACTAATCAAAACCTTTACGACGCAGAGTTATTTCGTAACGATGCGTTTTCCCGTGAGTTTGATAGCGGCCTTACTAGCTACGACCGGAACTTTGGACGCGCAGACATCTACGGTAATGGCGTTCTCGATGACTTTAGTGATAACGCATATAACATGCGTGACAACTTAAATAGATATAGTTCAGACCTCGACTCGTTCGGAGACACGCTAACTGGATATGGTGAATCTCTGGATGGGATCGACACTCAGCTTGGTACAAGTCAAGGCTTGTACGATACGGAAAAAACTGCATTAGAAGACTTCTATAAAGGTATGGATACTGATTATCTTGATCGCGCTATCGAGTTTGATGACATAGGTATAGCTGATGGTGATCAGATTGAGTCATTCGATACTGGCATTAATTCCTTAGTTCAGACGCTCCGTGGATTTGATAATAAAATCAATGATGATAGTCAGCAGAATGATTATTTACGTCGCTTTTCTGGTCTTGATGATCAAGTGGATGGCCTACGTGATGATCGAAACAACGAGCTTGATCGAGTTGATGACTATAGAAGAATGTTTAAATCAGACCTTAATGGCATTCAGAGTGGTCTTGACGGCACAGGCATTTATGATGGCAACGCTATGTCAAGATTTGACGGCAGACTCAGTGATCTAACTAATAATGTTGAGGGCTTTCGGTCGGAGTTGACTCCAGATTTCGCAAGCATACTTTCAAATATTGGGCTTAGTCGTGACCAGCTAACCGGACTTCAAGATCAACGTACATCTGGAATTGGTGATATCCAATCCGAACTCGAAAGCCTACTGGCTTCTGGTCAAGGAATGGAACTCTACGATGAAGATGGTATAAATGAAACGATCGATGGCATGAACGCTCAAGGAACGGCGCTGTCACGATACTCCGGTAATGGCCTCGATGATGTACAAAACTACCTAACCACTTCCAGTGACGCAATGGGCGGCAGACTTGATGACCTGTCTGACTACCGTGGCGGCATCGAAACTAGGTCGCAAGAGTATCTTGACCAGCTAGGTGATATGCAGTTTTACAATCAAGAAAGTGTAGATTCTGCGTATGACCCTTACAACGAGCTAAATACAGAGCAAGAACTTTACGGCGCAACTCAAGCAAGAGATGAGATAGCTGGAATTCAAAACTACTTACAGGGCCAGACAGACCGTATATCGAGTTCGGCTGAATCTGTTGCTGCACGTAACGCAGCAGAGGCTCAGAACGTAGGTGATATGGGGGTTAATAATGATTATATAAACCGCCTATTTAGTTCAGGTGATTTGTCGCCAGAAGAATTTGCACTATTGATTAGTAAGGTTGGTGAAAAAGATAAGGTTCTTGCTCAACAATATCAAAATCAATACGGCGCTCAATACGCATAGGAGACTGATATGTGGGGATCTATAATAGGTGCTGGCCTTTCGCTTTACGGCAGTATGCAAGCCAAGAAGGGAGCTAGGGGCCAAGAACGAATGTCTATGGAGGAGCTTAAGTTCAAGCGAGAGCAAGCCGAAATAGACAACCTGTATCGAGAACGTGCGTACCAGCGATCAGAGCAAGGCTTTGAACGTGAAGACGAAATGTTCGATTACATGATGGGTTACAACAAAAAGAACGAGTTGGCAGCCCAAGAATATATGAACTACTCGCGTGATTTGGTTCAGAAAGATCAAAACTATCGTCAGCAAGAGCAAGACTACGAGAGATATAGGATCGGTAAAGCCGACACATTAGCCGCAGCAGAACGCGCTCGTGAGCTTGAGCAGTTTGCTAGAGATGAATCAACAAATGCACAAGAGCGCCAGCTTGCGCTAGATGAACTTGAGTACGTACGTCAGATCGCCGCAGGTGAGAGAGACTACGACGTTAAGCGTTTTGAAGAAGATCAGATGCGTAGCGAGCTTGAGTATCAAAAGCGCGTCAACGATTACGAAACTCAAATGGGTATGGCGGACAAAGAGCGTCAGCTTGAGATTGATCGTCAGACAAAGATTCTTGGCCAAGCCAATACTTTATCGAGAGAAATCGAGGATACCGTCTACTCATTTGGAGACCTTGAGCGCGTCAAGCGTTATGGCGAAGATGATGTAGATCAGTTTGCAAATGAATTCTACACGGGCTATCTCGAAGATGCTGATCGTGCAGCCGATAGACTCTCATCCGTCAACGAGGCAGACCTAATTCGTAGAGGTGTAGATGACTCAACAACAGGCGATAGCTCTCGTCGTCGTTTACTTCAAGAGCAATTAACGCCGCTGTACAACAACGCCCGTATACAAGCCAGACAAGATGGCATGGGCTATGTAAATAACTTACAGAACAATGAAATTAATGCGTTTAATGCAGACGTATCATCTCGTGCTGCGGCTATTGAAGAGAAGATCAGAGGTAAGGAAGGTCTATTGCAAGTTATGCAGAACATGAATAACCCTGTCAGCGCACAAACAAACGGTTGGGCTAATCTCGGCTCGGCAAGCAATAATGGCAGTATAAGAACATCGGCTGGTGATTTCAGAGCGCCATTGAATATTAATTCAGGCGTAGCAGGTAGGCAGACCTTTACCCCCGGTATGTCGAACTCCATGCGTCTAAGCAACTCGATGGCAGGTGGCCAAATATCTAGCGCTAATGGAAGTTTCAACCCAACCCAACCAACTTTTTCTACTGGCGGCAGCCTCTTATCAAGCGCCAGTGGTGGTAGTGGATACGCCGATAACTTCGCTAGTTTGGCGGCAGGTGCAGGACAAGCATCGTCAGACAGCACTCGACTATTGATGGACGCGGGATCGCAGTTTGGTTCTTGGATGGATACAAGATCACAACCATCAACTACTCCGTATGGAAGGTTTGGTGGGTCAACAGGCCCGTCAAGACGAGGCGGCTACTGGTAGCCTCGAACTTACACTGAATGATAGATAGGAAAAAATAATGGGAGCATTTACACAAGCAGGAGTTGGCGCTGGAATGCTCCAATGGGGTGAGCGTAATGAACGTAGACGGGGCGAAGTGGCTCAGTTATTCGAGACATACAAGCAGAACAACCCCTACGCAAGCGCAGCAGACTACAACCAATACCTTGAACAAGTCGTTGGCCCTAAAGATTTCTTTATCCGTGGCAACCTCCCAGCCAAGGAGATGCTTGAGCGTATGGGTAATGACAATCAAGAGAAAAAGCGACGGGATGATTATGGCAATAACCTAGACTTCGCCGCAAAAAACATGGCTGTTAATAACCAGATTCAGCAGTACATAGAAGACAACATGATGAATATGACGGAGGCTGAACTTCAAAATTCACTCACTGGAATATTATCTAATGGTGATTCCCAATATGAATTTGAATCCAGAAAAAGCGCTACAGATAACATAGGCAACTACCAGCAACGCCGTGATAAAAAAGTTAAGAAAATGTACGACGATGTGCTTCAAAAAGGTTTGTCGATGTTAAAGGAAACGGATGGAGCAGCAGATATTTCAGGCTTGTTCGATGACGAGAATTTCAAAGACTTTAATCAAGGCGAGCTAAGTCAATACCAAGCTCAATTGAAAAAACAATTCTCAGATGAGCAGACCAGACTGAATGATAACAAAAACCAACTGAAAGAAAACCAGAAGCGTCAACGCACAATAATGTTCCATAATGTAACGAAGGAGTACGTGAATGACACTTTCAGGCAGAACCAGCTTGCCGCAGGAGGTGAGGGTTATGTCACAGTACGTGCGAATATTATTGAAGACTTAAAAATGGCTGACATTGGTAGTCAGGAAACACCAGAAGAAATAGAGAGGCGGGCTGACATCATTATAAAAGAGATGCAGTTAAGGGGTGAAGAAAATATAAAAACCAAAAAAACTCAAGACATTTTAGAAGCTAAGAAAAGGTACGAAGATACGCTGAGAACAGGTATGTCGATATTAAAGGACTCGAATGGCACAGCAGATATTTCAGTCTTGCTTAAAAACTTGTTAGATGACCCGATTTTTAAAGACAATCAAGGAGTGCTAAGTCAATACCAAGCTCAATTGAAAAAAGAATTCTCAGATGAGCAGAGCAGACTGACAAATAACCAAGACCAACTGAAAGAAAACCAGAAGCGTCAACGTACAATAATGTTCCATAATCTCAAGAAGGAGTACATGAATGACACTTTCAGGCAGAACCAGCTTGCCGCAGGAGGCAAGGGTTATGCCGCAGTACGTGCGAATGTTATTGAAGACTTGCAAATGGCTGACATTGGTAGTCAGCTAACACCAGAAGAACTAGAAGAGATGACTAACATCATTATGAAAGAGATGCAGTTAAGGCGCGACGGAAATATAGAAACCCAAAATACTAAAGGCAGATTAGACTTCACTGAACAAGCCTTTTTGGATATTAAAAACCAAGCTAAGGCTGTTACTAGTTACCTCCAAGCTACTCTAAATGATGTCGATGACACTAAGAAAGGTGCTGCTCGTCTTGCGACCGCAGATTTAGATTTGACAACCCAACAGGCGGCTAGTTTGGCAGCCTTTATTCGAGGCAATGAATTTAGTAGCCCTGCCGAGGGATACAATAAATGGAGGCAATCGCTATCCGAAATCGAAAACGCGCAGTTAAGGAATATTTCAGATCAACGTACTCGTGCAAAAAGGTTAGCGGCGGATCAGTACCCAGACCAAGAGACTGCAATTGATTATGTTGAAGATTTCCAATTACAGCTCGTTCAGTGGAGCAAGAAAATGGAAACCACCTTCACAGGTATACAGTCAATGCTTACTAGTGGCGTAGTGGTAGATAAAACAACCGCTATTGGTAATTTAGAAAAAATGAAAGCGGCGTTACAAGGCAATTATGAGACCATTAAGAAAGAGGTTGAATTTAGGTTACGCAATCCTGAGAGATGGATTAAAGGCAGTGAACCTTTTCTTGAGTCCACGGCACAATCACAAATCTTAGACCCACTCAAATCTCAAATGGAAATCCTCAGCGCCCGTATTGATGCGCTACTACCGGAAAAAGTAGATGTCAAAACAACTAATGCAGGTGCAAGGAAGGAGACTCCCATCTCACCTACTGGCCCAGAGCCACCTACTGACCAAGCTATCATGGCACGAGTAATGGCCATCCTGTCCGAAAAGGGAATTAACAAAGAGGATATAACAGGTAGGAAAGGTGCGTACATGGTTGCAAAGTTAAAAGCACAAGTAAAACAAGAGATGCAATCCGATTGGGATGAGGCTAATCCACAAGCCAAACCCCGTAGAATTAGGTAAAAAAGATGCCAGTAAAATTTACAGACTTCACTCCATCCGCCGGAGAGCAACGTGGTGACTACCTTAACTCAGTAGACCCTTCTAAGTTACTTGATGACCCTAGATTCCATGATGACTTGCGAGAATATTACGCAATGAATGGTAAGCGGTTCGAGAATACGGATGACATGATTCGGCAGTGGTACGACGACCGTACTTATGCTGAACTTAACGTCACGTTCGGTACATCAGGTGACGTACTTGATACGTATAACTCAAACCTTCAAGAGCGAGAGCTAAAGAAACGCTTAGTAGGCGCGTACCAGAAGATGCCGTTCTTCTTCCAAGATGGTGGTATGGGTGACAAGGATGGCTTTCAAGTAGCTAAGTCTATTGGTAAGGCTATCCTTACTGATCCACTAAACCTGATTGGCCCCATATCGGCAGCAAGTAAAGTAGGTCAGGCAGCACGACTTGCCGCTATAGCAGGAAAAAATACGACATGGGCAGCAACTAAAGCTGGTGCAAAATCTGGTGCAATTGCTGAAGCTAAGTACGGCGCACCTATCGAAGCCGCAGCAGACTCAGCAATCCAAGCCCGTGACATGCAGCTTGGTCTCCAAGATGAATTCAGTGTTGGCCAAGCCGCTACAGCAGCAGGGCTAGGCGCAGTATTGAGTGGTGGCCTCGGAGCAGTTGGTGGTGGCGCGATGGGTGCGGTTAGAGGTAATAAACTAGCTCGTGGCCTTCAAGAAGAAGATATCGCGAACACTATCTTAAACCGTCCAGACATTGAAGGGCCAAAACAACCAGCCCCGGACTTAACTAATGACCTTTCAGCTAACGAAGAAATTGTTCAACGTGAGCAGCAGATAACTCAAGCTGAAAACGAGCTAGAAGCGGAGCGTGAGCTTAATGCTAGTGATAGTCAGCCAGCCGACACTGACCCAGAAACGCCTATTGCAAGACCCGATGTAATTGATGTCGATGCAATCAACGTACGTTACAACGAAACCGCAGAGGTCTTACGTAGAGCTAATGCTGATGGTGATCCAGATGAGATTGCTGATGCAAAAGCAAGTCATGCTAGGTCAGCAAAACTAAGGGGTCTAGCTACTCGCATATCAAATGAAAATACTGAGATTCAAGCATTATTGAATAGTGGTGTAGAGAGTGAAAACAGTCTAGGCGCGTCAAGAGATAGTAACCTGCAAGAAGTTATTGGCTGGTACGAGCAACTCAAGGGCGAGGATGCTTATAGCCCTCGGTCACAAGAGTTGTTTGGTGATATTAATAAAAAGTTTGTTGAATCAAAAGAGGCAACAGCGAAAGCTAATACACAGGAAGCTAGTACGCAAGCACAACCCACCGCTACGCAGGATGTAAATCCTGGGAGTAACGCGACCCCTACGCAAGCAGTGGAAGTAATTAGTGACCAACCTGAAATGACGCCTAACGCGCCAGAACCTACGGCAGTAGCACCAGCTCCTACCACAACTCAAGCGCCCGAATCTGCAATAGCACTGGAACAAATCTTCTTTGATGACGCAGTTGAAATGCCTAATGGTGAAGTAGTAACCACGCCTAACCAGCAAGCAAGCGTTATGTACAAAGGGATTACTGATCGTGTTGACAGGCTACAGAAATTCAAGATGTGTATAGGAGGTTAATGTGAAACCGCTGACTGTTGCATTGTTGGAGGTGGCGATGCAGCAAATTTTAAAAATATTGAGGTAGTATCGTGATAGCACTAACCCTAATTCGATCATATTACCCAACGCATACTTACGGAACATTCACTGTCGAAGGGGAATCCTTTAGCACCATAGAACGCCCGTGGTTAAATAATAGATCAAATATATCCTGCATACCTGAAGGGCATTATATAACTAAGTACCTTCCTAGAAGCTCATCTGGTAAATACAAGCGAGTATGGCACGTACAAAGCGTACTCAAGCGATCAGGAATACTCATCCACAATGGTAATTTTGTTTCACATTCTCGCGGGTGTCTCATCCTTGGAACAGGTAAGTCCCTACTTGGGGGTAAACCAGCCGTTGTAGGAAGTCGCAAGGCACTACGCAAATTAAGAGAAGTCCTTGGTGAGGACGATTTAATCCTAAATATCGTGGGAAAATACTCAAACCCTAAATGTACGGATTAACTCATGCTCGAAACAATACTAGGAATAGCCAGCAGTGCCGGACTAGGTTCGATTGTGGGCGTAGTTGGTGGTTGGATAACCAAGCGTGAAAACAGGAAATCCGATCAGCAAAGATTCGTACACGATTTGGCTCTGGCTAATATCGACCTTCAACAAGACCAAATGGCACACACCCACGCGCTCGCCCTTGCTGACAAAGGCATGGAGTCATCGCAACTCGAAGGACAGATTGCAATTGATATCGCAGAATCCGAAGGCGCAATTGCAATTCAGAAAGTCGAGGCCGAGGCATTCGCGTCTAGCGTAGCAATCCAATTAAAGATGACGGGTATTAAACTCGTAGATGGTATCCGATACCTAATGCGCCCCGTCATAACCGTCTACTTACTCACAGCAACAACTTACTTCATGTTTGCAACCCATAAAACAATCGATGGGCTTACATCTATACCTGTTGACGATCTCTACTCGCTGTACGCGAATATGATAAACCAGCTTCTCTTCCTAACAATCACCGCCGTTTCATGGTGGTTCATGTCTCGCGGTACGCCGAGAGTTAGTAATGGAAAATGATGATAAAAGGGCAGCCGAACTATCTCGAAGAGCTTTATCGGTTGCAGAGGCTTCCGAAATTAAACTCTTGCGATACGAGCTTAACGAACTGCGCCGCGAAAGTAACAATGATCGAAAGCGGATCATCGACCTCGAAAATGAAGTCAAAGACTTTGAGGGAAAGCTCAGAGTGGGTAAAGGGATTGTTATCGGGGTTCTTATTGCCAGCGGCAGCTTGGGCATCATGGTGGTTGATAAACTAAAAGACTTCATTGGGCTAGTGAGATGATTGACCTAATTACTGACATCTGGCCCGTACTTATTGGCGTCGTTTCTCTTATTGTCGTCCTAGCAAAAATGCATCTAAACATAGAAATTTTAACTGACAAGGTAAAGACCTTGTTTGATCTACACAACAAAAGAAAGTAACTAACGTAACAGTCGGATGAAAAATCTCCCGACCACAGGTGAAACATGGCTAAAACTATAGGCACTATTAACGATTGTGCAGCTCTTCATTTACAAGACGATGATCTTGATCTAAAAACTCTCTCAAAACGGTCGAAGCAAATAGCTAAAGACCCTACCTTCGGATTAGAATTTCGATCTGATGATCCAGTTGAGGCAAAGAAACTCTCAGGAAAACTTAACGTCAAGGCTAGACTCAGTGCAGTCGATGAACTAGCAAACGGATTAGGTAAGCAGTACAAAGACCTTGAGACCAAGATAGCTGGGAAGCAAGGATTCGTTCCTACGTACGAAGAGTACATGCAGAAGTTTAATCCAGAGCCTACTGAACAAGTCGAAGCACCTACTGGACAAGTCCCTACGCAGCCAGTAGCAGCCGTAGCACCTACGCCCGTAACTACGACTTCCGCAGACCCTATTGGCGTCGAGTCTACAACCGAGTCTCCTGACAAGATGTTGGGTAGCATGAAGTTTAAGCAGAGAGCTAGAAAACAGCTTGAACAGGCCGCCAAAGATAACACCATCGACATAGAGTTACTGGCTGGAATGATCACCCCTGATGGTGATGGTCGAGTTGGCCGTAAGGAGATAGAGGTTGCTGTAAAAGAGCTTGATGAATCAGCAAAAATGCTTGATCAAATAATCTCTTCTCAAACCCCTAAAGCCGCTGCCGTCGAGATGTCTCAGCAAGATGTATTAGATGTATTCAATTCCGAAAAAGAGGCTTTCGAAAAAATATCTAACCCAACCGAACAGGAGATGGCTGACTACACAGCTAATGTAGATTACCTGATGGGCGTTCTGGACGACATTAGTGGTGATGATGCTAGTGGAATCAGCAATCAAATTAAATCTGTATATCACTCAATCACTGAAAACCTTTCTGAATCTGACAAGATAGTTGTACGTAAACTCAGTGACTTCTACAAGGGTAAAGGTCTTACTCAAAACGAAGCGAACCGTAAGGCAGCACTGTCATTCATGCAGCACCAAGCCAAGGCTAGGATTGCAGCAGCCGACACAAAGGCTAAGACTCTGGAAGTAGATGCGGATACAGATACCCGTTCTTCACCGACACAACGAGTTACTGACGAGCTTAATACTAATCCTGTAGCGAGAGTACCTTCCGTAGGTCATGGTGATTGGGTTGACCCCAGAATGGCAGGTAGGAAGACTACTGCAAACGAAAAGAACCAGACTGTTTCTGGGATAATTCGCGAGGTTGGTGGCGAGCCTGTCGTTGGTCTTGATACCGCTAAGGCTATTGCTCACGCACCACGCCGAGTCGAGGACGGGAAGTCAATTAAGTACGTCGAAGGTCGTGAACCCGTTAAGTGGGTGGCCGAAAAACAGTATAATGGCGGCACAAAGATTATTAAAAACGGTGAGTTTGTTAAGTACAGCACCGTGATAAAGAAAGGTGAGATTGCATATTATGATCCCATCACTCAGAAATTCTACAAGGATGAGTCAACTCTACGTATGGCTCGCGGCGAGATGGTTGCACCTACGCCAGCAGAACGCGCTGCCGTAATATCTCCAGACGCACTTGAGGAAAAGAAAGTATCTCTTCGCAAGAAGGTAAAGGATGACCTGCAAAAGACCGGAAATGATAGCCCAACAACTATAGAAAACCTACGTGAACGTATGATGGAAAATCTACGTATCATAAAGGCTCACCAGCAGGTAGTTGGTGACGGTACGCAAGACGCAATGGGTAGGGCTGAACAGCTACGCCAGATTGATGAGAGTGCTGAAATCCCTGAAGGCCAACTCGCAGCCATTATGAGCAAGAAGCCTAACGCTGACGGTACTCACGATTACAAAGTTATTTCACAGAAACAACTCGATGCTGGTATCAATACGCCAAGCGTTATCCTCGGCAAGAAGCCGATAGAGG
>Ga0307985_10000617_pt1 | contig 20688 bp, 22 predicted proteins | sample EllFjometageno80_FD_203155 | JGI IMG/M metagenome (GOLD analysis project Ga0307985, IMG submission 203155) | Marine microbial communities from Ellis Fjord, Antarctic Ocean - #80 | ecosystem: Environmental > Aquatic > Marine > Unclassified | place: Southern Ocean | collected 2014-10-09 | reverse complement strand
CAATGGTCCAAACTTGAATACTTTGGTAAGTTACATTACACCATCTGTTGAGAAATTAGGAAAGGACGCACCAATTGACGACATCATCAATGCCAATGCTAGTCATTCTGCAAGTGAATTAATGGCTAAATCAGACATCATTTCAAATGCTGTAAATAATGATGGTGTGAAAATCGTGACTGCTTATTACCATTTAGACAATGGTGCTGTTGATTTTAAATAAAGCTATTAATGGGATTCATTAAAATTAAAATAGAAGCCTGAAGCATTATTCCCAAAACCAAAGTCAATCCTTAGGTTCATTCTTGGTTGGACTTCTAATCTATATGAAGGGCCAAAAACAATCAAATCACTTATTGGTTGCAATCTATCAGAATCTGGCTCTACATCTGGATCAGTAAAGGCCATTTTAAAATCAGTTAAAATGATATTCTGTTTGTTGACTAAACCATTCACCATTATGCCATGTGGTAATGGTATTTTGTAGCCTCGTTTATAGGTTTTTTTCCCTAGCATAGGTAATGCATATGGGTATTCTTTTCCTATTATTGTGCTATCAAACCCCTGGTCTTTAGATACTTGAGGTAGGATAATGGCAAAAAGTAAAATTGTCAATAAAGCTTTAGTGCAATGTATTCTCATATATTTAATCAAAATGAAATTGTAGTATAACACGAAAATATCACATCAATAGGGTTCATGCCAGCTTAAGAGAATCATGAGCCGCTCACTTTTGACCTGACAGGACAGTGGAAAGTGCAATTTTTTTGATTCTATTTTTTTAAAGTCCAAATCGGTAATTAAGAGAAAGCATGAATTGTTGCTTGGATTTGAGAAATCCATACTCAGTTCTCAACTGCCAAGTCCTATTAATTTGCCATTGGCCGCCTATAAGCATGTTATACTCATATTCTAACCTTTTTTCAAATTTATAATGAACAGTAGTGTTTACTAAATTGTTTAATCCCTCATAAACACGATCACCGTAAGCCGCTTTTTCTAATGGGGTCAAATCATTATACCAACTATCAACATTCCCCTGAAAATTTCCATCTGGATCAAGTGCCTCATTCAATGGCTCTCACCCCTGCAACGTCTGTTCTCACTGGTGAATCCAAACGGTCGTTGGTCACCCACGATGCAGTGTAATCTAATGAAAGATTAATAGGTCCTAGTGGTACAACACCCAGTAAAGTGATTCCATAATACGATCCATCTAAAGGTGTCGTACTCGAAAGATTAATGGGGGATGTGAGCGTAATGACTTGCTCGCCTTTTATTCTTCCATACATACCTCCAATATTCAAGAAGGGCAATATCCAAGTATCAGCCCTGACATTAAAGGTTGAGATTCGTCCAGAAGAAGGCCCAAAAACTATTATATCCGCCAAATCTTGAAACCTATCAAAGTCTGGTACCCCGCCCGGGTCGGTAAAGGCCAATTGAAAATTCTCAAGAATGATATTTTGTTTAGTTGTAAATCCATTGACCATTAATCCATGTGGAAGCTGGAATTTATAGCCAGCCGCATAAGCCTTTTTGCCTAAAATAGGCAGGGCATATGGATACTCTTTTCCTATTTGTGTGCTATCAAAGCCTTGGGCTTTTGCTATTTGAGGTAGGCTTATCGCAAGAAGCAAAATGGCCAATATCAGCTTTGAAATTTGGGTTCCCATATTTTTTGGTCTAAAAATGTAGTGTGAAATCAAAGTGGAAATTACTGTTTCCCTGTGATACAAACAAGCCAAGATGAGTTGTGAGTGCTAAATCATTTGTTTGGTCGGGCACATAAAAGCGCTTTTAAATGTCAAAAAAATTGAAACTCTATTGTCACTATAAACAGAAACAGGGAATAGCTTTGAAGACCCGCCTACCGGATGGGCAGGTTCCTCCCTATAGTTATCGGAATCGCGGGAATGACGAACCATTAAATACAGCGTTACCTCTCAGGCTTTACATCCCAGTTCAATATGGCATTCCAAAGCATTGGCGCATCATGGTGATTTAGAAATCTGTGTAATGGATTGAATGTAAATGCCACTACTCGACCATCGCCCACTGGCAGGTCAAAAATAGCGCCTTGCCCTACAATTCTGTCTTCGTTTTTCACCATGCCTGAAAGCACATATTTTTCATTTGGCAAGGCCTTTTCGGCAGCCAAAGCATCTGCATCTGGTTCATAATCTCTTTGTCCCATAATTTCACCAGTATACACCTTTTCATCCTTCAATTGCTCTGTGCCATACTGCATTACCATGTGCTGACGCTGGTACTTGCCAACTTGGTACAACTGGAGGTTCCCTCTAAAAACGTGTGTGATCTCTGGATATCCGTTCATGATATGATGGCCAGTGTTCTTGACTTTAGCAGTGACAATCGAACCAGGGTGATAAAGGTTACCTGTATTTAGGGCAGTTAGTTCTCTTGAAATTCCTGTTTCCGCAGCCATTCTGGTAGCATTGGCCAAGGTGATCAATGTGCCACCATTCTCTACAAAATTCTTAAGATTTGCCATACCCTCAAAGCCAGGACCTCCTGTCATATCTGGAGTGGAATCAACATTGCCATGATGTGGGTATTCATCTGTTTTGGTATAAGGCATTGGGCCCCATTTGGTATCAATACCATGAATCATAGTTTCCACATCTCCAGAAATGTGTGGAACAAGAATAACATCATAGTCCTTACTCAAGTCTCCTTTTCTCAGATCATCCTTGTCAATTGAAGTATAAGGAATTCCTCTTTCTTCAAAAGTGTATCTTGCCCATCCTTCAGCCTGAGTATTAAACCAAGTATGGTAAATTCCGATGCGTGGCAGTTTCACCGATCGCAATGCTACATTAGGATTTGAGCTCACTTTGAGCACATCCAGCCCCTGTCCCTTAATCATTCCAATTGCCGCACTGTTGGCACCTGAAATTAGGATTGTACCACGATTTAACGAATCATTTTCGGCAGTAGCAGAAGCTTCCGTTGTGATTGAGACCTTTGCCCGTTTATTGGCAGCAGTAACTTCATATAACATAGGCAGCACCGTGTTTTGCGCATTGTAATTGACAATGATATTTGCACCATTCCCCGATTCAGTCCCTTCATTAAATACTTCATTGGTTATTAATTCTAATCCGTTTCTTGAAAAATCAGTGTCATCCTTTAACAAGGTTACATCAACCCCATACATCAGGCCATAAGTCCAAGCTATGTCATCATAAGGATTGTGTTTGGCCGTTTTTGGATAATCTTGAACAGACAATAAGGCGTCTGCAAATCCGCTATAAGGTTGATCCAATACAACAACATACTCGCCTGCATTTTCTCCACTTATTCTCTTATGCACCTTGATTTTTTGCTTCATTAATTGATTGACCAAATAAGCAGCTTTGTTATTGTCTTGTTGATCTGCATTGATCACATAAGCGAAGTTTCCACCTTCTTTCCACTTGTTAATATTATTGACTCCTTTTTGGTAAAAATTAGTCATTAAGGTGGCACCATTATCAGCCGCATAACCCAAACTTGCCATCACCCCGGCTTGCATATAATTGACATTGTTTCTTGCAGACCAAAGCACCTTTTTAGTAGGAGGAGATGGACGATACCATTGTTTAGAATGGACAGGATCACCGGCATAATTAGAATTGGAAAGATCTCTCATGAAAGTATTGGCTCCACCATTGCCAAAAGTCTCATAAAATCGACCAATACCGTTGTGGTTATTGGCCACCCAAGTGCCATATCCCGGCCACCAGCCATTGTAAAAGGCCCAGGTGAAAACTCCCGGAAGCCCTTCAGCGGTGACTTGTGTTAAATCATGGTTGGCCATAACTTGCCATTCACCTACGGTTATAGGATCGATATAGGTATTGTACGGACCTGTTCCGGTTGAGATATAAAGCAGTGGAACTGATTCGTGAAGATCGAGCATTGAAATTGGATGGTATTCATAAAACACTTCAAATAAGGCTTTGGTGATGGACTGAGTTATTTGTAATCCATCTCTGTTGTTATCGTGAAAAACGTACTTGCCCCAATAGGGTGGCGATCCCCTTCTGCCATCGTCAAATTCAGTTTTCTGCTTTGTATAACGGTAATACCAATCCACTTGCTTGTCACGACCGTCAGGTTCAGAAACAGGATTGATCAGCGTAATCACATTGTCACGTATTTTTTTAACCTCTGCGGTTTCTTCAACCAGTAATCTAAAAGCCAATTCCATCAACATTTCTGGTGAACCCATCTCAGTAGAATGCATCCCACCATTGAGGTAATACACCGGTTTTGTCTGTGCAATTAATACTTTAGCAGCAGCCTCATCCATACCAGTTGGGTCGGCCAATGCTGCCATGTTTTCTTTGTAAGTATCCAATTTGGCCAGGTTTTCGGGATTAGAAATCATAAGCAAATGAATTGGCCTACCTTCTTCCGAAGTTGTGACAGTAACCATTTTCATTCTGTCCGACTTGTCAGCAAGGGTTTTATAATAGCCATAAATATCTGCTGTATGGTGCATCACGCCTGGAGCACCAATGATGGTTCCAAAATGCTCGAGCGGAGAAGGCAAAGCGGATGATGCTGGAAAAGTGTTCAACATCCTAGGCAAAAACCTTGTATCAGTAGTGTATTCTTTAATCAGATCAGCATAGGTTTTGTCTAGGTTTTGAGCTTGCATTGTGGCAAAAACAAAAAGGAAAAAACATGCGGTGATAAGCTTGTGAAAATGGTTTTGGATTTTCATGGAATAATAGTTTGGTCAAAAAATTGTAATCGAATATCCCAAATTAGAGTATCAAAGCAAAACCATTAAAGTAATAGTAGTTATTTCTAAATATTCTGTCTTAGAATTCTGGGTCCATATTTAATGGAGACACTCAGAAATAACTGATGATTCCTGAAAAATTTTAATCCTGACAGCCCAATTGAAACGCCTAAAATCGTAGCCGATGCTTTAAACAAGATTGGCCATAAGGTTGAGCTTGTTAATGAATCCATCTACAAGAAAAAACAAGCATAGGTTTTTTGCTTGTTAGCACTCTTTTTTATCAAAATATTTACAAACCACTATTCTAGTTGCTCCTATTATTTTTCATACTGTAAATAGTATGAATATCGCTTTAAAGGTACTCAGATGACGTTTTTTTTAATCCTGAAATTTGTAATTCAATCAAACTCTCATTAAGATAATTATCAAATTGTTTGGAGCTATTAAGGCATATATTTTATATTTTTATATATGCATGTCGATCCATTAGCCTTCTTGTCAAACCCTCTAAAAGCACAAGTGCGACAGCTTTATACGCAGTCTAATTTTATCGTTTCCATACGCTATTATGGGTATAAGATTAATCTGTACTTATTGGATGGTTATTATTTTGAAATATTCTATAACCACAAAGAGGACAGGATTGAAAAGATTCAGTTATTGGACTTCAGTCATAGTAGAATGAAATTCTATTATGATCAAATATCGCTACCCTCTTTGGCCAGCTAATTCCAAGAATTTCTCATGCATTTTTATGATAACAGGGAGCAGTAGTTGTGTTTCATTATTATTAATAACATGGTCAGCGTGTTTCTCAAACTCAGCATCAGTCAACTGTTTATCAATTATAGCTTCAATTTCAGATTTGCTACGAAATGAATCACGGAGCAGCACCCTTTCAATTCTTTTCTCCTTGGAAGCTTTGATTACAATTAGCTGATCTAAGTCTTTATAAGAGCCTGACTCGATTAAGAGAGCTGCTTCTTTAATCACGTAAGGTAAGCCAGATTGAAGCACTGACCATTGCTTAAAATCAGTCCCGACTTTTGGATGGACTAATTCATTTAATTGTCGTAGGGATAAATCATTTTTAAAAGCCTTTGTTGCAAGAAATTCTCTATTCAATTTTCCATCGGGAAAATAGCATGCTTCACCAAAATTATTTTTGATACTTTCGATTAATTCCAAATCCTTCAGCATCAGTTTTCTGGCATGGCTGTCGGCATCATAAATAGGAATATCTAGATGAGAGAAAGCCTTACAGACCAAGGATTTACCTGAGCCTATTCCTCCAGTAATTCCAACAAAAAGGGGCAGCCTAGTCATAACGAACTTTAACCTTATCAGACTCAAGTCTTAAGTCTTTGATATAGGATGCTTGACGTACTATTTGAATTGATATTGTAGAATCTGCCGGATTAAGGGAAAAGAAATCCGCCACCATTTCAATTTCAAGGGAATCAGAAGGAATTGAAGTATAGTCTTCACTCTTTTTATAATACGCCCTCATGTTTGCTGGTTCGATTGTAATTAACGAATCGGTGTTGTTAACCAATGAGACACTAATTTCTCTATCATATTCGAAAAACTCAATGACTGAAAAAATTGCCCTTACCTCTGATACTGAGGGCCTAATTAAGGAGGAGCTTAACGAAGGAATCTCAAATTGTTCGTTGACATCTTCATCAATGATATTATCATCAGGATAAATTATGAAAGGATTTGATATGGCGTTTACAAAATTTTCTGGTCCTTCAAATTCTATGTATTGAGGGTCAATTTGGATTGGAGAAGTCATTTCAAAACCCACTTCAAGGATAAGAGAGATGCTATCGAATACTATCGGGATTCTCCTTTTGACTATTTTCTGGATATTATAAAAAAGTGTATCATTTAAAATGAAATTAAGATTAATGTTTGTCATATTAGCTGACAAGTCACCTCTGAGCGTACTTGTTAACTGATACTTAGAACTGCTTGGATCGGATAGATTGATTTGGACTGCTTCCATACCAAATCCAAATGAACGGGTCATTAAATCCCATCCTCCACCTGTTACTTCAATTCGTAGTTTTTCTGGTAGGTCGATTATAGGCATAAATTGAGTTTCATCAAAAATGAACTCAACAGGATGATCTATTTGAGTAGTATAATCCGTTTTATTTAGCGCACTAAAAAACCAAAAAGTGGTGGAGATCAGTATGCAGACCACCACCGCTTTAAATTTTTCATCCTTTCGACTTGGGGCGTTGAAAGAATTTTTTAGTTTTTCAATTATTTCCTCGGCACTCTTCAATCACTTTTAGGCTTTATCAGCTAACTTTTTGCTAGCCTCCAGTGATATGGCGGATCTTTCAAATTTGATCCTGGCCCCCTTCTCTAAGTCAAGTGTCACAGTCTCATCATCAATAGCCATCACTTTACCGTGAATACCTCCGATCGTTACAATATCGTCACCTTTCTTGATCTCATTAATAAAACTCTTTTGATCCTTTTGCTTTTTTTGCTGCGGGCGAATCATAAAAAAATAGAATATGATTGCGATTCCTCCAAAAAGGATCAAGTTGCTTGTCCAAGCAGGGCTAGATGGAGCCTCTGCCTGCAATAATATGGTTCTGATCATCTTTGTTAAATTAAGATGTCTGAACTAATCCTCTTAAACTTAGTCTTGCTTGCTGAGGGTTTGTATTAGCAACAACAGTAATCACAGGACTCTGCTGACCTGATTTCCCTTTACTATCAAATCTAACAACAATTTCTCCTGAAGCACCTGGAGCAATCGGCTCACGTGGCCATTGTGGTACTGTACATCCACATGATGCCGAAGCATTTGAAATTGTCAATGGCTCTGTACCATTGTTAGTGAATTTGAAAGTGTAATTAACAATCTCACCTTGCTTAATAGTACCAAAATTGAACAATGTTTGATCCCAAGCAAATGATGCTTTAGCATTTACATTTTGTGCAACAGGTTGTGAAGTAGTTGTAGCAGTAGGTTGCTGCATTGGTCTATTTACACCTTGAGTTTCAATCTGATTTACTCTTCTTTCTAAAGTGGCGATTCTTTTCTCCATGTCTGCGTTTCCACAGCTTGAAGCAACAAACAACATCGCAACAATACTTAATAAGCTTATTTTAGTTTTCATCTTTATTAGGGTTTAGTCTTTTTCTCCTGATTTAATTTGACCTATCAAACTGTCAACATCACTCAATAATTTTTCAGCTTTCTGCCTGGCGTCAGTCACAACTTTTTGTCCTTCAGTTTTAGCAGTTGACGAAATTTCATGTTTTCCGTTGATTAAATCTTCTAATAGTTCTTCTAATTGTTTTTTGTACTTATCTAGCTGATATGACAACTTGTCTCTAGTGTTAGAACCTTTATCAGGGGCATATAACATACCAATGATCGTTCCGGTCGCTGCACCAACTACGAACGCCAATAAATTACTAGAACCTTTACTCATTGTTTTTCTTATTTATTATCCATCAATCCTCTGCCACTTTTCTTCACTCGGCCGTCAGATTGAAATTCGTTAGAAATCACATCCAACACACCATTTACAAATTGCTTGCTCTTTGGTGTGCTATAATTTTTTGAGAGTTCAATATACTCATTAATGGTTACTTTTAAAGGTATACTAGCGAAATTAAGCATTTCAGTTATAGCCATTTTTAAAATTATTTGATCGGTTATGGCCAACCTTTCAACGTCCCAGTTTTTCGTTTTAGTGGCAATCATATCACTATACTCCCTGCTCTTTTCAACAGTCAACTTAAAAATCTGCTCAAAAAACTCCTTATCTTCTTCCCAATTATTAGAAAAATCTGGCACCTCAAACACTTTAGGATTAGAATCATGTTCCAAATCTCTTATAGAACGCGTCACTAAACTTCTTACAATTGCTTTATCCTCTACCCAGAATATATCTTTAGATTCGAAAAATTGCAAAATTTGCTCATTTTTAAAAACGATCTGCTTGATCAAGTGATCAATTATTTCCTTGTCTTTATCAAAAGTTGGTTCAGCGATACGCCTGTACTCCGTAAAGAGTTCGTCTTTTTTGATAATCTCTTTGTACCAATTTTTAACGTTGTCTTCGTCATTCTCCCAAGTGACATCCTTTTTTATCAGCGCCACTTGAACTTTAGATGAGTCTCGAAAAAATTGAACCACTTTATTTTTAGATAAATTATAATCTCCTACAAAAAGCTTCTCTGGGGTAATCTTCTTTTTTTTGTCCGTTTCAACTTTGCTGTAATCCGACCAACTTATTAAAAGGCTTATAACTTCAAGAAAACGATCCACGAGGGCTTGTGCATCGTTGACCATTTGCTTCGATAAATGGCTGAAATCTTCCCTGGATCTTTTATTGAATAGTTCAAAAACCTGGATGGCTGTGTTCTGCGCTTCTACCGACACAGGTGTGTCGTCCTCTAAAGCGATTCCGGTTAACTTACTTGAATAGATTTTTTTGGCTTGCTTATTATCCGACTTCAATTTGTCATGATCAGGAGCTTCCATTGAATTTAAATCAGGCGAAAATATTTCATCAATCTCTTCCAATCCAAGATTAGAATTGGCATCTGTGCATTGATGATATGCAAACAACGTTTGCATCGCTTTCACTCTGAGTGATCTCCTATTAAGCATTTCAGTAGGTTAAAGAACGACTAAGATAAAAATCTGTAGAGAGTTTTTATACTCCCCGGTACTTTTTTAAAATGAAACTTTTACCTTCCCTATATCAGCTATTCTCTTTTCGGCTAGTAATATAGCTGATTGTTGGGATGGAATATTCTCGACAGCCGACTTATTCAGTATATCTGTACAAGTGTCAAAAATCTTTTCAGTCCAAGCATAAGCTTGTTCCCTATTATAGGAACCGGCCAGTTCTGAACTGATATTAATAATTCCTCCTGCGTTAATCACAAAATCAGGAGCATAAACAATTCCTTTTTCTAATAACATGTTTCCATGTCTATTCTCATCAGCTAATTGATTATTGGCTGCGCCAGCAATTACTTGGCATTTTAATCGTGCTATGGTATCGTCATTAACGGTAGCACCTAAAGCACAGGGGGCATAAATATCTACATCAAGGTCATAAATCTCATCCATTCCAACCACCTTAGCTCCTGTTTTAGAGGCAACACTTGCCAATTTTTCTTGGTTGATATCAGTAATGAAAACTTCTGCACCTTCTTTAACAAGGTGGTCAACCAAGTACATGCCAACTTGACCTACTCCTTGAACTGAAACTTTTTTCCCATTTAAGGAATCGCTTCCAAATGCTTTATTCACTGCAGATTTCATCCCAACATAAGTACCATAGGCTGTAACTGGAGAAGGATCTCCACTTCCGCCCATATCCTTTGGCATACCAGTCACATGTTTAGTTTCCATGGCGATGTATTCCATGTCACTTGTTTTCATGTTAACATCTTCAGCAGTAATGTATTTTCCATTAAGGCTTTGAACAAATTTTCCGAATCTACGAAGGAAGGCTTCGCTTTTCATTTTGGATGCATCACCGATAATAACCGCTTTTCCACCTCCAAGATTAAGTCCGGATATGGCTGCTTTATAGGTCATTCCTCTTGAGAGTCTAAGCACATCAATAACAGCTTCCTCCTCTGAAGCATAATTCCACATCCTCGTTCCACCTAGTGCTGGTCCCAAAATGGTATTATGAATGCCTATTATCGCTTTTAATCCAGTTGGTTCGTCATGACAAAAAACCACTTGCTCATGACCCATTTTTGAAACTTCAGAAAAAATAGAGGCACTTTTAATATTTTCCTCCAAGTTTGCTTCCACCATTGCTTTAGAATTATAGTTTGATATATATTTGTACCACCTTCAATGTTGGTTTGTACCTTTTGGGCAAAAGTAAACCAAAATTTGAGATTATCTAAATAATAAAAGGGGCCTGAGCAACCTTTAATTATTGATTACTGTTAACAACAACGTGAAAGAACTAAGCCATCTTAATAAATATCTTTTTAAGTACAAATACCATTTAATACTTGGATTGGTCTTCATCATAGTTTCCAACTATTTTGTCATTTGGCCAGCGAAGGTAGTACGTTACGCTATTGACTATGTAACGGAGGGTTTTGCGCTCTATAACGTATATGATGGAAGCTCGCTAAGTGCTCCAATATTCAAAAATTTAGAAATCTCTATTTTAATCCTTGGTGGGTTGATGATTCTAATGGCTTTTTTGAGAGGTTTCTTTTTGTTCCTCGTGCGTCAAACCATTATTGTGATGTCGAGAAGAATTGAATATGATCTTAAAAATGAAATTTACGAACAATACCAAAACCTACCACTAAACTTTTATAGAAGAAATAATACAGGCGATTTGATGAATCGGATTTCTGAAGATGTCACAAGAGTAAGGATGTATTTGGGGCCTGGAATCATGTACGGACTCAACCTACTAGTGCTATTTCCGATGGTGATTTACCAAATGATTCGTGTAAATCCAGAATTAACCCTGTACGCGTTATTGCCGCTGCCTGTACTTTCTGTGAGTATTTATTTCGTGAACAATATCATTAACAAACGATCAGAAAAAATTCAGGAAAGCCTTTCAGACCTCTCCACCTTTGTTCAAGAAGCATTTTCTGGAATTAGAGTTATCAAGGCCTTTGTTAGAGAAGAAGATTCAGTATCCAATTTCGAAAAAGAAAGTCAGGCTTATAAGGAGAAATCACTCAAATTAATCTTTGTCAATTCTTTGTTCTTCCCATTGATCATGGCGCTGATTGGCTTAAGTGTAATTCTTACTATATATGTTGGCGGAACTCAGGTGATCAATGGGTCTATTAGCTATGGTAATATTGCCGAGTTTGTTATTTATGTCAATATACTTATTTGGCCAGTGACCGCTCTGGGTTGGATAACGAGTATTATACAACGAGCTGCCGCTTCTCAAAAGCGTGTGAATGAGTTTTTGAAAGAAGAAAACCATATCGTCTCAGAAAAGAATATCGAAACGGAATTAAAAGGAGATTTAATTTTTAAAAATGTAAGTTTTACTTATCCTGATTCAGGGATTGAGGCACTCAAAAACATTTCTTTTGAGGTCAAGTCGGGTGAATGCATTGCAATCATTGGCACGACAGGCTCAGGAAAAAGCACTATTGCCAACCTGATTAGTCGGATGTATGACTGTACTTCAGGTGTAATTCATCTTGACGATAATACCATTAAGGACTATAATATTTCAAGCCTCAGGTCGCAAATTGGATACGTTCCTCAAGATGTCTTTTTGTTTTCTGATTCCATTGAAAATAATATTCGATTTGGTGGTGATAATATTTCGCAAGACCAAGTATTTCAAGCGGCCAAGGATGCAGATTTGTATGACAATATCATGGGCTTCCCTGAAGGTTTTGAAACGATGCTAGGTGAACGAGGCATAACACTTTCTGGAGGGCAAAAGCAGCGTACATCCATCGCGAGAGCTGTAGTTCGCAACCCTAAAATATTGATTCTGGATGACGCACTTTCTGCAGTGGACACAAACACAGAGAACACCATTCTGAATAGCATGGCAAGAATAATGAAAGGCAGGTCTTCTGTTATTATTTCACATCGTGTTTCTTCAGCTAAACTCGCTGACAAGATAATTGTTCTTGATGACGGAAAAATAATTGAACAAGGGACGAACGAGTCACTTCTTTCTCAAAATGGTGTTTATAAAAAACTCTACGACAAACAGCTTCAAAAAGAGGCCGTATCGGATAAAAGCCAATAGCGGTTTAATTGGCCTTGAATAAATTAAATAAGCTATTTAACAGGTATATCGATTAACAAGTCCCTTTCTGAAAGGTATTGTTCAATAGTAAAATCTTGTAATCTTAAATTTAGTTGCGTTGCCTTTTCAACCATAGATTTCTCAATATTCTCTGGAGTTGGCATCACTACATTATGAGCCTCAATAGTCGCTCTGATAGCATTGGACGCAGGAATGGTAAGCCTTTTGTATTCTTCGGGCAAATCGGAAGTCCCTTCATTCAGTTTTATACCTATAAACAGTTTGACTCGTTTCTCTGCTATAGTAGAATCATTATAATGCACTAAAGTCAAAACACCTTGCAAACGACCATTCTCAATGTGTTCTCTTGCTGTGATAAAGGCATTTTCTATGTCCTCACTTTTTTCCTTTCCCTCGTAATGAATACCAACAAGGTTATAGTCACTAACCGATTCTAAGGTGATATCTACTTTGTTCAATCCGCCCAAATACATATAGCCAATCACCAATACTGAAATGGCAACGATAATTGCTAAAAGTGTTACTTTTTTATTCATAATAATTATACTACTTCTTTGTATTGCATTTGGTAGAGATTCGAATAGAACCCTTCCTTTTTAATCAATTCTTTGTGCGTTCCTATCTCCTTAATTTCTCCTTTGTCAAGCACAATAATGTTATCAGCGCCTTGAATAGTAGATAATCTGTGCGCAATAACAATCGCTGTTCTTCCTTTCATCAAAACGTTAATCGCGTTTTGAATCGACATTTCTGTCTCAGTATCCACGGATGATGTGGCCTCATCGAGCACAATTATTTTTGGGTCATAAACCATTGCGCGAACGAAAGAAATAAGCTGACGTTGCCCCACTGACAAGGTTGCCCCACGCTCCATCACATTATAATCAAGACCGCCTGGTAGTCTTTCAATAAATTTCTTAGCGCCAACTAAGGCTGCCGCTTCCATTATTTTCTCATCACTAATGTCAGGGTTACCTAGAGTTATATTAGCTTTAATCGTGTCTGAAAAAAGAAAAACATCTTGAAGTACAACGCCTATATTTTCTCTTAGCGCGGACACATCATATTCTTTTAAATTGACACCATCAACTTCAACAGTCCCTTTGTTTATTTCGTAAAACCTGCTCAGCAAATTTATTACTGAAGACTTACCCGCACCAGTAGCGCCCACAAAAGCAACTGTTTGTCCTTCTTTGACTTCAAAAGAAATATCCTTTAATACATATTCTTCTTCGTTGTAAGCAAACCAAACGTTTTTAAAACTAACATCCCCTTTGAAACTTTCAGGAACGAGCTTCCCGTCATCAACAATGTGTTCTTTACTATCTAGCAAATCAAATATTCTGTTAGAACTCACAATCCCCATCTGCAACGTGTTAAACCTATCTGCAATCATCCTTATCGGGCGGAAGAACATTTGGATATACATGATGAACGATATGATCAAGCCGGGCCCCTGACCTGAGTCATTAAGGATTCCTCTAGCTCCATACCATACTAACATTCCAATCGCAATGGCCTGGATTAATTCAGCAACCGGGAAATAAATTGAGTAATAAAGCACGCTCTTAACGTGCGCCTTGGTATGCTCTTTATTAATTTCTCTGAACTTTTTCGACTCCCTTTTTTCAGCATTAAAAATCTGAACTATGTTCATGCCTGTCACATGCTCCTGAACAAAAGAATTGAGATTAGAAACGGCATTTCGTACGTCATTAAACGTTACTTTAATTTTTTCTTTAAAAACATAAGTACTGAAAATGAGTATTGGCAAAGTTGAAAGGCTAATCAGGGTTAATTTCCAGTCCAGGTAAAACATAAAGCCCATGATTACCAACAGTTGAAGCAGGTCACCAATTAAAGCGGCAATACCTTCACTAAAAACATTTGAAAGCGTTTCGATATCTGAAACATTCCTAGTCACTAATCTTCCTATAGGTGTCTTATCGAAGAATTTTAATCGAAGGTTTAATAAGTGTCTGTATAGCTTTATGCGAATATCTTTGATGATTGTTTGTCCTACCCAACCTGCCAAGTAGGTATGCCAATATTGAATAATGGCTAATATTATTAAATGAGCAACCAGAATAATCGTCATGGTCAGCAAGCCAGAGTAATCACCAGCGGGGACATAATTATCGATGGCCTGCTGAACAAGCAAAGGTCTGATTGGCATTAAAGCTGCCAATAGAATTGTCAGGAAAACGAGCAAATAGAATTGCTTGATGTATGGTTTAGCATAATCAAAAAGTCTTTTCAAGACTTTAAAATCAACTATACCTCCACTTTTAACTTTTTCCTTCTCCAAGTATCTTAAATATAAAGTTCAACTGGGTATTGAACATTCGTTAAAAATAAGCCTTCTGGCGGCACCGCTCTTCCTGCTTCTGTCCGGTCCTTAATATCAATAACCGCTTGAAACTCGTCCAGGGATATATTCCCTAAACCAACCTCGATTAAAGTCCCAACAAGAGCGCGAATCATACCTCTTAAAAACCTGTTTGCAGTAACGCAGAAAACCAATGAATCATTATCAATTTTCCACGCTGCACTTTTGATGTTACAAATGAAGTTATTTACCTCGGTCTTTACCTTACTAAAGCTTTGAAAATCTTGCTCACCAACTAATTTTTTAGCAGCAGCATTCATTTTTACTAAATCAAGTTGCTTGTCGTAAAAATAACTCAACCCAACTTTGAATGGATCTCTCTTTTGATGAAGGAAATATTCGTAAGAGCGTAAAGTGGCATCAAAACGGGCATGTGCTTCATCACGTACTGCTTTGGCATGATTAACCACAATGTCATTTGGTAAAATTCTATTAATCTTAAAAGCCAAATCCGAAGTATCCAAAGCCGTTTCGCTATCAAAATGCGTAACTTGTTGTTTTGCATGGACTCCTGTATCTGTTCTACCACTGCCCATTATCCCAATTTCCGTTTGCAGCATTGTATTCAATGCGTTTTCCACTTCTGCCTGAACTGAATTAGCATTCGGTTGCCTTTGCCAACCATGATAGTTGGTTCCTTTATATGAGATATCGAGGAAGTAGCGAGGCATTTTTAGAATTCAGGAGTTAGGAATTAGAGGTTAGTTTTTATTTTCGAAATGTAGCCATTCAACATTCTTCCGACTTCATTAATCAGTTCAATAAGTGATTCACATTTTGAATGATAATTCAAGTCATTTGAAAGTAAAACAAAATACTTGAGTTCTTGAAGTGAGCCTTGTGCAATATTATAAAATCTCAATTTGTCTTTTACTCCGTTTTTAGCAAACCATTCAGCAATATTAGATGGCACTGAATAAGCAGCTCTTCTCATTTGGGAGGTTATTCCAAACTGCTCCGAATTTGGAAAGGAATTAGTGAGATTATAAATATCCAATGTCAACGACTGCGCCTTCTGCCATACCAATAAATCTTCAAATGATTTTGCGCCACTCATTATTCTAATTTCCAGTTCCTAAATTCTAGCTTCTTTTTAACACTTTTCAAATATTATGGCTGCTCCTTGCCCAACACCAATACACATAGTAGCAAGGCCGTATTTTACATTGTCTCTTTTTTGCATTTCATGAAGCAGCGTAGCGCTTATTCTTGTACCACTTGCTCCAAGAGGATGGCCAATAGCAATTGATCCGCCATTCACGTTGACGATGTCTGGGTTAAGGCCTAGTTCTTTAATACAGGGAATTGCTTGAGCAGCAAAGGCTTCATTCACTTCAGCCAAATCTATATCTGAAGCAGTAATTCCTGCCCTTTTCAGCGCTTTTTGAGTAGCTGGAATTGGTCCAACACCCATACATTCTGGGCTGACCCCTGCGATGGCCATTGAAACAACTCTTGCCATTGGCCTTAAGTTAAATGCCTTTAGTGTCGCTTCATTTACAATCAAGGAAGCAGCTGCCCCATCATTAATTCCTGAAGAATTCCCGGCAGTAACAGAGCCTCCTTTTTTAAAGGCGGGATTTAATGATGCCAATTTCTCAATTGATGAAAGCCTTGGATGCTCGTCCTTGTCAAAAATTAACGGATCACCCTTCCGTTGTGGAATTGAATAAGATGTGATCTCCTCCTTAAATCTCCCGGCATCATTTGCAGCCTTAAATTTTAATTGGGAACCATGGGCAAATTTGTCTTGTGCCTCTCGCGAAACTTTCCATTGGTCTGCCACATTTTCGGCTGTTTCACCCATTGCATATGGATGGTACATTTCCGCCAGTTTCGGATTTATAAATCGCCAACCAATAGTCGTGTCATACATTTCTGCCTTTCTCCCAAATGCAGTTTCAGATTTACCCATGACAAAAGGAGCCCTTGACATGCTTTCTACTCCTCCAGCCAAATAACCTTGTCCTTCTCCTATCATCAATGCCCTAGAAGCATCCATTATGGATTGGAGGCCTGAAGCACACAATCTATTTACAGTAACTCCGCCCGTTTCAATTGGCAATCCTGCCATTAAACCAGCCATTCTTGCTACGTTCCTATTGTCTTCTCCGGCTTGATTCGCAGCGCCAAAAATCACATCTTCAATAAGTGATTTATCAAAATTAGGGTTCCTATTTATCAATGCCTTTATGACATGGGCAGCCAAATCATCTGGTCTTTCAGATGCCAAAGTGCCCCCAAATTTCCCAATTGGTGTTCTGACAATATCAACAATATATGCTGTTTCCATTTCACTTATTTAAGATTGACAATCTTGCGAATCACGAAGTAACATATTTTTAGTCAAGTTGAAAAAGCTAAAGCGTGCATTTCGTTAATCGTTCAATTATATTTGCGCTTGAAACGAAGTTGATTATGATACAAAGAATTCAAACATTATTTCTAATTGGTATTGCAGTTTGCATGGGATTGATGCTTAATTTTCCAATATGGGCCGAAAACAACGCAGATGGCACAGAACAAATGGTTTTAACAGCCTTCAAATCTGACAAAGTAGCATTGCCTTATGATGCGACAATTGCTCCACTGGCTTCACAATCCAATATTTATATAGCAGGCCTTGCAGTATTATCGGCTTTAGTCGCCATTTATTCGATTTTTCAGTTTAAGAATAGGCTTTCTCAAATGAAGCTTGGCGCCTTGAATTCTCTGTTTATGGCAGCGGCACTTGGGCTCTCCTATTATAATATTTATCTCTTGGAACCTACATTTAGTCCACAAACGCAAGGTAGTTTTATGGGTGGCTTCTTTTTACCAGCTGTTGCCATGATCCTAAATATGGCCTCAAACAGGTTTATCCGAAAAGATGATAAATTGGTGAAATCGGTAGATCGGATTCGATAATCAATCGATTTCGATTAAAGTAATATTAAATCGCAAGACAGTATTAGGGGGAATAGAGCCAGATCCGGTGCTTTTATAGGCAAGTGTGGATGGCAATAAAAATGCGCCACTACTTCCTAAACTTAGTAAACGAGTCCCTATATCAAATCCTTCAATTACTCCCCCACCACCAATTCTGAATTGAAAAGGGGCATAAGTTCTTTGTTCGTTATAGGCATTATTATCTCGTGCAGTTTCCTCAATACTAGTGTCTATAAATGTCCCGTCAAGTAAAAACACTTCATAGTCAACCCTCACAATTTCTCCAGCTTGAGGAAAATTACCGTTTCCTTCATTCTGAATAACATACCTTATTCCAGATTCGTCAATCTCCACATCCAGTCCTTGATCGACAACATATTGGTCAATAATTAAAAGGTCTGCCGCCAATTGAGTAACTGGATCTGTATCCCCAGAGTCGCTACAGCCAACTATGAAAAATAAAAGAGTCCCGAATAGTAATGAGTTCTTTAACATCGTTTTTTATTTGAAACGCCAAAATTAGGCAAAGAATTATTAAGACTTAAAAAAGATCAGTTAAAACCCGTTAAGTATTTTTAATGAAGTGCGGCACGAATTTTAAGATTAGCAACGATCTCAGCTTCCTTTTGCATTAGCTCTTCCAATTTGGCATAGACTATTTTTTCATCAAAATAATGAAGCGCCAGTTTAACGTAGAGATTGCCATGTTTGGCTTCAGAAACCCACAACTCCTTATAAAAGCGTTGTAATTCTAACTCAGGTACATTTTCTGCCACCAATTTGAAGCGTTCAAAACCACGACATTCAATTACTGAGCCTAATAACAAACGGATCATAAAACGAGAATCAGAGGAACCTCCCTTAGCTTCATTCATTAATTGATGAATATATAAATCAGGCTCCATCCTAGCAGGAAGCATTACGCCTCTTTTTTGCATTAGCTGATAAACCTGTTGAAAGTGCTCCATCTCTTCTAAAGCCGTATCGATCAAATCCGGAACAATCAAATTACGATCTGGATATTTGGCGATCAAGCTCATCCCCATGGCTGAAGCCTTTCGTTCACAGTCTGCATGGTCTTGCAAAAAACTATTAAAATCTCCCATTACAGCATCAATCCATGCTTGCGATGTTGTAGTTAATACTTCAATTGAGTGCTTCATTAATTCTGATTAGGTATTCGTGATTTGCATTGTTAGGTTTGTTCAAGAGAACAATTCCATTGCAAAGATACACCGAAAAATATTTCAAAAGGTACGCGGATTTGCAGCCATTAATCAAATCTCCGATTGATCCTGCATGCAAAATAATCATCGTCATCCCCTGCTGCAACGAACCCGATTTGATTGGCACCTTGGATTCATTGAAAAATTGTGAGCAATTGGGTTATTTAGTTGAGGTGATTGTCGTACTCAATCATTCAGAGAGTGCCATGTTTGACGTGAAACAGACTAATGAACATACCTTACTCAGTTTTCAAAAATGGCAGTCACAAAACCCTGAACCTTTCTTGAAATTTCAGCTCATTGAAGCCTTCAATCAACCGAAAAAAGACGCAGGCGTTGGCTTGGCGCGTAAAGTGGGCATGGATGAAGCGCTGAGAAGGTTTTTATCAATTGATAAGGATGGTGCTATTGTCTGTTTAGATGCAGATTGTAGGGTGTCGAATAATTATTTGACTGCCATTAACGCCCAATTTGTGTCAACAGCGGCTGGCATTGGTGTAATGAATTTCGAACATCAATACGAGACAGAGAAAGACAAAAACCTTAGGGCCGGTATTATCAACTATGAGCTTTTTCTAAGGTATTATGTTGAAGGGCTTAGGCAGTCACTATTCCCAAATGCTATTCATACTATAGGGTCCTGCATGCTGGTCAAAGCAGCCATCTACGCCAAACATGGCGGCATGAACAAACGAAAAGCCGGAGAAGATTTTTACTTCTTGCATAAAATTATTCCTCACGAGAAATTTGTAACAGTCGAAAAAGCTACTGTGTATCCGTCTTGCAGAACATCCGATAGGGTCCCGTTTGGCACCGGAAAAGCCCAGCAAGACTGGTTGAATAGGGATGATAAAACTTATTTGACTTATGATTCAAAAGTTTTTGGCGATTTGAAAGTGCTGTTCCAATGCCTTGAGAAAATCTATGATCCTACATTCGACAATTGGGCATTTGAACCCACTGGGGTAACTGCGTTTTTAGAGGAGCATGACTATTTTGAGAAAATTAATTTAATCAGAGCAAACTGTAAGTCCTTCCAACAATTTGAAAAACAGTTCTATGTCTGGTTTGATGGGTTTTTATGTCTGAAATTCATTCATTATGCCAGAGATAATTTTTATCCCAACATCCCCTTAACAATTGCTGCTAAGCAACTAATTGACCTCAATTCAGACGACACAGCAAATCTGCTTAAAGCATACAGGGACAATGATGCTTAGCTCATAGCTCAATTTAATGACATCCTGTCACACTCAATGAACTGGTACAGCTTTTGTCCGATGCAGAATGGATTAAAAAAACAGATAGACAGTTATGCAAGAAAAGGGAACGATATCCATACATACCGAAAACATCTTTCCAATTATTAAGAAGTTTTTGTACTCAGATCATGAGATCTTTTTAAGAGAATTAGTAGCCAATGCAGTTGATGCTACTCAAAAAATTAAGCGCCTTTCATCTTTAGGAGAATACAAAGGAGAAATAGGCGAACCAAGGGTTCAAGTTGACTTTGATGCTAAGAAAAAGACCATTACCATTTCTGATAATGGATTGGGCATGACTGCTGAAGAAATTAAAAAATACATCAACCAGATTGCA
>Ga0307985_10000616_pt1 | contig 20718 bp, 17 predicted proteins | sample EllFjometageno80_FD_203155 | JGI IMG/M metagenome (GOLD analysis project Ga0307985, IMG submission 203155) | Marine microbial communities from Ellis Fjord, Antarctic Ocean - #80 | ecosystem: Environmental > Aquatic > Marine > Unclassified | place: Southern Ocean | collected 2014-10-09 | reverse complement strand
ATTTCTGCAATTTCGTCATATTTTAGGGATTCAAAATATTTCATATTAAAAACAAGGCGCTGCTTATCTGGTAGCGCTAAAATTGCCTCCTGCAATCTTTTCTGAATTTCGTCACCGTCTATATAAGGCCCATTTTGAATTTTGTCGACAAGCTCATGTTGAACCTCATCAATTGATTGCATATGCTGCCGTTGCTTTTTCTTAATGAATGTAAGACTCTCGTTGGTTGCAATTCTGTACATCCATGTAAATAATTGCGAAGCCTCTCGGAAGTTTTCAAGGTTCTTATAAATTTTTATAAAAACTTCTTGAACTACATCATCAGCATCTTCATGATCAATCACAATTCTTCTTACATGCCAATAGATTCTTTCTTGATATTTCTTCACCAACTCACTGAAAGCACTGTTGCGAGTGTTTTTGTTTCCAAATTGGACCAGAATGTCTTTGTCTTCCAAGGGTAGGTGAATTCAGCTTCTTTGATTAGAAAAACTCAAGATGGTTTAATGTATGAAAAATATTTATAACGAAGAATTTATAGAAATCGAGAAAAGTAGTTTTCGTTTGCTTAATACTAATCGTTATTTTCGTTCTAATAATTACTAGTTTTTATTCATGGGACTTGAAGAAGACATAAAGCAGCAAAGAAAATTTAAGAGTGAGCATGAGAAATTGCTTGTAAATATCTTATACACGAACAATTGGTTAAGCGAACATCAAGCTAAAGTGTTTAAACCGTTTGATGTTACTAGTCCACAGTACAATGTACTCCGTATTTTAAAAGGGCAATTTCCAAATCCATGCACTGTGAATCTCATAATTGATCGCATGCTTGATCGAAGTTCAAATGCATCTCGAATAGTAGATAAATTAGAGAGAAAGGGATTAGTGGAGAGAAAAACATGTCCGACAGACAGGAGGGCTAAAGATGTTGTAATTACTCAAAAAGGACTTGACTTAATAGTTGAGATTGACGCTGCAAATGCCATTTGGATGAAGTTTTTTAAGAATGTATCAGTTGCTGATGCAGAAAAGGCAAATTTAGTAATTGATGCAATACGTAAGAAATGACTATTTATCTTCTTTAATAGCTCCAAACTTTTTAAGAATTGGAATTATTTTATCAATAGGCAATGCCTCAGCTTGATTACCATCTTTTCCAATCATAATTTCAGCCATAAACAGAGAATTAATTATTGCTTCTTCAGTGGCTTCTATTGTAGCTATAAAAATTGGCGACATATTATCGTTCCTGAGGACATTTACCTGGTCTGTAATTTCGTTGGTTTGATTTGCGATTCTCATCGATACAGCGGTAGATACTGCAACTACATAGTCACCGCTTCCATTAGAAGCAATACCACCCGTTTTTGCGAGTCCCATCATGGCTCTTTTTGCGACTCTTTCTAATTGACGTGCATCTAAAGGCGCATCAGTCATTACTACCATCATGCATGAGCCATCACTTTTTTGAATTGCATTTTGAAATGGATACTGATCCAACTCTTTACCAATGGGAGCGCCATTAATAGTTAGAACACCACCAAAATTTGTTTGAACTAATACCCCAACCGTAAACCCACCTAATGATGCTGGGATTTTTCTTGATGAGGTCCCAATACCACCTTTAAAACCAAATGCTCTTGTGCCAGTACCTGCACCAACATTGCCTTCTGCCACAACCCCACTCGCGGCCTTATTAATCGCAGCTATTACATTGCTCTCAGATACATGCATGCCACGGATGTCGTTGAGGTATCCATCATTGGTTTCACCAACCACAACGTTAACAGATCCAATAGCCTCATTGCCCTTTAAGCCTAAGGTGTATTTTACAGTGCCTTGTATTCCCATAGGTACACTTAAGGTATTGGTAAGTAGTATTGGTGTTTCAATATTACCTAATTCCTTCACTTGGCTGATTCCAGCTAATTTTCCAAAGCCATTACCAATATAGATGGCTGCGGGGACCTTCTTCTGAAAAATATTACCCTGATGTGGCAAAATGGCGGTAACACCTGTTCTTATATTGTCACCTTTTATGATGGTCTCATGTCCAACAGTGACGCCTGGTACATCGGTTATTGCATTATACTTTCCAGTTTTCATCACACCAATTTCTATTCCATAGTCACGCGCACGTTTAGGTTCTTGAGCAAAAGTCATAAATACTGAAGTTGAGAGAATAAGTGTCACAATTAATTTCATAATGAAAATTACATATTAATTCGAAGATCTTTGAACAACATTATGAACTTGAGTTTTGATTAAGATTTTAAATTGACTTCAAAAGTTTGTTTTTATTACTTTTATAGAATGCGTCATTTGACATCTACAGTTTTAGTTTTACTCACAATCTTCCTCAGTTCATCGTGTGAAGAAAAACCGATAGATGCCGCAAGTATAGTCGCCAAGGCTTATGATGCGCACGGGGGGAAGGTCAACTGGGACAAAATCAATGTTCTTAATTATCAAAAGGAGAGTGTAGTCTATGATGCTGAAGGGGCGATTCGTGTAAAGAGCCTTCAACAGCATCGGTACAATTTTAGACCAAGCTTTAATGCAACTATTGATTGGGAAGATAATGTGCAGAGCCATCAAATTCAGTTTACAGATGCACGCGCTTTGAAATATGTCGATGACGAATTAATTAATGATAAATCAGTTACTGAAAGTGCTTATAATTCTGTGAATGCAGCAAGATATACTGTCAGTCAGCCCTTCAAATTATCGGATTCTGGAGTTCAACTCACTTATGAGGGGATTGATGAATTAGAAGAAGGCCAGAAAGTTCATGTCGTTAAAGCCAGTTACAACATGGAAAACGAAAATCATACTGATAATGACGAGTGGTGGTATTTTTTTGACTTAGATACTTATTTGTGTTTGGCCACAATGGTACATCATGGCACTACATTTAGCTATATTAAAAACTTGGAGTTTGATCGCTCAACAAACATTGTTTTTAACTCTCATAGAAAAGGATATTCCGTAGATAGTGCTCGTAATATCCTATATCATCAATCAGAGTATTTTTATCGCGATTATAAAATAGAGTAAGGGAGGTAGAAATAAACAAATCGCTTACTCATAATTTTTCAATTAAACCTTTTCCCTTTTTTCCTATCTTAATTGCTAATTACTAAGCTTTAAATACAACCAACTATGTCAACTATTATAAAATCAATTTCACTAGTCGCGACTATAGGATTATTTTCATTTGGGATTTATACAGCTCCAAAAACTGTCGGGAACGTAGATGTAATTCTACATGAAGAAGGAATAACGTTCCCAGAGAATGTTCAGAAAATTATTACGGAAAAATGTACAAGTTGCCATAAACCAGATGCGAGAAATGAGAAGGCTCGTGAAAAATTGCAATGGGCAAAGGTTCCGGACATGAATAAAGAAGAACAAGAGCATTTGATTGCAGAATTGTTTGAGGTACTAGAAGATGGAAAAATGCCTCCGAAAAAGACGGTGGAAAGAAAACCGGAAATGAAATTAACAGTCGAAGAAGCGCAGATATTGCTTGCTTGGGTGGAAGTAGAAGAGAAGCGTTTGAAGGCACTTTAATGCTAATCAAAAAAAACAACTAAGGTGCAATTGATTTGCACCTTAGTTGTTTAGATCAAATCTGCTTTATTAAATCTATAATACCTTCGTTTTTTCCTTTAGGCCTTACAAGGAGCATGGGGGTTTTTGTGTTTTCTTGAACAAAATGCTCTGCCTTACTGCCTATAAATAATGCTGTAGTAGCAGTTCTTCCTTTTGCCCCAATTATAACGCAACCTGGATTTGTTTCCGTCATGTAACTGGTTATATCGTTTACAGGGTTATCATCCTTGTCTAAAGAATAAACATCTTCAACATTAATGCCTTTCTGATCAATGTCTTTCATGAATTTCTTGAAGGCTTTTTGGGCATTCTCCTTCATAATTTGGGCAAACTCTTCATAAGTTTTTCCTGAATAATACCAGCTTGCAGGTACTGAGAATACATTTTGGCAAACAACTTTGCTAGAGCCATACCTTTGAGCGAGCTCTATTCCGGTTTGCATTGCAAGTTTAGAGTATTTTGAAAAATCGCAAGGAATTAAAAAGTGATCTGGATTGGATTCCGCATCTTGAGGAACAATAAACAAAGAGCAAGTGGCCCTTCTTGCGAGTCGACTCGAAAGTACACCATGTCCTCTGAAGTCCCGATGTCGGCCCATCATTAACAGGTCAATACTATGTGCTTCAATAAATTTTAAAATCCCTTTACTTGGAGCTCCTTCTTCAATATGAATTTGGATTATTGGAAATAGGGTAGCAACCATATTCTTATCAATAGATTCTTGAATCTTACTTCTTCGATCCTCAAAAGCACGGTCCCTAAGGTCTGGGAATTCCTTCAGCACATCTTCAGGAATATTCAAGGCAGGGATACTATTGAAAATATGAATCTCTTTCGTTTCAGATGCTATAGCAACAAGATTCTGCGAATCTTAGTAGCGTACTATCAGCTTCGCTAGTATCTACTAAAACTATTATTTTGTCCCAACTAATCATTTTGAAATGAGTTTTTATGTTTTTTAAAGTAATTCAATGTATTGATTAAAACTAATAAGATATTTTGTTAATTTCATCGACTAGCATTTCAATCTGCTCTTTAGAGTGGGTTGGAAATGAGGCGATTCTGATTTGTTTACCCTTTAACTCACTGTAGCCATTGCCAATAACCAGTCCTTTTTTGGTGAGTTCATTTATTATATAATTGGAGTCAGATTTTGTGCTGGCTACAATTACAGTTTTAGATCTCAGTTCAGGTTTTTTTACATACTGCATCAAATTCGGATGTTGATCAACCATATGTTGTAGCAAGGCGCTTTTATAACCCGCTTCTCTTCTTATTACATCAATTCCTTTCTCAAGCATGTCTGCAGTTACCTTAGCGAGGAGGTAAACATCTAAAACATTCGTTGTATAAGTTGGTTGATGCTTTTCTGCACTCTTTAGTAAATTTGGCAATGATTGATAAGTACCGATACTTTTACCCTCTTTTAACTTCTTTTCTGCTTTAGCAATACATTTGTCATTAGCAATCCAAACTCCCAATCCTGCTGGCAATCCAAAGCATTTTTGAACTGAGAAATAGGCGGAATCGATTTTCGAAAAATCAATATCAATTACCGGGAATGCAGATACTCCATCAACGGCTAAAATTGCATCCGGAAAATGCTCGTTTAATTCATATATTCGATCAACTGGGAACGTAACGCCAGTACTCGTCTCATTGAGCGCCAAACTAATTAACTCTGTATCGTCTTCTATGGATGATAATTGGAATTCAGGGATTTCTCCAAATTCTGAGCTTATGGAGCTGGCATTAATCCCTAACTTTTTAGAAAAATCATAGAATCGATGTGAAAAAGCCCCGTTAGTTAAATGGGTCGATTTTTCTTGAACACAGTTCTGGATTAATCGCTCCCAAATTTCTGTTGCCGAACTAAGATAAAAGATGTGATAGTCTTCGGGAATGCCCATTAAGGACTTTAAATTTTCGGTAGCTTCTTGAAAATAGGCTGCAGCTTGTTTACTTCTATGGTTAATCTCGAGAACTTGAGACTTAAGTGCCTGTTTTAGGTGGCTTTCAACCGTGAAATAAAGGGCTGAAGGACCAGGGGTGAAGAAGATTTTTTTAGACATTGCTTTTTTTGGACTCCATTAGTTCCAATTGTCTAAAATAATGCTTTCTCACAAAAACAAAGTAATAGACTAATGGCAACAAAAGTATGAGTCCGCAGGCAAAAAACATCATTCTATAGCCCAAAATTTCGGCTAAATATCCAAGAGTTATTGCACCAACCCCAATGCCCAAATCAATTGCTGAAAAAAACGTAGCATTTGCTGCTCCACGGCTCTCTAGAGGCACAATATTCAAAGCCATTGTTTGTACAGTAGGCATGACTAATCCATTCCCCATTCCCACAAGAACACCACATATCATGAATAGCCAAAAGGTATCAGTATAGCGCAGTAATACGAGTCCTGCAATTGTTAAAATTATCCCCAGTGAAACGATTCCAGAGGGGCCTTTTCTGTCCATTATTTTTCCAACTAGCAATCTTACAATGGCCACTCCTGCAGCAAAGAAGATAAAAAACGCCTCGGGATCAAGATTAAAGAAAAGAACTCTAATTGAAGGGATTTGAGCTTCTTCTGCAAAAATCATAATAAAAGCAATAATACCAGCATATGGAAATGCGGATGTAAACATCACAACAGCTATTCTTGTGACTCGTTTATCAAATATTTTTTTCACATCTAATTTAGTGTTGCCTGTTTTGATTTTAGGAACCTTGATAAATAAGGCAAGCATGAAAGCCCCTAACCCGAACATAAAGGAAATGGTAAAAAGATTATAAAAATTATCGTCTCCCATTATCACTCCACCAAAGTAGGGAGCTAAAGCCATGGAGAAGGTCATGGCTAATCCGAAATAACCAATTCCTTGGGCTCTTTTACTGTCAGGAATAATATCTGCAGCAATTGTACTTCCCCCGGTGGTGATTACACCCCAAGTAAAACCATGAAATATTCTGACTAAAAGTAGAAGAACAAATGTATAGGTGAAATGGTAGAGCCCGAGAAGGACAGCAAAGAGGCCTAAAGCCCATAGATAAATAGACTTTCTACCATAAGCATCCAATACATACCCACAAAAAGGACGGATTATAAGGGCTGCAATAGCATAAACTCCCATGATATAACCCACTTGATTATTAGAGGCTCCTAAGGCGTTTTTTGCGTAGACAGGAAGCGTAGGCAAAAGAAAATAAAAAGCATTTGACATCAAAAAATAGGAGATGAAGTGCAGAATATAATCGCGGGTAAGAATTCGATCTGTGCTACGAGACAGGGTCAATTATTTGTTTTTATAATTATAGTAAAGTTCTAAATACGCAAGAAATGTGGAGCTATGAAAATTTTAATCTCTATTCTATATCTTTGGAGTTATACGAGTGCTATTGAGTTTTGGTAACAGTTGGGAAAAATCGATGAAAAAACAACTTTTTTATATCTCCGTTGCGTTACTTTAGTAAGTTTGTACTATTAAGGGAATTGAAGATTTCCCGTAGGGCTTGGACAAGTTTTTGAACTTTACAAGTTAAACTAATATGCCGGGTGATTCTCCTCCAAAACAAGGCCTCATCTCGATTTATCGAGACCTCGTTCGTAAGAACAGGATAACAGTGGACTGTTGCGGAAAAAGAGATAGCCCAAATCCTGTCTATAAAGGGAGGTTCAAATACGACTGAGTTCTGCGGGTATGTTATTAATAAGGCTGTCTATTTAGACAGCCTTATTTTTTTCAAACGGCCTGATGAGCTGGTTTTATTTAGAAGCATCGTAAGCCACTTTTCCATTAACAATTGTCATGGCCACCTTTGTTTTTAAAATATCATCCTCGGGAATTGTCATGATATCCTTGTCAAAAACGGTGAAATCAGCAGCTTTTCCTATTTCAATTGAGCCTTTAAAGTCTTCCTCAAATTCGCCAAAAGCAGCATCTAACGTGAATGATCTTAATGCCTCTGTTCTTGACATTTTTTGGTCAGGTTCAAATCCACCTTCTGGTAATCCAGCCAAGGTTCTGCGGCTTACTGAAGCATAAAAAGAAGGTAGAGGATCCACAGGCTCTACAGGCGCATCAGTTCCATTTATTACTTTAGCTCCAGACTGCAATAGTTTTTGCCAAACATAGGCACCTTCAATAATTCTTTTTTCTCCTAACCTGTCTATTGCCCAAGGACGATCAGAACTCATATGAACAGCCTGCATTGCTGGAATCACTCCTAACTCACCGAATCTGGGGATATCATCAGGATGTAGGTGTTGTGCATGTTCAATTCTAAATCTATGATCTGTATTGCTTGGATTCTTCTTAAAGGCAGTCTCATACCGATCCATTATTTCCCGATTTGCACGATCTCCAATTGCATGTGAAGCCACTTGGAACCCTAGTTCAAGTCCTTTATCAGAAACGGTAGTTACAGTTTCCATTGGGAGTGTTTCATGACCTGTATGGTCAGGCCTGTCAGTATAGTCTTCAAGCAACCATGCACCTCGAGAACCTAAGGCACCATCACAATTTAGTTTAATAGACCTTACGGTTAAGAAATGATCTTCAGTATCAATCATTGGACCTTTTTCATACCAGTTTTCAAGTAACTCCGGTGACCTTCCTGTTAGCATTACGTACATTCTAATGCCCAACTTCCCAAAATCTTTAAACCGTTGTAACCTATCGATCGTGCCTTGTCCAGATCCGGCATCATGAAAACTTGTAATGCCTTTCTCTAGACATTCCTGAATTCCCATTTCCAATGCCATTTCATTTCTTAATTCATCATTAGCAGGTACCAGTCGACCAACAAGACTGGAGGCCCTCTCAGTAAAAACTCCGGTTGGGTTTCCCATTTCGTCTTTGATGATTTCTCCGCCTTCCACTTTACTTGATAGGCTTTCCATACTTAAACGATTTACTCCTGCCAATTGCATTGCCTTTGCATTTGCAAAAGTTGCGTGCCCACTGGCGTGTCTCAAATAAACAGGGTTTTCGGGTGATACAGCACTCAATTGGTCATGGGTCTGAAACCCATTAACCATCTTTTTAGGAGCCTCTATCCACTTGCTTTGATGCCAACCTCTTCCCGTAATCCAATCCCCAGGTTCGGCTTTAGCAACAGCTTCTGCCACCTTAGCGACCAATTCATCATATGTTTTGACATACATTAAGTCGAGCTCCAATTTATTATAACCTATCCCCATTAAATGTCCGTGGGATTCAATAAATCCAGGAGTCATTGTTTTGCCTTTAAGGTCGATGACATTCGTATTCTTGCCCTCATATGCAGTTGCGCCTGTTGAGTTTCCTACATAAATAATTCGGCCATCTTTAACAGCTACTGCTTCTGACTTCGGTGCAGCATCATCCATTGTATAGACAACGCCATTTTTGAAAACAGTGTCTGCTTTTTCAGATGAGTCACTTGTTCCACAAGAAAACATAGTGAGAAGTAGTAGAACGGATAAAATTGAAATGATTTTTTTCATTTGATTTCTAGTATGTTGGTTAAAAGCTAATGTAATTTTATGAATTCAGCAATGGATATTTTTTTGGTATTACTTGTATTGTAAATTGATGACATCAAACCACATAATTTGGAGTAATGGATATTTTAAATTTAGATCAATTAAAGCAGTTAATTAATATTGAACAATTGATTAATGACTTAGAGAAAGGGTACCTTTTGTACTCAGAAGGTCAAGTTGAAGTGCCTCCAGTTGGATTTCTAAATTTTCAAGACCCTCCTGGTGATGTTCATATCAAGTATGGCTATATAAAACAGGATGATGTTTATGTTGTTAAAATCGCCTCTGGATTTTATAACAATCCTCAATTAGGTATAAGTGCAAGCGATGGTTTGCTATTGGTTTTTAGTCAGCAAACAGGTAAGCTGCAGAGTATCTTATTAGACGAATGTTACCTGACTGATGTACGAACTGCAGTTGGTGGGGCAGTAGTTGCCAAACTTCTGGCGCCATCCAAAGTTTCATCAATTGGTATTGTTGGTGCTGGTGTACAGGCCAAAATGCAATTACAAATGTTACAACATGTGATTGATTGCAACAAGTGTATCGTATGGGCAAGAGATATTAAAAAGGGGGAGGAGTTGGCGGAGGAGATTCGTCAAGATGCTAGTTTTTGGCCAGGAAAACTGGAAATAGAAGCGACATCAGATATGGACTACTTGACTGATAATTGCAACTTAATTGTAACCACGACTCCGGCTAAATCACCTTTGATAATGGCACATCAAATCAAACCAGGTACCCATATAACAGCAATGGGATCTGATGATAAAGGGAAACAAGAATTGGATGCTGCTTTATTAGTGAAAGCAGACATATTAGTTGCAGACAGCAAAGCTCAATGTATACAATATGGCGAAATGTCACATGGCGTAAAAAACGGATTGATACAGGAAAGTGAGATCCTTGAAATGGGAGATTTGATTAAAGATAAATCATTGCAAAGAACCGACGATGCGCAAATTACAATCGCTGATCAAACAGGAGTAGCTGTTCAAGATATTCAAATTGCCAAAATGGTAAACACCTTGCTAAAGAAGAGTAAAGCTAATTAAGCAGCTTTAGCTTTTAAGTCTTCTTTTTTTGGAGTAATCTCAATTGACTGTGGTATCTGGTTATTGCCTAGCTTTTTAAGGAAACGAACATGAGATTTAAAAGCAGCATAAAAAGAAGGTAACTCGTTGTATGGAACGCCATAATCTTCAGCTGTCTTTTTAACTATATCAGATACTTCAGGGTAATGAATGTGACAAATTTTGGGAAAAAGATGATGTTCAACTTGGAAATTTAGTCCTCCAGCTATGAAACTTGTAAGTGCACTTTTTCTACCAAAGTCAACTGTAGTTCGCATTTGCGAAACAGCCCATGTGTCTTCAATATTACCTTCGTTATCAGGCATTGGGAAATGGGCCTCTTCTACCACATGTGCGAGCATGAATATTATCACTATGGCAAAGCCACCAAATAGATGCCCTAATATAAAACCTCCAACTACAGTATACCAAGGCATATCAATCATGATAATTGGCAGGGCAATGAATAAGAAATAGTAGAGAAATTTAAAGAAAAACAGTCTGAAATATTCTTTTCTCGGATGACTAGAGTTATCAAGAGTTCCGATTTTCTTTTGAAAAAACTTAATATAATCCTTCTTGAAAACCCAAGATAACGTCCCTAGTGGATACAAGAAGAATAACCATATGTGTTGGTATTTCTGTATAGGCTTCCATTCTTGAGAAGGCGCTAATCTTGCAATTGGAACTGATTCAATGTCTTCATCATGTCCAGCAATATTTGTGAAGGTGTGGTGAACAACATTATGAATCTTCGCCCATATATAGGAATTAGCTCCAATAATGTTGAAAGTATTGCCGTAAAAATTATTCACCCATTTTTTAGATGAGAATGAACCATGAATTGCATCATGACCACAATTAACAGCCATAAATACAGAAGAAAGTCCATAGACAATCCAAAGCAGATTGTTTGTTAATAAACTGAATTCTCCAAAAAGTAAACCGAGATATGAACCAAGCCAAAAAGTAATATAGAAGTAGGTTTTAAAGTACATAAAACCATTCGCTCCTTTGCTTTTACCTGTTGATTTAAAATAATCATCAACTCTTTCAACTACTGCTTTATGGAAATCCCTATTACCTTTTTGAAATTTTATTTTATCACTCATAGATAACTAATTACTGATGAACTCAATTGATTTAAGGTAGATAAAAGTTGAGATACGGTATTATTCAATTGAATAAGTTCCAATTGAATACTTTTTACTAATTTTTTGATATGCAAATATAGTAACTAAATCGTTAGCGAAGTACGTGTCTCACCATGAATAAAATCATGATCCTTATTAAATCATTTGGAAATTATGTCATGAAGTTCAGAAATAACCTGGTCGACATTTTCTTTAGTAAAACAAAGTGGTGGCTTTGACTTAATGACACTATCATATGGACCATCAGTACTGACTAGGATGTTTCGGTTTCGCAACTCATTTTTGACCAAAGCGGCTAGCGCTGTATCAGGGTCCAGGTTCTCATCTTTAATAAATTCAATGCCTATGAACAAACCGGAGCCTCGGACATCTCCTATACAATCCAACTGCTGTTGAATTCTCTTGAGCTCATTAATGAAATAATCACCAACATCAAGAGAATTCTGTTGAAGTTTTTCCTCTTCTATTACGTTCAATACAGCAAAACCTATTGCACAGGAAACGGGATTTCCTCCAAAAGAACTAAAGAATTCCATTCCATTGTCAAAAGAATCCGCAATAGCATCGCTGGTTATGACTGCTCCAATAGGGTGACCATTGCCCATAGGTTTTCCAAGAACAACAATATCAGGAACAATATCGTACATTTCATAACCCCAAAAATGGCTGCCTAACCTGCCAAAGCCAGTTTGTACTTCATCGCTGATACATACACCTCCTTGTTCACGAATGGACTTATAGACAAGTTTTAAATAGTCCTTCGCTAAAGGAACTTGACCCCCGCAGCCAACAATTGGTTCAGTGATGAATCCAGCAATTTCCCCTTCGGATTGCTTTATTTTCTTTATAAGGTCGCCTGCATATTGCTGGCCTGCTTCTCCGTTATTGTTTTTGTAAAGGCCGCGATAAGTGTCTGGTATGGTGGCTTCAATAATGTTTTCTGACAACCCCGTTCCGCCTTTGCTTGTATATTTATAATGGCTGATATCAACGCCTAATCGTGTGTTGCCATGGTATCCATGTTCCATAACAACCATTTTTTGTCTTTGAGTATGTTTTTGGGCAAGCCGTATTGCTAAGTCACTTGCAGCGCTTCCAGAATTCACGAAATACACTTTGGTAAGCGAACTTGAGAATTTACTCAATAATTTCTCTGCGTATTCTTGAAGTGGATCGTATAGGTACCTCGTGTTTGTATTGAGCTGAGCCATTTGACGCTGAGCAGCTTCAACTACTTTTGGGTGTTGATGACCCACGTGAGGAATGTTATTGTAGGCATCTAAAATCGTATTACCAGTTTTGTCATACATGTACTGGAAAGCAGCAGCTTCAACGTAAAGTGGTTTCCTGTAGGAAACAGAAAATATAGAGCTAATGAACTTGTGTCTGCGAGTCAATATTTCTTCTTCAGAAGGGACAGTGTCAAGTTCAAAACCAGCTGCTTCATAAAATTGATTTCTAGCAAATACTGGACTGATTGTGATCCATTTTCTCAATAACTCCCAGCCCGGAGCTTCACTGATCAGAATGTATTTATTGTCAGGTTGTAGTTTTTTCTCGTTGGCGGTAGTGCAAACACCCATGCATAATCTACCTGCAATGAGGTAGTAAAGCAGGTCTAACTCTTCTTCGAAAAGAGGGAATTCGGCTTGATATCCCTCAATAACCGGTATGGCCGATGCAATTGGATCATCCTTTCCAAACATTGCATAGGTTAGCGTAATCGCGAGCTCAAATATAATGGCTGTATGGGCAGTGTCTCCAAAATCAATAATCCCTGATACTTGATCATCTTTAACTAAAACATTCCAATCATTGGCGTCATTATGTATAATTGACTTTCTCAACTGCGTCATTTTCGGGTACACATGTTGATCCCATTGAATGAAAAAATGCTCAACCAATTTGCGATCTGAAGTTGAAGTGATATGATGTTTTAATTGTCTACTGACATTAATGTTTTTTAAGTCCCAATCTAAATTTCTCGCTTGAATACCGATATTCTTATAGCCTATTAAATGATGGTCTATTTTGCCAATAAATGAACCTAAAGAACGAAGTACCTTGTCTGTATGTGTGGCTTCTGCGATAAACTGACCTTCGACAAAAAACATCAATCGGAGTATTTTTTCTTCACCATCTATTAAAGCATGAGTCACTAAATCACCGGTTACATTTTTTATGGGGTTAGAAACAGCATCCTCAGGCAAAAAAGCAAGCTGTTGAATCATGGCGGTCTCTGCCAATACATCTGCCTTTTCCTGCACTGGGTAAACTTTTAGTACAAACTTTCCCTGTTTAGCATCAACTCGATAGTTACTACTGTTGTAGCCTTCCATTTTGGTTAATGAGATATCTTCGAGATTATAATGTTCAGAAAGGAGTGTCTTCATTCTTGTGAAAATATTGGGCAAGATACAGAAACATGATCTTTAGGAATTATACGAATCAACCTAAATTTATACGGATATTGACTTATTTCTCGGAAAGTACTTTTGAAATTTTTGCAGCTTCAAAGACTGCGTCATATTCAGGGTTTATAGCCGAAGGAACAGGTGCATCCCTTTCCTTTCTCCAAGACTCTAATTCTTTTAGTAAAGAATTAACGATTTCAGGATTGCTTTCAGCAACGTTGTTTGATTCGCCTTGATCAACTTCTAAATTGTAAAGCTCAATTTCATTTTTTTCAAAATACTGATGAAGTTTCCATTTGCCTTTTCGAATAATTGAACCTGGTCGTGTACGGAACAGCACATCTCTAGCGCCATCGGTGAGTCCATTGTATGCCTCTAGGTAGATGGGGAAATGCCAGACAAGTGGGCGGTCAATACTAGACTCTTGATTCAAAATTGGCAAAAGACTTTGTCCATCTTGGAGGGAAGAATCAACAGTGCTATTTAGTATTTCTTTAAACGTAGGATAGAAATCAAGGTGGGTAACTGGTACATCATTGGTGGAGTTCTCAGCAATTACCCCAGGTAATTTCATGATTAAGGGCACTCTTATTCCACCTTCATAGTAACTTCCTTTTCCAGCTCTTAAAGGAGCCAATGGAGAGATGGAAGTCAATCCTCCGTTGTCAGAGGTAAATACTACAAGGGTGTTTTTTTCTAATTCAAGTGTCTTTAAAGCTTGAAGTAATCGGCCGATGTTCATATCCATCGTTTCAACCATCGCTCCATATATGGCTTGCTTTTTACTTAGAATATTAGGCATTGCCATGTATTTATCAATGACCTCTTGTTTACTCAAAAGGGGAGTATGGACAGTGTAATAGGGTAGATAGGCAAAAAATGGATTCTTCTTATTGTCTGTGATAAATTGGATTGCTTCATCTGTTAATCTATCCGGAAGGTATTCTCCTTCAGGCCCATCAGCGATGTTGGGCACATTATAAGGAGAGAAATAGCCGTCCTTTCCTGGGTTTCCATTTTTTCCGCCAGCTATGTTTGTGTTAAATCCCTGATTTAGAGGCTCAATACCTAAATGCCATTTCCCAAAGGTTCCTGTGGTGTAACCTTCTTTTTGGAACAGGTCTCCAAGTGTTTCATTGTCTTCCTCTAAAAAGTATGTGTTCTCTGTTGGTATTATCCTTCTGGTTTTGGCATTGCCACGGGCAGAAGTACTGACCGTATAAATACCATGCCTTGGTGCAGAAGTGCCAGTCATTAGACTTGCTCTGCTAGGCGCACAATTTGACGCACCGGCATAAGCTTGCATAAAGGCCATTCCTTGTTTGGCAAGTTTGTCAATATTTGGTGTTTCAAACCATTTACTTCCCATGAAACCGACATCATTCCAGCCCATGTCGTCAACCATGATAAACAACACATTAGGTTTGGATCCAATCAGGGTTTCCTGTTTTGCCTCGCTACAGCCAAAGGCGAAAACTATAAGTAAAAGGAGTATGGATTTAAAACGGTCCATTTATTCAATAAAGTACTCTGAATTTAATCGTCTGATCAATGCTTTTGAGTGCCTTGATCAGCTCTTTACTGTACTTCTTATTAATATCAGTTATTACATACCCTATTAAATCATTGGTCTTTAAATATTGTCCAACAATATTTATTTTATGCTCAGCAAACACACTATTGATTTTTGCCATGATACCCAACGAATTCTCATGGATATGAATTAACCTATGGGCATTTTCTAAAGGAGGTAAAGTTAAATTCGGAAAGTTGACACTACTAGCTGTATTACCTCTGTTGATATAATTTATAATTTGATTGGGTACAAAATCAGCAATATTGGCTTGAGCCTCTTGTGTGCTTCCTCCAATGTGTGGAGTCAGAATAGTATTCGGCAATCCCCTCAACTCTGACTTGAAAGTTTCCTGGTTATTAATCGGTTCATAAGGAAATACATCTATTCCTGTACCTCTTATTTTTCCTGATATTATACATTCCTTAAGTGCTGAATTGTCAACAACCGGTCCTCTTGATAGGTTTAAAAACAGAGCTCCGGGTTTCATTATATCAAAATATGTTTTTCCAAAGTAATTATTATTCTCATGTCTACCGTCAATATGTAAACTGACCACATCGGCAATATTCAATAAGTCTTCAATGGTTTGACATCTGGTTGCATTGCCCAGCCCTTGCTTTTCTTCACTGTCGAAATAGTAAACGTCCATACCCAAGCCTTCGGCTAAAACCGACAATTGTGAGCCAATGTTTCCATAGCCAATTACCCCTAATTTCTTGCCCCGAATCTCATTACTTCCTGAGGCAGTTTTTCCCCAAACTCCTTTATGCATTCCTGCACTTTTATCAATTATGCCACGCATCAGAAATATGATTTCCGCAATAGTCAACTCTACAACTGAACGTGTATTACTATATGGAGCGTTAAAAACAGCAACGCCATGTTTCAAACAAGCATTCAAATCAATCTGATTTGTTCCAATACAAAACGCACCAATCGCCATCAGTCGATCTGCATTCTCAAGCACCTTGGCTGTTACTTGTGTTTTTGATCGGATGCCTAAAACAGATACATCTTTGATTTTTTCGCAAAGTTCGGCCTCATCGAGTCCTGCTGGGTATGCCTCTACTTGAAAACCTTCTTCTTTTAATTTTTCTAATGCGATGGGGTGTACATTCTCCAACAGCAGCATTTTGATTCTGTTTTTAGGATAAGAAAGTGCACCATTCATGTTGTTATGATACAAAATCTCATCGAAACTTGGAGCAATATGATCTGCGTTTTTTGTTACCGGTGCTCTTTCTATATTTTCGGTATAAGCATAAAATCGATTGGCAGCACCAGCTTTCCTAACTTCATAGTCGGTATAACCATCACCGATCATATGTATATCACCTTTTAGCTTGAGCTTATCGATTTGCAATGCCTTTCCTCCATTGGCGGAAAGCACATTCTCTTTATTGAAGCCGACAATGTTATCGTTTTCATCAAATAGAAAGTCATTAGCGAAGACGTTTTCTGCTTTGATTCCATAAGCGGTGACCACGGGAATGATGAACTCCTTAAATCCATTTGAAAGAATATAAGTATGATCGGGGTTACCTTCAAAAAATGCTTTATTACGTTTTACGGATTTAGAAACTTTTTTCGAGAGCTTTTCAATTAAAGAATTCAGGTGCGATTTGTTTGCCTCTAGTAGCGCCAAACGCTTGGTAAGCGACAGATCGAATGAAATAGCACCTTCCATCGCTTGATTGGTGACTCTTTTGATTTCATCGAGTCTAGACTTTTTGTCTGGATAATTTTCAAGCGATATTTCGCCTAGAATATCTAATGCTTCAACCTTAGTGAAAGTACTATCAAAATCTAGTACAAAGTGCTTTTCTGGACTTTCCTCAATGGCCATACGTAAAAAATATTTATCTGCTATTCGCTTGAGGTAGTTTCATATTATTCCTAAAAAAACACCAATAGGGCTGTCAATATTGAAGGGTAAAATATCTTTTCTTTCAAGCCTTGGCAATTTGGTGATTTAGATTGAAAGCATAAAGTCATTTCTATGAGAATTAACACCCTCTTTTTAACAAAGACCAAGCTTGGCCTTGTAATCCTGTTTTTCGTAACGCTGCCTGACATTATGTAAGATGATTTTTTAATCTTATTTTTGTTCAAACCCACACCCTGTGTCTCAAAAGTCTGCAATTTCACATAAAGCTAAAAACATTAAAGCCATCTTTTTTGATGTTGACGGAGTGCTTACTGACGGTGGAATTATTTATGACAATGCTGGTCAGGAGTACAAACGATTCAATGTTAAGGATGGTCAGATAATTAGACACCTTAAACAGGCTGGTATAATTACCGGTGTGATTACTGGGCGATCATCACAAGTTGTAAAGAAAAGGTGCGAAGAATTAAAAATTGATGTTCACCGACATGGTATTCATAACAAGCTCGAAACCTTTGAGCATCTGCTTTTGGAACAAGGGCTTGAGGCGGATCAAGTGGCGTATATTGGTGATGACATTAACGACCTTCCAGTATTGACAAAGTGCGGTTTGAGTGCTACGCCCGCAGATGGACATAAAGCAGTTAAGGACAATGTTGATTTGATTTTGGAAACTAAAGGGGGTAATGGTGCATTGAGAGAGTTGGCTGATTTGATTTTATCAGCGCAAGGTCTTTATGAAAGAATCATTGAAAATTTTAAAAGAGGAGATGGATAAATTTAAAGAAGGATTTAGTATCACTGACGATATTTTTCTTGGTGGAGGGCAAATGGTCTTGTTTTCAGGTCCTTGTGCAGTGGAGTCTTATGATGTATGTGCAAAAGTTGCAGAAACAGTGAAAGAATGCTGTGAAAAGTTAGACATTCAATATATTTTCAAAGCATCTTTCGATAAAGCCAATCGAACTTCTGTTGATTCATTCAGGGGAGTAGGACTGGACGAAGGATTAAGGGTGTTAGACAAGATCAAGCATGAGTTTGATCTCCCAATTGTAACCGATATTCACGAGCCACATCAAGCCGCTCCTGTGAGTGACGTGGCGCAAGCTTTGCAAATCCCTGCTTACCTCTGTAGACAAACTGACCTTTTGATAGCTGCTGGAAAAACTGGAAAAACTGTTAAAGTAAAAAGAGGCCAATTTATGGCGCCTGAAGACATGCAATATGCGGTGAACAAAGTGAAGTCAACCGGAAATGATAAAGTATGCCTTACAGAACGCGGTGCTTCTTTTGGCTATCATAATTTGGTCGTTGACATGCGATCACTGCCTATTATGAGACAATATTCTCCAGTTATATTTGACGTTACACATAGTGTGCAACAGCCAGGTGGTCAAGGAGGAAGTTCGGGGGGGCAAAGAGAATTCGCTCCTTATTTGGCACGAGCAGCTGCTGCAGCTGGAGTTGATGGTTTTTTTATAGAAACGCACCCCGATCCAAGCCATGCCAAAAGTGACGGACCAAATTTGATTCCATTGCATGAAATGGAGTCCTTTTTAAGTATGCTCAAAGTAGGGTTTGAATATGGAAATGAGTATTAAATCTGTATCCGACAAGACTAAATAAAAAAACTGCCTAATCTCTCGACTAAGAAACTCTCAAAGAAATTGACCCAATGTCTTAAAACGATTTTGGGTTTATTTTTGTTTGTGCTAGTTGCTTCAAGATGAACCAATAAGAGTACCGCCCGAAAATTGGAACAAGGATATTGCAGAACTAGAAAACTACTTTGAAAGTATAGACCTACCAACCCAACCAGTAAAACTAAACGATGGTGGTATTATCAGTAATTGTTCATTATTCATTGACAACCATCTGGCCTTTATCAAGGAGAACAATGGCAATAATAAATATCTCCCTTATTTGGAGCGTCTGTACTTACTCAAGGCCATTATCTAATTCAAAAATCAGAACACCTGCACTCCTGTCTTTTGATCTAAGGGTAATTAAAGAAATCAAATAATGATTGTGAATTACAAAGTCCTAAAGTCGTTCACCGCATGTCCAAAGTCTATCGCGAGTTAAGAAGGCGAATTAAGATAACCCCTGCCACTATCAATTTATTTCAAACTAATTGCAGTCATTTATATATCTATAACCTTGATAATCTGTGCTTTGCCATCTGGTGATCTAAAGCCAACTCTGCATGTAAGCTTCCCTTTTTTAGGACAGTTGAATAAAATTAAAGAGTCACCATTTCTGATGACTCTTTAGATATTGTTTTAGTTTAAATTTAGAGTTTTAAAACTATTCAAATTGAAAATTAATTAGGTATTCCAACTCCATTTTTGTTAGGAGCCCAAGAACTATGCATAATCTTCCATCCTTGATCAGTGTTAACCCAGACCGAAGAACCTCTTGTACTGTAAGCAACCTCTTTGTCAGTATCATTAAACGTATAACTTCCTGATGCAGAAAATGTCATAACAGCTGTTTTCATATCTGGAGAATAATTCACATCTATATTTTCTAATTCAAATCTTTTCCAAGTAATCACTTGTTCTCTCTCAAATGAAGCTTTATCAAACGTATAAAAGGGTGACAAATTAGAGTCTCCTATCATATGATTAATATCTGGATGCATGAACTTTGAATATGTTTCGTAGTCATTTGCTACTATTGCATCTTGAGCTTCTTTTTGATTTTCCATTAATTGTTTAGAAATATCCTCTTGATTAACTTTTGCATAATACATTCGAGCAAAATCCCAATAAGGTGAACCAAATTGAGCAAAATCAACTGCTTTCAATTGAAGATCAAGAGCACTTTGGTAATCCCCTAACGATGCATAGTGTTCTGCCTCTGAATCATAGGAGTTTGGACCATCATGTATTTGCTGAGATCGTTTTATATAATCCATCGCCATTTCTTGGTTTGGCTCTCCATAATCTCCTCTTAAGTAACCATATGACATCATGTTATAAGATGCAGATGCTTGCTCCGGGAATTTTTCAGCAAATATTTTAAAGGTATTAAGATCGGCAGGTGTTGTAGCAAACCAATTAATTAAGGGACTTTCTGGATGTTCTGCAATTGCTGATTTTGCAACAACAGGTCTATCTTCTAGGGATGTCATAAGGAAACTATGCCATGTCTTTTCTTCAGCACTAAGTTTTGAAATATCAATAGCTTCAAGCTTTGATTTTTGACTACCCCAATTTGGGTCTGGGCTACTAATAGCAGCTAAAACTAATCGGGCACATCCACAATTTGGATCTAACAGCAATGCTGACTTGGCAATTCCCATGGCAGATAAATACTCGAGGTTTGCCATTGATTCTATTGCTGAGTTAGTGATTGTTTCAGCGCTCTTTTTACAAGATGATTTTTGAATCCATTGAGCATTAGAAATATTCGAACTCAAAAGGAGAATAATAATTAATTTTTTCATGATTTTTTATTTTGAATTAATT
>Ga0307985_10000612_pt1 | contig 20744 bp, 24 predicted proteins | sample EllFjometageno80_FD_203155 | JGI IMG/M metagenome (GOLD analysis project Ga0307985, IMG submission 203155) | Marine microbial communities from Ellis Fjord, Antarctic Ocean - #80 | ecosystem: Environmental > Aquatic > Marine > Unclassified | place: Southern Ocean | collected 2014-10-09 | reverse complement strand
TTGTAATAAGAATGATTGCAATACCTAATAGCAGACCTGCAAGCAGCTCTATTAAAGAGTCATAACGCTTTATTGTTTCACCATCTAAAATTGTTTGAAGAGTTTGTGCAGATATAACATAGTCATACTGTTCTCCTATAGGTGTTGCAACAACTCCGCCTAATCCTTCTGCTGTCATAGCAATAATAACTGTAGTTCCTGCAAGTTCATCAAAGTTATCTGCTGATGCAGAAACTGTCTTAAACTGTTTGTTCCACCGTACCCAGACTCTCGCATTTGAGTCTGTGTTAATAGTTGCATAAGCAGGCACCCTTAGTGCAACTATTCCTGAAATGTCTGCTTTAACTTGATATGATGGGTCTCCAACTGCAACACGAATTGTTTCGATTGCCATGTTTGGGTAAACATCATCTCCTATCTTCATTAGTAAAGGAACTCTTCTGATTACACCATCAATTTCAGGTGCAGTATTAATAACGCCAACACCTGCAGCACACTCTGCAAGTTTAGGTAAAGGTCCAACCATACCTGGCCATTCAAACAAATACGGTAGTGGGTTGCCTATTTTTGCAACTCCTCGTGATATTGCATTACTAGTAGTTTTTTGTGTAGTGCCAGTTTGTGCAATGACTGTACCGTATCCTAATGCTTCACAGAACACATCATCGCCACCTAGTCTATCTTCTTCACTAAACAGTAATGGCATTACAATAATGCCTGTCTGTGCATTTCTTAAATCAAAGATAAGTTGTGCAAGTACATCTCGTTTCCACGGCCATTGACCATGTTTTTCGATTGCCTGTTCGTCTATAGTAACTATTGATACTGATTCAGAAGGTGTCTTTACTTCGTTCTGTAATACATAATCAAATGACTTAAGTCGTAGTATCTCTTTAACCCATGGGTCTTGAAGACCAATATAGGTTAATACTATAAGAGTAACAAATGCAATGGACCAATGTGACAGTATTTTCTTCATAGTTCTATTTACATCATTCTTGTAGAACTGTAACAGAACATCCAGAAGATGTCTGACAATTATTTGTTAATGTGTATGATTGATTTGAATCACTATTCTGTGTTAAATCTAAATCTGTTGTATACGCACCAGTTAAATCTATTGTTGCTGTATGAACGCCATCTCCTTTTTGTACCATAGATTGTTCACCATTATCAGTTCGTACTGTAAAAAATAATGTTTTATTACCATTACCTTTTTGTTTAAAGAAGATATCATTATTATCACCACCGTATGTGTAAATTCTAGCATTGTGGTCTGCATTACCTGTACCTGTTTCTTGTGAACCTTTTAAGTCTGTGTTGCCTGAATGTAAATCTATGTTGACTGTGTGTCCGCCATATTCTGCTGTAGCACTTGCTTCACAAGTTGAATCATTTGTATCTACAAATGTTTTACCTTGACAGATGTGGACATTATTATCATTTGTGTTAATATGAAACCCTATAACATTTGTTTCTGAGCCTGTTGTATTGTACTGTTCAAACTTTAAACTGTTACCTGAACCGTCTAAGTCACCACCCCAACCTTGACCAGAACCCCAATATGAAATCCAACTAATTGTGTTTTTATTTCCTGTTTGATCAATATCAATTGTGTTGTTGTCATGTGATACAGATAACTGCACTACATTATCATCACCGTCTTGAGTTATATCTAGTGTAAAGTTATTACTTGTGCCAACTTGAGTAATATATATTTCATTATTGGCTAATACAGGCAAACATAGAAGTAATATACTACTGACTTTGAATAATTGTAATAACACTTTCTATTCCTCCTAGTTCAAAATCTATTAATTCAAAATCTCCTTGTTGTATATTCATCATGTAACTGTTCTCTTGTTCGAGTCTTAATTCTACAACACTACCACTTGCAGCTTCTCTGTGAAAATACCATTGAGGTTCTTCATCTAATATTGTAATTCCTGTTATTTTATCTTTACCCAGTTTAAAATTATACTTGCCTTGTTTTTTGTCAAACTCAGAACGCATCTGTAATGCCAACTGTAAATTTAGTTGTTCAAGAATATCACCTAAAAAGTTTTGGTCTAAAAAGTCAACATCAAGTAATGATGATGCTTCATCTTCTACTTCTGCTAATAAGTCTATTTCTAGTTCATCAAACTTTAAAAAGTCAATGTCAAGTGCAGTAGCAACCTTGTTTAATTCTGATTCTTGCATTGCTTCTACAATTTCTCTTGGTTTAGATATGATAAGTAAATTGTTAATCATACTTTCTTCTAAATCTAGAATAACAGGTTTTAAAGGTTTTGATGAAATTGTATCAACAACCGTTGCCTGGAATGCTTGGTTCATAATTATCATACCTGCATCTGATTCAACTGATATTTCACCTACAAAACAATTGCCATTTGTATCACATGATGGCAACAAAATAATAGTAGAACTACCTACTTCGTCTATTGTCATTGTAAAATCTGTGCCACGAACACCAATCGTAGCAGTTGGTGTTTTTATCTGTACATTTGTTGGACTTGTCTTTGCTATTTGACCAGAAGCATACCTTACTGTACCTAGTGCTGCTTTAAGTGAGAGTGAGCCTGTTTTTGTATTTGGATCATAAACAAACTCGTCAATAATTAATTTTGAATGTTGAGTTATATCTACTCGTGTGTCATCAATAAACTCAATTGCAACTTTACCTTTACCAGTCTTAATTGTGTCGTATGAAAATATGTCTAAGTCAATTTTAGAATCAACACCTTCACCATCTGTTCTTTCAATAATAGCGTTACCTTCGTGTAAGATAATATCGCCAATAACACTAGCAAATGATGAAAATGTTAAACACCATAATATAACAAATAATCGCACATTAATCTCTTTGAATTATATCTACATTAGCTGATGCACCATTAACTGTTAACGTCAATACATCGCCAGAACCACCAGTCTGTAAGATAACATAGTCTGCACTATTGCCATCATGATGTAAGTTAATTGTACTTGCATTGTCTTGGTCAATATCTGCTACAAAACTTGTGCCGTTTGCATCTATGTTGACTGTACCTGTGCTTGTTTGTTCAATACTCACATTCGCACTTGCACCATTCGTATCTAAGTTAATAGTACTTGCCCCTGTTTGGTCAATATCATATGTGCCGCCAGCACCATTCAAACCATCTGAAGTTTGTCCAAGAATAGTTCCGTCAGTATTAAATACGGCATGACCTGTTTGATTGATATTAACTGTTTTAACAGCACTTGATGTACTTCCAGTAGTCGTCAATGTTATTGTGCCACCAGCAGTCTGATTAATATCAATGTTCTGTGAATCGCCAGTTGTTACTACTGTTGCTGAGTTATCATAAGAACCTGATTGAACAACATCAATATCAGCAGTAATACCAGTTTGTGTCATAATTAAAGTATGACCTGCAACATCACCATTATCATCAATATTGATTAGATAATTATTTGAGTCGCCATCAATTGTTAATCTTAATATTGCACTTGTGCCATCAATTGTAGCTGCAACAACAGTACTGTCTGTGCCTGAAGCACCAACAATATCAATATCAGCATTATCACCAGACTTTGAACTAGCAAGACCTACATCTATGTCAATGTCCTGTGAGTTACCTGTAAAGGTAATTACAGCATTAATATCATCACAACCTGAAGTAGCTCCAGCACTATCACAATTAAAATCAATATCACTGCTATTACCTGTCAAGCTAAACACACCAGTAAAATTATCACCTTCAATATCAAAAGTAATAAGATTACTATTACCAACTTGATCAATATTAAAGTTAGTTGCTGAACCACTAGCCGTAGACGCTGTTGTGCTATTTCCGACTTTGTTACCATCTCCATCTTGAAGCACATCAAATACTAATGAAGCACCTGCTTGTGTTACATAAATTTTATTTGCTGCCATTGCTGACATACTTATCAAAAACATAATAAAGAAAGTTAATAGTTTCACGTTACTCTCCCTGTTTCTTCGAAATCGGATGTTCTGCCCACTTATTAACTTCTATTATATCAGAATCAACTATATCTATCTTTTCTGCGATTATTGGCAGTCTCCACTCCCATAAGCCTAATTCTTTACCTTCATGTACCATTTGCAATACTGCGTATTCAATTGCAGTACGAATTGCATAGTTTACTGGTTCGTTAGTTGCATTACCAGATTCTATCTCTAATGCTCTTGTACCTAAATCTAAAAATTTAAATACATCAGCACCATTACTTGTACTTGCAATTGTTTTTGTTGCAGACACAGTTAGTAAAATCTCACCTGTCTGTACACCAATCAATCTTAAGGATACTGTTACTTGGTCTGTTCTGTATTGGTCGTTTACACCTAGACCTAAAAATCTTGCTCCAGCACCACCGCTTGTTGTGTTTGTATCATAACCAACAATACCACCTTCTAATATTAGACCAGCAAATAACATTGGTTGTAATGAATCTACTCCAGCTGCACCATCATATAATTCTCTTGTGCTTCTAATGAGCTGTCGTTCTTTAACTAAGTTATCTAAACTTGCTCTCTCAACAACTGTAAACCAATCACCGTGTGAAACTGCCATTAGTGCTTGTATTACCCAAACATCTGCTCCTTGTGAAACTGCTGTAGATAATCCAACTTGTTTTCTTTGACCAGTTTTATCAGGAAAAGCATAAACTGCAACTGTAATCTTTACTGGATTGCCATCTCCGTCTGTTGGCATACCTATTAATGGAGGCATTTCTTGCAACAATGTTTTAGTTGGCGTTCCTTGTGTAAATGGCATTTCGCTTTCTATTACTTTAGTATTTTGAACAGAACAAGATGCAATCGACAATGATAACAAAATCGGTACTATGTAATCCATTAGAATTTAAAGTCCCCAACAGGCACAACTAATTGTGTTAATGAACCATCAGCGGCAGTAACAGTTAATGTAATTGTTTCTGCTGTTTCATCTTTTACCCAGGCAACAGTTGAACCATCAGGTAATGTTGCTGTACCACTAAGTGGGCATTCTAATGCAGTTGTAGATGTATCTTCAGTACAGTTTGTGCCGAACATATTATCGACCATCTGTTTAGATAAATTTGCAAATATACGACTTTCAACATTCGTTACAAACTTTGCAAGAGTTGTATTCTTAGCATCTCTAGCTTCTTTAGCAGTTGCTGAAATTAAATCGTCTTTTACTGATTGTTTTCTGTTGTATTGAAGTTGTTCTATTGATAGTACATGACTAGAATACCCAATCCCACTAAAAGCAGGATTGTTAAATCCAAATGTTAGCTCACTAGCTTGGATCGATGTGGTTAACAGTAGTAGTATTACTCCGACTAGCCGCATTTCTATCTTGCTCCTGTAATATCATATCAAGTTTAGCATTAAGCCTAATCAGATCATTATCTAACATTCTAACTCTATCAATTAATGCAATTAAAGTCATATGACTATCACCAATAATAGGGTCTACTTTTGTTGACACCCATGTCCATATAAAATATATGAAGTAACCCATAGCGCTTGCAGCAATAATAGGGAAACCATAATCGTTAATTAATTGCCCTATAGAATCCATTAGTCTCTTCTAGCATCTGTTTTACCATCAGCTCGTGCTATTCGATCAACATCTGGTCGTATATTAAAAGCTTGACACATTTTTATGTCTATTCGTATTAATTCACTATTCATTGTTTTCACTCTATTATCAAGAGCTTGAGCAAACATTCTTTGTTGTTTAATGTCATCTAATACACCGTCTAATATAAAGTTTAGTGTTAAGTAAACAAAATATCCAGCTGCACCAGCGCCTACAATTGGGAACCCAACCTCAGTGATTAAATCTAAATATGCTTCCATGCATTAAGTGTGATGTATTGCTCTTACTACTGTAGGTATTACGAGCGTAATCCAGAATACTAATACAATTAAACCTGCTACTAGATTATTTCTAAGTCTATCAGACATTATCCAGTAGGCTCTGCATTAGTTATTTGCGTATTAATATTACCTGTACCAGTAGCATTTATCGCAACAACTCCTGTAGAAGCTACACCTGCTGTACTAATATTGATAGCCCAAGCATCTAGTAATGTCTTAAGATACTTTTGGTCAGCATTCCACTTAAATCCTTTAGCTTGCTCACCATATAAAGTAACTTGTTTACCCATAGTACTATTAGCATTAGGAGTAGTATTACCAGTAACTAATGTTTGAGCGTATTCAGTAGTTGTCTTTTGAAGTAATAAAGCTTTTTCTTGGTCAGTCTTTAATTTTTGCGCATCTGCTTGTAATTCTTGAGCATCAATTAAAGCTCCTTGTTTAACTCCTAAAGCAATATCTGCTGTAAGCTTAACTACTTGTTTATCTACAAGTAATTTATCTGCGTCAACCTTAAGTTTTTGTGCATCGGTTAATAACTCGTCTGCATCTACTTTTAAACCTTGTTTAGTTTGTAAAATAACTGCAGCATTAGTACTTTCTTGTCCTAATGTGTAAGTTACTGATTGTGATAATGCACTTTGCATTGCTCCCAAGTAAACAGTAGCAAAGTCTGTACCAGTTATTCTACCTAACTGATACTGAGCTTCTAAGTGAGTAGTAACAGCTTCCATTAAGTCATCAAAGACTCCAGTACCTGTAACTACGTTATTAGTAACTGTTAGTGAGCTACCTTGTGTTAAATTTGCTTGGGTTAATGCCATAGTATTATCCTACTGATCCAGTTGCTTTTTGTTTTACTTGTAATGTCTGTCTTTCCTCTTCAGTCAATGGAGGAAGTACTTCAATGTTAAAAGCTTTAATATTTTTAGGTTCCATAAAGTCTTGACCGTTACGAGTAACTTTAGCAAAGATTTGAGTCTCTGCAGCTTTAAGATGGTCATACAACATATTAGGTATATGCCAACCATCTTCATTATTGTAAGGAATATACTTTTTAACAGACTTTCCGTCATTAATTGTTTTATTACCTACAGTAAAGATTTCACCAGCAGACTCTCGCTTAAGAGGGTCATTAGACCTTACAATAACTCTAATAAGTTTCATTGCATGTAAGTTTCTCATGCCTTCTAATTCAACACCATTAACTTTAAAATCATTAGCAATTAATTCTTCTTCAGTTATTCTTATCTTACTTGATTCTGGGGCTATATTAGTTTTAGCAGTAGTCATTACATCACCGCTTTTAACGGCATTTAAAGCTTCTTCTAATTTTTCTCTTTTACTATTAAAGTGCATAGTTACACCGTGAGTACTTAATTCGTCACTAATCTGTTTGGATGTCATTTCTTCAATTGTCATAATATCTCCTTTTAAAAATCTTCCCCACATACGTAGTATGTGGAGAAGATAAGAAAACTCAAATTAAGCTTTCTTAGTCCAGATGATTCCTAGACGTTCAGGGCGTAGAGCCATGAAGCCATAGTACCATTTGATTGAGTAGAAACCCTTTTCACCGTAAGGGTCGTTTACGTCTGCAGTTTCTTTACCTGGCTTCTTATGTGTAGTAGTGAACTTAAGGCTCTTACCATCAGTTTGGAAACCAATAGTAGTAAATGAACCATCACCAACACAAAGCATAGGATAAATTGCAACATCAGATGCACCACCTTTTTCAGAGTGAAGCATTTCAGGAACTACAACAAAGCGGAACTGGTCTACTGAACCAATCTCACCATTCATAATTGTAGTAGCGTCAGCGTACTTTTCTACACCAACAAAACCTGAACCAACACCTGAACCAGAAATATCAGTCATCTTACGTACTAGAGGAATCAAATCTGGTCCAATGTACATAACACGTCCACCCTGGATAGTTTTAGTATCAGTCATACGAGAACCTGAGATTATCTTAGTTGTTCTTGGAGTCTTGTTGTTGTCCAAGGCAATAGATAAAGTCATTAGGTCATCATAATCAGCAACTGCAGCTACAGTAGCTTTAGTAGTTACTACACCAGGATATTGAACAGTACCACTAGTTGTAGCAGTATTAATCAAATCCTTCTGTAGTTGCGCTTCAGTTAACTCTGTAGCACCTACTAGCATTTCTTCAGTGATGTGTGACATCAACTCTGAGTCTGAATCAAAGTCTAGAGACTCTTGAGTGTACTCAGTGAAAAAACCTTGCTTGATAAGTGAACCAGTTATCTGTGTACGTGTAAAACCGACACGGTTAACTCTTCCACCATTCTCAGTTAACGCTGGTAGACGATCAATGATAACACCAATATCTTTTGATGAACCATAAATGTTACCACCAAGCTCAAGTGAAATATCAGCAGTAGCATGTGCTAAAGCTTGTACTTCAGTACCAAAGTAACCTGCTGCTGTTGCTGTAGCAGCAACCCAACCTGTACCACCAGTTACTTCAGCACCTTGACCAGTGTAACCTTTCCACTTACCTTGAGTAAGAATCAGTCCTGCTGCATCAAGACCTTGGTCTGATACGTTAAGACTATCTAGTAGTGGTTGATACACATCTTGCTTAATTGTCTTACCATGATGCTTAGGCATTGCCCTTACATCAGCTAGCGGCATAAAGTACTGAATGTCACGTACTTTGATGAGCGCTTTCTTAAAGTAAAAATCAGTACGTGCTTGTGCACCGATATTACTAGCGCCATCGGCGCCGGTTCCATATTCTAAAGCCATTTTAAGCTCCTATAAACATTTAAAAGAGAAAGACTAGACATCAGCTAACTTCATAAATTCTTCATCGGTCATACCTAAGTATTCTGATGGATTAGAAGCAACTTTACCTGAAGTCTTCCTTGTCCCAGCTGCAGCTTTACGCTTTTGTTGTATAACAGCAGGGTCCTTTGCTTTAGTCTTCGGTACAGATGCAGGAGGAATAGTAACAGATTCCTGTGTATTATTAAGCGCTCCTTGTGATTGTAAGTGTTCTGCCACTTGTCTATATGCAACAACATCAGGTACTTGTAGTCTTCCTAATGCTCTTTCAGTATCAACAACTGATTGAACTTTATCAAATACCCCGTTAAACACGTGGTCATTGATAATCGAGATAATTTCAGGGTTATCAGATATTAAGTTTTTGCTTTCGTTATCCCACTCTTTTGCTAAGATATTTATAGTCTTATCAAAAGATGGAGTTTCTTTAATATCATCAATTGCTTGATTTATCTTGAACTCTTTATCACTTACGCCATAATTAGTAGGCTTGTATGTTACTTCCTCATCAGTATCTATATCTAACGGATCAATACCACTCTCTTTTAAAAGCTTAGCAATTGCTTGAGGATTCTTTTTAGAGATATCGATTAGGTTGTTAAGTTTATCTTGGTTTAACAAACCTTCTTTCTCTAACATACTCACCATCTTCAGATTTGGACTTAGAGTCTTCATCTTACTATGATAGTCAGCACCTTTTTGCATTAGGGATATAGCATCGTCAATGTTATCAACTTGCATCATCCTCTTACTAGCTTTAAACGGTGACATTATCCGTTTATATGCTTCTTCAAAATCTATTCCAGCTTTTTCTTGAGTATCCTCTTTCTTAGCTGTTTCGGTATCATCAGTCACATCTGTATCGTCAGACTCTGTGTCTTCAGCATCTTCTAATGTTTCGGCTTCTGGTTGAGTATCCTCTTCCAGGTCAGCTACTTCATCTTCTAATATCTCTTCTTCAGATTCTTCATCGTTACTTTCAGATTCTTCAGTCTTATCATAAGGGTCAACCTCATCATCAGTTTCCTCCGAATCTTCACTTGTTACTTCTTCAGAAGTTTGCTCTTCTTTAGAAGTATCAATTTGGTCAGTAAATTCTTGAGCTTCTTCTTGTTCTATCAATGCAGCTTCAAGTTCACTTAAATCTTGTTTTAGGAATTCTTCGTCATCCATTCCTAGGGGACTATTTACTTCAGCCATTAGCTTAAGTCCTCCTGTAGAATTTCAGTTCTAGCGTCTTCATCTTCTCTTAACGCTTGTTCTGCTTGCATACCTCTAGTAAGTACGCTATCAAAAAAGTTACTTAATGCACCAATACCATAAATCATATTGTCAATTAAGGTTTGTTGTTCGGTGGTTAAAGAACTAGCTTTTGCCATAACTAACCTAGCTGCTTCTTCTTTAAAGTAATAATCAACTACTACCTTTTTAAACTCTTTATTTTTGAATAGTTTTATAGTACTGTCTTTAATATCAATGAAATGCTTAGCATCATTCATACTATCTTCTAAGTCTTGTAACTCTTGGTCTGTGCTCATCGTGTGTCCTCTTATTGAGATAAAAACAAAGTATTGTTAATATTTTAAATAACAAATCTTTTCTACTTTTTAGATAAATTATTTTTTCATATAACCTATCCATTTTCGCGATTATATCACGATTTTTTCTAACGTTACCTTCCATTTTATGCAGATTCATTAATAATTGCGTCTGCAAACTTACTATCCATGTTATTTTGTTGGTCCATTCCTTTCATGTTTTCTTCATGTTGTCTGCCAACTCCAGACTCTTGTTCTACAAAGTTTAAGTCTTCTAAATCAGACTTACTGTTTATATTTCTAGACTTAGACATTTCTGTTTGAGTCTTAGCCTTCTTGTATTCAACATCAACTGTGTTTTCTTGTGCTTTAGCAGTTTCATTAGCAATCTGAGCTTGCAATAGTTGCATTTCCATCTGTGCTCTTTGTTCAGCCATTGGATTAGGTTGTGGTTGATATTCTTTAATTTGTTTAGATAATTCAGGCATCTTACGTAATCTAGCTATGTCAGATAATATAATTTGTGACATAGATGGATCCATATTGTTACCCATAGTTTGTAACATGAACGATAGCTCTTGAGCCTTCTCGTTATCTGCCTCAGCAGTAGAAATGTTTAGTTTAATATCATACATGCCACCTAAGTCTTCCCTATTAATAGCAACAAACTCTTCGTTAGTTACTCTTATAATCTCTTGGTCAGATAAGAACTCAGAGTTCATAGATATAATCTTACGACCTATTTGATTAATACCATCAGCTAATCTTCTAAGTATTCCTAGCTCACGTTTAGAAGCTGCATCTAATGCACTTCTAATACCTGTGGCTGTGTTACCCAAGGCTGCTCCACTAATACCACTATTAAATGCTTTAACACCTGTTAATGATTCAGCTTCGTTATTTTGAAGATTAAGCATATTCAAAGCACTTTGAGGTATTTCAGGATATACGTCCATATGAAAAGCTTGTCTAGGGTCTACATTAGAATTAAACTTATAATCGGCACCTTGTTCAAACTTACGTGCATTGGTAACATCTAAAGCATCTTTACGGATACCCATCTGTCCATTAGCAGACCTACCAATAATATCAATCATACCTCGTGTTACAGCACCAATAATCTTTTGGTTGTCTTCTAGTAATGCACCATCTGGTTCACCATAGATGTGCTTACGCACTGGTAAATACTGAACTGATACAAATGGTAGCTTTTTATCAGGAAACGGGTTAGCTTCCATTCTAATTAATACATCACCTACCCATGTAGCTATAAACGGCTCTACTTCACCAGTATCATTAATATCCCAGTAACCCCAGTATTCATAAACAATAATCTTTTTACGAGGGTCATCTTTAAATTTAAAGTTAGTCTCATCTTCTAAGTTATGGTCTGGTTGTGCTAATGGTGCAGCATTCTCAAGAATTACATGCTTTAAGTTTGTGTATCTACCATCTCTCTTAAGCTCAGCCATTGATGTTTCAAAACTGTATATTACAAAGTTAGCTTTATCTAAATCACCTAAACATGTAGGGTCAATAATAATGTTGTTGTAATCACATACTTCTAATTCAGGTTGATTCCTAAGTACTTTAGTACGTTCTTCTGTATGAGTACCAATTTGCATAGGCATCACTGGAGTTCCTGTTTCCATAGTTATCTGATGAGCTTCTTGTATCTCTGGAGGAGTCTCAGCTTGAAATTTTTCAGGGTCTTGTTCCATCATTTGATGTAACTGTTCGTGCATCTGACCTGCTTCAGGAGAGGGTTGAAATTCAAAATCAGGAACTTCAATCTCCTCAATTTCATCTTTGTATTCCCAACCTACTTTAACTATAACAGTACCTTCATCTACAGCAGTACGAATGTATTCATCAATAAAAGCTGTTTTATCAATCTTACAATTAATCTGATAATTTAATAACAATCCATTTTGTATAGCAGACTCTTTGTCTTCAAAAGTCATAGGGGCTGTATTAAACAAATCATCAGTAGACAAGAACGGCTCACTTAATGCAGCATAGCGCCATTCTGCTTGTTTACGAATTAGTTTAGGTACAATCTTAGACCTACCACTTTTAGGAGCTATAGTTTGTTCACCTTTTAAAGCACTTATCCAATTATCAACATCCATTACATGTGCTGTATGTGATGACTGAGCTTCATCGTAGTCTGCTTTAAGCTCTAATAAGTCAGGAGGATTTTTCCAATCCGTTAACTTATCTGGTCCACTTAAATCTAAATCTAAATCATGTTGTTTTTCAGCCATGTGCTTGTTCCTTAAGTTGTTGTGCTACATAATACTGCATTATGCGGATATCTTTATATTTTTTAACTTTATGTAATGTTTTACCTTGATACTCTAATGTTGTATCCATATACTTACTAAATAGACTTACAGTGTTTGGGAACAATACACAGTATATATCTTTATCTCTTACTATTTCTGTACAAAAATATTCATATATTTCCATAAAATGTCTTTTGTCTTTGACAGAATCTGAAATAGCTACGCTAGTAATAAAGTAACCAGGTAAAGCTTTATCATAAACATAATACAAAAAAGCATTACCTTTATGCATTATTGTGCAACGTTTAAATTTAATATCCATTATCTATTATTAATTTGTTTCCATAATTTAATATTTTTAAATTTTGGGGTTATTTCTAATTCTTCTCTAAAAGCTTCTAGTTCTTTTCTAAATCCTGTACCAAATCCTTCATAATCTTTATTCCAATCTCTCATTGTGTGAACATTTGCATCTTCTCCACCTAATAAATATCCACCCACTACTTGGTCAAATCTACTTGCTTTCCACCAATCTTTTTTAGTTCTTGATTCACCTTTTATGGGCATTGACTGAGTATCATGTTTATAAGATGCATCTTTCCAACGCATAACTGCTGGATCATTTTCTGCTGCTTTTTTTAATTTGTTATACCACTTTGGGGATGTTTTATCTAAACTATGTAAAGCTTCTCCAAAAAACATATCACCAATAAAGTCACCTGTACTTCCTTCTGCTTTTAATTTTTCTTCATTAATATAAACTTTACCATCTATTGATTCACCGTAATAAGGATGTGATGAAAAAAGAAATTTTTCTTCTTCTGGAGTTGCTCTTGTAACTCCATTTAAAATTTTATCCATTAATTTAATAGTCATCAGTTACTTTGGGTAAACCACTTTTTAATTGCAGCAATGTCTATATCTTTTCTTTGAGGTTTTTTAACAAATGTAGGTAAGTTTTGTCCCCAAGTTTCTTGAGCTTTTTGATAACCAGCATCAGTTTTCCAAAAATCTGAGTTTTCATCTGCACTCCAATAGTTACCAGTAGTTTCACCTTTATCATTTGTTGGTAGTTTAAATCCAGGCATTTTTCCGTAATCAGGACTTAATCCTTTTAAACTTCTAGCATCATTCATTTTTTCTTCAGGACGCATATGAGGTTTATATTCAAAGTCAAACATAGGCTTATTGCTTTGTCTCGTAGCAGGACCTTCATTTGAAAAACCACGTGCTTTACTAGCTTTATCAAACATAGCTTGATCTGCTGCACTTACTTTACCATCATTTTTATAACCTTCTATACCAACGTTACCTGATTCTAAACCAAAACGTTCTGCTTTAGCTGCGTCAAATATAGCTTGGTCTGTAGGTGATACTGTGCCTTGATTAGTAGCACCATAACCGGGTATACCTACATTTCCTTTTTCTGAACCAAAACGTTCTATTTTTGCTGCATCAAACATTTCTTGGTCTGCTGTTGAAACTGGTGTTTGTTCATAAGCATTCATTTCAGGATTTTCAGCTTTTTTTAAACCTTTAAATAAATCTCCAAATCTATATTTATCAACTAATGAAGTTCTGCCCATTGGATCAGTATTTTCATAAAAATAACTGTCATCTTTTTCTGCGTTTGCATTATCCATAATTGCAGCTAATTTATCAATTTGCTCAAGCCTTTGTCTATTACTATTAGATAAATTTTTACTTTCTTTTAATAGTTTAGCTTCTTTTTGTCTATATTCTTGAAGAGGGTCAATAGTATCTTGATTTTGAAAATTATTTTCTGCTTTATTAACATTATCAGCAGCTAATGCTGCTTCAGCAGCTGCTAATATATCTGCATTAGCACCAGAACCACTTGTGTAAGCAGGTTGTGCAGCTCTTACAAACAAACCATCAGGATTTTCTTCTTCAGTAGGAAAAGTAGAAGCAAATACAGATTCATAATCATCTGGATTTTCAGCTTTATCTTTAAGTATATCTCTATTTAAAGCAAACTTTTCACCTGCTGACATACTATCTAATTTATCAACTGAAGCCGCTATTTTTTCATTCATTCCTTCTATACCTGTAGAAAGACTTAATTCATTAGAAGCTTTTAAAGTTACTCCAGTATTAGACTGTAATGTAGTGCTACGGTATACCGCTGCATCAACAGCCGTTTGTTGATCCATGTGTGTACTTGTAGGTGTTAGTTTGCCTGCTTTAAGCATATCTAAAACACCTTTAGCATTATAAACTCTACCATTTAACAAACTAGGTACGTTAATCCATTTACCACTATTTGCAGGATATTCAACTGTTACTGATAACTCAGAATGAAGTTTACCAGTTTTAGCATTTTTATATATTATTCTTCCAGCATCTGTTTTTTGGTCTGTTGGAACAAGCTTATAGCTTTTATCAACGTTTTTTAGATGTAGTTTATTTGCTGCCATAATTTATCCTACCATTTAGCGTTTGTTTTACGATGCTTATTCCAAGCTGCAAATCCACCTAGCTTTAAACCAAAGTATGCAAGATAGTTAATTAGCCTGAATCCGTTTTGTACTATGTTTACGTCTCTAAATATAACATCTAATTCTTTTTGTGTCTTAAGACCTATACTCTTCTTTTTACCCTTACAAAGCAAAGTTTGATACTTGTATCCATAATCATGTATTAAACCACCTACTAATAACACTCCCATTGGTGACAACCATGTATGTAAGAATTTAGGTACTGACGCCCCGTCAAAGATAAAACCTTTAGGTATTACTAAGTCTTCACCATTAATCTTGTAATGATAGTCACTAACTATTTCCCACTTACGAGATACTAGTAACCAGACTTTAAGTCCTCCCCAAAAGCCTTTACCTTTAGTAGGTATTGGAATAGGTTTCATATGTGGCATACCTGTTGCTTTAAACTTTAAATCAGGCTTTACATCTTTATCTAAAACCTTCCAAGCAGCTCCAATAAGTATTAATATAAATACTAAACTAAACTGCCAAAACTGTACTGCGTATGCTGTTACTGTTTCCATATCACTTCCCCTTTGCTAATTGTGCGCCAAAATAAAATTCTATAATCATACTTGCCCAAGAAAATATTTCGTCATATTTAACTAAACCGCTTATTACCTGGTATTCCACTACATCTTGTGTAAGGTTGATACCTAAGATACTAAACCCTTTTTGTACTACTGGGATAGCTGTCGGGATGTCAAACCAAACCGGTGCTATCTGCGTAAATATAATTAATGCTAGAATAACCATTATAATTATTCTTCTATTCATTGCAGCCATAGGGCTTTCTTTACTTGCTGCAGCTCTAGCTTGATTTATGGAGTCATTACGTGCTTGCATTGACTCTATCATCAATTTTTGATTTTCAGACGCTGCTTGGCTCTTTAGAGCCACCAGCTTACCTAAAAACCCTAAGAGTATTGGTGCTATGCCTGTTATAAAGCTAATCATTACATTAGCTTCATCAATAGTGGGACAATTCCCACATCACTAGCAACCATTACTCCAAATCCAATTATTAAACCTTTAAACATTGCTTTGTTGCTTAAGTTCATGTTTTTAATTTCACGAACTGATTTAAACAAGTCTTCAATCTGTTCTTGCTGCTTATCCAACTGCATTTGCATTCTCTGTTGTTGTGACATATTTAGTATCCACCTTTTCTCGGACTTGGACTTGGTCTTGGTGCAGGTCTTTTGCCATTTTTTCTATTACCCATGTTATTTTCCTATTATTGTATTATTATAATAACACCAATCATCAAACTTTTTATTTTATTTGTTATGTAACTCTTTTATGGTATTAATTTTTTTGGTCTATTTTCACCAAATTTATTAAATATTTTTCTCCAATTTTGGTATTTAATATTAGAAAGCATATGTTTGTTTTTTATTTTCTTTAAAAACTTAGGCCTTTCTTCCATTTTAACAAGTTTAACTACTTCTAATTCTGGTGTAAAAAAAGTTACTCTGTACCACGGTTGACCTTTTTTTAGTATAAATGTTTGTTCATCTTTTTTAATAGCATAACCAACACTTAATGCTCTGTCAGGCCATTTATATATGTCCATTTGGCCTGTGATGGTTTGTGGGTTAGTATCAATGCCATTGCTGTGTTGCAACATAATAGTATTTTTAGTATCTGATACAAACGACCAATTTGGAACAATTAAGACTTGTACAGATTCTGCAGTAGCATCAAAACCTAAAACTGCACTTTCTTTAAAAAAGTTATTATTTAAATTTAATGTAGTTTTATCTTCATTAATCGTCCAACTAAATGTTTTATCTCCTTCATATTCTCTATTTCGGATTACTGTCCACTCTAAGTCAAAAGGGCATTTTACTTCAAAAGTATTCATATGATATCCTTTAACAGCAGGACATCTTGTTAAATCACCACCAAGTAGTTCTATAGGTGTTGGTTTACATTCTTCTAAAAGTTCTAAACCTAATACACCGCCTTGGTCATCAGGATGTCCTAAGTATCCAATTTTTATCATAATTCAAATTCTCCTAGTATATTTCTTACTTAAATGTTTCATATAATCTTTATTGTTAATACCAAACAAAGGGTTTTGTAGTGGATTTACACGGTTTTCTTTATCTAGCATTTTTAGACTATCATTAATATTTCTTTTACCAACTTTACAACCTTGTTGAATTAACCAAGTAGTCCAATTACCATCAGTTAAAAACGACCAATCATTAACATAACAACTAATACTTGTATTAGGATTTTTTAACATGTCCATGTAATAGTTTTGTCTATCAGAAATCTTTATATAAGATTTAGCTTCTTGCCAAAAAGGTTCACTTCTTTCTGAGATAGTATAATGAGAACTTACAAAATCTATACTAGATTCAAAATACTGAGACATTATATTATTATATAAAAGATAACTTTTTTTATTATAAGTGTTATCTTTTATCTGAGAAGATAGTTGTTGTATTCCTTCTATTATTAATGCCAGTCCTGTACTTTCTAACGGTTCAATAAACCCAGCTGACAAGCCTATAGAAACTACATTTTCGTGCCAAGGATTTTCATTGTAGTAAGGCTTCCAGTTTAATACTTGCATATCTTCTGGTTTAATTTTACCTTTATGATGTTTACTTAATTCTTGTTTAGCAACATCTTCATGCATCAAACTTCTGTTAAAAACATAACCAGTGCCTAATCTTTCTTGTGTTGGAATCTGCCAAATCCACCCAGATGATTTTGCAGTACAAGTAACATAAGGTTTTATATCTTCTTTATTAATTCTACCTGCTACTGCGGTATCACAAATTAAACGATTGTTTAAATTATTTTTTCTTGGTTTATTTTTTAGTAACTGTAAAAATCCTGTGCAATCTATAAACAAATCACCAGTTATGCTTTTGCCATTTTTTAAGTGCAACAAAGAAACATTACCATTATTATCTCGATCAAAATGTGTCATTTCACTTTGTACAAAATTAACTTTATGTTTTAATGCACTTTGAATAAAAGTTGTAAGTTTGCCACAATCAATATGATAGCCAACGTTTAAATCTGGATTAATCTTTTCGTGAGTTACAGATAAATCATAGAGTAATGAACCATCTTTTTTAAAATCTAAATGCTGGTTACTTGACCATAGATCATATTTTGTAACACCAGGCAAACTCTTTAGCCAATAATTCATAGCAAATGGATGCCAGACATCATGTCCTTTTTTTATCCAATCTGGAAATAAAATTCCTACTTTAGAAGTTGCTGCAATTTTATTAAACCAATCTTCAATAGGTAAATTACATTTATCAAGAAAATCTTTAAAATTTAAAAGTGTTGCCTCCCCGACTCCGATTGGATTGCCAATCTCTTTATCGATAACTGTAACTCGAATATCATGATTGTTGGATAAGTATGCAGCTGTTAACCAAGCGGATGTACCACCACCCACGATTACAATATCCTTAATTATTTTCACACTATGATCGCTCTATTCCAATGACACCCAAGCTGTTGTCGATTCATCCCAATAAGCAGATTCATTAGGTCTAGCTGTAGGAGCTTCCCACTCTCTAACACTATCAATTGTAGTATCACTTAAAACCCAAGAAGCATGAGGTTTTGGCCCTACATATGCAGATGCATCAGAATCATATACAAATCCAATACCTAAAGTAGCAGATTCAACATAAGTAGAACTATTATCAGCAGCATATAATGCATCAACATAACTTTGTTCTGCCATAATAACATCTGTAACTGTTTCTGTATCAACTTGTATCTTTGCAAATCTAGCCATTATTATGCTCCATTATTACCCAAGTGCGAATGTTCCTGAAGAAGTGAAGGTGTGAACAAAATATGTTGTGCCACCAGAAGAAAATGATGTAACTGTGCCACTTGAGGATGCTGCCTCAGCAGCAGCATATTTTATCATTACTCTACCACTATTACCAGCATAACCAGAGTGACCACCAGTGCCTAATCCGTTTGTTGCTGCACCACCTGTTCCATGAACACGAGAATTACCTGCTCTCCAACCATTTTCACCACCGCCTCCACCACCAAAATAAGTAGAAGTACCATTAAATGATGTAGCTCTAGCTGCACCACCAACACCACCGTGTACGGAATAGTATGTTTCGTGACCCGGTCCTACACCACCAGTACCATTTCCACCAGCTCCACCGCCTGCACCACCACCACCGTTGGTACCACCACCAGCACCGCCATTACCACCATATCCATTATATCCAGTTCCACTTCCTTGGTTTCCTGAAGCACCTGCGTGTCCTGTTGAAGAACCTCCACCACCACCGCCAGAACCACCTGCAGTTCCTGCTGCATAATAAGTACCGTGTCCACCACCATTTGCAGTAATAGTTCTACCATCAAAGGCAATTGATGAGTTTCCACCATTTGTCTGTTTAGCACCACCAGCACCTACAGTTATAGCTATATCATCAAAAACATCTTCTTCAACTGCTGTTGACTCAATCATTCCACCAGCGCCAGCACCTGGATCATACCAAGAAGACGAGTTACCACCACCACCTCCACCGGCTAAGATAAAGAAGTTAACATCTATTGGTACAATATTAGACGTGCCTTGAAAATCAGCGTGGATTTGAATCTCACCCGAACCTGGTGCATTACCATCACCATAATATTCGCTTAAAGCGTGAGGTGCTGAACCACCATATTCACCAGCAATATCAGCTAAACTTAATTGTCCTGTGCCTAGTGCCATTATTTATTCTCCAGTTTTTCTACTTTAGCAGTAAGCTCCTTGATTGCTTCTACCAGTAAACCAATTGTTTGGTCATACTGTAGAACTTTATAAGCTATTCCATCATCGTGCTTTAAAGGAAGCTCTTTTTCTGATACTGCGGAAGGTAATACTTTTTCAACGTCTTGTGCAATAAGTCCAGCAGACTTTTTGTCATCTTTGTTATAAGTAAAAGTTACACCGTTTAATTGACCAACCTTAGATAATGCATCTGTAATTGGCTCTATGTCGTGCTTTAATCTTTCATCTGAGACAGTAGTTGAGAATGCAATTACATCACCATCAACGTGTAAGTCGCCATCATCTTCTAATCGCATTTCTTCTGAACCAGTGGTGTACCAACGTATTCCTGCACTAGCATCATAAAAAGTATAGTCGTGAGCATTACCTGAGTGTATATCTTGTCCTGTGCTTGTACTACGCCTATCGTTAGCCATCTTAGCACCTGTCACCTGTAAAGCTCCTAAGTGTGCAGTATCAATACTTCCGTCAGCATAATGCTCACTATTAACAGCGTTATCAGCAATATGTTCGTTGTCAATACTTCCAGCAGCATAATGTTCACTGTTTATAACATCATTAGCAATCTTTGTACCATCAATAATGTCTGCTGCTAGGTGTTCTCTATCAATACTGCCATTAACGTATGCTTGAGAATCTATACTATTAGCTGCTACTTTTGCTTCGGTTACTGAATCATTTGCTAGGTGTATTGCATCAATTGAACCATCCACATAATGAACACTATTAATACCATTCTCTAAATGAGTTTTAATTTGAGCAGCAGTCTGGTCAGCAGTAGCACTAGCTTCAATGCCATCTAGTTTAGTACCATCAGTAGCTACATCCCTACCATCAAATGTTGAATTGGTAGTTATTGCTCCTGTCATTGCTCCACCAGCTTTTGGAAGTTTTGTTCCCAATGCGGTAGTCAGAGTTGAGTTATAACTA
>Ga0307985_10000610_pt1 | contig 20817 bp, 36 predicted proteins | sample EllFjometageno80_FD_203155 | JGI IMG/M metagenome (GOLD analysis project Ga0307985, IMG submission 203155) | Marine microbial communities from Ellis Fjord, Antarctic Ocean - #80 | ecosystem: Environmental > Aquatic > Marine > Unclassified | place: Southern Ocean | collected 2014-10-09 | reverse complement strand
GAAATACGAACATGAGCAGTGCTGACGTTTATACCTAACTTGTCTGCAATTTCATTAGCAGAATGTTTTTCACAATCCAACCCATAACTTAATCTTATGACTTCAAATTGCTTTGCATCAAGATGCATCTTCATTAAACTCAGTAAGTAAGCGTTTAATAAATTTATGTTATATGGTTCAGTCTTGTCTATAACTTGATATGCTCTGTTATCCTCTTCATCATTAAAAGGTTCGTCTATGCTAGAGAATACCGAATTAAAAAACATAGCTACCATTTTTTCATCTTTAGGGTTTCTACGTATTTCATTAAGTTTATGTTCTGGTATCCTTATATCTCCTCTATTAATATCTACAGCTCTTCTAATGGCTCCTTTGATACGTTTAGATAAGAAAGATTTTAATGTTTTTTCTTGGTCATCAGAATCCTTTAACATGCTTCTATCAACTTTACCGACAGCTGACACTAATGCACTATTTCCCTCTTGTATTAAGTCATTAATACTCATAACACCTGAAGCTTGTTGAGCTGTGGATTGTTTATGGGCTAAGTTTAATACTAAAAGCAGAAACATATTTATTAGTTCACTGTTATTAAATGGAGTATAATCACCATCAATAACTGGGTCTAAGTTTTTTTGTATTAGTTCAACTTCTTTTTTATATCTAACATAGTTAGCTACGTTATATTTTTTCATTTGATTTATTTAAAAGTTCTTTTGAGTTCATAACCTATATTTATAATTTAAGTTGATCTTCTTCTTCGCCAGCTTTTGGACTTATTTAATACTTCTTTTTTTCCTGCTACTGCTTCTTTTCTTTTAGCATGTCTGTCTTCTGTCTTCGTAATCATAATTCTCTATTTAATAATTCTTTTTCTTTTTTGAGTTCATAACCCATATTTCTGTGTATTGTTCTAATAGAACAGTTTAATAAGCCAGCTATTCTGCTTATTGTTATTTTTTTACCTAAGTGGTTAATGTCACACATACACTGGTATATATCATCCTCGTGTATTCTTTTTGTTTTACCTATTAATCCACCTACTATTGTAAGTTTTTCTATCAATGTTAAACCGCTATTGTCATTAAATATAACTTTTCTAAGTTTATTTTTAGGTGGCTCTTCAAGATCACACATGCTAACATCATATATCATTCTCTTAAGTAAGGCATCTGGTATAGTAAAAGCTATAAACCCAAATTTGTAATTAGCTATTGTTTCAGCCAATGCAGTAAACTTATCAGGATCAAGTTTAGGATTTAAATACCATAATACGAGTAAGTGCCATTTTAAACTCTTATATGTAGTTATCTTAGCCTTACTTCTAAAGAGATCATAACATTGGTATGTTCCTTCTTCATAAAACTTACCATAATCAAATTCTAAGGTAGGTTTATCTGTAGTCGGATTACGTCTATATATAATTCTTTTCTTATTTAGATAGTTTAAGTAACGCGGTATATCTACATAGTTATGTGACATTAGCTAATTACTCTTTCTATTACTAGACCTTTTGTCACGTCTTGGTTTTTGGAATTCTTTTAATTTAGTTCTTATTCCGAAGGAATCTATTGCAATTAAATGTTTTACATTTTTATTGGTGCTCATATATTTCTATTTTTACATTATTCCATTTCCCTCCCTTCAATGTCTCATCGACCAGGAAGTCTATTCTGTTAGTCCAACGCTTATTCATGCGATCTCTAATTATCCAAAGACCATCCATATCACCCGCGTTTGTAATCTTTACTAACGTATTCATCTTAAAGCCTTTCGACTCTAAATCCCTAGACACTGCAATTATTCTGTGTGAACCAGGATTATCCATATTTATCTTAAAGTTAGTTGCAGTTCTATCAGGAGTACTATCTGTCTGAGATGGTGTTGCATGATAGATTGTTGCAGTAACTAAAATAGCTTTTAATAAATTTATTATCATAACTTATTTATTCTATTATAATGTTGATCAAGTAGCATGTTGGCAATTTCCATGCTGATCATGTTATCGTTATATAGTTGCCATACTAATTTACTCATAACTTGCTGATCTATTAGGGTCATTAGCACATTCATCACAAATGTTCCAATCCTTATAAACACCCTCTCGGGGCATAATAGCCTCACAAAATTCGCATTTAAGTTCTTTTTCCATATTTAATTATTTTTATAGCTTCCGCTAGTTTTCTTTTTAATATCATATTATCTTTTTCAAGCTTTCTTACAGCTGTACTAATAAAACTACTCATAATTTCTTAGAGTTTTAAACATTGGGTGTCTGTAACTACCTGATTTAGTTCGTTCAAAGTAAGTAAATGTAGCTCTTTTACCCATGTAGTCAGTTATATTTTCAAGTATATTAGTTAAATCTCCATAGTTATAACCTTTACCTGGAGGACAACCAAATTCTACTCCTTCATCATCTTGCATTAAGAATTTACCTAGAGTTCCTGTACGCTTGCCTTTACCTTCAACATACCCAACAATCATAGCTTCAGTATCACTAAAGTCTTTAAACTTTTGTAGTCCATAAGACCTTTTACGTTGATAAGGTCTATTCAATCTTAGTATAGAACCTTCGTAGTTATTTGCTAGATTTACTCTGTGCTGGGTTTCTGATCCAGCTTGTGTATGTATTAGTTTAGTTGGTACATGAATTACACAATAAGAGTACATATCGGTTTTTACTAAATTATTATTTCTAGTATTATAAAGATCATACCCATTTGCGTAGTCATAACAATGAAATTGTACTAATTCTTTAGCCTCTAGACGATCCTCTTCAGTCGGTTTTTGTTTCCTGACTAATGATATGATTTTCTCAAAATTGTCTCTTAGATCATGATTATACAACTCACCATCTAATATTACATCAGGGTGAAAATCAAACCAAGGTTGTAAATTGGTTAAGATATGTTCTATATTTTTCCATGGTTTACCTGTTCTTGAATAGGCCATTGTTTTACCAGAATCATCAAGTTGGATTATACACCTAACTCCATCGAGTTTTGGTTGCATAAATACTTTCTCATCCCAGTCAACTGGTTTTTTGTTAACCTTATATGCTAACATTGGTTTTATCATCATAGTTTATCTATTTTATCTTGTAAGTAGTAAATTTTAGTTTTCATTAATTCAGCTTTTTCGTAATCTTCATTTTCTACAAATTTGTTTTGTAGCATACAAAGCCTACCTAATTCATCTTGTAATATCTCCTTGTCAGACAAGATATTATCTGTGTCACTTAATTCAGGTTCACCTTCCACATATCTTATACCATACGAGGCTGTTTCCGGGTTAATGAACTCTTCATAAAGATCACGTTTGATTCTCTCTAGCAACTCTTCATATTCATCTTCTGTCATAATATATTTTAATGTTAGAGCGAGAGACAGGGTTCGAACCTGCGACCATTAGCTTGGAAGGCTAAAGCTCTACCAACTGAGCTACTCTCGCTTTTGTTATTATTGCCCAAACTTTCTAGGGTTGTTTAGAAAATAAGATATTTCTTCTATTGTACTCTCTAACTCTTCTATTCTTTCTAACATTTCTTTTAAGGTGTGTTTTTCACCATCCATATGTGACTTTACTCCACCTGTTAGGTTTCCTATATCCACTATTTGGTCTTCTTTTATAAACATATTATTATTTTATTGTTAATATTATTATCCATCTACATTCGTTTTGAGTTTGTAATTCCAATCAGTATAATCCCATTTATCAAGTTCTTCAGCTTTAGGCTTATATTTTTTAACAAGCTTTTCAGCTTTACCAACAAATTCACAAGTTTTTGTATATCTATTCCATATACTAATCCAAGGTTCGTGACCACCAGGTTTTAACCATAAGATATAAGTGTAGTTAGTATCCACATCTACATGATTTGGGTATAAATACTGGCTATTGTAGTGAAAGTCATGAACTAATTGTGCAGTAACTCTACTACAATCAGCAAATGACCAACCTGCATTTAACTTATGCTCAATCCAGTTAGCCAGCTCCATACCTCTCCAGGTTGGGTAACCATCATGATGCATATACATGTTGATATAACTTTTCTCAATTATATCTACTGGGTCGACTGCAAATCCTTCTTCGAAGTCTTCTGCCCATTTTCTTTCTATTACTAGAACATTAGCTCGCGTACTCATTATACCATTTCTTCAAAGATTGATAGTATTTCTGCGCCGATAAGAACACCAATACCTAGCGGTAATGATGACAATAGGATGCTAAATCCACCTATTCTTAGGAATGATTTTGCAACACTCACAATAAAATGTGGTGTAATGTTTCGTTTATTCATATTATAAAATTTAAAGTTAGTAGCGGCGGAAGGATTCGAACCTCCGACCTTCGGGTTATGAGCCCGACGAGCTGTCCCCTGCTCTACGCCGCATTATTTGTAGTTTAATCTAGTAAAACCATATAAGCATTACTATTGTTTGTTCTAAACCAAGTTAAACCTTTTTGATGGAGTCTTATGTATTTATCAGGCCAATGACCTAATTTTCCACACACATAATCTATACCTAGTATAAGGTCATACATACTTAGTTCTTCATTATTTAATTCAAAATCTTCACCCGAGAACGGGTTCGTAACAATGTCACCTTTATCGTAGATTTCACCGTCAAACCATTTAGGCAGCTTACTCATTTGTTAAATAATCGTTATATTCATAATCAATTTCTATCAACTTAGCTAAGTAATTCCAAGTTTTTAACTCTTCTTGAGCTAGTTCTAATATCCCTATATTTTGTTCTTGTGTAATAAAAGGACTTATATTAGCTTTAACTTCTGCTCTTAACCGCTTAATGTCACACTGACAAGCGTATATATTAGCAAAAGCTTTATCGTGTGCTCTATCTTTTGTTTCTATAGTCATATTAATAAGATTTGTCTATTATTTTTTCACCATAAGCTATAGAGTTATACTCAAACTTACTTATATCAGCATAAACATAAAGTTGTCTAACTTTGTCTATACTTAAATCGCTCCATATTATTTCACTCATTAATATATACTTTAATCTTTTAGCAGTAGAATATTTTCTAGCACTCCTTTGTAATTCAGCTTTTACTTCCGGCAAAAGTCTGTCATAAATTGTTTTTTGTTTCATATTATTATTATCCATTTTAGTTCGTATTTAGTTTGTAACAAATCTTTGATTTTGGTTTTCAATGATATTTTCAATCTTGTCTTCCATCGATACTATATCCATAGCAAGTAGTTGTAAGTCTTTTAAACCATTCAACTCGTGAATACTTAAATCTTCGCTGCAGTCACTATCCATTAAAGTGTAGACGCAGTCTTGTAATTGTTTTGAGGTGTTTTCATACCTGCAATAGCTCATGTTCATATTATTATTTTTAATGTTAGTAACTAGTGAGAGAATCGAACTCTCATACCCGTCAGTAGTCTTCCAACTCGCTTTCGCAGTTCGGAACCATACCTAGTTATCATGAAGTGAAGGGTAATATTTTCGCCGTACCATTCCCTTTAGTGATTTGCATTTAAGCCGGTCACTTCATTTTCCCCTCATGCAATTATTGCTACCACCGCTTTTTCACTACTTAAATAAGTGAGCCTTGGTTTTACACGCATACCTTATCGGGTTTTGTACTTATTCTTTCTTTTTTATGATAGTCACTTCAACCCATCCTTTTTCAGAATGATTAGCTTCAGCTAAATAACCTTCTTCCATTAAGTTATCTTCTAGCTTCATAGCTGCTTCCCATAAAGCTGGTTCAGGTGTTTGATCATGGTAATCATCATACATTACTTTTCCTCTACAATCATAGTAGCCTATATTGTACTTACTGTCGCTAGTATTCCACTGGAAATCCCAACCATTTACTCTTTCATTACTTCTCATTATTATTTGCTTTTAGTGGAGGTGGACGGATTCGAACCGTCTTCCAGCGTAGTTCCCATTGGGTTTTCAACACTGTCAAAACCTGGTCACCCCCTTTTGTAGATAGTGAGGAATCGAACCTCATACTCTAGAAGTAGTCAATAATCCTTCAAGCTCGTAAAAACGCCTACTTGATTCAAGTTACTGCCATACCTATCTTCCTGGCTATTATGTGATGATTAATCGCTATCTTTCGCCATTTCACCTAGTTCTTTTTGACTACTGCAATTCGCCAATATTCATCTAGGATTTTCTTATTTTATTCTTTATCATCAAGTGATGCATGTAGTTTTTCTATTGTCATCACCATGATCGCATCATGAATATGATTATAAGAACCACCTTCTAGTTCGTCAAACTCATCCACACCACTCATTCCCCATTGTATAGAATCATACAATGCTTCTTTAATATAAGACACCTGAGCGTCTGCTATTCCATCTATTATCTTCATTTTACTCATAATAATTTATTTATTTTACTTTTCATGTAGTTATACTCTTTTATTGTACCTTTTACTGGTGAATTCATAAATTCATCACCAAACATAAGGTTATAAAAGTCTCTTTGGCTCATTAATTCGCCTGTTTGTGGGTTTTTATACATATATTCTATTATTTATACGATAAAAACTAGTATAATCAGTATACTCTGTGTTTTGATGTAGTCTAACTAGTATTTCAAAACCTGTTTCAGTTTCCATTACTGCACTACCCGTCTCTTCATTGAATTTAATTGTTTTCATATATTATTATTTACATTATTATTATCCATCTATTATCGTATTTAGTTTGTAAACATCTTACTTTAAATATAGTTAATTTATTGTTAAAGTTATTGTTTCAAATTCATCTCTAGTTATTAAACCTTTCATCAATCCAAGATACTCTGTTGAAACATCTCTACCTGTTATTTTATTTATTATAGTCATATTTATTATTATTAGTGTTAAAGCGAAGATACCAATTATCTTCTACCATTTCTAGTTCTCTTTTAGTTATTTTAAACAACTTAGTATGCTTATGTTTTCTAATTCTCATACTAGTGATCTTAAATTCCAGTTTCTTTTCGCCCATTCTATCATATAAACCATTCTAGCAAGCTCTGAATATATCAGTTCTCTACTACATTTGGTAGATTTAATAGTTTTTGTACCATTATCAGTAAGAATTGTGTATCTATACTCAGCTAAATACTTCTTGTTTATTTGATATGGAGTGCTTGTGTTAGTCATTTTTCTTACATATCCACTTTTAAACACACCTATTTCTTCTCCATTTCTAAATAGAAATATTCTAGTGCCATTAGCGCTTTGTCTTTTAGTACTTACATCTTTAATATCATACTGTAACCATATCAATTCAGAGTAAGCATTACACATCTCTTTTCTTCTTTCTAAATAGTTCATATTTTAATAGTAGTATCTATCCATGAATTCATCCATAGCATTATTAGTTAATTGTTGAGAGTGTCTATGTTGCTCGTTAAAGTCAAGTAGATCATCTATTCTCTCTTCCATTTCTTTAATGGTTGGAGCTCCGAAAGACAAAGTGTCTAATCCGTCTAGTAACTTTTTATCGCTACAGTTATAACCAGTTTTCAGAATATCATTCCAAGTGGTCCATTCTACATATTCAAATGTTACATTTCTATATTTCATTTCTTTTAATTTAATTTATCATATACTTGCTCTCTTTGAGCTTTATCTAGTCCAATCCAGTTCACCCATAATTCTCCATTCTCTTTCGGAAATAGCTCGTTAGTAATCTTCATTGTTAACTCATGTCTGTTTATACTGTCAGCACATTCTTGAAACGCTCTGTCCCAACTCATATTTGATTTACTTATTTTCATATTATTATTATTTAATTTATTAGTTATATTCGTGATAGATTGATAGAACTTGTGATTGTTCTTGTTTAGTTAATTGGAAGACATTCTTGTCTGGGAATAGTTGCTTAGATATTCTGATTAAAGCGGATTGATTATACATATTATATTATTTATTTATTAGATGACATGGTGAGAATCGAACTCACATAAACCTTTATGTCAATAGTATATTCAACTTTATTTATAGTGTAGAGAGTATACAACACACACTTTAACGCACTCAGACCAAAGACCGTGGAGTGACAGACACCGCATTTCGATTAAAGAATTATACTAACTCTTTATCTCTTAATATCACTGGAATATTATTTGAAGCAGTATAACTTTTATACTTCTTGAAACAATTCATGTTTTCAAGTTTACTTTTCATTATGTTGAAAACGATATCGTGATTGTACACGACTTTCACACCTTTCTTATTAGTGAATTCAATTACTACATTTTTGCCAACTAGTGACTTTCTGATTACGAATCTCTTTGAGATTACATTTTTTACATTACTCATATTATTTATATTTAATTATTATTAGTTATTTCTTACATTTATATTATCCATTATACATCGTATTTTGTTTGTAATTTGTTGTTAAACTTTTTACACTGTTTTGTGTAGAATTCTAGAAGTTGTTTAGAATTTAAGTTGTTAAGTGAACTGTCTACAGTTACAAAAGATATTTTATTAGATTTCATATTATTTATTTTAAAAGTAAGTTAATTGTTTAGTTGTTAAATTTGTTTAGTATGTATATCACACTGTCTCTCTACATATTACTTACAACTATATTATCCAATTACAATCGTATTAACTCTGTAAAGTGACGAATGAAGTAGTGAAATGTAAATACATGTAATGTAATAGTTTTTAAAATTAGTTTAGAATAATGAAATGAAAAACAGTAAAACGTAAAAAATATTATTGAATTGAATGAAAGCAAGGGGGGCCCGGTGAAGAGGATTGATTTTGCTTTACAAGACGGAGACGGGTAGAGTAGGAGCAACCCTATACTCCTCTATTTCTAATACTTTTAAAAACAGTGACATTAGCTATTAAAGGTTATATAGTAATAGCCTATTGTCACACTTTTAATTAACCGCTCTTTTAAGTGATTATTACTTCATGGCAAATAGAAGACCGGGTAACTCCCAAGGATTATCACCAGTAGCTCTAAGAAATAAGAGAGCTCGAGACAAAGCTGCGGCAATGACACCTTTACGTAAGAAGAGAAAAGCAGAGAACCAAAAGATAGGGCAGAGATCTGATTCAGATTTACACCATACTCCAGGTGGTCCAATAACAAGAACAAGCATAGCTTATAATAGAGCAACACACACAAGAGGAGAGGTTGGTTAACAATTTTCTACACAACAATATAAAACATGGCTAGAATATCATCGTATATTAAAGATACATCACCAAACGAAGGAGATCTATTAGTAGGTTCTGAGTATCAGAGTACTATAAATGGGGTTGATGAGTATATTACTAAATCCTATAAACTAAGTGACTTAGCAGCTTATTTCGCTAATTTCTTTGTACAGAGTGGTTCTTCATATAACCTATCTACTATATCACAACAGGTTACAACTAATACAACAGCGCATGGAACTAATGCAAGCTTGGTAACAAGTTTGACATCTAGCTTCAGTAAGTTAGTATTTAGACAGGATGACACCCCTTCTACAGCAGGTGTACCGGTTAATTCGCTTTGGTATGATACAAATGATAGTAATAAGTTATATGTATTCAATGGGACAAATTGGGTACTAACAGATGACTCAAGAGTAGCTTTAGCAGTTAGCTCTATAGCTACAGCAACAACTGGTATAAGTACAAATGCTAGTGATATAACATCGGGAGCAGCTAAAACCACAGAATTAGAATCTCAATTCGTTTTTACAGGAGCAAATATAACAGGGATAGCCGATGCTTTAGCCTCTAGTGTAACTAGTACTGTAACTTCTGCCACTGGAGCAGTTGCAAGTGATCTAGATAAATTAGAAGCTGTATTTAGTTTCGATGGAAGTGGTGATGTTGATGGAACAACTGGTGTTTTAACAACGGCAATAACCTCTAATGCAGATACAGCAATAGCAAATGCTTCTTTAGCCTCTGCTTCTTCAGTAAGCACACTACAATCAGTGGTTGGTGCAGATGATAGCTCTGGTATAAGGGCTAATATTATAACAAACGCATCGACATTAGCAACAGTGGAAGGATATACTGAATCAAGGTACAGTATTAACCTAAACGCAGGTGGCGCAGTCGCTGGTATGTCTATATTAGCTGCAGATGGTACAACAAGTGATCCATATTCTGAAATAAGGTTCATATCAGACAAATTTAAGATATTTAATAATGGCGTTGCAGGTGATGGAACTGATTACGATGCACCTTTTGAGGTTTCAGGTGGTGTAGTTAAGATAAAAAGTGCAAATATTGGCTCAGTTAGCTTTGGAAACATAACAGGTGCGCCATCTACTACATTTACATCCGTTGTTTATGCAACTAGTGGTGCTGGTGCTTCTCCTTCCTTTACTAAAGGGACAAGAACTTACTATGCAATATACCAGGGAGCTGCTCAAATTGATTTAACAGACTCTAGTGCGGTTAGTGCATTAATATTTAACCAAATTACAGGTAGTACGGGCTCTTCTGGTGCAGATGCGAAGGTTGTTAAACTAGGTTCTAGTGCTTTAGTAGTTAAATATGACTCAGAAGGGAACAATCCAGACCCATCTACAATAACATTAACAGGTAGTTCAACTAGTTTTGCTGATGGATTCTTTAAATTCACTGGTGGAGGCTCAGCTTTCACAGATGAAACAACATTTACGGATGGAGCAGCTCAAAATCAAGATACAGCTACGATAACATCCCCAACTACATTTGCTGGATTCGGTTCTCCGTTGGCAATGAGAGTGGGTGTTTCTGAAGGAGATCAAATAGAGAGTGCTTTTGATACGATAAATATAGCTCCTGTTAAAGCTGGAGCAAATGGACTGACTATAATGTCATCTAACGATTCACATTCATTACCTTCTGATGCAAACGGTACAGTATCTAGTTATACTGGCTCAGGAACGGATATAGTGGTATTTGATGGGGCAACTGAATATAATAGTGTTGCTTACAATGCTACCCCTGGTGATAATGAATTTAAAATTACTACAGCTGTAACTACAGGGGCAATAACACTAGGTGCACAAGATATATCAGCTAATAAGATAGTTTTTGCGGATCACAGCGCAATGACAACTGATTTAGCTATAATAGAGTATACTATTAATGTAGAGAATACAACTACAATAAAAAAATACCAAACATTAAACAAATCTAAACAAGGTATCACAGGTGCTGGTGGTGCGGATGGAGCTGATGGTTCAGCGGGTACTAACGCTAGGGTCGTTAATTTAACTGCCCCTGATTTTAGTTTTGAATATAATGCTGCTGGTAATACACCTTCACCTAGTTCGGTTACGGTAACAGCAACAGCACTTAATACAGCATCGACAGTATATTACGAATTTTTCTTAAATGATGTCAGTGCAGCATCTGCTTCTACAACTAGTACCTATACTTATACTCCGAAAGCAGCTTATGCTGATATGCCTGAAAAAATAGAGGTTCAAATAAGAGAAGGATCTGCAGGTGGTGCAATACAAGCAAGAGATCAAATAAGTATGATAGGGATAAAACCTGGGGCTACAGGATCTACAGGAGCGGATGGTATTTCACCTTATGCTGTCATACTTACAAATGAAGCCCATACTTTACCAGCTACAGGAACAGCAACATCTGCTGCTACATATACTGGCTCAGGAACAGAAATACAAGTTTATAAAGGTATAACACAATTAAATAGTGTAACAGGTACACCAACTGCTGGTCAATTTAAGGTTGTAGCTACAGCGGTTAATATAACAACTGGAGCTATAACTGTTGTAAACAATCCTGCTGCGGTCGCTGATCACAGTTTGATGACACAGAATAATGCAACAGTTAGCTATGCTGTTAACTGTGAAGGCTCACAAACAATAACAAAAGTACAAACATTATCAAAATCTATAAAAGGTGATGATGGTAGCGATGGTAATAACGGAAGTGATGGAACGGACGGGACAGACGGAACTGATGGTACTAACGGAACTAATGGATCAACAGGTCTTAGATCTTTTAGTGGTTATTTATTTTATACAGCAGCTAGTGCAACCGCTCCTTCTTTTAGCACCGCTGGTATAACATTTAATTTTGCTAATAACACATTTGGTAGTATACCTACAGGATGGAGTAAAAATGCCCCTTCAGCTACACCAGGTTCAGGAAGTAATAATTACTGGCATGTACCAGTTACTGTTATAGAAGGATCTTCTGCAAACGCATTAACGTTTGGTACAGTAACAAGTATGTTTGGGTTTAGTGGTTTAGTTACTTTTTCAGGGACTACTATAAATGGAGCATTTGATTATACAGCTATAAACGGATCTCATATAACCACCGGTGAAATAACAAGTGCCGACTATGTTACTTTAGCTAGTAGTGACTATTCCTCAACTGGAACTAAAATAACTTTATCAAACGGTAGAATTGAATCTAAAAATTTCTTTATAGCCGCTGATGGTTCAGCTGGTTTTAAAGGTGCATTATCTATTGGTTCAACCACTTTATCTGCAACTAACACTTTAAACGGTAACACAACAGCAACAGACGTTGGGTTAGGTGATGTAGATAATGATTCCACTGCAACAATCCAAGCTGGAACCACTAAGGCAAATGTCGGTTTAGGAAATGTAGATAACTCTTCAGATGCAACAATTCAAAGCGGAACCACTAAATCAAATGTAGGTCTAGGTAGTGTGGATAATGATTCCACTGCTACGATTAGAGCTACCTCAGCCGCGGTTGCTGGAACAGCAGGTGGTTGGAATATCACTGCAAACTCAATTTATTCAGGAACCGAAGATATTACTGGTTATTCAGCAACAGGTATCACTATGTACAGTGGTGGTTCAATACATTCCCCTAATTTTTACATAGATACAGCGGGTAATGCCTTTTTTAAAGGGTCTATGGTTATCGGAGCAACTACTCTGTCCGCAACTAATACTTTAAATGGCAATACAACAGCAACTGATGTTGGGTTAAACTTAGTAACTAATCAATCAGCTGCAACGACTCAAGCTGGAACTACTAAATCTAATGTCGGTTTAGGAAACGTTGATAATTCATCGGATGCTACAATTCAAGCAGGCACAACAAAATCTAACGTAGGACTAGGTAATGTAGATAATTCTTCAGATGCGACTATACAAGCTGGAACTACTAAGTCTAACGTAGGATTGGGTAATGTTGATAATTCATCAGATGCAACGATAAGAGCTGTTGGTGCGGCAACGTCAGGTACGGTAGCTGGTTGGACATTAGATTCATCAGCAATATATTCAGGCACTAAAGATATTAGTGGCTACACAGCAGGAGGTATAACATTAAATAGTGGTGGTTCAATACATTCAAAACAATTCTATATAGACACAAGTGGTAATGCTTTTTTTAAAGGGAGCTTATCCGCTGCTAGTGGGACTTTTTCAGGGTCGCTTTCCGCAGCCACTGGAACTTTTGCTGGTAGTTTAGATGTTTCAGATACTGTAACAATAGATGCCACAAAAACAACTAATGATATAAATGGAAGACCTACAGCTTTATTACTTAAGAATTCTGGTGCAGTAAGTGGTGATGCAGCCTCTGTTTCTATGGAAATGCAGTCTGCCTCAAGATTTCATCATGTAGTGCATATGACAGGTGGCGGTGGAAGTTCTGGTAATTTTGATTTAAGTGCTCAATATAGATTAGGTAAATCACTTGTAACCGGTAGTGAAGGTGATAATTACTCATTTATAAAAATGATTCTGAATGGAACTGGTATAACTATACCAAGTTCAACTATAAATGGACAAGGTACTCCAGATGCAGCATTTACTAATGGATCAAATATTATGTTTAATACTGATGATGGTTCTACTAGTAATTATAGTTATGGTAGAATGCATCTTAATGAGTATTTTAAAACATTCTTTATAGATGTTCCAGGTGGAGCAACACACGGTAGTGGAGACCAATCATACGATGGTATGAGTTGGGTTATGAGAAAAAGAAAAATTAGTGGTAGTACTTACTACTCTTCAGCTATAATGAAGGTAGATCAATATGAATACTTACATGCTAAAAAGCTTGTAGATATAGATAATACTGCTTACTACTTCTATGGCTCTTCAACGGGTGATTCAATAAAAGTAGCAGGTGATATTGTAGCTTATGCTTCATCGGATAAAAGATTAAAAAATAATATCAAACCAATTGAAAATGCTCTTGATAAAGTAAACAAAATATCTGGGGTTACTTTTGAATGGAATGAAAAATCACATAAGGAAACTGGTAAGAAAGACGTTGGAGTAATAGCTCAGGAAATAGAAGAGGTATTACCTGAATTAGTTGATAATAGAGCAAATGGATATAAAGCAGTTGATTATCCAAAATTAACAGCTTTACTTATAGAAGCTGTAAAAGATTTATCTAAACAAGTTAAAGAATTAAAAGATGGGGTTACAGAGTAGCGGAGCAATATCTATGTCTGACATCCAAACAGAGGTGTCTTTACCTAGTAGCAATATAAAGATGGCTGGTGGATCAACACCTGTTAACTTTAGCTTATTTGGCACAGCGGGTTCTGGTGTTAATAAAACAGCACCCCATAAAATGAGTGAATTCTATGGATATACCCACGTTAGCGGCGGAGGCGGCGGAGGCGGCGGTGGTGGAGGCGGAGGCTTCGGTGGTGGTGGTGGACCTGAATAGTAAAATACCCTAATACCGCTGCTTGTGATATCATAAGTGTGTAAGTTTATAAAAAAACAAGTGATAGTATAACTAACCTATATTGCTATGGTGGCGATATTTAACCAAAAAATAAAGATTAACCTAAAACCAAAACACAATGACTTATTTTTATTCGTTGAGCTCTTCTATGAGCCAACCCCAACAACCACAGATCACCGAAGAAACTATTAACATTTGGAAGCACTTATCTCAAAAGAAACACTGGAGAATTGTTCAACTGCCAAATGGTTATTTTCAAACCGAACACAAAGAAATGTGCAACTGCACTTGTTCAAAATCTGAAGAGTGTGACAAAGCACAATCATGCATATGCAAATGGTATGATGTTACAAGACGTGAAACTATGAAAGCTGCAGAAGCTGCAATCGATGGTAGTGTAGATCACTATCAAAAGAAGGTGGACTTTTTAAAAGGTCCTAAAGTAGTTAAGACGTTTAAATAATACAAATCAAATTTAATTAAATGGAGTATAATAACCCAAGCGAGATAGTAAAAGATCTGTCCTTCGGGACTGATGCAAGAACAAAGATAATGATAGGTGTTGACAAGCTAGCGAAAGCTGTTAAATCAACCCTTGGCGCTTCTGGTAAATGTGTAATTTATGAGGACGCACTCGGAAGACCGGTGATTACAAAAGATGGTGTAACGGTAGCAGAATCCGTAGTCTTAATAGATCCGGTCGAAAACATAGGTGCAACCTTAATAAAAGAAGCGGCTAAAAATACAGTGAAAGAAGCAGGAGATGGTACTACTACAGCTACCGTCCTTGCTCAATCACTTTTACAAAACGTAAATAAAACCAAAGCTGATGTCAGTATTAGAGATATTAAGAATGGTATTAATAGCGGTTTAAATAAAGTTATTCAATATCTTGATAAAACTAAAGTTGATGTTAAAGGCGACATGCTTAAAAGTGTTGCGGGTATCTCATGTAATAATGATAAAGTTTTAGGTGATATTATTGCTTTAGCTTTCGAAGAAGTGGGAGAGAATGGTGTTGTTTTAATGGAAGAGTCTGAAACACATTTAACATATGTTGATATTGTGGACGGCGTACAGATAGATTCTGGGATAAAATCTCAGCATCTTATAACTGATAAACAAAAAAACAAAATAGAACTAAACGATACTTACATATTACTAGTATCTTCACCTATACCTAATATAAGAAAAATACAAAGTGTACTAGAATTTGTTATTAAAAAGAAGAAATCTTTATTATTGATAGCAGAGGTTGATCAACAACCATTAGCAGCTTTACTTATGAATAAGGTTAAAGGTAATATAAAAATAAATATAATTGATCCTCCTGGTTTTGGACCAAGTAGAACGGAAACTCTAGAAGACCTTGCTATGTTAACTGGTGCTAAACTAATAAATGAAGAATTAGGCGATGATTTAGATATGATTAATCCAGAAGTGTTAGGTTACGCTAAAAAATGTGTAACTGATAACAATTCTACAGTCATAACTATTGAAAGTAGGAATGAAGATGTTTTAGAAAGGATTAAGAACGTCGAGGAGAAGGTTAAAAACGAAAACCATATATACTTAAAGAAAAAACTAGAACAGCGTTTAGCGATGCTCTCTGGTGCCGTGGGTGTTATAAAGGTAGGGGCTAATTCTAAAGTAGAATTAAAAGAAAAGAGAGATAGAGTTGAAGATGCAATATATGCTACTAAAGCCGCTTTAAAAGAAGGTATTGTAGCTGGAGGCGGTATAGCTTTCTTAAATGCTTGCAAAAAGATAAAAGCTGCAAACGTTGGAGAACAAATATTATTAGATTCAATTAAGTCACCTTTTGCTACTATATTAGAAAATGCTGGTTTAGAGTATTCAGAGCCTGATAAAATTGGGTATGGTATTGATGTAACAACTGGTAAGGAAAAACAAATGATTAAGGCTGGTATAATAGATCCAGTGCTAGTAACTAAAACAGCTTTAATAAACGCTGTTAGTGTTGTTAACACTATAATCTCAGCTGATTGTGTAATATCTAATGTAAGAGAGATATGAAAGCAATAAATCATTATTTAGTAGTTGAAAAAATTAAAGAAAAACCTAAAGATATTGGAGGGTTTATTATAACGGATAAACAAGCTAATGACATTAGGTATTTAAAGGCAAAAGTAGTAAGCTCTGGAAATCTTGTTCAGGTTGTCAAACAAGGAGATATAATCCATTACGATAAACATGCTGGTCATGGAATTGAATGGGAAGATAAACTGTATCAAGTTATACAACAACAAGACATTGTCATAGTAGAATGAGACTAGATGCTAGTGACATTAGGGATTTAAATTTACTTAAATATTACAGGCTCGTTAGAAAATGGGCCTGTAAAACTTATAACCTTAAGGATGCTGATTTAGAATTATTAATATATTTAGATTGCAAAAAGCAATTTACACGTAATGAGTTTATAGATGGGACTTATACTTATAGTTGGGATAAAGCCAGATGGGAGAGATTAAAAAGAGAGGGCTGGATAGATACTTGGAGACATAGGAATCGAACCACTATAAAATATAGTATATTTAAAGTATCTTTTAAAGGTAAACAATTAATAACTAGAATATATAGAATACTTCTAGCCGAAGAAGACTTACCTACATCACAGAGAAGCAAATTTTTTAATAATAAATCATATACAGATAAAGTTTATAATAAAGCTATAGATGATATGATTAAAGACAAAGATAGATGACAACACCAATAACTGAAAAAGCTAAGCAAAAAGGAACTTACCCTGTTAACCAGGAGGTAACCATGAACGCAGATGGTTCTGGTGGACCAATCAATATGTCTCCTTTTAAACAAACTGATTCTTACGAAAAGAAAACTAGTAATTTTCCAAATTTTGAAAAAGGGAGAGATACTTTAATAAGTGGGAGTAGTGTTGATTATAACTTTGCTAAGCGTATTAATAAATCGTCATCAGATTTAGCTGCTCAATCTTTATCAACTAATAAAAAAGGTGGTAATGGGACTGTTAGTTATAGTATTCCTAAAGATAGTAAAACTTTTCAAGATTCATCAACCGGAGTATATAGACATGATACAATACATAACAAGGAGAAGTTAAAACAATCTTATAAATCTACAGATTAATGGCATTTAAACTTAAAGACATTCATGGGTTAATTGGCATAGATAAAGAATTGTCTGAATGGGGTAGACCTGTTTTTGTAAAAAATCTTGCTAATGGAACAAAAGCTGAAGCTAATAGAGATGGTACTACCTTTGTAGATTCTAAATTAAAAGGTAAAGAGCGTATCGAAGCTAAAGTCCATGAAGATATTCATCATGACCAAATGATGCAAGGAAGATTAGATTATGATAATAATGCAGTTTACTGGAAAGAATCAACTAGAGCACCTATGAAAACATTTGCTAGAGAAGTAATGGAAGAAGGTGCAAAGTCAGAACCATGGGAAGCTGAAGCATATAAAGAATCAGATAAAGTAAAAAAATGAAAGCAACACCAATAACACAAAGAGCAAAATCAACCCCTTTCAAAATGAATCAAGGTTTAGTAGATGGAGCTGCAACCTTAGGTAAGTCTAAAAAAACAGGGTTTGAAAAAGGATTTGTTAAGACAAGTGATCAAAACAATCAACAACCTGCTCTTCCAACACCTCCAGGTGAGGACGGTAATACTACTGATACTGATCCAGATAAAATAAAAAAAACAGAGAAAGAAATTAAAAAAGAAAAAGAAGTAAATAGTAAAGCTATTTCCGATATAAATAATGCGGTTAAACTAGTTGGATTATTCTAAAAATTAAAAATCATGATGAACAAAAAATCAACCCCCTTTAAACTAAAAGGATCTCCATTTAAACAAACAGGTATTATTGGAGGTGCTGGTGGTCATAACGATCCTAATGGGAATCCAGAAGAAACTGAATATTCTTTAAAGAATAGAAAAGTTAATGGTCTAAATGTTGCTAGTGGGTCTTCCGCTGCAAGTACAGGAACAGAAGGAGGAGCTGATGATCCAATAGTTGTTATCAACGAAAAAACAACTGGAACTACAATTGCTAATGATGGAAGTATTAGGTATGTTACAGCTAGTCAAACTGGCTCGTCAAGTTCAGGTAATTTGCTTTCAGGAGGATCTGACTCAAGTTATTCAGGTGGTGGTAGTTTTAAGAATCAAGCAGAAAAAGATTGGTATGATAAAACAGTGGCAGAAGATTTTGGAGGAGATGTACAGGCTTATAGAAATCACTATAAAATTGGTAAAAAAACTGTTAAACCTACAGGTGGTGACAACAGTGGCAACAGTGGTACTGGTGGTACAAACACAAGCATTGCAGCTAATGATTTAAAAGCTTATGAATTTGGTACAAAGGGTAGTTCTTATGAAAGTAGGAAAAACGTAAGAACAACTAAATCTAACGCTAATACTATTTATAATCAAAAAATGGGTAAGGTTAGAAATAATTGGAGAGGTGGTGAGAAAAATGAAGATGGCTCAAGAACAATAGAAGGAAAATCATACAAAAATAGAGGCGAGTACGTTAAATCTAATAAACGTAAATTAGATAACAGTAGAAGAGATAGTATTATAAAAACTGGAGAAAGTGAGCTTAAAAACTCTCAGAATGCTTCGTCACAAAATAAAACTTTAGGTCAAAAAGTTAGAGGTAAAGTAAACACTATAAGTACAGCTAATAGTGCTGAGGAGATAACAGCAGCTAGAAACGCAGCAGCTGCAGCTAGTACTGTTGATCAAGTGGTTTTAGATACTATAGATAGAAATGATCCAAACGTAAAAACAAGTAAACTAAAAGGTGCTGGTTTTAAAATGAAAGGTCATTCTTTCGGAAGTAAAAAATAAAACAAATATAAACTATGGGAACAAAAGGTCAAAAGGCTGGTAATATATTCAGCTCATTAAAAAGTAAAGGAATTGTTGGTGGCAAAGGAACAGATCCAGCATTAAAAGTTTTAGGTTCACCATTTAAACAAACAGCTCAGAATAAAAGAAAAGACTATAAATAATGAGCAATATATTAACTAAATTATTTGGTGGATTAGCAGGTGGTATAGTTAGTAAATTAACTAATATTGCAGATAGATTTATTCAAACAAAAGACGAGAAGGCAGCTTTTGAAAAAGAAATGACTGAGATATTCATACAAGCTGAGGCTGAAATGCAAAAGAATATTACAGATAGATGGAAAGCAGATTTAGAACATGGAAATTGGTTAACTAGATCAGTTAGGCCATTGGTTTTAATATTTCTAATAGTAACTACAGTTTTAATGGTTTTCATTGATTCTGGATCAATTGCTTTTGAGGTAGAAGATAAATGGACTGACTTATTGCAAATCGTTTTAATAACGGTTATCGGAGCATATTTTGGAGGTCGTAGTATAGAAAAAATCAAAAAATAGATGGGGTTAATTAATAACTATGCCTTAGATACATCCGTACAAGTTACAGATAAATTGTTAGGTTCTAATTCTGATGGAACGACTAAAAACTTTCAATTAGATGCTATCACTGATTTTCTTAACACATCTGGTGTTATCAATCTAAATGGAGTAGTAGAACAATTTCAGATAGAAGATACAACTTTAATCCGCGGTAAGTTTAAACTACCATCTGGCGGTAACGGTATTGGTTTTAGCAGTGTAACATCTTTAAAAGTATCTTTAAAGAATTTATCAAATACAAATGTATCTAACTTCTTTAATCATCTAATAGGTCAAGGTTTAAAATTATCAAGAGTTGATAATATAAATGAATTTGGGCAATATGCTTTAAATAGTGTTACTATAGCTGCTGAAGGTGATAACTTTGCTACGTTTGGTTTAACTTATTTAAATGGTAATTCAACGTTAAGACAAGATAAGTTTTATTTATTTAATTTAGATAATACAGGTAGAACTGATAAGAATTTTATTCAATCAAGTATAAATTTTATAGCAGGAACTCCTACTACAATATCACATGGCTTAAATAAGTTTCCCTCTGTCACTACAGTAGATTCAGGAGGATCTCATGTTTTAGGCGATGTTCAACATATAGACATTAACAATTTTAAAATAACATTTAAAGCCGATTTTCAAGGCAACGTATACGTAAACTAATAAACTATGGCAC
>Ga0307985_10000608_pt1 | contig 20879 bp, 16 predicted proteins | sample EllFjometageno80_FD_203155 | JGI IMG/M metagenome (GOLD analysis project Ga0307985, IMG submission 203155) | Marine microbial communities from Ellis Fjord, Antarctic Ocean - #80 | ecosystem: Environmental > Aquatic > Marine > Unclassified | place: Southern Ocean | collected 2014-10-09 | reverse complement strand
CGGTCGAGAAGTTCCATAGCCACTTTGGTTACCTAGTAACTCCTGAAATCACTGAACCTGTCAACCGTGGCGCTGCCGATTATGACCGCCTAGTGGCTGTCGCGATCGGGGCCCGGCCGCACACCTTCATCCATGGGGACTTCCGTCTCGACAACATGATGTTTGGCGATTCTCCCGAAGCCGATCCTTTTGCGCTGCTCGACTGGCAATTCCCATTCAAAGCAAATCCGCTATGGGACGTCATCTATTTCTTGGGCGGCAACTTCGATGCCGAATGGCGTCGCGCCAACGAACAGGCCCTGCTCACGTCGCGCCACAGCGCACTAGTCGACGCAGGAGTCACCCGACACTCAACAACAATTTCTGATCTCAGCGCCAGCGAATTCCTCACGTAATAGCATTTTCGAACCGACCGTCCCCCAGGAATCCAGAACTGACCGGGACCATCGAGGGGCACAGCTCGAACAGCATGAGCGAGCGCTGCGAGCCGATGTGCGCTACGCCCAGGCCGCGCGGAGTTTGCGAACGGATTCTTCGAGCGGCTCGGGTAGAACGCGGGTTTCAGCGATGGCGGTCATGAAGTTGGTGTCGGCTTCCCATCGTGGCAGCACGTGTACATGCAAGTGATCGGGAACACTTGCCCCGCCGGCTCGCCCCTGGTTCAGTCCGACGTTGATGCCCGCAGGGCAATAGACTGCCTCGGCAACGCCGACCGCATGTTGCACGGTGTCCCACAATTCGCGGGACTCGTCGGTCGACAGTTCGCTGAGCTTTTCGACACCCCGGTTCGGCACGACCAACATATGGCCGCTGCCATAGGGGTAGATGTTCAAGATGACTGAGATGAGCGGGCCGCGATGAATTATCGCAGCAGCTTCGTCGTCGTCTGACGCCAAGATCCGCTCGAAGAGCGTGCCTTCGGCCCCGGCAGGAACATTGTCGGGCACGCCCTTGCCCTCGAGGAACGCAATTCGCCAACCCGCCCACAACCGTTCGAGCATGTCGTTGTCCTATGCGTGGGTCAGTACGTCGTTGGCCAGCCGAGCCTGGAAGTCTTCGACGCTCACGTCGCGCTCCACCTCTTGGCCTCGGGCATTGACACCAACAGTGTCGTTGGCGGCGTCGTCGTCGCCTACAACGAGCACGTACGGTAGTTTGGCGGTCTTGCCAGCGCGGACTCGCTTGCCCAACGGATCAGTCGCAACAATGACCTCGACGCGATAGCCGCCGGTCTTCAGTTTCGCAGCGACTTCGTAGGCATAGTCATCGTGTGCTGCAGCAACCGGAAGAACCTGAACCTGCATAGGGGCGAGCCATACCGGAAACGCACCTGCGTAATGCTCGAGCAACACACCAAAGAAACGCTCGATGCTTCCGAGCAATGCGCGGTGAATCATGACGGGGCGTTTGCGTTCGCCATCGCTCGCCACATATTCAAGACCGAAACGTTCGGGCAGATTGAAGTCGGCCTGAATCGTTGAGAGCTGCCAGGCCCGCCCAATGGCGTCCTTGACATCGACGTCGATCTTGGGGCCATAGAACGCGCCGCCGCCTTCCTCGACGATGTAGTCGAGTCCGGCGGTCTCGAGTGCCGATCGCAAGCCTTCGGTCGCCGCATCCCAGATCTCGTCGTCGCCCACGGATTTGTCTGGTGGGCGGGTCGAAAGCTTGGCCTGGAAATCGTCAAAGCCAAAAGCCTTGAGAACCGACAGCACAAACTCAAGAAGTGACGCAAGCTCGTCCTGCATGTCTTCGCGAGTACAGAAAATATGGCTGTCGTCCTGGGTGAAGCCGCGGCTACGCAGCAGACCGTGAATCGCCCCGCTGAGCTCATAGCGGTAGACAGTGCCCAGCTCGAAGATGCGCATTGGAAGATCGCGATAGCTGCGCTGCGACGACTTGTAGATCATCACGTGGAACGGGCAGTTCATCGGCTTGGGGTAGTACGTGGCGCCGTCGAGTTCCATCGGCGGGTACATACTGTCGGCGTAGAAATCCAGGTGCCCGCTGGTCTCCCACAGGTTCGCCTTGGCGATGTGCGGCGAGAACGCAAATTCGTAGCCGCCGTTTTCGTGGCGGTCGCGGCTGTAGTCCTCGATGATCTTGCGAACGAGTGCACCCTTGGGATGCCAGACCGCCAGGCCAGGGCCGAGCTCTTGGGGCCATGACACTAGGTCCAGCTCATTAGCGAGCTTGCGGTGGTCACGCTTCGCGGCTTCTTCGAGACGGTGAAGGTGCTGCTTGAGCTGCTTCTTCGATGACCATGCTGTGCCATAGATGCGCTGCAGCATCGGCTCGTTTTCACGACCGCGCCAATAGGCGCCGGCAACCGACATGAGCTTGAAGTGACCAAGCCGTCCGGTACTCGGAACATGAGGACCTAGGCACAGATCCACGAAGCTGTCGCTGTTGCGGTAGTAGCTAACGGTGCCGTCAGACCTCACCTCGGTCGCCAGTTCTGCGTCTTCGGCACCGGTGACGCGTTCGATAGTCTCGCGCTTGTACTTGTGGTCGGCGAACATCTCGAGACCGTCGGCCGCGCTGACCTCGCCGCGGATGAACGGCTGGTCCGCAGCGATGATGTCGCGCATCTTGGCGTCGATGCGTTCCAGGTCCTCGTCGGTGAACGTGGCGCCCTCTGCAAGCTCGAAGTCGTAGTAGAAGCCGTTTTCGATCGGCGGGCCTATGGCAAAGGTGGCGCCAGGCCATAGTTCAAGCACGGCCTGAGCCAGCACGTGTGACGTCGAGTGGCGAATCGTCTCGAGGCCCTCGTCGGACGAGTCGGTAATGAGCGCCACGATGGCGCCGCTAGTCAGCTCGGTGCTCAGGTCTCGTTCCTGGCCATCGACGGTGGCAATCAACGCCGCCTTGGCCAAACCAGGACCGATATCGGCAGCCAGATCGGCTGCGGTGGCACCTGCGGGAAGCTCTCGCTCGGACCCGTCAGGAAGCTGAACAACAATGCTCGACATAGCAATCGAGCCTACAGGCCGTCCCCCACTCGCCAGCCGCCTTTGATCGTTGCACCGCTCCCCTCGGGCCGACGTTCGTTGAACACGACCTCAAGTCGCGGGCTATTGCTATGCAAAAACTGCGGAGCAGCCTTTGCGAATCGAAGTTCCGGTTGCGAGGAAACCTACGCGTTCAACAGATCCGTGGCGGTACGACGGTCTGCCAGTGGCTTGTCGGATGTGACGTCGTAGCGCTCGTTGAACACGATGTGGTCGTTCTGTGCCTCGAGCTGCGCCTTGCTTGGCGCATACCGATTGATGTACTGCTGACCGGAAAGGTGCCGGATACGGAACATCAGGGCATCGGTCAACGCCCGGTACGCCATGGGATCGGTCGCAGGGTCGCCGTGCTCCTCAGGATGAAGTGGCTGACCAAAGCTGACCGTGGCCGACGTAAAGAATTTTGGCAATCGAGCGTCGGGCGGCTGGATGTCGCGCATACCGACCAGACCAACAGGAATAATCGGCGCACCCGTTCGGTGCGATAGACGAGCGACGCCGGTGCGGCCCTTGTACAGATGGCCGGTGCGGGATCGGGTGCCCTCGGGATAAATACCGAACAGCCCACCACCGTCGAGCACCCCGGCTGCCATGTCGAGCGCTGCTTGGGCTGCGTCGCCACCACTGCGGTCGATCGGAATCATGCCAAGCGCTGGGAAGATGTGTTTGGTTTTCCAGTCGTCGAGGTACTCGGCTTTACCCACGTAGCTGATGTTGCGTGGTAACAGCGACGGCACAATGAAGGAGTCGAGCACCGACGTGTGATTGGCTGCAATAATGGCCGGACCGTCGGTCGGCAAGTTCTCTATACCGACGATCGTCAGGTCGAACATCCGTCGAAAAAGAGGCCCGACTGCCTTGCGCACAACAGTCTGAAGCCGTCCCGCTCCCCGCGATTCTGTTTCCTGCACAACACTCACACTAGTCCAGAGCTGTACGGCGTCGGGCAGAGATTTATCTGGTCAGCTCAGGACTGACACAGATAGTTCGTTCAGACATGCAATCCAGGCCCAGTGACCTAGGGGCACGGATGACATGCCAACACTTTGTCAGATGATGGTCCAGGCGGTGCGCCTCGACTATTGGGGTTCTCTGGTGTCTTGTGCGGCTATTCGGTGAATAATTTGGCGAGTCAGGTGTGTTGCTCACTAGGTCGCAGGAATCGCTACTGCCGCCCGGAATCGCGATTTCTGAAGACCACACAAAGGGCGCAGAGTGCCGTTGAGTTACCGGTATGGATAGAGCGACAGGACGCTACAAGGAGACGCCGAGCAGCCCGGCTGCTCGGGAGACGCCACCAGTCTCGGCTGCCGCATCGATCGCAGCTACTGCAGCTGGTGTATCCAAGTCGTTGTCAAGAGCAGCACGCACTTCGACAAGACCGGCGTCACCAACGCCAGCGGCCTTCCAACGTTCAAGCTGCTGAGCAGCGCCGGGCATTAGCGAATCGTTCCACGACCATTCGTCGCGGTAATGGTGCTTGAGCACCCCGAGACGGATAGCACCGGCCTCGTACCCTTCGTCGAGCAGATCATGCACAAAGACGAGGTTGCCGAGCGACTTGCTCATCTTCTCGCCATCCATACGAACCATGGCCTGATGCATCCAATGGGTGACGAACGGTTTACCCGAGGCAGCCTCGCTTTGGGCCGACTCACATTCATGATGCGGGAAAACCAGGTCGCTACCACCGCCATGCAGATCAATCGTGGGGCTGTCGAGTTCACGCATTGCCAGCGCCGAGCACTCGATATGCCAGCCCGGCCGACCCGGACCCCAAAGAGAATCCCAGGCAGGTTCGTCTGAGGCTGATGGCTGCCACAAGATGAAGTCGAGCGGATCGCGTTTGTTTGGGTCACCGGGATTGCCCCCGTGTTCGGCGGCGAGGTCGAGCATTTCATCACGGTCTAGGCCGCTGACACTGCCGAAGCCCTCAAAGCTACTGACGCTGAAGTACACGGCACCGCCGGCCTGATAAGCGTGGCCGTTGTCGAGGACTTGGCCGATCAAGCGTCGGATATCGGCGATCGCCGACGTGGCACGAGGAGCGCTGTACGGCTCGATCAGACCGAGGGCGGTCATATCCCGGTCGAACACCGCTATCTGACTTGCGGCCAGATCGAGGTAGTGGACCCCGAGCTCGCGTGCCTTGCGCAAGATGTCGTCGTCGACGTCGGTGTAGTTGCGCACGCAACGGGTCTCGTGGCCTCGATCGCGCAACCGGCGCTGCAAGACGTCGTAGGTCAAGTACGCGGTCGCATGACCAAGATGCGATGAGTCATAGGGCGTAATGCCACATGTGTACATCGTGGCTATTGGTCCAGGCTCGAACGGGATGACGGCACGCGCCTTCGTGTCATAGAGCATCATTGACGACTGTTCGGTGCTTACCACGACGGCAAGAGTACTGGCCACCGGCCGCAACAACCGACTTGCCGTTCCAGAGTTGTTCCAGGCACTAGGTTAGATCGCACTATGGGCATTCTTGATGGAAAACGAATTCTTGTAACGGGCGTCCTCACCGACTCCTCGATTGCGTTTGGGGTCGCGAAGACTGCCCAGCAGGAGGGCGCCGAGGTCATCTTGACCGGCGCTGGCCGCGGGCTTAGCCTGACCAAGCGCACCGCCCGCAAGCTCGACACCGAACCACCTGTCTTCGAACTCGACGTCACCAACCCGCAACAGGTGCAGGACCTGACCAAGACGCTGGCCGATGACTACGGCACCATCGACGGTGCTGTCCATGCCATCGGCTTCGCCCCCGAATCGTGTCTGGGCGGCGAGTTCATGAATGCGCCGTGGGCAGACGTGTCGGTTGCTGTCGAGATCTCGGCTTACTCGCTCAAGACACTGGCAGAAATCGTGGTACCCCTTATGCCTAACGGCGGGTCCATCGTTGGCATGGACTTCGATGCCAGTGTTGCGTGGCCTGCCTACAACTGGATGGGCGTTGCAAAGGCGGCATTCGAATCCACCTCGCGATACCTGGCAAAGAACTTGGGGCCCCAGGGCATTCGAGTCAATCTGGTGTCAGCTGGGCCGATCCGCTCAATCGCCGCCAAGTCGATTCCTGGATTCAGCGACCTCGAAGAAGCGTGGAGCGGTCGAGCCCCTTTGGGTTGGGACCAGAACAACACCGAACCAGTGGCTCGCACCACTGTCGCGATGCTCAGCGATTTCTTCACTGCTACCACCGGCGAGATCGTGCACGTTGACGGCGGCTTCCACGCCACCGGCTTCTAACGACAGAAGCTAGCAAATCGAGCGCGGACCAATCTGTCGATTCCGGTTGGCCACGTATAAAGCTTCGTCTGAGCGTCTGGCTGCTTCGGTCGGAGGCTCGTCCGGCCCGATGGTGACACCCCCGACGGAACAATGCACAGTGAGTTCGCGATCAGAGTCGATGTTAAGCGTGAGCTTTTGAGCCCGGATTGTTTCAGCCAGATCGTCAAGCTCACGATCTCCAGCTGGCGCCCAAATCGCGAACTGAGCTAGGTCAAACGACGTAAGGGCCCAGGGGCAAAGGCTTCTTCAGACAGTGCAACGTCGGTCGACTCGGGCACCGCTGAGCAACCCCGGTGTTTGGAGATCGGCGGCCAGGTGTGACGCCCGCAAGGCTTCCAAAGACGGCACTCCTTGGCCAGGAACGAGAGTTTTTGCGAGCGCAACGAGCGGCGATGGATGGTCGCTGCGGCGAGCGGCACGTATTGCTAAGCAGTGTCCTAGAAACATGCCTGGCGGACGGGCCCGTATGGGTTCGAATAGTTGCCGTATCCGCCCGAGTGAATCTCAAAGTGCAGGTGCGGGATTGGGGCGTTGCCGGTCATCCCTACGTACCCGATAACGGTGCCAGCTGCGACATAACCCACCCCCACGTTCTCGTAGCCCGAGAGGTGTGTGTAGAAGTAGTAGTCGCCATTGTCACCCTTGAGATGGGCGGACATGCCGCCGACGCTACTGTTGCGATGTTCGATTGTTCCTGAGGCCGCGGCGAGCACCGGTGTTCCCTGCGCTGAGATCAGATCGTTGGCGCGATGTACACCGCCAACAGCGCGAGGCGCACTGAAGTCATCGATGTGGGTGAAAGGTCCTGCGAGTGGACACACGATGTCCCCACCTGTTGGGAGCGGTGTGCTCGGTTGCGGATTCGGCACCGCTGTTGGTGTCGGATCAGGCAACTGAGGATTAGGCACTGCAGTCGCCGTTGCAGTGGGCACCGCAGCATCAGGCAACTGAGGATTCGGCACCACAGTCGCCGTTGGTGCTGGGGTCGGAATCTGAGGATTAGGCACCGCAGTCGCCGTTGCAGTGGGCACCGCAGTATCAGGCAACTGAGGATTCGGCACCGCAGTCGCCGTTGGTGCTGGGGTCGGAATCTGACGAGCCAGCTCGGTAGCGGCAGCGGCTACTGCGTGAGCGCGGTGACGTTCTTCGGCGATGCGTTCTTGTTCGGCTTTAGCCCCTTGACGGTCTGCCTCGGCCTGTTCCATGGCTGCGAGCGCATCTTCGAGTTCGGCGAGTTCTGCAGCGACCGCTTGCCGGAGCGACGCCAACCGCTCAAGTTCGCTCGCGATTGACTGCTGCGTGGCTTCGACTTCGGCAAGAGTCGCTGCCTGTTCTTCTCGCTGCGAAATGAGTTCCTCGCTAACCCGGTCCGATTCGGCTCCGATCACGGCAAGTTCGTCGATCGCCTGATTGTCGACGCCAACAACCAGTCGAGCGAGTGCCTGGGCAGCCGCCCGATCGGCTTCGCTTTCGTGGCTGCCGATGCCAAGGTCATCGACCTGGCTCATGTATTGGTTCACGGCGATGACCTTGACCCGATCGCGAAGGTCAGCGACCTGCCCGGCCAGGCTTGCCGCGGCAGAACGCGTCGCTTCGACCTCGAGATCCAGCTTCTCCAAGCCGCTTTGGATCTGCCAATACTGGCCTGCAAGGTCATTACCGCGTCGCTGAGTTGCGTCGAGATCGTCGAGGAAGACCTCGAGTCGTTCGGTTGCAGCGGTGACATCGTCGCTGGCCCGGTCCATGTCCGTCTGCGCGTCGACAGGCACTACCAACAGCAGGCTCACGGCCACCACAGCCAACAAGAGCCGCTTACGCATCAGGCCAGGCTACATCGCTAACGTCGCCCATTGGTCGCGGTTGCTGGCCAAGAAGAGCGTGACCGCTACGCCGAAGATCTACACTCTCGTTCTCTTGAGCACTGCCTTATCTCTCATTGCCGTCATCACGCTAATCGGTGCCAACGCTTTCTTCGTTGCCGACGAGTTCGCCTTGGTCGCAGTCGATCGCGCCCAAGTCGCTGTTCGCGCCTCCGAGGGCGAGAAGCCGTGGCCGAGGGTGCAGAAGCTTCTTACTGAGCTTTCGTTTCACCTTTCGGCGGCTCAGGTCGGCATCACCATCTCATCACTGATCTTTGGCTTCCTCGCCGCCCCCGTGGGCCGCCGACTACTCAGCCCCATCATCGACCCGCTGGTCGGCGAAGACACATCGGCCTGGCTAACCGTGGCCATCACCTTTGCACTGGCCAACATCTTGCAGGTCGTGCTCGGCGAAGTTGTGCCCAAGACCGTTGCCATCGCCGAACCACTCCCGGTGCTCAAGTTCTTGGCCCGAGGCATCGCTGTATGGGGCTTCATCGTCCGACCCGTCGTCAAGGTCGTGAACGGCATGGCGGACAGCATCGTAAAGAAACTGGGCATGGAACCCAGCGACGAACTCCATGGCATCACCTCGATGAGTGAGCTTGAATTCGTGATCCGCGCCTCGGGCGAGAAGGGCACACTCGATCCCGAAGATGTCACTCGTTTGACCCGCACCATCCGGTTCGCGGAGAAATCAGCCGGCGACATCTTGGTTCCCCGGGTCGATCTGACGGTTGTCGAGAGCGATCACACACTCGCCGATGTATGCCGCCTGTCGAGCGAGACCGGTCACTCACGCTTTCCCGTCATAGGCGATGACACCGACGACGTGCTCGGGGTGGTCCACGTCAAGTCCGCTCTGGGCGTCGCTCCGGGTCAGCGCTCTTCGGTAAGCGTCAGCGATTGTATGACCGATGCGTTCGTCGTGCCCGAGGCTCGTGAACTCGACTCGTTGCTCGACGAAATGTACAGCGATGAGCATCACTTGGCCTTTGTGCTCGACGAACACGGCGGGGTCGCCGGCATCGTCACCATCGAAGACATCGTCGAGGAGATCGTCGGCGAGATCGACGACGAACACGACAGTAAAACGATCGACGATGTACAGGAGGTGGCTAAGGGTCAGTTTGTCCTTGCTGGCGCCATGCATCCCGACGAGCTCGAAGAAGCCACGGGACTCGCTATCCCCGAGGGCGACTACGAAACCCTTGCTGGCTTCGCTCTGGACCAGTTGCAACGTATCCCGGCGCTGGGCGACCGGTTCGACTGGAAGTCATGGTCCTTTGAAGTGATCGAGATGGACCGGTGGCGCATCGCCAAGGTTCGGGCAACCGCCTCGCTTACTCCACCAGCAGAGGACGAGCAATGAGCACCGGCGTAGCGATCCTGGTCGCAGCTCTCCTCCTCATCACCAACGGATTTTTTGTGGCGGTCGAGTTCGGTCTCATAGCGACCCAACGAGCGCAGCTCGAAGACAAAGCCAACGAGGGCAACAAACGGGCCCGCATCGCATTGGCAGCGATCACTGACCTGAACACACAGATCGCTGGTGCCCAGCTGGGCATCACCATGTGTTCGATTGCGCTAGGTCTTGTGGCTGAGCCGTCGGTCGCAAAGCTGCTCGAGAAGACAGTGCTGAACGGTCTCGGCGAAGGTACCCGCCACACCGTTGGGCTGATCATCGCTCTATCGTTTGTCACGTTCTTGCACATCCTGATCGGCGAAATGGTGCCCAAGAACATTGCGCTGGCTGATGCCCCACGCACATCGATGGCCCTGTCACCAATCCACGCCACCTTCGTGCGAATAGCCCGTCCACTCGTGTGGCTTTTGAACGCACTCGCCAATCTGGTTCTACGAGCCCTTGGTGTGACTGCACTTGACGAACGTGCGTCGGCAAAGACACCAGAAGAGCTAGCAAAACTGCTCGAAGAGGCACGAGACGGCCGCGTCTTAGATGGTTACGACTTCACACTTCTCTCGAACACACTTGAGCTTGGCGGCGCTTCGATCGAGAACGCCGTTGTGCCCCTTACCAAGGTGGCCACAGCACCGGCTAGCGCGTCGGTCGCCGAAATCGAGCGCAGCATGGCCGCCAGTGGTCACAGCCGACTGGCCCTTACTGGCGACAGCGGCAACCTGATTGGTTGGGTGCACGCAAAGGACCTTCTGTCGGTCGATGACAAGATCTGGTCCGAGCCACTTCCTGCCCATCGCAAACGCCAGCTAATTCTCGTCGATCACCGCATGGCGGTCGAAGACGCGCTCGAGATGCTGCAGGCAAACAGGCAGCACTTCGCCCTCGCCATGGCCGACGGTAAAGCAATCGGCATCATCACCCTCGAGGACGTACTCAAAGTCTTAGTTTCAGGGCTGGCCGGTGCACAGGACCGCGTTCCAGAACCCAACGCTGGCCGCGGCTCGTGATGCAGGCTGTGTCCGTCGAACCGGCAGCGCTTGCTCAGCGAAACATCACCGTCCTCCCAGATAAGGCCTCAGGAATCGCTCTGGTGACGTAGCCGTTGATCAATCGGCCTGACCAGGGTCTATGACAACAAGCAACACCCCAGCATCCAGCACAATCTCCTGTGCCGTATCCACCGCCACGTTGCTAACACCGCGAGTCGTTCCTGCCCTCAACGTCGCGTTGTCCAGTGGCCACTGCAGACCTTGTGTCGTTACACCACCGGCATCACCGTGCCAAGGAAGCAACGACACCGTTGTGCCAGGTCGGAGGTTCAGCGACAGCCGGCCATGCACCACATGGAGGTATCGGTCGCCGTCTGTAGCCGTGATCGCCATGGCCCGCCAGCGGCTGGCGGCCAGCAATGAAACGGTGGCCAGCTCATGGTCTAACCGTCCGCCAAATGCAGCAACGACGGTTACGGCCGTAGCGCCTGACTCACGTGCCAACTCGAGCGCCAACTCGAGATCAGTTGCATCCTTGTCGGCAGGAAATCTATGGACCTCTATGTCACGGCTCCGGGCTTGATCAATCAGCTCACCTGGCGCAGAGTCGAGATCGCCTATTAGCAGTGTCGGCCAGACTCCGAGATCAACACAGTGCCGGAGGCCGCCGTCGGCTGCGACCAGTTGATCTGCTTCGACCAGCTGACGTCGAAGATCTGGATGCGGGATTGGCGGAAGCTCGCCGTTGACAACCACAACCATGTGCCACCGAGCCCCGTCAGCGTTGGTGCGGCTAAGGGGCCTGTGCTCAGAAGTTCGACTCGGTGCCGGTGTGACCGGCGGGGCCGCTCGGCCCTCTTCGCTGCAGCTCAAGATCTACTCGAGTGGCTCGCCGAGTTTCTCGGCCAATGAAGCAAGCTGGCGTTGCAGCGTCGCAACCTGTGCTTCGAGCTCGGCGATGCGGGTCGTGACCTCGGCGCTGCCTGCCCGCGACCCCAGTAGCCCGTTACCGGCAGGAGCATCGCCGTTCGATAGCTGGGGCGGCCGGCCAGATGAAGCTGCTGGCGCCCCGATCGGCTCAGAAGACGTCGCGTCACCCTCGTTCGAGTCTTGAGGCTCGTCGAGGCCAAGCAGGTGCTGCCATCGGTTCTCTTTGTGGCCTGGTCTGCGCTCTAGCTCTACGACGAGTGGATTTACCCGCGACTCGAGCGAGTGAAGACAGGCTTCGACCGCATCCAGGTCATCGAACCCGACGTCGTGACGTTCTGTGCGCAGCCGTAGTTCGCCAATCGTCTGCGGCCCTCGAAGCAGCAGCACCGAAACAAGAGCCAGCTGACGTTCAGTCAACGCCAACGCTTCGTCGAGCGTCTGGCGATGTTTCGTTGAACGCGATCCAGGCGAGTGCACCCGGCGCACCAGGTTGCGCTGGCGAAGCTCGAGCAGGCTGTTGTCGATCAACACCGCCGAATAGTCCACAACCGGGTCGCGATTTGTCTTCTGGTTACACGCAGTAACCAACCCATTCGTGGTCATGGGATACACATCAGGGGTTAGGTACGACTTCTCGATCAGGGCACCCAAGACACGGCTCTCGGTAGCGCTCAGCTCGACCGTCGCCCCTACCGCCAACACATCGGCCTGTGGCGCCAGTGTCTCGGCCTGGTCATTTGACTCGGCCCAAACTTCGGAGACCCGACCCCGTGCTGGGGCCGAAGACGACGAGATCAGCCCCGGAGTCGGTGGTGGGTCGTTCCGAACATGATCTGCTGGTGACGCTGCAATCTCACGGAAGCTCTCATTCGATTCGCCACTACTCGAGAGGTCGCTCATGGCCCTACCTTGCCATCTGCGCGATCATCGGAGCGCAATCGACCACGCGAACTCGCGTCCAGGCTTCATTGGAAGGCCGCCAGGTGCTTCACAACTAATAGTCGGTATTTCTCGCTCGACTCGGACATCGACCTGCCACGAGATGTCAGCGACCGTCACAAGAAACGGCGTGGCGAGGTGTCCGTCGACCATGGGCAGGAGCTCAACCTGAGCCTCGATCTGCACAAGGTCCGGTCGTTCGACGCGCACCGCGCACTCGGCTACCTGGGCAGCTCCGACCTTTGCACCCCACCAGCCACGGGCATGGTTAGCGAAGTCAGCAGACGTCGTCTGATCGTTCGCCACGCGATCTACCAGGTTTATGTCGGCGAACGCCCACATACGCCCTGTAGGGAACGACAAGAACGTTGGCGAGAATCGGTGACCGCCGGTATGGCTCACTCGGCGAACCACATAACCAACGCGAGAGGTTTCGATTTCGTCGGCCAACGCAACACCGTCAATGCCGCAGCAAGAATCATGGCTGCCCTGTGTGCACACCAAAAAGGTTGCAGCAACAGCTTCGTCACTCCGCACACTGTCGACGCCAGCGACGTTAATGGTGTCGAGTTCGCCGATCACGCAGTCTGCGATGGCGCTGATGACCCCGGAAAGATCCTGGCTTTGCGCCACGTGCCAGCGATGAGAAGTCATGGTTGAGCCAGCGCGTTCATAGACCTCGACTTCAATGTGTTCGCTGGTGGGCTCCATGGCAAACAAGCGACTACTTATGGCCGATGCCGACAGAAAGGCTCGCAGCGGCCGAAGAAGTTCATGATTGAGCGCGGGCTTTGGCCAAGGCAACGGCACCGAGACCAGCACGACACGATCAAGAAACAATCCGGTCCCGGGTGGGAGAACGTCGATCGAACGAGCAAACTCACTACAGCGAGGTGCTTCGGTGCTCACAGGCATCATGTCAAAGGCCACGCTGAAACCCTATACACCTCATGCCACCATCCACCTGCGATGATGGCGGACACGAAATTACCGGTGGAGAAGCACGTGCGCGTGGCCGCAGCCCTCGAAGAGTGGGCAGCAGAACATAACGATCAACTGAGTCCTGAAACACGAGACGAGGTTCGCAAGATCGCCGACACAATCCGGGCTTCCGCGCTCCACGATCAAAAGATCGTAAGCGTGGGAGAGAACTTCGGTGACCAGTTGGGCGAAGTCTTCCCACCGGCACGGGCTGACCGCGCAACCACGCTGGTCCAGATTGTGGCTGACTGGTTCCAAAAGCGGGCTGCGGATCATGCCGACCCGGCAGGGGATGCAGCACCCAGCCCGGCGAGCGGCACCCACGACGGTTCTTCCATCGACGGTGACGACGTCAACCAGAGCGATCTGGATGTCGATGCCAATCAAGGCGAGATCGGCCACCGCTCTCTGGCAGCGCCGTCGGTGGGCCGTAGCGACAACGTCCTGGGTCCCGACGGCAGCATTTTCGAACCACTCAAGTTTAACGAACAATCACTCGACGGCGTGTCGCCGAGCCCCCGATTCGTCCTGCCCTCGCAACCGCTCCTCCAGCCGGAGGGCGCCGCCGATAGCGTAGAAACACCAGCGTTCCTGCACAGCGACAAGGTCGACGAGGAAGACGATGTGCGCCTCTATGGCCCCAAGCTGCCATGGAAGGCGTTGTTGGGAACATTGCTGGCCCTGGCGCTCGTAGCCAGCGCTGCTGTGGCTGGTTGGTATTGGTTCAACCAGAGCGATGACGACACCGCGAACACGGCCACAGCACCGACTGCGGTCGCTGATCCCACAACAGTGCCGGGCACAGTTCCAACGAACCCAACAGAGGTGCCGTCTGTTGAACCAACAGCTGTTCCAGAAGCCACGCCAGAGACATCCACTTTTTGGGCCGAAATCACACCGATATTGAACTCGGGAACCGCTCAGATTTCAGCATCGACCTATTCGGTCAGCCCGTCCAACCGAGCGGTGCTGACCGGTCATACCGCAGCAATCACTGGCGTCGCAATCTCCGATGACGGGCGGGTTTTTACCTCGGGCGCGGATCGCCGCCTGGTCGACTGGGGCGCCGACGTGACCCTGGCTAATCCAGATGTCCTTAATGTGCCTTCGCCGCTCACCGTGCTCGAACGCACCGCCGATCAGCGACTCATCGCTGGTGACGCCGCAGGCAACATCTCGATCATCGACTGGGTCAACACCTCTGAACCCATCGTCGTAGCTGTCCACAACGAAGCAATCTCTGCCGCCACCGAACTATCCGACGGCCGCTTCGCAGTTGCATCGGTCGACGGCGACGTCGACGTCTTCGCTCTTGATAACCCAACCGAACGTATAACGCTAAGCCACAGCAACGAAGTCGCCGCAGTTGCAGCGCTCGCCGACGGAACGATTGCAACCGCTGCGGTAGACGGGCTGATCAGGATTTGGTCAGCCGATGGGGCCGGCGAGCCAGGCGAGATCGACACACTCGGTGCGCCCGTCACCGCCATGGTGTTACTTGCTGATGGACGGTTGGCGACAGCGTCGGTCGACGGCGCCATCCACGTCGTAGATGCCATACCAGGAGCCTCCGAGCCACTCGTGCTGCCTGGCCATACCGGCGCAATTCGCTCGCTGTTCGAGGTCCGCCTTGCTGACGGTTCGTTCGTGCTTGCTTCGGGCGGCGACGACACCACGATCCGACTCTGGGATGTGGCAACCCAATCACAGCTGCGAGTGCTCGAAGGCCATGGTGACATCATCAGCGGCATCGACGCCCTACCTGATGGTCGACTGGTCTCGACCAGCGGCGACGGTACGGGCCGCGTCTGGGACCTGTCGGTTCCTCCAAGTCGCCCGGTGACCTCGCCTCATGACTGGAATGTGTCTGCGATTCACTCGTGGAACAACGACCAGTTCATCACCGGCGGCACCGACGGCAAGGTCGTCCTTGCCGGCACCTCCGAGACATCTGAGCCACTCGTATTGACCCAACATGGCGCACCCATTGTCGGCGTCAATGTGTTGCTGAACGGCGATGTGTTGTCGCTCGACGCATCGAGTCTGCTGCGCGTCAGCCAACCATCGGGCGACCCGAGTGGCCTGATCGAGATCAACGTTGCACCTGGTGCCACTTCGCTTGACGTTCGTGAGTCGCTTGGCGTCGTCACTGGACATGCCGACGGCTCGGTCCGATTCCACGACTTCGCTGAAGAAGTCGCCTTTGTTAATGCCCACGGCAGCGGGGTAAACGACGTCGTTGCTTTGAGCAGCGGTCTTGTTGCCTCGGCGGGCCAAGACATGACCGTTCGCATCATCGACTTCGACGACCCAGAACAGGTCCTTGTGTTCGACCTGCACACGGCTCCTGTCGATATTGTCATCGAGCTAGCCGACGGCCGCATTGCATCAGCCGGTAGCGATGGCATCTACATCTACACCGTCGAGGGCTTGGCACAAAACCACATACGGCTCAACGGTCAGAGGTCCCGCACCATCTCGTTAGTCGCATTGCCAAACGATCGCCTGATCTCAACCGGAGACGACGGCCGGGTGCGCCTCTGGGACCTCAATAGCCCAGAGTCAGAACCCATCACACTCGTCGACATCCCAGGCATCGTAAACCCGCACCTGATACAAGCTGACAACGGTCTGTTTGTTGCCGGCGCGGCCCGAGGCTATGTGGTCTTCACACTGAGCTAATCCGGCTACAGAGAACATCGGATGACCACTGCTCTGGGCGTGCTTTCTGATCCTCCGGGCCGAGGCAAGACCACAGTCGCTGTGCTGCTTGCGAAAGGGTTGCCTCGCAGAACCCAAGATGCTTGTCGATCGCTTCTTCCGTTACATCACTGGCGACCGGGTTGATCTTCCAACGGGTAAGCCCGAACAGCAAACTCAGTCCGTGATCGATATCGGTACCGAAGTAACGTGCGGCGAGCACGCCGTGGGCCGCTGTGCCCCTTTCAACTGAAAGGTCTGTGCCCCATGTCAAAGGGTCGCAGCGCCTCTCGTCTGCGTTCCTAGTTCAACCCACGCGGCTCGCACGGGTTAGCGTCAGCCACAATGACCACTGCCGGGCCACGCCTCGACTCCGGCCGAAGTTGGCTCATGGCAACCGCAGCCGCGGTCTCCATGTTCACCGTGTTCGGCGTTGGCTACAGCTTTGGCGCCTTCTTTGAGTCGATCACGACAGAGTTCGATACGGGGAACGGTGCAACTGCCGTCGTGTTTGGCATCACGATCAGCCTAAGTTTTCTCCTCGGCCCCTTCACCGGAGCGCTGGCTGATCGCGTCGGCCCTAAGCCGGTTGCGTTACTCGCTGCTTTCTCACTCGCATTTGGCTTGCTTGGCACCACGGTCGTCCCCAATATCTGGCTGGCTTACGTCTGTTATGGCTTGTTCGTTGGCTTCGCCATTGCCTGCGGCTACGTGCCTATGGTCGCCGTCGTAGGAGGCTGGTTCGAGCGTCAACGGGCCCTGGCGCTTGGCGCCTCGGTAGCAGGCGTCGGTCTCGGCACAATGGTCGCCTCACCCGTTGCGGCTGCGCTGATCAAGGCAACCAGCTGGCGCACAGCGTTCGTGATCTTCGCCATTGTCGGCGGGGGCTCGTTGTTGGTCGTCGCGTCCGTCATTACCCCCGGGCCCGCAAGCGTGCCTGCACCAAAACGCCAACCCATTACCGAGCTGTGGAAGCTCCACGACTTCCGCATCTTGTACCTGGCCTTGTTGGCGACCTCTTTTGGTTTGTTCATACCTTTTGTGTTCATAACGCCCTACGCCGAAGATCAGAGTCACTCCAGCTTCGCTGCCGCCTGGCTCGTCGGGCTGATCGGCGGGGCAAGTGTTGTCGGCCGACTCGCAATCGGCGGAATCGCGAACCGTTACGGCGCAGCCAAGCTCTTTCGTGTCTGCTTCCTAGTTATAGCCATGAGTCAACTCATTTGGCTCTTCGCAGGCGGCGCCTACCCGCTGCTTCTGGTCTTCGCGTTGATCTTCGGTTCCGGATACGGCGGGTTCGTAGCCTTGAGCCCCGTGGTTGCCGCGTCTCGCTTCGGCATGAAAGGGTTAGGGGGCATCCTTGGGACCTGGTACAGCGCCCTTGCATTCGGCTCACTCGGTGGCCCGCCGTTCGCTGGATGGCTCATCGACACCTTCGACTATCCAGTCGCAATCGTGTTTTGCGGCTGCGCTGCGGTCGTTGGATGGGCCATACTTTTCCGTCTCGACGAGGGCATCGAAAAAGCCTGACCGAAAGACCCCAACCGGGCCGCGAAGCGACCTAAGTTGTCCCGTTCCGATGGAGACGTCACGCACCGCCCCTGCACAACCGACCGCCAGGCAACCGGCCGCCAAGCAGCAGAGCGTCATTCTTCGAGCATGGCAGCAGCAGGCGCTCCGCTCCTTTGTCGCCAATGAGGCCCCGTCGTTCCTGACCGTGGCCTGTCCTGGCGCTGGTAAGACTGCGTTCGCCCTCGTCGCTGCCCGCCAGTGGTGCGCAGGCCAGGCTCGACCATTTGTGGTCGTGGTTCCTACGCAGCATCTGAAGAAGCAGTGGGCTGACGCCGCTCTCAAATTTGGTTTTCACCTCGACCCGGCCTGGTCAGCCAGCAATGGCAAGCCCGCCGTTGACATGCACGGTGTCGTCGTGACGTACGCGCAAGCTAGCTCGTCCTGGGTCGAGCTAGCGGCCTACAGTCGAGGGGGCATCGTCGTGCTCGACGAGGTGCATCATGCGGCCAGCGACCGCAGCTGGGGCGATGGCGTCGAACGAGCGTTCACCGGTGCTGCAACCCGCCTGTTGCTCAGCGGCACGCCCTTTCGCACCGACGACAGCCCGATTCCATTCGTGAAGTATTCCTGGGGCGACTACGGCGACGCCGAACCAGATTACGAATACGGCTACGGCGAAGCACTCAAAGACGGCGGCGTTGTGCGGCCGGTCTACTTCCCCCGCTTCGACGGCCACATGGAATGGATCAACTCCGAAGGCACCCAGATCGAAGCCACCTTCGAAGACGAGCTCGCAAGCAACGAATGGGGCGCTCGGCTACGCACCGCACTGAGCCCCGAAGGCGAATGGATCCGGACCGTTCTCGGCCAGGCCCACCAGAAGCTCACCAAGATCCGGGAAACGCACGCCGATGCTGGCGGCCTGATCATCGCCACCGATCACGAGCACGCTCGATCCATCTGCGACCTACTCGAGCGCCGTCATGGGATTACCGCTCGTATTGCACTGTCCGATGACCCTCGAGCCAGCGATGTCATCGATGCATTCGCGAAGAGTGATGAGCAATGGGTTGTCGCTGTCCGCATGATCAGCGAGGGTGTCGACATTCCTCGGCTACGAGTTGCCGTGTTCGCCACCACGACCACGACCGCAATGTTCTTCCGCCAAGCTGTCGGCCGTATCGCTCGCTGGACCACAGGAATCCGAGATCAGAAGGCGTACATGTACCTGCCCGACGATCTGCGGTTGCGGGCCCATGCTGTGAACATCGCTGAGCAACGTCGCCACAGCATCGAACTTCGCAAGGAACGAGCCGGCGAAGAAGGCTTCGACGAAGTCGCCCAGGAACGAGGCGGCGACGAGCAAATGTCGCTATTCGAGGCGTTGTCATCGACAGTCATCGACGCCGATTCAACATCGCCTGCCGATGGCATCGATCCCGACGAGAAGATGGTCGTACTGCCCGAGGACCTCGAGGGTTTCCCCGTGGATCTCCCTCCCCCACCACCGTTGCCGGGGCGCTCAGCTGTCGAGGTGGTCGATCCCTGGGGATCCCCGGTGGTTGCCGAAGAAGCCGGCAAGTCACGCGCTCAGCTCAAGAGTGATCTACGTGACAAGAATTCGGACCGTGTCCGCGAGATCGTTGGACGCACCGGCCTTGGTTACCCCGAGGTGAATATGCGGCTCAACCGCGACTCGGGCGTCGGCCGCATCACCGAGGCAACAATCTCCGCACTCACTCGGCGACTAGCTGTAGCTGACCGCTGGATTGACACCGTCCGACCCGGCTAGAACCGCTCGGAAGACCCTGGCTGGGCTACGGCCGATCCGGATGCCAAAACGGCCACTGGCTGGCCCCCGCCAAAGGAGCCAGCTAGTCGGCTTCATTTGTGACCGATTCATTCGCCTAGTTGCGGAATTCCCGACCATAATGCGGTACCGAGAAAGCCCTGTCTGGTCTCACGTCCGGGCTACGGTCGCCTGATGAGATCCGAAGAGTTAGGAGCCGCTGGCATCGACTCCCCCCGTGCCTGGCTGGTGGTCGTCGGAGTCTTCTTCTCGTCGTTTGTGACGCTTGGCATTACCTATAGCTTTGGTGCTTTCTTCGAAGACATGGCTGCCGAGTTCAACAGTGACAGCGCTGCGACGTCGGCGATCTTCGCCATCACGACATTTGCCTTCTTCTGGCTCAGTCTGATCACCGGGCGCCTGGCAGATCGCTGGGGCCCGAAGCGGGTCCTACTCGTCGGCGCTGCATCGCTGTTGCTTGGCCTGCTTGCGACTAGCTACGTGCAGTCGCTGGCTCTTGGTTACGTTACCTATGGCGTTGGCGTCGGGATAGCTGCATCCACCGGATACATCCCGATGGTTGCTGTCGTCGGCGGCTGGTTCGATCGGTATCGAGCGACCGCTGTTGGGTTAGCCGTGGCCGGAATCGGCGCAGGCACTCTCGTCATATCGCCTCTTTCGGCCGCGCTTGTTGACGCATACGGATGGCGGCAGACCTACCGACTGCTGGCTGTGGTCGGCTCGGTCTCTCTGGTCTTATGCACACTTTTGATCGAGCGGCCCCCAACCTCTACCGGCGCCGGCCAACCAGCGCGATTCGCTGAAGCCTGGGAATCAAAGGTCTTTCGTCGGCTGCAACTCTCGGCCTTGTGCTCCGGACTTGCCCTGTTCGTGCCATTCGTGTTCGTGGGTCAGTACGCGAAAGAGCGCGGCATCGGATCTGTCGCTTCAGCAGTGCTCGTCGGCGTGTTGGGTGGTGCAAGTGTGCTGGCCCGGGTCGGCTTTGGGTCGGCAGTTCGCCGGTTCGGATCCGTACGCCTGTACCGAGCAAGTTTTGCGCTGATCGCGTCAAGCTTCGTTGTCTGGTTCCTGGCGGGGTCCTCTTATGGCCTACTCATCGCTTTCGCGCTCGTGCTTGGTGTTGGCTACGGCGGCTTTGTAGCCCTCAGCACCATCGTGCTGACCGAACGCTTGGGTGTTGTCGGGCTTGGCTCAATCATGGGCTTGTTCTACACAAGCCAAGGGCTCGGCGGTCTGATCGGACCCCCTGCTGCGGGCTGGCTGATCGACGCGACAGGCAGCTACCGGCCGACTCTAGTGATCTGTTGTGGACTGGCGTTGTTGGCTTTACTCATCCTGCGGCCACTGCCTGTAGCCGACGATGGCAGCCTCGAACCAGAACCACAACGACCTGACGACTCCCACCACCGCTGGCATCTCACAGACCTGACAGTCACCGAT
>Ga0307985_10000607_pt1 | contig 20879 bp, 15 predicted proteins | sample EllFjometageno80_FD_203155 | JGI IMG/M metagenome (GOLD analysis project Ga0307985, IMG submission 203155) | Marine microbial communities from Ellis Fjord, Antarctic Ocean - #80 | ecosystem: Environmental > Aquatic > Marine > Unclassified | place: Southern Ocean | collected 2014-10-09 | reverse complement strand
ATACCTCGTCGGCGGCGATGGCGATCGGGCTGGGTGGGGGTGATGGTGTGGGGGGGGAGGGGGGGGAGATTGGTGCTGTGATTGGCACTGGGGGAGGGGAGAGGATCTTGGAGAGGATGGAGGGGGGGAGGGAGAGGCGGAGGAGGTTGTGAGTGGAGGGGTTGGGCGGGGAGAAGAGGGGGGAGTGCACGTCCGAGTCGGGCTGCGGAGTGCCGGGGGGGGTCGAGGAGCAGAGGTCTTCCGTTGTACGGAAGTCCGAGTCGCTGGGGAGGCCGTCGTCATCTGCTTCAGTGGGTATCTCGCAACCGAATAGGTCTCTCGCGAGCATCCCGTCAGTCTCGAACAACACACTCCCCCCCTGATTCTCCACGCGATTCCTATCCTCATGTATATTCCCCTCGTCGTATCCTTGCATGACCTTCTCAATGTTTTCGATTGAGAGGGATGATTCTGTTGAGGTGGGGGAGTGGGGGGGGGAGAGGGGGGCGATGGGGTAGGGGGGAAGGTCGGTTGGTGGCAAGAGACCGTCGTTGACGCCGTCGCGTACGAAGTCACGCATGTCCAGTTCCATCACGGCAATCTCATCTGTAACTCTGTCAATGTCAGATTGGAGAGTGTCGCGAGTAAGGCGGGATACGTCGTCGTCCGTAAGCGTGTTATCTTGTAACGTGTCGATACGGTTGGTAAGGTGAGAGTATAGTTTGCCAAGCATGGTGTAGTCAACGTGTTGTTGCTGTGTGGGGAAGAGGAGGTTGGGTATGAGGGTGGCAATGGTTGTGAGGGTTGCGTGGGTTGCGTGGGTTGCGTTAGGGGGGGAGGTGGTGGCGAGGGAGAGTATCCGGAGGAGGGTGGAGACGAGGACAGTAGGGGAGGGGGGGGATGTGGCGGGGGGAGGCGGGGAAGAGGACATGATTATTTACAAAATGGCCCGATTTGAGCGTCTGGCGTACGCCGTAGTTTGCGCGCGTAGACTGTTTGGCTAGAGTTGGCAGTCGAAGCGTCGTTGGAGCGTCGTCGGGCGTTGGAAGGGGACGGATGTTGTTAACCCTAACAGCTTCGATGAATAAGTTGATTGTTACGGCGCCGTATAGATGTTACGGCGCCGTATATATGTTACGGCGCCGTATAGATGTTACGGAGCCGTATATATGTGAATAAATACCGCAACACACGTTTAAAACGGTAATTGGCAGCAATGGAACACGGCCAGCACATGCCCCCTCCGTAGGCACCGGACTGGCAATTCTAACCAGCTGATTCTAACGACCACTGCAGTTCGTTCCTTGTGTAACCGTACAGAACTCGTGGATGACAAATTTAAGAGGAGAAGAGTGCGAGGTCTTGTTGCCAATTCAATACCACGCAGACCGCCAACGACATATCGTGATCGTACAAAGTTCCTTCCTTAGAATCCCACTGACACATATTTCTCCTCTAATCACTGCCACTTTCTCCCTCCTGCTCTCATACGTCTCTACGTGCCCATCCCGCCTAACCAACTCTTCTCTTATTGCAAATCATGAACAATTTTCCCCCTCAAACTACCTCACCCTCTCCCCTCCTAACCTGGCTCATCGCCCTTCGCATCCCCCCCCCTCTCGCCTCCCAATACACTCTGTCCCTCTCCACCCTCGGTTACGATGACATTCAATCAATCTGTGAAGACGGAACACTACCTGACTTCCTGGAAGCTAACATGAAACGGGGGCATGCGAAACGACTTGTGACGGCGGCTAATAAGGCGAGGGATCATATCGTTAACAATCATCCACCAACTCGAACCATCTCACCATTCATACCCGTAATACCCTCCCCTCACCGCCCCACATCCACCCGTTGTTCCACAACCTTCTCGTCAACTGATGGCGAAAGCGTATGCTGCCCGCATTGCGCGAGGGAGTTTACTGTTACGCCGAGTATAGGCACGCCGGATATTATTCCGGAGACGATGCCGGACAGTATTGAGGGGGCGAGGTGAGAGGAGAGACGGAGAGACGGAGGGAGCGCGGAGGGAGCGCGGAGGGAGCGCGGAGGGAGCGCGCAGGAAGGAAGCGCAAAGACGCCAGTTCCCGCACTCTCCCGCGCTCCGCTTGCTCCCATTTTTTTCCAACTCCCTCGCAGCTAACTCCACCACCCCAGCCCCCTCTCCGCCGATCCCATCACCTGGTCCCCCGTCCACGTCGCCGGCTATCTCTCCGCCCACGAGGCCTTCTCAACCCCCGCCCTCACCGCTAGAATCCACGACCACGCAATCACCGGCCACGCCCTCCTCACCATGCCCGTGCTCACCCTGAAATCGCTGCTCGGCATATCCTTCAACCCTCACGTCGTCCTCCTAACTCGCTTAATCGACGCCCTCCGCCCTCCCACCTCCTCCCCCTCTCCCCCAAACCGCAGCCCCGCCTCCCGCAACTCCTTCACAAAGGTCGCCGCCGCCGCCTCCCTCAACCGTAAACTCAGTCCCCCCCCCCTCCAATTCGGCGACGACGACCTCTCCGTCGCCTCCGGTCTCTCCGACTCCGGCGACTACCGAAAGCCCGCCAAACCAACCAAATCCGCACACTTCTCCCGCGCCGCTAAATCATCCGGCTTCCAACCCCCCCCCACACTAACTCTCCCAACCACCCCGTTAACCCTCGCAACCTCCGACGTGCCCGGTCACGACAACGACTACGAGGAGTACGCAACGAGGCAGGCGACGCTGGTGAACAGTTACGAGTTCAGTGACGGGGGGACGCTGGAGATTGGCAACTTCAAGATCGGTTCCCAGGGCATCAAGGACATCACAACAATGAACCCGATCACTGAGGAATCCACGCCCGTCCCCACCCCTACAACGATCATGCACACGCGCGGCCGGTCTGGTTCCACCGGTGCGCCCTTCGTCGCCCCTCCCACCACCAGCTCCACCGCCACCACCGTCGCCACCGGCATCACGCCTTTGAAGCAGCGCATAATCTCCCCCCCCTGGAGTCCCCGCAACACGCGCGGGGAGGTGATTGTGTTGAAGGAGGTGGGGCGGGGCGCGTGTGGAATCGTGCACGAGGCGCTGCATGTGCCGACGTTGAAGTTGGTCGCGGTAAAGTCCGTCGCTGTTAATGACGGGGAGAAGAGGAAGCAGATGATTAAGGAGCTGAGGGCGATGCATGGGATTTGCAAGGGGAGTTTGACTCAGCAATGCGAGAGCACGGAGATTGTGGAGTTTTACGACGCGTATACGGATCCCGAGATGGGCTGCGTTCGGATGGTGCTGGAGTACATGAACGCCGGTACGTTGCAGGACCTCGTTACGGCGCAGATCACGGTGCCGGAGCGCATGCTCGCGAGCGTCGCGGGGAGCGTGGTGCAAGGGCTGCGCGTGATTCACGACGCGTGCCAGATTCACCGGGACATTAAACCGAGTAACATCCTGCTCGATCGAGACGGGCGCATCAAGATCAGCGACTTTGGTATCGCTAGAAAGCTGGAACACTCGATTAGCATGGCGAGTACGTTCACGGGCACGCTGACGTACATGAGCCCGGAAAGGATCAGCGGGCAGGAGTATAGCTACCCGAGCGATGTGTGGAGTCTCGGGGTTTGCTTGGCCACGTTGGCGATGGGCAAGTATCCGTATCCGACGCAGAGCGGTTACTGGGGCGTGGTGCAGGCGATCCAGGAGGAGCCGTGCCCGACGATCATAGACGTCGAGGGCAAGGGATACGGAGCGGAGCTGCAGAGCTTCGTCGAGTGCTGCCTGGTGAAGGACCCAAAGAAGCGGGCCGGAGTCGAGGAGCTGCTGGCGCACCCGTTCTTGAACATGTACAAGGAGGTGAAGCTGGCTCAGGAGGCGCCGCCTGAAATGAACGGGAAGAAGCTGCAGGCGCTCAAGAGTTTGGCTAAGACTGTGATGGATTATTACGTCGAAAAGGCGCTCGACGCCAGCGTGAACACTCGGGGCGGGGTGGTTGACTGCCTGGGGGGGTTCTTGAAGGGCGATGTTGCGCGAGGTGGGCGGCTGACGGAGCTGAGCAAGCAGCTCGGGATGCCGGTGGAGGTCGTGGAGGAGGTGTTCGAGAAGGAGGCCGAGAAGGCGAGGGTAAGTCTGGGGGTTGGGGCCGTAGGAAGCGTCAAGGAGAGCGCGCTGAAGCCGGTCAAGTTGAAGGGGGGAGGCAAGAGGATGGTAAGGAGCGGAAGCTTCGGCAGTAGCGTCGGCGGCAGCCCGGTCGAAGAGAGCGACAGGGGAGGCGGAGGGACGGGGGCTGGCCGGGGGCGGTATACAAAGATGGCATTAAGCGGCGCGACCGGATAATAACTTTACATTTTTGGAAGGCTTGCCGCTGTATACGTGCCAGAGTACAGGGCCAATAGAGGATTGCGTTGACGGCAGTGGACGAAAGCGGCTACTGTAGTCATCCATGCTTTCCCTCCTCCTCCTCCTCCTCCTCCTCCTCCTACCCCCCTCTCTCTAGCTCCTGCCATCCCCGACCATGAGCCACCTCTTTGTTGACCTAGAAGCAGTCTATGATACCACCCCAATCGAGACTTCAACAGTGCTGCTCACGCTCCAGACCCTGCGCCCTCCTGCATCCCCCAATCCGCAGCCATGGGACTCCCTTGTGTGTCTTCCAACCCACACGTTCCGCACGTTCTGCGTCGCCCGAAAATGGACCGCAACACTGCACTCAATCACTCAATCACTCCGCCAATCTCGCGCCCCGCGTCCCTTGTCGTCCTCCTGCTTCTCCTTTTCGACGAGTCAGCGGTCAAGAGTCATAGAGGGACGCCCCCCCCTAACTCCTGGAGAAATCTCGGAGCGCTGGGGCGATCTTGAGTAGACTATGGAGCGCAAATGGGCTGCCGAAAACACGACAATGTCGCTGATCGATGACGACTACCTCGAGCTACTCAACACAGCCCCTCCCCTGCCCCTCCACGAGACCCTCATCTTGCTCTACCTAGCAGCTCGTTCGGCCATCAATACCAGCGTGAGCCGTCAGGTGGGGAGAAAGCAAGCGTGCACGTTCTGCGCGATGGGTCGGATGGGGGAGCGGCGGAACCTGACGTCGGTGGAGATCGCGACGCAGCTGTTTGCGGGGAATAGGTTCGTTAGGGAGAGTGAAGGGCGATTGCCGGAGATTACGAATCCCACCGCAGTGCTCGCGGCGGCTCGGAGTTTCACGGACTTCGACCGCTTCAGGATGAGCCACAACCGCGTGACGATCTCCACGGTCGGGATTAAGCCGGACAACTTCAGGCGAATCGCGGAGAGCCGGTGCGCGATGGCGTGGAGTTTGCACGCGGCCGTCGTTGAGGTCAGGAAGCGGCTGGTACCCACGACGAAGTACAGCATCGAGGAGCTCAGGAGGGGGGTGGTTGATGCCGTTCGGCTGTATGAGAGCAAGAGCAAACGGAAGGTCATGATCGAGTACGTTCTCATCGCTGGAGTGAACGACACCGACGAGTGTCAGCGCGCACTGCTCGAGTTTGCGCAGTAGTGCACGGCCGAACTGCCGGAGCTGAAGCTACTGATGAACTTGATCCCGTACAACGACATCAGCGGCGTCGGCGCGTTCGCGCCGGCGTACAAAGCGCCCGTCGACGACGTCGTGTATGGCTTCGGCAGGTTCTTGAGACGGAACGGAGTGGCGTGCTTCACGAGAACGGCGAGGGGGGGGGGAGGAGCAGAGCGAGTGCGGGATGATCTCCACAAAGGAGGCGATGCAGGTCAACACAGAATAAGAAAGCCTTGAGGAGCAGAGCTTGTACAACGCAGAATTGCTTTTAAGTTGTAGAACTTGAGGATCATTCGCGTTAACAAGGTTAACAACGTTTCGAGGGGCACGTTTCGAGATAAGATTGATAGAGGTATTCCCACTCACAAGCAAACAAACTCGTGACTATGGGCGCATCCGCTTCCATTCCTGCCACCTCTGAGGGCGAGGTCTTCGCGAAATTGAAGGCCGAGTACGAAGTACGTTCCCGCAACAGTAAAAATTACATGGCAGTCATCGATACCAAAATGTTGTCTGTTAGAACAAATACATGCCCACACACTAACGTAAGGACAAACGCAGGCTAACAAGGCTGCCGAGGCACCGCTTGATGACGTTGCATTGTTTACAAAGCTCAAGACCATGTACGACGAGTCCGTCGCCGCACCTGCTTCTGAGGCTTCCCCGGAAGCTGCCCCAGCACCTGCTGCTGAGGCGGCGCCGGCTGAGGAGGCTGCTGCGGCGCCGGCCGCTGAGGTGGCTCCGGTCGCCGCTGCTGTCGAGGAAGCGCCGCCCGCCGGGGAGGTCGCGGCTCCTGCCTCTGAGGCGCTTGCTGCTGCATAGATCAGCACGGCGGGGGATCATTGAGGGGTAACCATTGATTGCAAATGAACACAGATAAAATAGACACAATAAAAATAGAAACAATAAGGGGACAACAGACGCTTCTACTTGCTACTCTGCCGGATGCACTTGCACTTGTTTGCCAACGACGCCACCCTTCCTCCTCTCCTTGACCCTGACCTGCCCAGCTGCGGGAATCATGTCGATCGGGACCTTGGCTATCCACGACGCAGTGAACCACTTCGGACGTTCTTCCTCCCACCTCCAGTAGTTCTCCAACACCCACTCCTTCACATCCCCCCTGATTGCTTTCCAGTGGTGCTTGTTCTTCTTCAATAGACTCGCCTTGACTGCATCATCCTCCACCTTGAACTTGTCCATGGTCGCTTGCTTCGCCGTCTTGGTACTGAAGAACGTACGCCTGTACTCCTTCTTCATGATCAGTAGAATCAACCCAAACGTCAGTAGCCAGGCTCCGCTCCCCACCCCAACTAGCGTCCACGCAATCGCCCCCCCTCCGACCCACACGCACGCGAAACTCGCTAACAAGGACATGAACATGTTCACAGTCCAGTACGAGCCCCCAAGGTCTTGTGGTCCTCTGAAATGGATCACGCCCGTGAAATCAGTAATCGTCTTCACAAGCACTCTTACAATCAAGCTCACAAACAGATCGAGCGCGCCATCTAAAGGGAGCCAGTGATGGAAGTCTCCCCTCACCACCCTCTGCAGCAAAAAAAACGCCATGTCCCCCGCCATGTACATCACCAAGTACCTCCTCCCCACCAGCATCAGCGTCGCCGAACTGAAGCTCCGAATCAACAGCAACAGCGCGCTGTTCAGCATCATGCAAACGAAAATCACCGCTCTCGTACCGTCGTCGGGAATGTAGCCGTAAAATTCGGGAGCCGCCTTCCTATTTTTCGGGTCCACGTCGTAGCTGGGGTAAGGGTTAGTTGTGCTAGGACACGTTACTGTTGATTCTCTTCGGCACTTACTCAAACGAGATTGTTGCGCTAATGAAGCCCGTCGTGAGCGCTGAGACAACCACGCTGGCAATTGCCCCTTTCTGTCTCTGTTTAAAATCCTTCATGAGAACATAGATCTGAAGGACGCTTCCGGGTATAGATTCGCATGCCATCTCGATTCCCTTGTTCATCGTCAGCTCGGTTGTCGCGTCGAACGCGCCGTGCTTGTCCATTTCCTTCGCTGATACCACTTTATAGCAGTCCAAACCCGGTTTCAGTCCCGTCATCACGACCGCCATCTCCCCAAGCATCTTCAACGGCGTCTTCCTGTTCTGTATAATCACCGTCAATATCTAAGCGAGCGAAGCTGGTGTTAGAGTAGTGTGTTTGATCGGCGCGTTCCTCACTCGCGCTCGCAACATTGCGTACTTAACAAAGCGCTCGTCGCTCTCGCTTCCTCACTTGCAGCACCATGCTCGCCACTACCATCCCCAGCAAGCTCCACCCGTATCCCGTCGTCTCCTCCTTCCCCATGTACCCCACGACCACGAAAATGTCGGTAGCCATGTCCAACGTGCTCAGCCCGGCGCCCATAATCACCCTCCCCTTGAGTCCCCATGACACCTCCCCCAACAGCCGCTTCGCCACCACATTAATCATGGGCCGGAACCACGCCTCCTCCTCGTCAAGCTGCCGGAGTGCTCCAAATTTCAAAATCCACTGGTCCACCCCTGCCTCGGCCGTCAAGTTGCCCGCCAAGGCCATCGCGAGCCCCCTGCCGATCGTCTCCCCCTCCTTCAAGCTTACGCTGCACAGCTTGCTCTTCACGTCGCCCGTCGGCTTTAATGTGTTCCGCACAACTCGCGCCATCATGGGCTGGAAGAACTCGTACTTGCGCCCGATCTCGCTCAATCCGCTGACCTGCGCAAAGAGTGTCTGCATCCGCGAACTCTGCTTGTTCTCGCCCTTCTCGGGACGCTTCTCCGCTTTCGTCTTGATGCACAGGAGCTCGCCCACGCATCGCCCGTCGTCAGCGTCCCACTCCGCCAATCCTCGCAACGATTGGAAGTACTCTTGGATCTCCGTTACGGTCGACAAGCTCTTAACGATGCTGCGGGTCATCAGAAAGCTTGGGATGGGCCCTCCTGCATCGGGATGGATCGCATAGCTCACAACCGTCTCCCTGTCGTTCAGCCACTTTATGGACATAGCGCCTTGGTTCTTAGCCCGCACCACTTTACCGGACTCCGGCCGACTTGAGCTGCTCTCGGGGGACACCGCAAGGAGTAAGCTCCCGTCCTCCTCCTCCCTCCACAGCGCCCTAGTCAAAAACTCGCGGTCGCTGATGTACTCAATGGGCGATTTCTTTCTCGAGTAATACAGCAAGCTGTGGCCGTTGGGTCTTGCCTCGACAGCCTTCTCGAGCTCTAAGTCACTCCGCCTTGAGCGACTCGTCGTGTCCCACATGAAAGCGAGCACCTCCTCTGGGCTCGCCCTCACAGTCGTAGTTGCCCGGCCCCACACACCCCGGTCTTTCTTCTCGAAAGAGATCTCCGCTGTGGTTAGCGGCGACGCCATCTTGAGACTCTTCGCCTTTATCTTCTTGAACTCCGCGAAGTGCTTCTCCCCCTCCTCCAGTAACTTGATCTCCTCCTCCGTGTACTCGTCATCGTGCTCCTCGATCATCTCGACAAACCTCGTCCTCGCCCCCAAATCCACCTCAGAGCTTCGATCCAGCTTCGCTCTTATCCTGCTCAGATACATGAGCTCGTCAGCGCCCAGAAGTGTTACAACCCACTTGGGAACAGCACCCTTCAGGTCAAATTTCAATGCGTACGTGACTTGCGTTTGCGGAATGCCGTTCAACGGCGGGAGTTGTTCGTAAGTCCAGATCACGGCCACCTCGCCCCGCACGAAGTGTCTTCGCATCGGGAACCGTTCGTGCTCCGTGCTCACCTGGATCAAGATCAACTTCCCTTCCCGCTCCCACTTCCAGACATTCTGCAAGACCATTTCGCGCGGCTCAAAGCCCGGAATGTCAAGATTCAATACTAGCTGAAAGACGGACGCGTGGCCAGTCTTCTCAACGACTTGCCGCTCGATCTCGCCGTTCTGGTGACTTTCTTTCAAGTGCCAGCGATCCATCAGATTGGATTCGAACGCGGCACAGGTCTCGACCGTCTGGTCGATCACCGTGCTCGCGCGCAACACAGTGTCGTCGCTGCCTGCAAAACTGACGAAACTCATGGTCACCAGGCAGTCAGGAGACTGCATCTCCCGCATGTCGTCCTCGTTGACGCTCGCGAGTTGCTCTCGCGCAACGCGCAGCACCTCGAGCTCGCGGGCAGTGTAAGTTTGAGGCTCGTCGCGGATGGTCCGCGCCAGCTCGTCCCACTCTAGTTTGTCGAACTCGTCGTCCCGCTCGAACTCGTCTCTTAGGTCGCTGAGTCCACTGAGCGCGAGCGGCAATTTTTTGTCAACCACCCAGGTGGGGATCACGCCGCCTGCGTCCATGTGCAGGGAGTACGTGACGCTGCACTGCGAGTCGCCAACGGGGGTGAACCGCAAGATCGCTCGGTTCGACCCGCGCACAGTTCTGGCAGACATACCGTAATCAACAACGTCATCAACGTGCACGTATGTGATCAGCAAGTCGCCGTTAGTGTCCATCGCGCACACTTGTCGACCGACGAACTCCCTATTGTGCAGCGGGAATGGCATCTTCTTGATAGTGGCTATGACCTGGTCGTGCTTTGAGTGCTCGCGAACAAGCAAAAGAGCTGGGTCGCCTTGCTCATAGCTTCGTCTCTTGTTCTCTCTGCTCATGAACAAGAACCACCAGGCAGCTGCTTCGAGCAGCGGGCAGTCCACTGCTAAGGTCGCCCTGCCGAGGGCCGTTGAACGTTCCCCCTTTTCCGGCGTCGCGTACTTCTTCGAGAGAACTAGGAAAGGGGACGGGGATTTGAGAGGTTCCCAGTCTTTCCCGGTTGTACTCTCGAGAGCCCTGCAGCTGTGTCATGCATGTGTGAGCAAGAGGAGGGGGGGGGGACGTCTCTCGCATTCCGCTCACCTGTCAACCACCTCCATCTGCCCCTCATCAAGTTCCTCGACCCTCGGCGGCCGTTCAAACGCCTTCCTCATCTCCTGATCCACCACCTTGCTGTTCCGCTCGTGCTTGTCCTGCACCGTTCTCAGCAGGCTCAACGTCTGCTTCTTCCTCATCGTGATGAGCTCGGTCGATATCGACCCGCCGAGGTGCGCGGACGCGACGTAAGTGACATCGCAGATCGTTGGGGCGAGGGGGCGGAAGCGCCAGTAGCCTTTGAGGGCGCCCTTGACGGCGGTTGACGCGAGGGGGTCTTGCTTGACGGTGTCGTTGATTTGTGACAGGAGGGACTGGTTCGCATACTCGTCGGCCGGAGCGAAGGCGATGATGAAGTCGCCTGAGTCCTCGCGGCGCCAAGAGAACCACGTGACGAAACAGCGGTCCTTCACGCCCAGCCCCAGCTTCGTCAAGTTCGCCGTCACCATGCTCCTCGATTCCGGCACCATGAAAACTTTCCACAACGCGCCTTCTTCAGTCTTCGCTTTCTTCCGTACATTCTCGTACGAGTCGAGACACCAGCGGGTCGCGAAGACGTGCGCGGCGGGCGCGTCGACGATGGCCACCGCTTTGCCCCAGGTGTGCGGGGGGGTGGTTTTGTGGAAGTAGTGCACGGAGGAGCGGGCGGTGTTCTTCAGCCGTTGCCAGGGAGTGGTGTCGGTAGCGTGCATGTGAAGGGATGACGCTATGAGTGTGTCTTCATGAGGTTGGATGGGGGCGGGATGCCCTATCTGGTCCTCGAAAGCACTCAAACGCACCTGGTCAACCTCGTCGTACCTCGCGAACCGCGCGTGTAGGGTGGGTAGGAGTGAGAGTATGTGGGTTAGGGGAGCGTGGGTTTGTTGACTGGTGTCTTTGAAGTCAAGGGCATCGAATATGTTTGTTGCGGGCGTGGCGAGGGTGCAGTGGAGGGTGATGTGGGTGGTGTTGAAGGCGTCGGGGATGAGGGTTATAAGGCCAGTGATGGGAGCGGGGTCTGGTGTGTTGGCGACCCTGTCGTCGTCTGGAATGGTGGTGATTTGTATGGAAGTGTGTGAGGTGTTGGGTTGGAGGCAGAGGGAGAAGGGGACGGGCTCGAGGAGGGGTTTGCCGGAAGTCGAGGTGCCGGTTTGAACGAGATGGGTGAAGACGTGGTGGACGTAGGCGCTGTCTACAGCGTTGTTAACAGCGGTGGACTTGCCATTGCTTGAACCCAACAGTTCATAACAGTGTTTGGTGATGAGATTGCAGATGGTGACCTCGTCGGAGTGCACGAGCGTGCTGCTGTCTTTGGCGATAAGTGTGGGGGTGACGGTGGCCGTGCTGACTTTGGTAAAGAGGTGGGCGGTTGCGGAGAGGGCTGTTTTGGAGGAGGTGATCGAAGAAAAAGAGGAGTGGGAGGTCATGATGATGAGAAGGGGGGGGGCGTTAGAGGCTCAAACACGGCCAGGAGTGATGCAACGCGGGGTCTAAAGGGGGGGGCGTGATCTTGGCTTCGGATGTCAATTGTATAGGTCAACGTCGGCCGCGTGGCGAGGAACAGAGTAGAGGGTTAGGGTTGGGTTGATTAAATTGGAGGCTATTTGTTTTGTGATACAGTTGTAGGCCTATTTCAGGGCGTTGCAAATTTGCCCCAAATTTGGGCTGTCCAGGATAGGATGGATCTGTAGATGATAGGCAATCTGCTACATCACGCTGCCAGTGTAACATCTCAAACATACCAATGACCCTTCGTGCCGCCCCCTCCCCCTCCCCCTTCTGGCAGCCCAGCACGCCATCCACCTGCCTCCTTGCCATCCTGTACAAAACAGTATTCCTCCTCGGCCTCATCTGGCTCCATGTGGAACTGACAACACCCACACATAGGGCCGCTGCGTGCTTGACAGCACTCGCGTTCGTAGGAATCGAGACCACTTGGACCACGATATCATCCGAGGACTCATCAGGCGCCGTGTCCATCCAGCACCCGGCAAAATGGCTATCTAATATTGGCCACTCCAGTTTTGCTCAGTTCTGGAGTAACGTCGTCTTCGCCCCCTTAATCATGCACGGTTACCGCTCCCTCTTGGCTGGCACGACCCTTCCCTTCCGCCTCGCCCGCGTCGCGCTCTTCCCGTTCAACATTTGGGGCTTGGAGATCGTGGAAGGGTATGTGATCATGATGGTTTTTGGGCGGAACGTCGCGTGGGAATACACGGGTCGGGACGCGTGGTTTCACGGGAACGTAAAGGGGGATTACTGGTTGCCGTGGTTAGGGCTCGGAGCGGTCGTTGAGTTGTTGTGGGAGCCTGTGATTGAGCGAGGGATCGAGGAGGCGACGAGGAGTGGGGTGGCGCCGTATGTGCTGGGGGTTGCGGCGGGGGTTACGGCGGGGGTGGCGCCGAGGATGAGTATGGGGGCGATTTGGAGGGCGGTCAGGGGGGAGAAGGTGGATTAGCAGGGAGGGATTAGCATTTAAAACCATTCGCCTATTGAGCTCCCAACTTCCTCCCCTTCCCCTTTCTCCTCACCACCTTCCTCTCCCCTCCCTTCTTGACATTGTTGACCCCATCCTCATCAAACCTCGCCCTCAGCCAATCCGGCGCCACCAGCCAGTCATTCCCCGTCACCCCCGGATAGATATACTTGTGAAAATGCCACGTATGCCCAGTGAGAATGCCCATGACGTGCGGCAACGCCGCGCTCGCGCTCTGCGCTTGCAGCACGTCACTCATCATGAGCCCGTACGGCAAAGTCCAGTACGGGACGTTGAAGATGAGCCACTTGACGTTCTGCATTGGTGCCTGGCGGCTGAGGACGTGAAGCATGGCGGTGATGGTGGAAGCGGCGAAGAAGGGACTGCCGAAGGTGGTGCTGAGGGCGCTGAGCATGGCGGTTTGAGCGAGGAGGAAGCACGCGAAGGTGGCGGTGCCGTACGCTTGCTCTAGCTGCGATCCGTACTCGAACAGGTAGTAGACGCTCATGAGAGACGAGATGGACGGGGCGCCGAGGAAACTCGCTGCTGTGATGAAGCGGAAGGGCTGGAAGGGGAGGGTTGAGGAGGTCAACGCGTAGATCGACTGCGCACACTCGTCGCCGATTATGAGGGACGACAGACTCTCGAAGATGCAGAGGGACATGTAGATTCTAGTGAGCGGCAGGATTTTCTTGTACTTTTCCAGAGCGTCAGAAGCGGCTGTTTTTGTTTGCCGGGCTTTGCTGAGGGAGGGCTTCCCGGTTACAGACTTGCCCTTTGTTGCGTCGGCGAGGGAGGACAGGGAGGTGGACTTTGACTTCTTCTGGGCGCCGCCGCGGACTGAGAACAGAGAGGGGGGGCTGGAGGAGGGGAGGAGGGGGGTTGAGGAGAGGAGAGGGGGCAGGACCAGGAGGACCAGCAGGCAGAGGTGGAGCGGAGATCGCATGACAGGCGCTTTTGTAGAAACTGGGTGTGCTGGAGATGGAGAGGATTAGTGGGAGTGGGGCTTAATGTCAATGTGTTGAAGTGTAAGAGCAGGTAAAAGCGTTAGTAGCTCGGCGTTCTTGCACAGACAGATGAAGCGCGGATGCTGTTTGTTCTATCCAGGGTGTGCCAGGCTCGGGCAGGCGGCAATGAGAATATCGCAGAAAGAAAAGACAAGCATGGAATTGTTGTGGTTGTGGGATTCACTCTGAGGAATTGGTTGCGAAAAACCATGGTGGTCACCACCATCGCCCTCAGCGCGTACCTTTAGTGAGTGCAGTGCCCAGCAAACCGGGTAAACCTAATGTATGGCCCCGTAGTTGTACCCTAGTTGTGTAGACAGTACGTTTCAAAATCGATCTTCTAAACGTCCCTTCTATGCTCTCTTAAACTTGACCGCTTTCGGGTTCTCCGAAGTCCTCACGACTGGAAGCCCCATGGACGGCACGTATCTCTCAAACGCCTGGTCAATAAGTTCCTCCACCGGCTCGTCAATGAGCGGCATGAGCGGAATACAAGCCAGTCCTAGTATACTCGGTCCCCACTTCAACCCCGCCGGCATGAACTTGGCGAAGCCCGTCGCCGAGTGTTTCACGACGGAGTGAATGACGACGAAGGGGATGCCGACGGAGGCGATGCCTTGGAAGGTCGCGGCGTGGCACGCAGTGCGCACGACGGGCCATGAGTTCCACTCCAAGTCGTGCTTATTCTTAAGGTTGTAGCATTCGTAGGCAATGTCGCCGGTGACGTAGGAGGCTACAGTAACGTACGATGCGGTCACTACCCATTTGGGGACGACGGGACGCGCGGCCTCGCCGACGTCGGACGAGTAGGCGGCGTAACGCATCTTGGCTTTGATGCCGGCCTTGAGCTTCACCTAGTGGAGGTGTGGAGGGTTAGCAGTCATGTGTGATTAAGGGGGCGGCGTGCTTTGATAGGCCGACCGCTCTTGAGCAGGCCGCTCTCCCCAGTTTGTTTGTGCATCATGTTCTTCGCAGCATGTTCTAGGCAACTCTGCACAAACAAGTACTGGACATCTTCCATCTCTCCCAGTAATTCTAAAACATTCCCGTCCTTCAATTGCGCCATTCCGTCCCTCCAGTAATCATGTGCGGCGCTCCTTACCGCGGACCCCAGTATAATGATTTTCGCGCGCCCAACGTAAGACACAATTCTAACCCACGGATCACGGAGTGGGTTTTCTTCTTCATCTTCTTGGGGAGTTGCAGGGGAAGAGGAGTTGGTGGTACAACGGCGGACTATGGGGCTGAATGCAAGGGGCTGGGCCGGTGCGGGACACGTGGACTTGCATTGGCTGAGGGACATCCTTTTGAAACAGTGGCGGACGAGTTGTGTTTTGACGCGACTTGTGGTACTGTAGTATGATGAGCAGATGAGTCTTGAACTGGACGCGTATGGGGAGGGGGGGACAGTGCGAGACATTGGACGAACGCGTGTGCTGTAGATCGTGCTCAGTAGTGCGTGCTGTGCAGAGTGTGCTGTGCAGAGCGTGCTGTGCAGAGCGTGCAGTGCAAAGCGTGCTGTGCAGAGCGTGCTGTGCAAAGCGTACTGTGTAGCGCTAGAGCAAGAGGAGACATCGCTTCATTCCAAATCCCGGTTCTCTCCGTCTACTTCTTACAGCAGCTCTGGTCCTTAACACACCCAATGACCATCTTGCGCCCGTACGGAATGTAGCTGATCGCGTACCACGTCGCGGCGAACATCTGGCAGAGGAAGAGGACCATGACGATGCCGAAGGGGACCTTTGCAAGCGCGCACGCGAACACCGCAATGAGCAAAACCAGGTAGATAACACACGCGGTCCTCCTCGTCGGATGGAACATTTTCTTGCACTGCCTCCTCGGTCCCAACAGGAACCCCGTCGCGCAAATGGCAATCACATTCCCAAGCACATAGAGGAGGGCAAAGTTGCGCATTCCCTGCTCGGAACCGTCCATGAGGGAGAGGGTGGAGCAGAAGGAGAGGAGGTAACCGCCGGCCCAGCAGCCGCCGAACCCCATTATGCGCTGGGAGTACTAAGAGGGGCGGGTCAGTGGTGCAACAGAGACAAGATAGTAACTATTCAGGATATTTCATCCCGGACTTACCGTCAATTTCGGACACATCGCACACATCTGATCCTCAAGCTCCTCAGCCTGCGTCTTGGGAGTGCCGGTGAGCGTGCGCTGGGCATTTCTTAGAGTGTCCATCGTCGAGGAGGAGAGGGAGGAGGCGTCTGCGCGAAGGGAAGACCTGATCGGCAAGGGCACACTCTTGCAAAATCATGGCGACGCGATAAGAGGGGGGCGGGCTACCGGCTATTGACGAACGGACTACCCAACTACAACACTGAAAAGTAAGTTATTCCTAAAACGAACTGTCATATCCATTACGGTACTCTAAGTCCGAATTCCCGGCACACCATACAAGTATGGCACGCTTAGAGCTCGCTCATCAATCCCCACACGGCATCCGCGGAGGACGCGACGACCTGCGACTCGATGCCGCACGTGTTCTCGCCCCTAAGGATGCGGAAATACCCCTCCTCTCCCCAGTACGGGTTCCAGCTGTTAGCGACCTTCCAGTAATCCTGGTTAGTCTCACTGTCCGTGCCCCAGCCGACAATCCTGACGGCGTGACCGCCGACGGAGTTGCGGGACGCGGGAACGTACACGCCGCCTGCGTAGTCCTCGAAGTCCTCGTACACCGTGAACGCGGTCTCGACGGGTCCGTTCGTCATGATGGCGTTCTGGATGGTGGCGACGTCGTTGGGGAAGAACTCGACGGTGCCCTTGAAGGAGTACTTGTTGGACTTGAAGTCGGCGTTGGGAGAATCAGCGGTGGAGTCGCAGCTCGTGGGGCCGCGGGGGGTGGACTGGGAGGCGCAGCCCTCGTCTCCCTCAGCGGGGTACGGGGAGGTGTTCTCGGGGCCGTGGTGGAAGCAGTGGGGAAGGCTGAAGGCGCTGCACAGGTTCATGCCGTCGAAGGGATCAGACGGACTGTCGGCGACATCCTCGAGCTGCTGGGTGCCCGTGACGACGCCAGTGTTCTTGAAGAACTCCCAAGGAGTGTCGAGCTGCCCCCCGTTGCAGCCGGAGCGCTGAGCGTTGAAGCAGGTGTCCTGCGCGGAAAGGGGGAGGGCGACGGTACCGTTGGTGGAGATGCAGAGGCGGTCGGAGGCGGCGGAGGCGGCGCCGAAGGCCCAGCAGCAGCCGCAGTTGGACTGATCGCGGATGTCGCCGATGACCTTGGAGCAGGCGGGGAAGCCGGTGACACTGTCGAACTCGGCGGGGATGGAGTCCTTGTTGCCAGTGAAAAGGGGCGCGTGCTGGAAGAGGTCGTCATTGACATCGTTAGCGCGGCTCATGAGGATGGCAACGCCCTCCTCGGCCTTGGGGGCGCCGAGCTTCTTGAGGAAGCCGGGGGAGTTCACGGCGGACGCGGCGGAGACGAGGGTGAGAGCGAGGGCGAGCTTCATGGTAGGATTGAGCTGGGGGGAGGGGGTAAGTTTGAGGGCGTTAGTGAGACGTGTTTAGTGCTCAAACTTTCCGTGTCCAGAGAAAACTTTAGCGACATAAATAAATCCGGCACCATGGTGTGGGGAGAGAAGGTGGCGCAACGCTTTGAAACTCGGCAGGTTGTCGGGCGTTTGTACAGTAAGAAATATGCTCCGTTCGCCCAACTAAACGCGCAGCCTTGTCGCGGTCTCACTTGATAATATGAGAGATATCGCTCGACACAAGCCTTTGTTTCGAGCTTTGTTTCAGAGCCGTGCTCAGTTTGGTGTCAAGCCAACCGCTGCCTTTTGGTCACCACACTGAGTTCCCCCCATCCATAGCCCTACCGAGCAGACTGCCGAATGTGAGTGAGGCACGAGCGTGTTGACGGGTATGAGACGGCCTGGACAAGGCTGGTTGAGGAAGACGCGGTTGTGAGGAAGACGCGATTGAGGAAGACGCGATTGAGGAAGACGCGATTGAGGAAGACGCGGCTGGGAAGACGGAACGTTAAGGGGGAAAGGGAACGGCGTGAATTCAGCCGAATGAGGCGATTTGAGGTTATTGTTATTACCACCACGAGGGGAACAGCTCTTACACGCAGCTGCTTACACGCCGTGGTAATCAGGCGTTCGATACCCGACACTGTGAGGTAACTTTGAGCATCTCGTTGGACTCGTTAAAGCAGTTTTGATCGAAGGTGAGGGGACGGGACGGCAAGGACGAAGCTGCGAATGGAGGGAGAGAGCGAGTGACGAGCTACCTGACACAGTACCGTGGTATGATGAAAACTATTGCGCAAGAGAGTGACAGAAGTTGCGGAGTTCCAAACCCTAACAGACACGGGAAGTGACCCTCTATCATTCCCATCTATCATCCTCTTACACACACTATCTCTCCCTCTCTACCCCATCTCAGACTCGGTACAGCTCCTCTCTCAATGGCCGCCAAAGACGATGTCCTCGGCTTTCACGCCCAATGGTACGACCCCCGCCCCCAGCTCGTGAAGGACTTTGTCCTCAAGTACTACCCTCTGACCCACGAGGCTGACATGACTGACGTTAAAAGTCACCGTCTCTTCTTGAAGAGGTCGAAACTACCGTCAACCATCAAGGCGGGGGACTTCATCGTCGGCGGAAAGGTCATCATCTACGGGAGAGAGCTATCCCTTGTGGAGTACGCTGACCCCGCGACCCGCAACCGCCTCGCCACCAGCAGCAACACTGGCGGGTTGCTTCTCGACCCGAGTACGACCAGTAAATGGGGAGACATCATCGCCGCAGCAGAGCAGTCGGGTTGTCGCATTACCGAGTGCCGGACGGTCGCGTTCGCGGGGAGGGCGGCGGACGTTGCGGCGCAGGAACTTGGCACGTCACCTGACGCATTCATGACTGGCGCGGGCGTGTCTATGCTCGTCGCGTTCCGCGGCGCTGGCGTCGCTTCGCTCGCAGCCGGGTCCGGGATCTACCCCCTTTCGGGTGACTCTAACTTGTTCCAGCTCGCGGCGGAGAATGGATCGACGGCGACTTTTGACTCGTGCACATGCTGCGTTCTCAAGCCGCACGCGGTCAAGGCAGGGAACGTGGGCACGATTCTGGCGACGATTCAGGCGCAGGGATACGACGTTAGCGCGATGCAGAGCTTTAGTTTGAGCAGGGCGAGTGCGAGGGAGTTCTTGGAGGTTTATAAGGGCGTTGTGGCGGACTATGGGACGGTGGTGGATGAGTTTGCGGCGGGGAGTGTTATTGCGATGGAGCTTAGGGCGGAGGATGCGGTGACGCAGTTCCGGAAGACGGCGGGGCCGTGGGATGTGGAGACGGCCAAGGAACTGTTCCCGAATACCATCAGGGCGCAGTTTGGCGTGGACAACGTTAGGAACGCGGTGCACTGTACTGATTTGGAGGGAGACGGGAAGACGGAGTGCGAGTACTTCTTTGATTTGCTCCAGTAAAGTATGAGAAGTGAGGGCAGAGGGAGAAGGGAGTAAGAAATAGGGGTGTTGTTGCATCCAATGTGATTCATTGAACAGCGCGTTCCGAGAGCCCGTCAATTGCCCGGGTGTGGGGGGCGAGGGTTGGGTCGCACAATCGTCCGTGCTGAACGTGTTCGATGCTGGTCCAGATGTAGAACTTTTCGCAATCTTTGACATTGCCCTTGCTGGAGACTGTTCTTCCCCTTCTGCGAGCTAGTTAGCCAAGTTATCCAGTAACCCGGTGCTTATTCTACCCCCCCCCCCGCTCCCTCCCTGATACGCTAAACTGGGAGACTCTCCTGGGTATTTCTTCAGGGTATTTCTTCAGGGTATTTCTCCGGTGCAATTTTTATGCTTGGATTTACAGCCAGTTTATTAACCTGGTTGACTACGACGACATGGTACCCTCCGTATGACGCCGAGCCAATACAGCGATACACTAGCCCGCCATCATTGTCAGCTGTCGCGCAGCACCATTTCACAGGGGAGCCGTTCATTGTCAATCTTCCCAGAGAGTACTCAACCAAAAGTGGTAGTCGAGAAGGGTTCCAAGATCTACCGTTCCAAGACCTAGATTCGTGGAGCGCCGTGTTCGGAACGCTTTGGAACGCCACCGTAGACATCCGTTTCTGGAACGGTCGCCTCTCCTTGCATGACCAACTGTCCTACCTCACGTGGAAGAAGAACAACGCATTGACATTCGACAACTTCAAAACCGTCAGAGAGGAATTCACAGGCACTTACCTTAGCGTCCTTGCAAACGACATGCCGCACAAAGAACTTATTCAGTCGCTTTACAAGCAGCCGAGTTTCATTCCGAAGGAGTACGAAGTTGATGACGAGATGGCTGTCAATGTAATGATGGACGGAACGGTCGAAAAGATCGACACTGGGGGCATGTGGATGTATGGCGGGGATGTTGGCGCGGGAGTGAGAGAGCACATCGATACAGTGGGATGCAAGTGCTCGTGGAGCTACATGCTCTTCGGGGAGAAAGAGTGGGCGTTGAGGACGCCGCCGGGACAGGAGCCGAGACGGAGCTTCGAAGGTGTGCAGAGGCAGGGCGACTTCATTTTCTGGTGTATCGGGTATATACACCAGACTGTCATCAAGGCGGAGAGCGTGGATGTGCACGGGTACACGAAGCTAACACGACCGAGTGGGGTGGCCGGCGACGGCAGTTACGCGAACAAGTTGAAGGAGTACGCGCTGGTGGGAGACCACGAGGCGGTGGAGGTTGGCGCGCAGAACTGCGAGCTGGGGACGGTGGGGTACAGTGACTGGCCGGCTAGTAGGTCGTGGGCGACCAAGATGTGGAGGAAACACCGGAAGAAGGTAAAGGACGCGAAGACGGTTGGGTGGTACGCTGCGGCGGCGACGCTGGTTGCTCTGTTCGTCAAGGTCGCCGTGAAGAAAAGGCTCAGAGCTCTGAGAAGGGAGAGGGTGAAAGCTGAATAAATAAATTGTACAGGGTACCGCCTGCCATGGACTTCTGTTGGAACTAAATTGCTTGGCGACGGGCCAGGACGCCACTAGCTCTTGTAAGTACGCCTCGCGACGCTCTAATCCACAAAGAACTGACACTCCCTCGTCAACCTCGTCGT